>Ga0302273_1000184_pt1 | contig 31773 bp, 20 predicted proteins | sample III_Bog_N1_3_FD_198774 | JGI IMG/M metagenome (GOLD analysis project Ga0302273, IMG submission 198774) | Peat permafrost microbial communities from Stordalen Mire near Abisko, Sweden - III_Bog_N1_3 | ecosystem: Environmental > Terrestrial > Soil > Wetlands > Peat | place: Sweden: Abisko... | reverse complement strand
AATCGTTTTGTAGTTTGTTTGAATGGCGTAGATTTACGCAAGGGATTAGACGGTTTATGCGGATTAATCCGATACCTGTCTCTAAGTCCTACCAACGGAGATGTGTATGTGTTTCTGAACAAGAGCCGCACCACCATGAAGTTGCTACACTGGGAGCGCGGAGGTTTTGTAATTTATTATAAACGTTTGGAAAGCGGACGTATCAGTCACAAGATATTTATCAAGGAAGGCCATGGATTCCGTTCGTTTCGTTGGGATGAATTGGTGTTGTTGATAGAAGGAATCAGTCCGAAAATAAAACGCAGAAAACGATATAATTTATCTTAAAATATTTGTGTATTCCATTGTATATTAGTATATTTACACTGTAAAACAATGGAAGATATACTGCAAATACTACAAGAAAATGCTCTGTTAAAAGAGCAACTTCACCTAAAAGACGACCAGCTTCGTTTTAAAGATGAGCAGCTTCGTCTCAAAGAAGAGGAGTTAAAGCGCAAGAACGAACGGATACTTTATTTAGAGCGTCAGATGTTTGGTCGACGCTCGGAAAAGCAGCTTCCCGATTATTCTCAGGCTCAATTAACCCTTTTTGATACAGAACAGGGAACCCCTGCCCTGGAGCTGGAGGCTTCAGTTCTGACAACACTTATAGAAGATATAAAGCAAAAGGCAGAATTGCGCCGTAACATCAAAAAACATCGTTCGGTAACCCAGAAACGCTTATATAAGCTGCCAGCCCATATTGAACGTCGGGAGACAGTCATTCAACCGGAGAGGTTCGATGCTTACAGTATGATCAAGATTGGAGAAGATGTAACTGAGAAACTGATGCTTGAGCCCTCAAAGTTCTGGGTAGAGCGAACCGTACGTCCCATATACAAGATACAGCAAGAACAGCAGGCACTTTCTACTGCCATTGTTCAGGCACCTCTCAAAGCAGCAATCCTTCCCGGATGTATGGCAGGAGAATCGCTCTTAAGCCAAATCGCCATTGACAAGTTCCTTTATCATTTACCCGAATATAGACAAGCTAAACGGTTCAAAGAGCAGGGAGTGGAAATTACCACCTCGAGTATCAACCGTTGGGTGCACACCTTAGCCGACAAGCTTTATCCGCTTTACATCGCACAGATGAACCGGGTGCTCTCAACTCATTACATTCAAGTGGATGAAACAAGCCATCCGGTAACCGACCGTCCCGGAGCGGCACGCAAGGCGTATATCTGGGTTGTTCGCTCGGTTATGACTCCGGGTATATTCTTCCATTATGATAAAGGCTCACGTTCACAGGAGGTGGTTCTCAAGATGCTCAAAGACTATCAGGGAGCACTTCAAACAGATGGCTATGCTGCCTACAGCATTTACGAAGAGAAACAGGGCGTGCTTCCTCTGGGATGCATGGCTCATGTGAGACGTAAGTTCGAGAACGCTTTAGTAACAACTCCTGAAGCACAAAAGGCGCTTGATTATATCGCCCTGCTTTACATGCTCGAAGGGAATCTAAAAGAAGAAGGAGCCGACCACGAGCAGATACGTAAAGAGCGGGAGCAGAAAGCTTATCCGATATTACAACAAATGGAAAGTTGGATGAAGAAAACCTACAACAGCGACACCCCTAAAAGTCCTCTGGGAAAGGCCATCAGCTATGCTTTTGGCATGTGGCCCCGGATCTGTCGCTATTGCAAAGAAGGATATTACCATATTGACAACAACGCCATCGAGAATGCCATTCGTCCTATCACTCTGGGGCGCAAGAACTATTTGTTCTCAGGGAATGACAGCGGGGCGGAAGATAACTGCATATTCTATACCTTGCTGGGAAGCTGTCTGCAAGCAGGGGTTGAACCGAGTCAATGGCTTACAACCACTCTCGAGAAAATACCTTCATTGGAAAGTCCTATCCAGTGGGAAGAATTACTCCCATAGAAATCTAACAAAAAAAACGGACTTAGAGAATAATAATTACTCTAAGTCCGTTTTTTGCATTTTATATGCGGCATATTTGGGATGCTTACATTGATTTTACTTGTTTGTAACAAACAAAAAAAGAATTTCCGAAATTAAAAGACATTCTATAAATCGACTATTTTATTGAAAGTCACTCCGCTATATCTTCACTATGTCTCCGACTACTTTCAATGGATTATAATCTGTCTTTGGAAATAATCTGCTAAGAATTTTGATATCGTTTAGATTCCGATAAGCCATAATTTTTCAGTCTACCAATTCAGCTCCAATTTTTTCGTTGGGGAATTATACCGTCATAGTTTTTACACTTCCAAAGTAAAAATGCATACCATAAAATTCTAAATGGATCACTGTCCTTTACTAATTTTCCAAATTCAACTAATTAGTGTTTGAAAGAAAACTCATAATAGTCATATAATCAACTTGATATTCAAAGATGAAGCATTGAAAATAAAGATGAAATAATCTTAAATGATTTGGTTGGTTATTATTAATTCTCTAAATTTGAGGTGATTAATAGATTTACTAACATTGATGATTCGATATTCTAGAGGATCATTCAACAAATTTTCAATTATGAGAAAAAGATTCGAACAGCAATTACAGATAGGTCAAATCGCAATATCACAAATAGAGGTTAATCCCAAGTATCGCTCCGGTTTTCCAAAATTAGTGCTTGCTTTAAAATTGTTGTTCCTTACTCCAGAATATAATGAAAAGGTTTTCAGTACATTAGAAGACAAATTAATTAAAGGAAAGAAAAATACTGGTCGTCCAGGTATGGATTTGTGGGTATTATTTGTATTAGCTCAGACTCGTTTATGCCTCAATATCAGTTATGATGACCTACATTTTCTAGCAAATACGAACAAAATGTTACGAGAAATCATGGGTGTTGAATTTGACTTATATTACAGTCATGAACCCATAGAATTCGAATATCAGAACATACTTGACAACGTATCTTTATTGGACGATCAGACTGTGTTGGAATTGAATCAAGTCATAGTTGCAATGGGGCACGATGTGTTTAAAAAAAAAGAGGAGGAAGCATTGCACTTAAAGACTGATAGCTTTGTGGTAGAGAGCAACGTGCATTTCCCAACTGATTACAATTTGCTATGGGATAGTGGTAGAAAATGTATGGCCATTATCGAAAAGTTTCTTGAAAAATATAAAAGTATTCCTGGTTGGCGTAAGTTGTCTTCGTGGTATCGAGTTCTAAAAAACTCTAGTCGGGCATTAGGTCAAGTGGGCAAAGCAGGTGGAAAAGACAAGGAAGTTCGCTTACTACAAGCAGCTACCGATTATCTTAATAAAGCACAATTATTTTTGGCAAAATTAGAAAAAGGAAAACGTAATTTTCCGTTGTCAGATGTGCAAGATCTTGGTTTACAACTAGAATTGGAGTATTATCAATCAATGCTGATCAAGCATATTGATTTGGTAGAACGTCGGTTAATCAAGGGAGAAACTATACCACACGAAGAAAAGCTATTCTCTATTTTTGAGACTTATACAGAGTGGATTACAAAGGGGAAACAAAATCCGAGCGTGGAATTAGGCAAAAATCTTCAAGTAACATGCGACCAGTTCAACTTGATTGTAGATTATAAAGTCATGGAAAATGAAGTTGATAAAACTACTGTCATTACATTGGGCGATAGAGTGTTGAGTAAATTCAAGGTGGCAAGTTGGAGTTTTGATAAAGGCTTCTACAGCAAGACAAACAAAGAAATTCTGGAGCTTTATATCGAGCATTTAGTGATGCCCAAAAAGGGGAAACTTAACCAGGTGGAAAAAGCGCAAGAGCATGAAAGGAGGTTTAAGAAAATCCGTAATCAACACAGTGCCATCGAATCAAATATTAATAGTTTGGAACATAAAGGATTGGATAGATGTCCGGATAAAGGTTACGCCCATTTTAAAAGGTATTTAGGATTAGGGGTTTGTGCATATAATCTTCATAAAATAGGAGCCGAACTACTCAGAAAAGAAAGAGAGAAGGGAAAAGAGAAAGAGCTGAAAAGAGCTGCATAATAAAACCTTAAATTGCTCAATAATAGGCATTTGTTTAAAATTAAAAAGGAAGAATTATGTCAAGTCATGAACAATTGATAAACCAATAGGGATTCAACACTTCTTGAGAATAGTAATAAATAAAATAATGTTGTAATATTAATAATGTAATAGTTAATTATATTAACATATTGATTACTTCAGAAAAAAACAGTGAGTTTTCTTGCTGACACTAATTATAATTAGCAAAGATCGTTTAAGCGATGCATCCATTGAATCTATTTCATATGTTTAACTGTCCGGTAACAATACATGCAGGATTCTATTTTAACTGGGAATTTTAAGCTTATAAAAAAGCTGATCTTTTAATCGAATGAAGGGGAAACTTAAAAAGAGATAAAAAATATTTTTGATTTTTCTTTTAGCTATTTTATCATATTGAAAAACAAACAGTTTAGAAAACATATCGCTCAAAAAAGACAACATCCTGTGGTTTTTTTATTCTTCAGGATGTCAACAGAACAACACGAATACAAAATAATATAATATTTTATTATTTTTTCTTTCATTTTTTAGCAACAATTCTGTCACTATATTGTAATTATACCGCACTAATTTTGTTGAAAATTAATGAATATAAGGTATGAGACTTCGTATAATTGCAATTTTGATAATGTTTAGCGGAACATTATGTATTAGTAAAATTCCGGCACAAAGTTATATGAAAGGAGATTTCCATCAGCATACTACCTATACCGATGGAAGTTATACAATAGGCCATATGATGTCCCAAAACAATAAATTTGGGTTGGACTGGTGGGCAAACAGCGAACATGGTGGTGGCTCGGAAAGAAACGGAAGAGTTTCAGTGAGTCAAACAGAAACCACAGTGACAGAATACTGGGATGAGTATAAACCAAACCCTATTATCGGCACATCAGTGATCAGAGATGGTCATCAGGTGATGTGGCGTTGGCAGGTACTTCGCGACAGTTCTTTCTGCGAAGTTTTGAAAGCCCGATTGCTTTATCCCTCCAAAACGATTCTTCAGAGTCTGGAATTTAATATTCCCGGTCACGAACATGGAAGTCTGGGAATCATCAATAACCAGTTTGATGCAAAACCGAATTGTAATCCATTGGCCGAATTTGAGTATAAATTTGACAACAGCGACGAAGATCTTACGGGCGGTCTGGCTCAGGGATGGACAAAAAGCACCCTGACCGGTCATGCTAAGGCATTAGAAGCATTAACCTGGTTGAAAATGTATTATCCAACATCCAGTTATCTTGTGATTGCACACCCCGAACGGTATCCTCAGACCACCCGTGGTTATAGCATTGCGGATATTCGCGAAATGAACAACACAGCTCCGGATATCTGTTTTGGTTTCGAAAGTATTCCCGGACACCATAGAGAAACAACACGACCACGGGGCTTATATGAAATCACTTCTGTTGGAGGAGGAACTTATGGTGGCGCAGGAATTTATTCAGCTAAAATCGGTGGTTTATGGGATGCACTTCTTACCGAAGGACGTCGGTTTTGGCTGTTTTCAAACTCCGATAGCCATAGCAAAGTTGGTGACTTTTATCCCGGAGAATATCAAAAGAACTATACCTACACAACCGGAAAATCAGCTCAAAATATTGTAGACGGATTACGCTCCGGAAACACCTGGGTAGTTACCGGCGATCTGATTGATTCGCTTATATACACAGTAGAACCTACTGGAACAGAGAAAATACATGTTTCAATGGGAAGCCGGCTGAATATTGCAGCAGGCAAGGCTGTGAAAATTACGATCAGAGCACGCGATCCACAGACGAACAACTTCAACAGCTATAGCAATTATAAAAATCCTGCATTAAACCACATCGACATTATTCAGGGTAAAATAACCGGAATACTCACTCCATCGTCTCCCGATTATAAGAAGGATACCGTAAGTACAGCATCCGTTATAGCGCGGTTTGATGCGAATGGAAATATCACCGGTGCTAATGGATTGGTGAGTAAGAAATGGAAATCATCCGGAAACGGATGGGTAGAAATGAGCCTGACAATTCCGAATATCACCCATTCAACGTATTTCCGTTTGCGTGGAACAAATCACGGTCTAGCTATTCCGAATGAAACCGATGGAGATGGAAACCCATTGCCCGACATTCTAATGAAACCAAATGATGCAACCAAAGCCTTTGCCGATCTTTGGTTTTATTCAAACCCCGTTTTTGTATACACAAGTTCAATCACTAATAACAACTAAATTATTAATATCAACAACTGCCTATGTGAAAATGACAGATAAATATCAGCTAAAAAAGAAGTAAAACAACTATTAGTTTAATCTCCTATGGAGTAAATAAAAAAGATTTCAAAAATACAAAATATGAATATAAATTCACTTACTAAACAGGGGTTCAAAAAGCTCTTTGTCATCATAATTATCCAGCTTTTTGCCTATCAGATTTCCACTGCAGGAAATTTACAGTCCCAACCGGCAAACAAATCTACACAGCAATCTTCAGAAGACATTACTGGGCGTGTTTCCGACAATGAAGGGAAACCACTCACCGGCGTAATCATACAGATTAAAGGAAGCTCTACCGGTGCAGTAACCGATACTAACGGCGCCTATCGGATTCAGAGCACTAAAACAGGTCAAACACTTGTTTTCAGATTTGTGGGTATGAAACAAAAAGAAGTGTCGGTCGACAATCAATCGGTTATCAATGTTTCGCTTGAAGAAGAATCAACATTATTGACCGAAGTGGTTGCAATTGGTTATGGCAGTCAGAAAAAGAAAGACATCACTGGTGCTGTTACTTCTGTAAAAAGCGATAACTTCAACAATGGAGTTGCCAGTTCACCAGAGCAACTGATACAAGGTAAAGTTGCAGGAGCAAATGTAACTTCTTCAAGCGGTGCACCGGGAAGTGGTCAACGCATTATAATCAGAGGTCAGGGAAGTATTAGAGAAAATACAGGTCCGTTATATGTTATCGACGGGTTCCCTGTTGGATTAGCAGGTACCGGATCGGACGATTATAATCCATTGAACAATATTAATTCGGAAGACATCGAATCTATTGACGTATTGAAAGATGCATCGGCTACCGCTATTTATGGAGCACGTGGTGCCAATGGTGTTATTTTAATCACTACAAAAAATGGAAAGGCCGGAATTACACAGTTATCTGTTTCATCAAAATTCGGAATCTCAACCATTGCAAAAAAGATTGCCGTTTTTAGTGCCGATGAGTTTCGTCGAAAGATTACTGAAATTGGAGGAAAACTTACCGACAGGGGTGGAAACACCGACTGGCAGGATGAACTTACAAGAACTGCCTTTACGCAAGATTATAATTTTTCATTACAAGGAGGTACAAATAACTTTAACTATCGTGCATCTGCCGGCTACCTGAAACAGGATGGTATTGTGATTAATACAGGTTTCGAAAGATACAGCGGAAGTTTTAAAGCAAATCAGAAACTTATAAATGGCAAATTGAATATAGGCTATAGCCTTAACACCTCTGTCGAAAAGAGTGAAAATGCAAATGCAAATTCGTTGGTTTCGGATATGTTGAGTTTTAATCCCACCTATTCGGCACGCGATGCCAATGGCGACCCGACTAAATTTACCGATATATCAAATCCATTGATAAATGCGGAACTTTATAAGACCTTTGGCACAAGTCGTAAAATCAATGCCAGCATTTCTCCTTCGTTTGAAATTATAAAAGGATTGGTATATAAACTAAACTTTGGGTATCAAAACAGTTATAAGCAGGTAGACATACAAGCGATGCCCAATGCCAACCCTTACGAAGAGGGTAGTTTAACACAACAATTTACGAGTGGTAATAATACCTTGATTGAAAATTATCTTACTTATACGTTGGACAAAGGAGATCATAATTTAACTCTTCTTGGAGGACATTCTTATCAAAAGACCCTGGATCAATATAGCAATTGGAGTATAACCGGTTTTGCAAACAATGGTATCGAACCGCGATACAATCCGGGTTTGGGACAAAAACTCACCTTGGTAGATAATCATCCTTCGGGATGGGCTCAAATTGATGAGTTACAATCTTTCTTTGGAAGAGCAAATTACAGCTATCTGGGTAAATATTTAGTAACAGCTACTGTGAGAGCCGATGGATCTTCTAAATTTGGAGCCAACAACAGATATGGTATATTTCCGTCATTTGCCGGCGGGTGGAGAATTTCTGAAGAAGAGTTCATGAAATCGGTGCCAGCCATTAGCAACTTAAAACTTCGTGCCAGCTGGGGAAAAACAGGTAACCAGGAAATACCTTCTAAAATCACTCAAGCGAGCTATACCACCAGTATTACGAGCACCGGTAGCTATCCGCTGGACAACACCACAAATTATGTAGCCGGAACTACCTATGTTCGATTGGCCAATCCCGACATTCAATGGGAGGTATCTACTCAAAGCAATGCAGGTCTCGACTTTGGACTATTTGGCGGAGCACTTACCGGAGCTGTGGATTATTTCAATAAAGTAACCAGCAACATCCTACTTAAAGTTGCAACAGCCGATCCTATTCAACCGGCTTCAACTTATTGGACGAATGTAAAAGATATGACTATCACCAATAAAGGATTGGAACTGTCGTTGGATTATCAGCATAAAAAATCCAACGGATTTTCGTACGGCTTGGGAGGTAATATATCGTTTGTGAAGAATGTTGTAAAGAACTCACCTTACACCATTCTGACTACCGGAGCTGCTCAAGGCTCGGGACAAACAGGCGCAACCATCAATGGTTTGGTAAATGGGTATTCAGTAGGTTCATTTTATATGAAGACCTTTACCGGAATTGGAAGCGATGGTTTGTCGACATATGCCGACAATGGCACCAGTTCAGTGGTAGGTAGTGCATTACCTGACATTACTTATAGTTTCTATGTAAACCTCAGTTATAAGCGATTTGATCTAACAGCCAACTTTAATGGTGTATCTGGAAATAAAATATACAACCACACGGCCATGAATAAGTTTTACAAAGCTCAATTGGCAAACTCTAATAATACAACCGATAAAGCAGTAGAATTTGCAAATGAGAGCTTAAAAAACTCTGCCTCGGTTTCTACCCGCTATCTCGAAGACGGAGCCTACCTGCGGTTAAACAATATGACACTGGGATATAGTTTCAACACTAAATCGTTAGGAATAGCAAACTGGGTAAAAGAATTACGTTTAACCTTTACCGGTCAGAATTTATTCGTTATTACCAAATATAGCGGATATGATCCGGAAGTAAATCAGAACAGCTCTATCGATGGAATACAATCATTTGGTATTGATTTGAACGGTTATCCGAAAGCCAAAACTTTTGTAGTGGGATTAAATATAACTATTAATTAATTATTATCAACAAAGAATCAAATGAAAAATAGTATAAAAACAGCTTTCCTTGCATGCGTCCTGCTATTTAGCTGGAGTTGTTCCGACCTGAAAGAAGTGATTCTGGACGAATCCTTATCAGGAGGGGCTTCGGACAGTACTTTAATGGAAAATACCATTTCGCCTGCTTATGCATTACTACCCGATTTTTATCTTCACACTAAATATTTTGCCGTGCAGGAAATATCCACCGATGAGGCTATTCTTCCTTACCGGGGCGGAAAAGACTGGGGTGACAACGGAATATACTTACAGCTACATCAGCACGCGTGTACACCTACACACAGCAATGTCGTTCAATGTTGGACTGATTTGACAAACATGATTTCCAAAACAGTAACAGCCATCAATGTACTAAAGCCTCTGGCCGGAACCAGCGACAAAGCCCGGGGATATCTGGCAGAGGCCAGAGGTCTGAGAGCTTTTTACAATATGTTTACGCTCGATTTATGGGGAATAGCCTTTAAAAAGGACGATCCGAATAAATTATCCGAAATTTTGCGTGGAAGTGATGCAGTGGATTATATCCAATCGGAACTCGAAGCTGTTGTTGGTGACTTGCCAACAGACGTAGGTCCCGGCAGAATGACGAAGTATGGAGCCTACGGACTATTAGCCCGTTTACATCTGAATGCCGCTGTATGGCGTAATCCGTATGCTACCAGTTTTACTTTTACTACTGCTGACATGGATAAGGTTATCGAATACAGCAATCTGATTATTAACTCAGGACAGTATGCACTTGCTTCAGAATTTTTCTCTTGTTTTAATAACGATAATCACAACAATAAAGAATTGGTTTTTGCGGTAGATCAACGTCCAGAACTCAATGGACACAACAGAATGTCATATTTCTCTATGTCGGGGAATTTTTATGGCAATCCATTGTATCCAAAAGGAAATGGAACAGATGGTGCAGCTATTACTTCCGACTTTTATCAATCGTGGGTACAGGCCAATGGTTCGGTTGATCCGGCTAAAGCTGATTGTCGTTTCTGGTGGGAACGGATGATTATACCCGCTGATTCGGCTATTACAGCTGCCAACTATGAAGTAAACAGAGGGATATACCGGGGTATGCAATATGGTTTACAAAACACAGGAAGCAAATTACCATTTCTGCTAACCAGCGACGGACGTTACAAAATTGGTAAAATACGCGATTGGCGGAAAGCGGAAGCTAATGCTTATGTGAATTTTACACTGGCAATTGATTTTACGGCTACTGGAAGCGACTACAATACCGGTTATCGGGTAGAAAAATATCAGTGGAGCAAGTCGTCGGATGACGGACGTAACAAAGGTGAAACTGATCTGGTTATTGTGCGTCTGGCCGATTTATATATGATGAGAGCCGAAGCAAAACTTCGCAAAGGAGATGCAGCCGGAGCACTGACCGATGTAAATATGGTGAGATCCTCAAGAACGGCAAGACCTGCTGTAACTCCACAACCGCTTACTGCTATGACACTCGATATCCTTTTTCGCGAACGTGGTTTTGAGTTTTACTGGGAACATCAACGCCGTACCGACATGATCCGGTTTGGAAAATATGAAGGCACCTGGACCGAAAAGACAGACAACAATGTAAAAAAACGTCTTTTCCCAATTCCTCAAACGGCTATAGACGGAGCTTCAAACAATGCAGGATATCTGATTCAGAACGACAGTTACTAATTTACTGAAAACAGGTACTGATTGAATATCTATACTAAAGCGGAAGGTTGCCACATGCACCTTCCGCTTTTTCTCCTGCCCGGGCACTTATAAATCGCCATCGCTTATCCCCGTTCTACCGGAATAGCAAAATAACTCGTTAAAATAAAATTATGAATAAACTTCTTTTAAAAAGACTCTGTTACCTGAGTATATTGTGCCTGATAGTATCATCAGGTCGTCTTTCGGCACAAAACGAGATACTCATCCATTCGCACAACGATTATCATCAAACAGTACCATTCTATCAGGCCTACGGGCAAATGGCCGATTCGTATGAAGTTGATGTGTTTTTCGACACCGAAACCCGAAAAGTGCTGGTGGCTCACCAACTATCTGAAATAAATTTAGAAAATACACTTGACGATTTGTATATACAGCCCATCGTCAGGCAGTTTCACAAAAACAAAGGCAAAGCCTGGAAAAACTCGGAGAAATCCTTTTACCTGATGATTGACATTAAAACCAATTCGCAGTTACTTATCCCTGCCATAGTTGGTTCTTTAGAACAATATCCAGAGGTGTTCGACCACAGTCGCAACCCAAAAGCAGTCACCATTGTTTTTACCGGCGACATTCCTACGCCCGAACACTTCGGAGATTATTCGGGTATTGCTTCTTTTGATGGTAATGTATCCTACCATTATTCCGAAGAGCAACTAATAAGAATAGCCTTCTTCAGCGATTCGTTTCAGCGCTTCTCCAAGTGGAACGGCAAAGGGAGCATTGTTCCATCCGAAAAAGAAAAACTTACGGCAATCATCAGCAAGGCACATAGCCTAGGGAAGAAAATCCGCTTCTGGGGCAGTCCCGACAACCTGAATACCTGGCAAACTTTTCGGGTAATGGGGATGGATATTATCAATACCGATCATCCTGAAAAGTGCTGCGAATTTTTCAGAAACGAACAACATAACAATTTTGCCTTTGGAAATAAAACAACCAGCGGCTCCGTCAACACTGTGGTTCGCCCCGAAAAGCTGGACAAGGTAACAAACGGTTTTACAGGGTTCAGCAATCAAAAGCTCTCCCTGTCAGCACCGATTAGTTATTACCTTCCATCTGGCAAAAACGACGGAAAAAATATCCGACCAAAAAACATTATCCTGATGATAGGCGACGGCATGGGACTCACTCAGTTGGCTGCTGCCGATCTTGTAAACAACGGACTATCAATCACACGATTGAGATATGTAGGTTTTCAGAGGACACAGGCAAAAGACAACTTTATTACCGACTCTGCCGGAGCAGGCAGTGCATTGGCTACCGGAAAGAAGACCAATAACCGGTATATTTCCACCGACGAAAACGGAAACCCCAACACCTCGCTTACCGATATAGTGCTGGGTGAAGGAAAAGCCTGCGGAGTAGTGACCAATGGTAATGTGGCCGACGCTACACCAGCCGTATTTTATGGACATTCTACCGAAAGAGATAACTCCGACGAGATCACAAAAGGATTATTAAAAACCAAGCTAAACTTTCTGGCTGGAAGTGGCGAAACTGTTTTTACAAAAAGAAAAGACAGCCTGAATCTGGAAACCGAGCTTCGAAAGAGCTATATTTTTCTTCACAACGTGAATGAACCCTGTAAGATCGGTCAGAGAGTTATTCTTCTGGACGAGCGATTGGGCGAAGCCACCAACGAAGATAACCTTCATTTACTTGCGCAAACCACTACCAAAGCCATTGATCATTTAACCAGCGACAAAGGCTTTTTTCTGATGGTAGAAGGAGCCAAGATAGATTACGGTGGGCATGCCAACTCTTTCCCCAGTTCCATCATTGAAACCCTGGGATTCGATCTTGCCGTGCAGGAAGCGTTGAAGTTTGCTGATAAAAACGGTGAGACTCTGGTGATTGTTACTGCCGACCACGAAACGGGAGGGCTTTCACTCATTGACGGTGACAAAGAAGCAGGACGTATCACGGGAGTTTATTCGTCCGACGACCACACACCGGTTTTTGTTCCCGTAATGACCTACGGACCCGGAGCTGCCAACTTTACCGGAGTATATGAAAATACAGAAATTTTTGACAGAATAATTAAATCCATGCACAAATAAACAAAATAGACTTTTATGAAAAAAGCAATCCTTATTCTGATCACCTTCCTCCCCATATTTATACTTGAAGCGGCAGATAAGACAGACTTAAAATTCGGTGCTGATCATCGTTTCAGAATTGTACAGCTCACCGACATACATTACAAAGTTCACAATGCCAATTCTACAAAAGCATTAGACGGTTTGTGCATGGTATTGGATAAAGTAAAACCCGATATGGTCATTTTCACAGGGGATATCGTGACAGATGAAAAAATGAAACAAGCATGGGACGAGGTATTGACCATTGTAACAGACCGAAAAATACCATGGGCAGTAGTGTTTGGCAATCACGACGACGAACAAGGTTCAAGCAGTGCTCAGATCATGTCTTACATTACTCAAAAACCCTTTTGTTATGCCACATCCGGCCCTGATAACATGAAAGGGACAAGTAACTATTATCTAAGGATTAAGAATTCTGTTGGTTCCAAAACAGCAGCTATTTTGTATGCCCTTGATTCTAATGCCTATTGTAAAAACGTGGAAAACGAATCGTACGGTTACATTGATTTCAGTCAGGTGAATTGGTACCGAACAATTAGCCGCGAACTTACCGCCGAAAACGACGGAAGACCTTATCCGGCATTGGCATTTTTTCATATTCCACTGCGAGAATACAGTTTAATAAATGACTCCACCAAGTACAAACGAATAGGAAATAGAAATGAAAAAGAGTGCTTCGGAGCACTAAACACCGGTATGTATGCAGCAATTCACGAATCGGGGGATGTAATAGGAGTATTTGTAGGACACGACCATAACAACGACTATATTGGTAGATTGAACAATACTTGTTTGGCATACGGAAGGTTCTCTGGAAGTGAAACAACCTATGGAAAGTTGACTACTGGAGCTAGAGTTATTGATTTAAAAGAAAACAAATTTTCGTTTGTAAGTTGGATATACACTATCAACAATGAAATTCTATTCCCGGTCACTTTTGATGAAAACAAGCTAAAATCAGTTGAATATTTTCAAAATAAGTAATTCAAAGTATTTAATGATATGTTTTCTGTTGTGACCACCAATCCCCCAAGGGAGGTTAAGAGTGCATTATCAGATTAAATTTACGGATTGGTATTTTTCAGATACTGCGTCTTAAATCCACCTTTGGGGTTTGGGGATCGGGAATCTAATAAATGGGAGAATACCAGAATCTTATTTTAACAAATATATTATTATTTATTATTGACTACTTGCATATTCAACAAATTAAAAATAATTCAGAACTATTCAGAAATGAATTGTTCTTTTCGTTGTATACCTTTAAGATCATAACAAATTTATCATACAATATATCCAGGATCAATCCGAATAGTTTTGGTAAATATTTATTAAGCATAAATAAGTAATTTCAGATTTTTAATAACCCAGTTGTTAATCTATAAAAGATTGCATTCCAGCATTCTGGAAATTAATAATTGTTCATTATTAACGAATAATTACTAAATGTTAGTCTCTAAGTAAGAATCTATTTCAACAAAAAAAAGCGAGTTACCTCGCCTTAATTTATCCAAAACGGAATAATCCATTATGGTTTAATATTAAAATATAGAATTTTAAGTAGTAAATCAAATTGCGTATAATGTCAAATTGCAATTCGAGTTTGTATAAACATTTAAATCAACAGTTTTCTTTCAGATGAATCAAATAATTCGATTCATCTGAAAGAGTTATTCCTTTAAATGATATTTTTCACTACAACTTACTTTCTTAAAACTAAATCAATAGCCGGCCCAACAGGATTTTGTGTTATATAGTCGAAACCCAATAAGGCTGCCATGGTTTTAGCATATTGATTATTGTAGTACTGTCCTGAGGATATTTCACCCGTTGCCGGGGTATCGGGGCCAATGACAGCAAACCATGTTTGATCTGAATGAGCAGTCTCACTGCCGTGGCTTTTCCAACCGTCAGGTCCTTCCCCTCTACCGTGATCACAAGTGATCATCAGGGTGGTTTTATCCTTGTAAGCAGGATTTTGTTGTACCCAGTTCCACAGTTTCTTCAGGAAATCATCGGCATTGTGAGCTGAATTAAGATAATCATTATACCTGCCTCCATGAGCAAAATCGTCTGTTTCGTCAAAGGCCAGATAAAGTATCCGGGGACTTTTCTCTTTTAAGTATTCAAATCCCATGTTAAAGGTAACGGCATCAAGCCTTACGCCATCAAATATATCGGGCAATCCGGTCTGGATATCATTAAGTACATTGATTTTGTTGTCAGAATCTAATCCTTCAACATTCTCGAATCCTGAATTTACTAATAGACCACTCCTTTTTTCATTTAGAATATCATTAAAAGCATCCCACGAAGCAAAGGTTGCGATCCGTCCTTTAAATGCATCAGATTCGTTCATCATTTCGAATACGCCTGTATTCGGATTGGGACCGAATTCATTTGAGTTAATCCTTTTATCGGCAAATCCGGTAAGAATCTCATTATACCCGGGATAAGAAAACCAAAATGGATTTTTCACATTTACAAAACAGCCTTTTGCCCGATTGCCATAAACCTGACCTTGAGCAGCCACTGTTCCCCAGATAAAAGGCAGCAACATCTCCCTTCGCTCAGAAAGGTTGTCATTCCAGTATCTTTTAGTATACTTACCCGTATTTTCTACCAATTTTTTATTATGAAGGAATGATGAATCGGCACCATTAAAGAGCTCTTGCCATCTAAAACCATCAATTGTAACCAGTATGATGTTTTCTGTTTTAGTCTCTTTTTGAGCCATAAGGTTGATCCCCATGGACAAAATTAATAGTTGAAGAAATATTTTTCTCATTGGTTTAATTTTAAAAGAATTAGTTGTGATAAATTTATTTAAGAATCCACATAATGCCATTAATATCATCGTTATTGCCATATCCTTGTGCTTTCAGTGCAGCACTATAATTAGCCGAATTTGTATTCTTTTCGTTCGATGGATATTGGAAACGCATTGCAATACGACCACTATTTCCGGTTCCGGGACCTGTTTCAAAAGTTGGTATACCAGTACGTCTGAAAGTAAAATACGATTCAAGTCCCGAATGACGGAAAAGTGCAAGGTATCGTTGCTCCAGAATTTGTTTCAGTCCTGTTACATTATTTCCTGAATATTTTACTGTGCCCTGATTATAATAAGTATTCCAATCGACAGGAACAGTATATTCATTATACGGATTTGCATCACTGATACCTGCAGCCGGTTTAAAGAAATGGACAATCAGATTACCGGATTCAGGAATATCATAAAATGCCATTGAAGCCTTTATACCTGCTTTATAATAATCTTCTGCATTGCCCAGTGTTCCAGACGCAACCCACCCCCGGTTAATGGCTTCAGCAACATTAAAACACATCTCCTGATAACTTATTTCCAGTGAAGGTTCGGCAGTATATGTGCGGTAATAGCGATACCTGTTCAACAGGGAATACTTTCCGCTATTCGACTTTATATACATACTACCAAGGTCCTCACCTGGGTTAGCTCCCTTAAACGCTTTGAAGTCGGTAGTTGATCCGAGAGAATCGGCCAGTGCCTTAGCCGGTTCGCTGGTTGCATATACACGAGGATCGTGCAAACGGGTTAACAATCCGACATAAGTATCTGAACAATTGTTACGGGATCCATCGTTCCCGAAATTCGATGGATTGTTCGGGTAATTATTTGTCGGATAAATATAATTATACTGCAGGTTATCACTTGTACCCACCATCAATGGGTATTTGCCGGGATTTCCAAGAAGTGCAGCCACCTGATCCTTTACATTAAGATCGGTATCGGCTGTTTTATTACTCAGATGGATCAACAGACGAAGGCGGAAAGTATTAACAAGTTTCTGCCATTTAGTCAAATCATTGTTGTAATAAAAATCGCCTTTCAGAGGACTATCATTTGCTGCAATCAGTGATGCGAGTTTTGTATTCGCCGATTCGAGCCAAACAAACGACTGAACGAAAACAGCCTTCTGAGTATCATATTTTGGAGTCAGGTTCTCAATTCCTTTCAACGCTTCACTCATAGGAATATCGCCCATTTCAAGACTTAATTTAGAGAAAAAATAGGCTTTTAAAAAATCAGAAAGTGCTCCATAAGCTGTTACTTCAGATTTTGTGAGTGTACTGGCTTCTTCATCCATTTTCACTACATTTTTCAGAGTGGCATAGTAGTCTTTGCCTGATCCGAAATCATAACGGTTGTTGCCATAATAATCATAGTTGATCAGATAATACTGACTCCATTTTTCATTATCACCAAAAGGAGCTTCGTGCAAATCATTCAGTACACCTGAAAGCAATAATGATGGTGGCACAGCATTCGGGACATTTACGTTTTGTTTAAGATCCTCAAAACTGAGATTACACGATCCCAGTGAAAATAAAATAAGGAACATGAAAACCGGATATATATTCTTTTTTTTCATTTCGAAATTAATTTAAAGATTAGAATACTAAATTAATATTAACACCATACCGACGTGTTGTTGGTGATTGCAGTGCTGTACTGGCTGAAGTTCCGTTGTACTGATCGAGATCCACGTCCTTAAAACGTACATCCCCATATATGTATAGTACGTTTCTGGCGACAAAGGAAACAGAGGCTTTAGTTAACTTAAGTGGTGCAATCCATTTTTGTGGAAGGTCATACCCTAAGGTCACTTCACGCAGTTTTGCATACGTCTTGCTCATCAGGTTGGATTCGTCAATACCATAATATTTACTCACATAGTCCTGCACATGTGTAGGAGTAGTATTCGCAGCGAATTGTAATTTATCGTAGTTGGTAATTGCACCTGTTCTTGAATCATAAGTAATATCGGTAGCATTGGAAACAACTACACCGCCTCCCACATAAGCGCCTTTGTAATTTGAATCGCCGGCATGTTGATCATCCAGATCACGGGCAATACCTAAAGCACCTTGAGTAGTTTCAATATTATTACCGCCACGCATCGTTTTATTGTGCATGTAATCTACCATAACTCCACCAACATTTCCGTCAATCTGAAAACTCAGGGATACATTTTTGTACGCAAACTTATTAATGAAACTCCACTGAAAATCTCCATTCGTGTTGCCAAGATATTGAGCAACCTGCATGGCAAGGGGCTTTCCTGCAGCATCGTGTATTACCTTACCATCCTGAGTTTTATAAAATGCCGAGCCATAAAGCTTATCCGTACGGTCACCTACTTTGAAGAAATTATTATAAACATCCTGTCCTGAAGGCAATTCAAGATAGACATCCTTAAAAGTACTCCAGTTAGCCAACACATCCCAGGTCACGCCATTTGTCACACGTACAGGAGTACCCGAAAATGAAAGTTCCAATCCTGTTTTCTTTGTTTTCAGTGCATTAATATAATAGCCTGTATAACCGGTAGCTGAAGAAATTTCATTCAACAAAATATGTGGACCGTCGATGTATTGGAAGGCGGTTGCAGAAAAAGCCAACCGGTTTTTAAACACTTTGATATCCGCTCCTTCTTCATAGCTGACGCGGTTCTCAGGCTTGATATTCGGGTCGGTCAGGTTATTGGTATAATATGCCGCTGTTTGATTATTGTACGGTTTACCCAGGCTGTATGAAGAATTCAAGCCATAAGTGGGACCACCATAAGGCGAATAGTAATTATTACCGTAACCGAGGGAATATCCATTGATACTACTTGAAGCTGACCCACCCAATGAAGTAATTGTATTGAATGGTGAGGCACCGATTGTTTCGCTGGTAGATACATTACGAACTGCTGCAAACGAACCCCTAAGTTTTAAGGATGAAATAAATTCCGGTAATTTAATATAATCAGAAACAAGCGATGCAACTGACAAACCCGGATAGAAATAGGTATCGTTACTGTTCAGAATTGCAGATGATTTATCAACCCTCATGGTTCCGGATAATGTGGCATATTTTCCTAAATCAACGTCCATTGCGGCATACGCACTATATACCCTCATATTTGCACTGAAGTTATTTGATTGTACAGCATTTCTTGAATTACTGAAACTATAGACTCCAGGCACAATCAGATAATCAGTAGAAGTAAAACTTGAGTTATAAGAAAAAACACGGACATTTCCTCCGGCAAGCCCGGAAACCTGAATTAAATCACCAATTAAATAATTATAATTCAATTGTATATCAGTATTATTATCCATTAGCATTCGTCTGTCTTCTCTATAATCGCCCAGATTTTCCTGACGACCATATGGATGTGCCCAAACCGGCATTTTCTCGGTACGAAGCAAATCATAAGTTGACATTTGAGTCCGCAAACTTACATTAAGATGATCATCAATTAAATAATGCGCAGTTGCATATCCGTAAATATCTGTCTTATCGTGACCACGCAACCAGTAGTTTACCATTGCCCACGGATTGTGATAACGTTGGTATTCTGCGAAAATTGGTTGTACTCCTACTTTACCATCCTGCCAGATACCTTTTATTTTCGGATCATTTATACTCCAGTCGGCGCCTGTCCATATTGACATATTGTAAATCAAACTGTTTGGCCCGTAATCTACATCCGGATAATTGGGAGTATACTGATAATTGAAATTCATATTTGCATCAATCGACAACCGTTTGTTTACATTATAGGAAGCATAAACATTAAAATTGGTAATATTCAATTCCATATTTGGAATGATGCTTTGTTGATATGAATGCGAAAGAGAAGTCCGCACGGTATAATCTTCACCACTTTTTGTTACGGCAATATTATCTGTGGTCTGGAAACCGGTACGTAAGAAATTTTGAAGATTGTTTTTTCCTCTGGCAACATACGGAGTTGGCTTAATATGGCCTTTATAGGTATAACCTCCGGGATAAGTAGTGGTGTAGGTTGTATTCGGATCATATTGACCATCATATTGAGGTATCAATTGCCCCCTGAATTTTGGCCCCCATACATCATAATCATTATCATTCAATCCGCCGCCTTTGCCATCACCAAAAGCATACAATTCATTTTCACCGCCTCCGTATTCGTTTTGAACTCTGGGAAATGCAAGAAATCCTTTATCAAACATATTTGAAGAATTTATTTCAACCGAAATTCCTTTTTTCCCTTTTCTTCCTTTCTTCGTTGTAATAAGAATAGCGCCGTTAATAGCACGGCTTCCGTACAAAGCTGCAGCAGAAGGACCTTTCAGTACAGAATAAGTTTCAATATCATCCGGACTGATATTCCAGGTATCCGTGCTGATCGGCACTCCATCTACTACATACATTGAAAGACCGTCGCCTCTTAAAAGCACATTTGGACTCCTCAACATTTCGGCAGATGCGCCAACGGATAATCCGGCAATTTTTCCGGTTAATCCTGTAATCGGATTCTGATCACGGGCCTTTACCATGTCTTTACCGGCAACTTCGCTGATAGCATAACCAATGGTTGACTCCTTTTTTTCAATACCCAATGCTGTTACTACCACCTCCCTGATGGCCTGAGTTGACTCCCGCAACGTAAACATAATTGGACTTTGATTTTTAACTGTGACCTGACCGGGATCATACCCTACATATGAAAAGGTAAGAATGTCACCCTTTTCAGCATTAATGATGAATTGACCGCTTGCATCGGTAATAGAACCGGTGCTACTGCCTTTAATCTTAACATTCACACCGGGTAATTCCAACCCGTTTGAATCAACAATCTTTCCTTGAATGGTGGACTTTTGTGCATAAGCAAAAGCTCCATACATCAGCAAAAACTGAATCAATAAAAAAGTACTAATTTTTTGCATATTTGTAATTTTTAGTTATTATAAGAGTTTAAATTTGAGCATAGTATATTTAGTATTCCAGTTAATGTATTTTAATACACAACTGGAATACAACATATTAATAAAATATAATTGGGAGTAAAAGATTAAAAGGTGAAAGAGGAAATTAGTTTACATTTTCGAGCTTAACCTCAAAAAGATAAATTTTCAATAGCTCTGCAGGATTGTCACCGGCTGATTTTAATCGATCTTCAAATTTTCCGGTATTTTCATCCAGGATATTAAGGGCTACATCGAGGACTTTATTGTAATCATTAAAAGCTATACTGCTATTCAAATCGCCTTTTTTGATGCTTTTTTTCAAATAGCGTTCTATCTTTTTAACGGATGAATATATCTCAGGTTTACGGAAGACAGTTTTTGTTGCTGAATTTCCCGGAGAAAGAGGCACTTTATAACAGTATTGCTCATTAAATAAATACATTTTCTTAGCTATTTCAGTCCCCAGAAAATGATTCCCGGCAATTTCATCGGTTATATTTTCAGTAGAGAGTGCTTTTGAAAAAGACATAAATTCAAAAGTGCTTTTTATTGTGGCATTGCTACTATTCGCATTGTTGCTATTAGATTCATTCATTTGAATGTTAGTCCTTCCGGCAATTAAATTTTCCTGCGCATTGACCGAAATTATCGTACATAGAGACAGAAGAGTCAGTTTTATAAAATTTTTCATTGATTTTACCTTTTTAAATTAAACCTATTTTAGTTTACTACTTATGCTTAATAGTTGTTCAAAACAATTATTTTTATCGTACAAAAATAAAGATAAAACATTACTACTTAATTAACATAGTATTACAATCAGATTAAAATATTATAGCTTATTATCGTTTGTTTACAAATACGAAACTAATTAATCTTGAATTTACCAGAATTTAATTCTATGTATGGTCTCAACCAACATTTCTATGTCCACAGGATAAATTTCGCCGATGTTTCCAATTCGAAAGGTATTGGCAGTTGAAATCTTCCCGGGATAAATGACATATCCGTTTTCTTTTAATAGATTGTAGAATTTAACAAAAGAATATTCTTCCTGTTGGGGCGACAAAAACGAAGTAATAATGGGTGATTGCATAAAGTCAGGCAAAAGGGGTGTAAATCCAATCCGAAGCATACCATCTACAAGTAATCTTTGATTTCGGGAGTACCGCTCGTAACGCCTTTCTATCCCACCTTCTTCTTCAAGTTCATCAAGAGCCTGCAAAAAAGCTCTTACAACATGAGTTGGAGATGTAAATCTCCATTTTCCGCCACCTTCCATTGTTTTCCATTGGTCATACAGATCCAGGGACAATGAATGTGATTGATTTTCACAATGCACCAGCTCATCTTTTCTGGCTATAATAAAACCAAATCCGGGTACTCCCTGTATACATTTATTGGCGGAACTAATCAGAAAATCAATTTGCCAGTCATATATATCCATTGAAATTCCTCCAAAGCTGCTCATGGCGTCTACAATGGTGGTTTTATTGTATTGTTTAGCTAATGCAGTTATTTCACGTACCGGGTTTAAAATACCGGTTGTCGTTTCACAATGAACTATGAACAAATGAGTTATATCGGGTATTTTATCAAGCAGCGTTCTTACATTCTCAATATCAGGCAGGTTAACTTCTGATAAAATATAGGGCTCGTAGGGGATATTCAAAATTTTTGCCATTTGAATTATGCGCATCCCATATACCCCATTTGCAATAATCAACAGTTTACCGTGTGATGGAATTGCAGAACCAATAACCGACTCAACGGCAAACGTCCCGCTACCTTGCATCAAGACAGTAGAATACAGTTCATCCCTGGATGTTGCCAAATGAGTTAACCGGGTTCTTATTTCCTGTACAATATTCAAATTATAATCTTCGTCCCAAGTGCACCAATCCCGAAGCATGGAAGCCTTCACTGTTTTGCTTGTTGATAAAGGACCCGGTGTCAGTAACAGATATGGATTATCCGGTAAATTATTGTTCTCCATTTTTTAATAATTTAAATTGTTTATACTTCTTTTGAAAATAAAAGAATGATAAGAATGTCAAAAAAAGTCCTAAGACTGAAAGCCAAAGACCTGTTCTGATAAAAAAATCAATCCACTTTATGTTGTAATTAAAAAAGTTTTTATAAAAAATAACCCCTAAGCTACCCAAATATCCAAAAGCATCGGAAACATAAATGACAAAACCGACATTGCTAATATATTTAAAGGAAGAAATAAGTCTTTCGTAAAGGAAGGCGTTGAATGGGATATATCCAAGGTAAAGTCCTGTGCCTATAAGTATCATCCATGCTTTTCCTCCAATTAAATGGAAAGAAAACATCAATGTAGAGGCAATAATTAATATAAATCCAGTGAATATGATAAAGAGGATTATATTGAAAGCTTTGTAATTGGAATGTATAAACGTTATGAATGCCAATGAAAGTAACGTGAACAAGGCAACGGGAAGTTCGGCAACAGTAAAAATAGAGGAATCGTTTCCATATCCAAGTGATTTCCATATCTCAACAGAAAAGTTATCACGCAATTCCCTGAAAATCGTCAATACTGTATAAGTAGTTACCAGTAAGACAATTCCCAAATAAAACTTATTTAGAAAAGCTTTCCGTTCTTCTTTGCTCATTGGAAGTCGTTTCGTACGAAGTTTTTCATCATCGATGGTCGGTGGAGGAATACAATCGAGAAAAAAGACCGACACTACCAATGGTATAGCAAAGAGTAAACCCGTAATAAAAGGCATCCCAAATTCACTGAAATGTAAGTCTATAATCACCCATTTACCGACCGACTTTGCAACTCCCGAAGCAATAATAAAACTTGCACTAAGTCCGGCTCCCAGCAATTCTGTCAACCGCCTCCCTTCAAGATAGCTAAAAACAACTCCCCAAATCATCCCTAGAGGAAGGCCATTAATAAACATAAAAATAACATTGTAGGGTTTTGGTACAACCCAGAAAAGCAGTAGAGCAGCTTCGGCTATACCGACAAGCACTAAAATATACATTCCTCTTAAACCGGGTTTTAATTCAGATACATATTTTATGCCCAGAAATTTACTTAACGTATACCCGATAACCTGTACTGTTATAAGCCATATTTTATAATCGACACCCAGGATTCTTAATCCATCGAACACTCCCACAACAAATGGTTTTCTGAATGCATACATGCACGAATATGTCAGAAAAGCAGCAAGTGATACTACCAAGGCAAATACCCAATCAGGTTGAGATTTCAACCATTCACTGAGCTTCAGTTTAAGGATGTTCATCATTTAATGAATTAAGTCATGAAATGCATCATCCAGAATATCCAGTGCATGCTCTAATTCAGCCTCTGAAATAATAAGTGCCGGCGACAAATTAATCACATTTCCCTGCGAAACTTTAAAACTTAACCCGTTTTCAAGACAACGATACATAATTTTTTCTGCCTCATCGACTGCTCTTTCTTTTGTATCCAGATCAGTGACAAGCTCAATTCCCCACAGCATACCTATTCCACGTACATCTCCGATTAACGGGTAACGGTCCTTCATTTCCAGTAACCGAACCTGCATGATTTTCCCTAATTCGGTTGCCCGTGTTACTAAATTTTCCTGTTCAATCACCTCTAAAACGGCAAGAGCTGCAGCACTGCCAACAGGTGATTTTTCGTGCGTAAAATGCCCAACAGAATGGTTGGCAACTACATTATATTTTTCGTTGGTAAGGACAGCCGCCATTGGAAAAACTCCGCCTCCCAATCCTTTTCCTAATGTCACAATATCCGGAACAATATCATAATGCTCAAAAGCAAAAAACTTTCCTGTCCGGCCAAGTGCAATCGGAATTTCATCGAGTATTAATGTTACATTAAATTCGTCACACAACTCCCGGACTTTTTTCCAAAACCCGGGTACAGGTATCTGCACATCCGTGTCACGAATTGTTTCTGCAATAAAAGCACCAATATCACCCTCGTTCTCAAAAACATGCCGGATATAAGCGATATATACATCCTGATCAGGATCATTTTTCCAGAGTGATCTATAACTGACCGGTTGAGGGACATGTTCTACACCCGACATTAACGGGCCGGTATCTTTCCTGAAGCACGATTCACCCCCGACTGAAATGGTATCGATTCCTCCCCCGTGAAAAGAACCCCACATCGATACGACTTTGTGTTTTCCGGTTACTATTCGGGATAATTTAAGGGCTATTGAGTTAGCTTCCGAACCGCCGGGAGCAAACAGGACACGGTTTAATCCCGTAATTTTTGTACACAGTTTCTGTGCGAGATCAATAGCCACTGCATTCGTATACCTGCGTGGAGAAAAAGGCAATTTATGCAGCATACTTATCACCGCATCTATGACATGCTCATTTCTGTATCCAACCTGATGAACATTATTTCCATGGAAATCCAGTATTTTTCGCCCGGATTCAGTAATCAGATAGGGGCCTTCACATTCTGCCACGACTTCCATACAAGGGGTCGATAAAGCCTGATGAAGAAACCAGGATGCATCCCGGTCTAATTGTTCGATGGTTTCAGTTTCCAATCCGGCAATCCAATCTTTTCTGATTTCAGTAAGATTAATATCTCCCTCAACTTTCAAAATTCTATCATTCATGTTTACTTATATTAAACTTATTTACTTTTTACAGTGCAAAGAAATAGCATAGGTATTACAAGTGTATTTCATAGTTATTAATTTGATATAAATAGATATATAGATAAATTATTTTTCATATTTTTGCAGCGTCTATAAAATATAAGACAACATTAATTTACTATTAGTAAACATTATGGATAGAAGTGAAATAGGTTTTGTCGGTAAACGGATAAAAGAATTAAGACTCAGCAAGGAATTAAAATTAGTGGATATTGCTATTGAATCATCTATTAGCAAGGGTTTATTATCCCGAATTGAAAATGGACGAACCATACCTTCATTGCCTGTTCTGTTTAATATTATAAATGCCCTGAATGAAAACCCGACAAGTTTTTTTGAGCATTTAAATTATGTATCTAATTCGCCTTTCTATATGCTCCTCAAAAGCAAAGATTATCAACCTATTGAAAAAGAAGATTCTGTTGGTTTCCAATATTATTCTATTATGAGCCACACATTCAGGGATATTACTTTTAATGTAGTATATCTGGAATTAAAGCCTCTGTCTAAACGCGAAATGGTTACAACCGACGGAATGGAGTTTATTTATTTAATTGAAGGTGATATAGATTACAGACTAGGAGATGAAACGATTACGATGAATCAGGGAGACTCTCTGTTTTTCGATGGACGTGTTCCTCATCTCAAAATCAACAAATCAACACAAGTTGCCCGAATACTCGTAATTTACCTATTATTTAACCAATAAAAAAAAAGAATTTTATGTTGCGAAATGTAGAAATGATTGTTTTTGATATGGCCGGAACCACAATAAAAGACAATCACGAAGTTGAAGATTGCTTTTTCGAAGCAGTAAATAAAACGGGATTAATCACTACCCACGATGAAATTAATTCATTAATGGGATGGTCAAAGCTTGCAGTATTTCAAAAGCTCTGGAAAAACCAGTCACCTAATGCTTCAGAAAAAAAACTGTATGAACATATTGATCAATCATATTCTGTTTTCAGGGAAATTCTCGAATCTCATTATCGGAATAGCGAGATACTACCTACCGAAGGATGCTTGGAAATTTTCGAATTTCTTATAAGACAGGACATTAAAATAGCCCTTACAACAGGATTTTATCGTAAAGTAACCGATATCATACTACAAAAGCTTGGCTGGAATGAAAGTGTGAATAAAAATCATACCACTACTAAAATCATTAATGCCTCAATCAGCAGCGATGAAGTAATAGCAGGACGACCTGCTCCTTTTATGATTTTCCGTGCCATGGAACTTTGTAATGTGACTGATGTTAGAAGAATCATAAAAATAGGTGACACACCTTCCGATTTGTTGGAAGGTAAAAATGCAGGGTGCAAATATTCCTTTGGGATCACGAATGGAACCCATACAAAGGAAGAATTAGAAAAATTTGAAAATAATGGATTGGTGGAGAATCTTATGAAATTTAAGGTTCAGCTTGAAACTATTTTATAACGCATTCTCATTTTATAATTTTGTTGATAAGTAAACAATTCATTGTGAACTTAAATGGTGTTTTTTTCGGACTATAAATTTCCTTCTTTTCTGATTTTACGACTATTTTATTCAACACAGACAGAAGATCTAAAAAGGACTATCATATTCTGAACAATTTTTAATTAAATCGTTCCGTATTTTTTAATTCATAATTTTCAATACCCTTTTTCAGATTTTCAGAAATAAAACTTTCAGCAAAAAAAAATTGTTATAGTATTCAAATCAGAAAAAAAATTCTAAGTATTCTTCCGGATGCTTCATTATCTTCGGAAGATATAAGAAGTTATATTGATGCATTTAACAATTTGAAAGGTTCAATTTTAACAATAGAGAGTATGGAAACAAAAACTGAAACAAAAGTCATTATTGTGCAGACTGTTATAAAGGCTCCGGTAAAAAAAGTATGGAAATTATGGTCAGAGCCGAACCACATTATCAATTGGTGCAATGCCTCCGACGATTGGCTCACACCCAAAGCTGAAAACGATTTAAGGGTAGACGGAAAATTCCTGACACGCATGGAGGCCAAAGATGGCAGCTCTGGCTTCGACTTTACCGGGAAATATGAAAAAGTAGAACTGTATAAAGAAATAGATTATGTCATAGACGATGGCCGGAAAGTACAAATCACGTTTGACGGAAATAACAATGAAACAACAGTGAAGGAAAGTTTTGATGCTGAGAACATAAATTCTGTAGACTTTCAAAAAACAGGTTGGCAGGCCATTTTGGACTCTTTTAAAAAATATGTGGAAACCACCATTAGCAAGTCAGAGTTGCATTTTGAAATAGAAATAAATGCGGGTCCCGAAAAAGTTTATAAAACCATGCTCGACGAAAAAACATATTCAATATGGACTTCAGCATTCAATCCTACATCCCGTTTTATGGGTTCCTGGGAGAAAGGGTCTAGAATTATATTTATCGGAACCGATAACGATGGTAAAGTAGGTGGCATGGTCAGTCGGATCCGTGAAAACATTCCCGACAGATATGTCGGCATCGACCACATCGGGGTGATTCAGGGTGATAAAGAAATAACAAGTGGCCCGGAAGCTGAAAAGTGGGCCGGGGTTTCAGAAAACTATACTTTCACCGATACCAACGGAAAAACACTATTATCGGTGGATGCAGGTATAAATGACGAATTTGAAACCTACTTACAGGAGACCTATCCCAAAGCACTCCATATACTGAAAGTAATTTGTGAGAAACAGGTGCCATTGGGTGAAAATATCACATAAAACAGGGATTCATATAACAAGTTATTCGTAGGAGCCTGATGTGTGCCGCAAGTAAGCAATTCAGTAATGGGTTGCTTTTTTACTTTTTTACAACTTCCCTGTTCAAAAGGGCATTATCGGTCTCCGATTAAAATGTTATCTTTGTATTCTGTTTATTGTAAAAAAAAATTGGATGAAAGGAAATAATAATACGGCAGTACTTTTGATCCACTGCCCTGATAAGCCGGGGATATTAGCGGTGGTTACAGAATTCATTAATCAGCACAAAGGAAACATTCTTTATCTGGATCAGTATGTAAACCGCGAAGAGAAAGTATTTTTTATGCGGGTAGAATGGGATTTAAGTGAGTTTGAAATTCCGAGAGATAAGATTGATGAATATTTCGAAACTTTAATTGCCGGTCGTTTCAATATGATATTCCGATTATATTTTGCTGATGTAAAACCACGTATGGCAATTTTCGTATCCAAATTATCTCATTGCCTCTACGATCTTCTCGCACGTTATTCTGCCGATGACTGGAATGTTGAGATTCCACTTATTATCAGCAATCACCCCGACATGGAGGCTGTGGCAAACCGTTTCGGCATTGAATATCATTATTTCCCCATTACAAAAGAAAATAAAGTTGCACAGGAAATCGAGCAAATGGCCTTACTTAAGAAGCACAAAATAACATTTTGTGTTCTCGCACGGTATATGCAGATACTTTCCGCGGATTTCATCAACCAGTATCCGGATAAAATCATAAACATACATCATTCTTTTTTACCTGCTTTTGCCGGCGCCAGACCATACCATGCGGCACACGAACGGGGCGTAAAAGTCATCGGTGCTACCAGCCATTATGTAACCAATGAACTGGATGCCGGTCCGATCATAGGGCAGGATGTGGTTCGTATTTCACACAAAGACAATGTTGATGATTTAATAAAAAAAGGGCGCGATCTTGAAAAAATCGTTCTTTCGCATGCCGTAGAAAAACATATCGAACGAAAAATCCTGGCTTATAAAAACCGGACCATCGTATTTCAATAAGCTTACAGGCTGTTCTTGTATCATTTCATTACCATGATTCAAACTACCCGGCAATAAAATCAATTCATATTCTTTGTCTTCTGTCTTTGATCTTTTGTCTTGATTCTTTGTTCTTTGTTCTATATTCTCAGTTCATAATTAAAATTCAATGGAAGTAACACGATTATTTGATATACTGGATAATTATCTGATAAAATATCCGGATCAGGATACAGCTCTGGCCTGTAAACGTGATGGTGTATGGTTAAAATTCAGCATACAGGAATATGTTGAACTGACCAACAACATCAGTTATGGCATGCTGGAACTCGGTATTGCTCCCGGTGATAAGATCGGAATTGTCAGCAGTAACCGTCCCGAATGGAACATGATTGATTTTGCTACCATGCAAATCGGAGCTATCTCCATTCCCATTTATCCAACCATCACCCAGAATGATTACAGCCATATCCTGAATCATGCTGAAATGAAGATGATTTTTATTGAAGGGAAAGAATTACGAAATAAATTGAAACCTATCTTACCCGAAGTTAAAACACTGAAAGAGATATTTACCTTTGTTGATCAGGGAGAAGAATTCAGCTACCTTGAAAAATTGATAGAACTCGGAAAAGCACACCCACAACCCGATAAACTCGCCAAATTAAAAGCTGCTGTTCAACCAAACGATTTAGCCACCATCATATACACATCGGGTACAACCGGTAACCCGAAAGGAGTTATGCTCTCACACAGCAACATCCTGACCAATATAAAAAAGTTATCGGTCATACCCTCCAAATGGAATAACAAAGCACTGAGCTTCCTTCCGCTGTGCCATGCCTATGAGCGCATGCTGGTATACCTGTATCAATATTTAGGAATGTCGGTTTATTATGCTGAAAGTTTAGGTACCATTGCCGAAAACATAAAAGAGATAAACCCCACCATGATGTCGTGCGTCCCACGCTTGCTCGAAAAAATATATGATAAACTGTATCTCTCAGGAAAGAAATTGCCAGTAGTCAGTAAAATAATGTATTATTGGGCATTTAATCTGGCAACAAAATTCCAACTGGAAGACAGGGGTTGGTGGTACAATGTACAATACCAACTGGCAGACAAACTTATTTATTCAAAATGGAGAACAGCCATAGGAGGTAATTTCGACATTGTCGTATCCGGAGGTTCGGCTATACAACCACACATAGCCTCTTTTTTCTCTGCAATTGGCATGCCCGTATTCGAAGGTTACGGCCTCAGTGAAACCTCTCCGGTTATTGCCGTCAGTCAACGGGTAAAGAATGGCAGGAAGTTTGGTACGGTAGGCTTACCACTCGATGGTGTAGAAGTAAAACTGGGTGATAGGGATGAAATCATGTGTAGGGGTCATAATGTGATGCTGGGGTATTACAAAGATCCCGAATTGACGGCACAGGTCATTGATGCTGAGGGTTGGTTTCATACCGGCGACACCGGTAAATTCAGCCCCGAAGGGCAACTCACGATAACCGGTCGGTTAAAAAGCATTTTTAAAACCTCGTTCGGGAAATATGTCAACCCGCAAGCAATTGAATCGAAATTTAGTGAATCACCATTCATTGAAAATATGATTGTACTGGGAGAAAATAAAAAATTTGCAGGTGCATTGATCTCTCCTGATTTTGTGTATTTAAAATCATGGTGTAAAAAACATAAAATCAAGTATACTGACAATGTCGAAATGATTGAACACCCGTTGGTCGCAAAAAGAATTCAGGAAGAAGTAAAACGGTACAATCAATTCTTTGGTGATTTCGAACAAATAAAACGGTATTTGCTGGTTGCGGAAGAATGGACACCGGCATTGGATTTCCTTTCACCGACACTCAAAATCAAACGGGATGTCATAGAGAAGTTCTATGCCGATAAAATTGAGAAGATATTTCAATAAATACAGTACAAATCAATTGGTTTTTTAAAAATAATTGACAGTTCGGCTTTAATCTGAACTGTCTTTTTTTAATACAGCTTTTTGAACCTGCAACAGTATATTTCAAATCGTAAATCGTAAATTATAAATTAACCCGTATCTTTGCACTGTGAATAAACGGTACTTTCTCTATTTTTCGTATAAAGGCACAGCCTATCACGGCTGGCAATATCAACCAAACGGCATTTCGGTACAGGAAGTACTGACCAAATCGTTGTGTACCATTCTTAGAACTGATATCGAATTGACAGGTGCCGGTCGCACCGACACAGGGGTTCATGCGAGGCTCATGGTGGCACATTTTGACTATGAAGGTACCTTTCCTTCAGAATTTGATTTAGTTGCGAAATT
>Ga0302273_1000171_pt1 | contig 33338 bp, 38 predicted proteins | sample III_Bog_N1_3_FD_198774 | JGI IMG/M metagenome (GOLD analysis project Ga0302273, IMG submission 198774) | Peat permafrost microbial communities from Stordalen Mire near Abisko, Sweden - III_Bog_N1_3 | ecosystem: Environmental > Terrestrial > Soil > Wetlands > Peat | place: Sweden: Abisko... | reverse complement strand
GATTTCGGGATTAAGCAAGATGTCAGGGCAGCCAGTATGCTGAACAAGCATATCCATTCGCCGATTCATTACGAAGAGTTCCATCTCGACGTGGCCGAGCCCCCGGGCAATCTGATTCACCTGGGCCACGAGGTCCTTGGTATCCCGATGCCGGAAGAATCGGTATAGCGTCACGAGCCCAACGGTAATCCCGATCACCAAGGAGGCCATCGTGAGCAAGGCATTCACCCTCTCCAACGGGACACTGACGGCGGTAAATCCAAAAGAGACACCGCCTCCAAAGAGACCTTCTTTAATGTGTGCAGGGAGCATTGGGAGAACTGGGGGTTACGTCAAATACGGATAGTCCGCCTTAACCTGAAGACGGGCAGCAAGCACCGCTACGAGCTGGGCGTCCCCAGCGGCTTTTACCGCAGGGTCCGTGGACGATTGCTTTGTCACCGCGTCCACATAGTCCAAGTCGCTGCACCCGCGCGAAACGTAAGCCGCCGCCCGTAGCACCTTTTGCGCCGCGTTGATCCCGGCAACGGTGAGCGCGCTGATGTTGCGCCACGTCTCCGGCCCCGACTGTTTGCAAACCGCGATGGTGCGTATGCCCAGCGTGATCTTTGCCACTACCTGGAAGCCTGCTCCTTTCGGCCCTTCATACACGTCAGTCTGAATAGAGGCGTTGTCGCCAATGGAAGCCGCAGCCACGCGCGTTGGCACAGCCAGCGCCGCCGCAGTAGCATAAGCCGCGTCAACGGCGGCCACGATTTGAGATAAAACTAGAGTAGCCATAAATTATTCCGAATAGGCAAGGCCATTGCCACTGTTGTAGAGTTGAGTGACTTCATCGGCGGAAAGGGCGCGCTGCCATACCCCAAATTCATCGATAGCCCCATTCCAATTATCACCCGACGTTCCATTGGAACCGCAGCCTGCCGTGAAGTGATCGAAAGTAATTGCACTGGAACCCGCTGTAGTGGAGTTAACCTCCACTCCGTTCACATAGATCTTCAATTCCCCCCCATCGGAAGTGACGGCAACATGCATCCACGTAGACAGACTCAAAGCGCTCCCCCTGATGGAAACTTGGTTGTCATAATCCTGGAAAAAGGCCTCGGGCCCGTCCGTGCCAAACCAAAATGCCTCGTCCCCTGCCGACCGAATCCCCGCCACGGCCCTGCGACCGTAACCATCGCTTCCGTAGGTATCCGTCGCATTGACCCACATCGAAATCGAAAACACGGACAAGGAATGCGAGATAGAACCAGCCAAGTAATTAGTCTGGTCGAAAACTGCGGCGTTGCCTATTTTGCCAGTCACATACCCTACTGAATTGGTATTTGACAACGTGTCGCCATTTCCGGTCGCATCGGCTCGGGTTCCCGTGGTTTCATCGAGCCGCCAATAGGCGATGACCCCCGAGGGGAAGGGCGCTGCCGTTAGACCCACACTCGATACGCTGGCCACGGGCAAACTAGTCCCGTTGGAGTTGCTGGCCGCCACTATTACGCGAATATAGGCCCCCAATAAAACGGAATTGGGAGTATAAGAACCACTCGTCGCGCCCGAAATATCCGCCCAGGTTGCGCCATCCGTGGAGGATTGCCATTGGTAAACGTAAGCGGTCGGATTGCCCGTCCAAGCACCAGGTGTGCAGGTAAACGCCTGTCCGACATACTGGCCCGTGATCGTCGGGATCGTCAAATTATGAGGCTTCGTCCCTGCCTCCAGGATACGCAACCCCTCCGTGCCCCCCACGTTCAGAATCCTCAAGAAAGTCCCCTGAGCGGAGTCGATGTAATTGACTTCCGCCCCCTCGATCAAATGCCCGTTGCGTAAGAACGTGGGCGGATTCGTGTTCCATGTGCCGAAGGCATCCGCGAAGTCGATGAACCCGCCCACGGGCAACGCGGAATCAATCGTCACCGGTAAGCTGCCCGCACTGGTATCCAAAGCATAACGATTGCCCTGCAATGCGGTGAATGCCGCTGTCTTGATCGCATAAGTTTGCGCGGCCAGTGTCCCGGCCAGTGTCGCGGGCGTTACCGCCTTTTCTGCCTCCATGCCCTCATCCGCCTCCGCCTGGGTCGCAAGTTGAATTGACCCGGGCGCTGAGGTAGATGCTAGACTGCCGCCCCCTCCTAGTGCATTCCAATTGTTATTGTTGTTGAGTCCCATGATCGTAATTGTGATTGGCTATTGGTAAAGAGGAATTTTGTAGGTTGCCCTGAGGTTAACGGCTACGAAGAATTGCCCGCAACGTATAGCTGGTTCCTTCGGCAGCATCCAGCCGAACGTAGACCTCAGACAAGGAGTTGATGCAATCCACAGTCATGCTGGCCTTGGCCGGGAGTTCAATATAGTCCCCCGTGCCATCAAGCTTGATCTGAATCGTAAAGGTAGAGTTATTGAAGAGGACTACCTCATCAACCGCATTGGGATCATTTGCTGGATCAACGGGGGCCGCCGCCAGAGGGGCAAATGCCCCGCCGGTAATCGTGAACGCCTTGAAAGAGACGCTCGTTGAGGCCCCGATGAGTGCCCGAAAGATTTGGGCGAGAAGCTGACAAGTGCCCATCTGGGCAAGAGTAAACCAACGAAAACGAGGACTGGTAGCCATAATGTGTGATGCTGGGAGAAGAGGAAAAAATAGTGAAATTACATTCCAGAGGGTGAACCCATGCCTCCCTCAATGGCGTCCTCAAAACTTTGAGAGTCGCCCTTGGGTTCCGAAGGAGAGCCGCCTGCCTCGCCCCCAGAAAGAGGAACACCGTTCACGGAATCGGCAACAAAGATTCCCCCCGCTTTAAGGGTACCTTTGACGAGCAACTCCAACGAGTCGCCCTCGCCTTTCCCTTGAAGGTCAACCCCCTCGGGAATTTTCAACACGGTGGGTTCCTTGGCCTCGTCCGCCAAGGACTCCTTGGAGCCGTCTTTTTCGTCGACCTCGTCCGGGGCGGCGGCAGCCTTTTTGTCGTCACTTTTCTTGCTGGGGTTGAATCCGATCATAAGAAGATGAGAAAAATAAATTTGAACTTTGAAAAACTCCCCGGCGGGATTTTACACCACCGGGGAGGGGAGGATTTTAATGCCCTCGGTTAGCCTGCAATCGGGTAGATCGCGTTCGGAATCTGCGGGCGCAGATGGCGAATCACAACGCCGAACTGCGGGAACAGGGGCTTGGTGCCGGTGGAGTAGATACCACGGAAGTAACCCACCGTTTTGTCGGGGTTAGTCTCCCGGTTGGGGATGTTCATCCACTTGAAGTCACCCTTGTAGTTCACCGCGTCAAAACTGGTGCTCCCACCAGGGCTGGTGATCGGCTTCGGGATCAGCGAGCGCATCACGTCCATGTGATAGAGCACGCTGTCTTCGGTGTCGGCGGCCTCATAAACGGGATTGATGTCCCAGCTACGACCCTTGGTGGTGGCCGTGGACACGTACGGATAGATACGGGTCCAGGCGTACACAGGGGCCTGCGTGGTGCCGGTGTTCACGAGGTTATGACGGGGGGCAAAGTCGTCGATCAAGTGGAAGAAACCACCGTAGGGACGCTCGACACCCAGAGGGCCAAGCAACTCGGAATCACGGTCGGACCAGCGGAAATCCTGGCGGATAGCGTCGTTGGTCTTGATCAAGCAATCGCTGGCCTCCGAGGAGAGAACCAGGCCGAAGATCGGGCGACCATTCTGGCGGGAGAGCGGGTTAGCGCCCGCGCCGTCGCGGAGGACCTTCATGTAGTAGCGCTTGAGGATACCGTCGGTCAGAATCGAGTTTGGCATGACCTGCAAAGCGGTCACATCAAAGTCGGTTCCCTCGACAGCGTTACCGTTGGCGTCGATCTTGGCGACAACCTTGCGCTGGGCGATGCGGCAGTATTCGTCGCGGTAACGTTCCGTCCAGACATATTGTGTGTTCTCCGAGAGAATCTGCATGATATTGGCGAGCTGCTCTTTCCGATAAACGGCGAAGCGCAGATCGTTAACGCAGATGTCGGGGGATTCCATCGCACCCGCCTGGAGGTTGTAAGTCCGCTTGGTTTGACCAAACTCAAGCTGAACCTTGGGCGGAAGACAGGTGTTCCCGCCGGTACCCGCGTTCGCCGTGACATTCTGCCACTGAAGCGGGGTGTAATTACCGTCGGCGTCGGAAGGCAGCGAACGCTCATAGACGAGCACGCTGATGGAGTCACCCATTTCGTCGGGCCACACTTCCTGTTTGGTGAGCTTGAGCCAGGGGCTCGTATTAAGAGTCCGGCGGTGAATGTCGGGGCCAATACGGCCCGCTTCTTGCATGAGGAGTTGTTCGATGTCAGCCATAATGCTGTGGAGTAAGAATTATTGGAAATGCTGTTGCGTGTCCCAGGGATACCCCCGGGGGTTTATTACTGCGGTTCCCACTCCGAGCTAAGAGACGGGTCTGTTAAGCTCATCAAACAAACTGAAAAGATCGGTATAGAGGAAATGTCGGATTCGGCGTCCCGCCCCCGGTGATCAATATAGGGGATTGCTTTAGATCAGGGGTGTCTTCTCACAAATCCCGGATCATGTCAACAGGGTTTCCTTTATTTTTTGAAAAAAATTTAGAAAAAAGAAACCCCCGCCGGTAAAAGAACCGGCGAGGGTTGGAGGGAAACAAAGGAACCTCTTGAAAAAATCCTACCGACTGGAGACCCCGGTTTCAATGGCATCCAAGAAAGAAGTCTCTGCCGGGAGATCGTCGCCACCCTTTCCAGTAGCGGGAAGACCGGCTCCTCCGGGCCGAGGAGTTCCAGCTTCATATGCCTTGAGCTTAGCCTGGAGCGAATTGGTCTGCTCGATATAGTAGTTCAACGCAGAGGCAACAAAGGGAAGGGAGGCCCCCTGCACCACAAGACCCGCCCGCTCCGCCGGAGAAAGCTTACCCACGTCAATCTTTCGGGCCGTATCAACAACCTCCCGGATTCCCTTATTCCATTCTTCGTTCCCTTCCCCGTTCGCCTCCTTGAGCAACGGGATGGCCCCCTGAAGTTCCTTCCAAGACGAATCCACGGCCCCCGTATAGGCAGCCGCCTCTTTGCCGTGTGCATCCGCGAGGTCCGCACTCCGGCGTTCTTCGATAGCCTTGGCCGTGGCCACCGAATTTTCCTTCAGTTTGATTGCCTGAGCCCTGAGAGTTACAAATTCCTCCCCATACTGATAGAGGCGCATCCGGTCCCTTTCCGAAAAAGAACCGGCGATCTCGGCGAGTTTATCTCCCTGCTTGTCCAGGTCCGGTTCAGACAAAGCAGAAAGAAGTACTGATTTCTCCACCTTGTACTTGGTGGCCATCGCCTCAGTGGCTTGTTCAATCTTGTTGAGGGGGGCAACAATGTTTTCTTGGTACCCCTGGGTGGCCTCAATCTTGACTTGGGCAAGCTCCTTCTCATAAGCTTGGTTCACCTTCTCAAGGTCCAGAAGCCGTCGCTGGGTTTCCTCCGTGTGTGTCCCCGTTTTATGGGCTTCCTCAAGCTCCGCCTTCATCTTGTCGATGGTGGCCTGAGCCTCGGCATTCTTGATCTCCAACTCCTTGTTGGAAGCCTTGACGCGCTTAAACGCTTCTCCGGGTTTAGTCTTGAGGAGTTCCATTTCCTCCCGTTCAAGTTCCTCAGCGGACTTTTCTATAGGAGTTTCCTGGGGGGCAAGCTTACTGGTCACCCCCTCTGGGACTTTAAACTTGTTGGGTTCCCCCGGGGCGGGCGTGGCGGGTACGGCGGGTACGGCGGGCGTGGCGGGCGTGGCGGGCGTGGCGGGCGTGGCGGGCGTGGCGGGCGTGGCGGGCGTGGCGGGCGTGGCGGGTACTGCTGGCGCGGGTTTGCCCTCCCCCTCGATTGAGGCGGTAATTTGTTGATCCAAGATCGACTCAAAAGAGTCGGGTGTTGCTGATTCTCCCATAATTTATTCGGTTGACTTGCAGTTTGTGTTTTAGGCAGAGGTTAATCCCCAGCCGGTGATTGAATATTGCTGCCCGGTTCCCCGGGTTCCCCGGGTTCCCCATGCTCCCATTCCCGGAGGGGTTCTTTCGACTCGGGAAGGACCATCTCTTTCATCCTGTCGATGTTGCCGAACACCTCGAAATAACCAACGTTATTAGCCCCAGCAAGAGCCTGAAGCTGCACGAGGTCCGTCTTGGGACCAAGCGCTACCGGAACTTTAGCCGGGAGGTGCATGGAAAGAAGAACCAGAAGACCCAGCCGCATATGTGGCTGCTCCCAGGTCTCCTCCCATTGTTTGGCAAGAGAGGGGTCTCGCTGCCAATCAGATAAACCGAAAATAGAATTTTTAGCCATAACAAGGACAACTATATAATAGCACCGAAGATTCTACAATCCGGCACGTTCTTTCATCCGCTGTGCATGAGTCAAATCCCGAAGAGCCATCTTCTGTTGGGCCTCCGACTGACGAATCTGTTGCTTCAGAGATGCCTCCTTCTGCATGATTTCCATGCGGACCAGGTGCTCCTGCATCAAAGACTGAACCTTCGGGTCCATTACCCCCGCACCGCCTTGCGGCTGCTCCTGCTGCTGGGCTTCAAGCGCCGACTGAATTTGCTTGGCAAACGAATCCGCCATTTTCAGAACCTGCTCAAACTCTTTGGCAGAATCTTTCTCAAACGGATTTTGCGACAGCACCTGAAGATGCTGCTGACAATGCGGGATGGCCGACCCGAAGAAAGTAAATGCCGTCTGCGGATTCATCTGGCCGCTCTTCAACTCCTGGAAAGTTTGCACCATCGCTCCCGTATGAGAGGTGAGATGGAGCATTGCATTGTCTGTGGGAGCAACTACCGCCGAACCCCCAATCGCCATCACGGAATTTTCCATCAGAGCAAACCGCTGATCCTCGGGCATCCGAACATTCTCCATCTTCGGCATGTACCGATCAGCGGCAACGCCGCCGGGCATGTACGCGTTGATTTTGTCTCGAACGAATGCATTCTTGCCTTCTTCATCAAAGGTCCCAAACAGAGGATCAACCGCGTCATAAGCGAGCAAGCGCTGAGTGGGCGACCCGTTACCGACAGCCCGAACCGGAACAATGTCCTTCACACTCTGGATGTCCTCAAAAGTCACCCCCCGAGCCAGGCACCGACGACGAAACTCGTACACCTGCTTTCCGCCGGGATGATCCTCTTGATAGTCCAGGTTTTGCAGCCGCCGGAAGGTCTCCTGATGCAACCTCCGCCAAGGTCCATAAAAAAGGTTCATTGCCATCGCCGACAAAGTCCCGTCGGAATTGGCCTGCATCTGGACCTCAAACTTCGTCTTTTCCTGACCGGAGAGTTCTGCGGGCTTGGGCCGGTAACTTCCCGTGTGCGTCTGAAGCTGAATGCTCAGATCGTTGATGACCGGCATCGCCGTCTGCATTACGTTCGGAACATCGTGCTCCTTGATCTCAAGACCGTCGGGCAGCACGGCAAACGGGCCGTAATACATCAAGGACAACTTCTGAAGGGAATCGACGTTGTCCGCCTGAACCAGAAGAGAGGATGAAAGAAAGGCGTTATCAACTACTTGGCAGCGCAGCCGATTGGACACCTGAATGTGGGGAAAAATCTTGTAGCCCATTCCCCGGATGGAATGAATAGACCCGTTGCCAACCCCGTAGGCAAACACGACAAAACAGTTGCTCATGCAACCGTACATCCCCCGTTTTTCAAAAAGAAAATCTTTGCTCTGCCCGTCGTAGTCGAGCATGTAGTGGGACACCCGTCCGTCGTATTCCTTGACCCAGTAATGGTTGATGCTTACTTCACCATTGGTGAATGAGAACTCCAGATCGTTGTTCTTGATGGTCTGTTCGTAGCGTTCCCAATCCTCCAGGACGTTCCGACTCAGCTCGCCAAAGGCTGCCCGGATCAATACTTCCTTGACCGCCTTCACGTTCCACCCGGGGGTCACCGCATTCCCGCTGATCTTTTCGTAAAGCTCATGCTGCTGATAGACCCGGGTGCAGACGGCCACTTCGATCCCGGCCTCATGTGCCGGAGTCTTGCGTGGAAAATAAAAATCCCCCAGCCACGAAGGCTTCCAACGGTAGTCCACGGGATGATCAAACATGGCAACCGCCACGCCCTCCTCAATAAACTTCCCGGTGAGTAGCTGGGTGTTAAACTCGAACTCGCTGTCGCTTCGCATGAGCGCCGTATATTCCTCGCTCAGAACCTGCGTCTTGGTCGCTCGTTCCTCGGGGGTCCCCCGAAGAACCTTACAATAGGCGAGCACATCGACCGAGTTGATCAAATCCAGGTAGGCCGACTGGGCTACCTCCCTGAGAGAGCTGGCCTCGTTGAAATTGATGTTGGTCCTGTGCGCCTGCCCCAGCTCAATAAGTTGTGCTTGAATATAGGGCGGAGCCCCGTCGAACATAGACTGAACGTGGTATCGCTGCCGGGAGCTTTCCCGGTCAGACAACTTGAGCTTGCGAAATAAATTGTGAGCTGCCAGCGGGTCCCTGATACGGGAGGGAGGAGCCTTCAGCGTAGAAGCATCAAGTCCCTCTAGGGGAGTCGTTGATGTAGTCTCCAGGGTCGGGAGAGTTGTCAACCCCGTCTGGGGTGTTACCGGAGTCTTGTGGGGGGAGAATCGAATTTTTTTCATCAGAGTTAAGCTGCCTCTCTACGACTTTTTTTCTTTTTTTTCAAGCGAAAACTATCATCTCTGTCTTCTCGGCGGCATTGGGAGCAAACATCATGTGCCTCTCCGGCGGGCATCCGCTTCCCGCAGGAGGGACAAAACTCTTGAATTTCACCGGGTTCCACTAAACCGGCTCCTCGTTGAAGGCGTCGTCCGCCGTGATTACCCATATTTTGTGTCCTTTAACTGTCTTGAACGTGATGGAATGTCCGAGGGCAACCAACTTACCCAGCTCCCGTCCAACCTGGACGGGGGTAAGCCGAACTTGCCGAAGCAACCCCTCCATAGCGGGGTCCAGCGAAAGAGTCTGCAACAGCTCCGTGGAAGTCCCCTCCCACGGCTCCGTCTTCCCATCAATGAAATAGGAAAGCCGAAACGCCCTCAGAATTTCCCTGAACTCCGCTGTCTTACCAGACCGGCGGGCTTCGTCAAGCAATACCTGATCGTGGTACTCTTTTACTCCAAATCGAGGACCCCCCTTGCAAAAGGAGGGCGGCGTCCATACTTTGAGCCACCCGAGAAAGAAAGGCAGCTCCTGGTCAATGATCCGGTTTTGTTCTTCTGTGGAAAGGAACTGGAACTTCCGCTCAGGGTTGCACCTGAAAAGGCAAATCTTATCGAGCAGGGACATCTCCGGTTCCGGCAAGATGCGCAAACTCTCGGGATCATCATTAAGAGTGATCACCGCCCTTCCCGACCAGTCGATAGAGGCCGCATCTTTCCCTTTGGCGTGATACTCAAAAATCTGGTTGGCCACCACCTTCTTGACCATCGCCGAGAAATGAGCATGTGCCCGACCATCCTTGGCCAGAGCATCGTCAATGCTCCAGATCGGGTAGTTGAAATATGTGCTTGTGAAATTGGTATCCCCCAAAAGAAAAGAGGCGACATCCATGCAGCCGCCGAGGGCGCTCCCGATGATCTTGTTTGAAAGAAGTGTTTTACCACACCCGGCGGGGCCAGCTATAAAAATGGACTGCCCCTTCTGCATTCTCAGCTCCAAGGATGTGACATACAGATACTGAAACCAAGCCATGAAGTGGTCCCATTGCTCCGGCGTAGCAAAATAATCACGCCCCATGAAACTCCCAATCCAGGGGAAATTGGTCCCCCATGGAGTTCCGGGTGCCACCTCCGCAGCAGGAACACAACGAATCGTGGACGTATTGAGCACTCTGCCCCCATCCTTGGTGATTACTCCACCTGGTTGATTGACATACGGCTGGGCCTTGATCACTCGGTTGTTCCTCTGGATGAAGTAGAGAGCCGCCTCCACCTCGGTCATATTGTCCCCATGGCCCTTCTCGGCTTTGAGCCCCACCGATACCTTCAAGTGTAGGGCAATATTGTCCCGAATCTCTTTCTTCCATTCGGCATCGTCCTCCTCATACTTGATCCAGTAGTTCTTCCCGTCGTAGTAAACGTTCCGGGTAGCCTGCGAAATTCGGCTCTCCTGGAACGCCTCCACAAAACGATGCCCAAAAATCTCCCGCCAAGTAACAAACCCTTGCGGCCCGGTGAAGCATTGCATCCCCGTCTCTCGTACGATGGCCCCCGTCTGACAATCACCCGTCGGGTCCCAGAAGCGAACTCCTCGCATTCCAAGATCAAATGGACCTTGCCAGCGACCCGGGAACCGCTTGTTCACCTCTTCCGCCACCCGATCAATAGGAACCTCAACCCCGGAGTTCTCCCCATCAAACGAAACCCGATCCCCCGCTTTCACGAGCCACGCTTGAATTGTCTCTGGACGAACCCGATTCGTAGAGAGTTCTTTCCAATCATATCCCGCCTCAAAAGTCTTACCCGGATCGTACAGGGCATCCTCATCCAGCCCGGGCAACAGCTTGTTGATCTTGAACTCCTTCTTGAGTCGTTCCAGGAACGCCTTGTGAGCCGCTCGTGAATAAACGAAGATGGGCTGCTCGAATAGCCATACCGCCCGAGCATTTCCCGAGCGAGTAAAACTGACCCAGTTCGGCAGAAAGTCGGCAGCGCCCCTGCTCTTGATCGACTCAAAATCGGCCTCGGTAACAAGGCTGTCATAGTCAACAACAAGCCCGTGCATCTGGTTCGCCGGGTTGTCCTCCGAAATTCGTAGATGCGTATTGACCCCCTCATAAAGGCTGAAAAAATAATGATCCGTCGCCGGATTCTTGCACCACACCCGGAAGGCTTCCTTGTCTTCAAATGAGGGCAGCGGGGCTGCCGGAGTGTATTCCCAGGGAGGAACGGTATGCTCCCCCTGCACCGACGAGTGATTTTTGATGTGAAAAAATGGAGTTATCTGTTTCATTCGGGAGACTAAATATTTTGAAGGGTGGGTCGGCTACTCTGTTGCATGAAGGCCAAAACCAATGAAAAGCCCGTGCCTAGCATCTCGCTTAAGTCCGAAAGACTTTAGGCCGCCATATTCACGCGACCCACCCCTCAAAGTGTTATCAAATATTATTTCATATAAAAATCAGATTCAACCGCCTCGGCCTCAAGTGGAATACCCGGCATCCATGACGGAGCCGTTGTCATCAGCCGAACAATCTCATCGGGTTTATCATTACGATCCACCTCGATCACAACCTCATCGTGAACGGTAAGCGACGGCACTGGGAACCCGGCATCCAAGAGCCGCAACTTGGCCTCACCAAAAACATCCCGGGCAGTAGCCTGCACTGTATTTTCTGTCAACTTCCCGCCGTAAAACTTCTCCCGAACCCGGATACCGTTCTTGACGATCTCCGCCGACCATCCTCCTTTTGAGGAGCACCGGCAGTATCTCATGTTTCTCCCAGAGGGAAGCTCGATGAAATAGTCCTCCCCCTTTACAGCAGACCTCCGAAACTCTAAATCAAGAGCCTTCCAGATTTTACAGATGCGAGGATTCGTCTCCCGAAAGTTACACACAATTTTCCAGGCGTTGCAATACCTTTTCTTAATCAGGTCAGCGGCAGCAATAAAAAGATTGTACTGGTCCTGCGTCGGAAGATTTTTCAGGTAATCCTCGAAATCCTCAAGGTCTCCGGGAGAGAGCGAATCATCAAACACCGTGTCAGGAACCTGATACGTCTTGGCCATAGACATAAACTTGAGCCAACCAGCTCCATAACCTAAGGCGAGAACCCGGGCCTTGGCCAGGGCATATTTTTTGGCATCCTCCTTCTTAAGCTTCCCGCCAGTCCAGCCCATCGACACACGAGCGTGGGCCTCGTAAGGAGACATGCCACTAGACACGAGCTTCAGGAAATCCCAATCCCGCGACAGATAAGCAAGTGTGCGGGGTTCAATCTGGGAGAGATCACAAATCACGAACTTCTTGCCCTTGGGGGCAATTACTCGGGAGCGAAGCTCGATGACCCGCTTGATCCCGCTCGGGAGTTTTCCGGGGTTGTCGTGAACAAAATTGGACAACTGTTCCTGCTCGGTAACATCCCGAACAATGGTATCTTCCAAGGTAACGAAGAGTGGGGCCTTCATTTGATTCTGTGAGTTCCACCCGGCGTCCCCACTCCAGCGCCCCGTGTGGCCCCCAAAGTATTTCAGACCATATCCCATACGTCCGTCCGTCGGACGAGTGCGCACAAGCATAGTCTCTACCCGAAGCAACACCGTGTTAATTCGCCGGTATTCGCTCATGGCCCGAACCCACGGAAATTGTTCACCATACTGATCCAGCCACTCATCAAACTCCGGGGCGTCCTTCGCCATGGACTTGGGCGGGAGAATGCCTGCCGTCTTACATACCCGAGCAAGCTGCTTGGCCGAAAGGATGGGAATATCTTTTCCCTTTTCATCCTTTTCCCCGGCCCATGGGATTTGAGTCTCCGCCGTCCATAATAGGCGTTTCAGCACAGCCCGATCTTCCTCAAGGGCCGGAACGTCAGTGGTGACTCCTTTCCATCCCATCTGGCGGGTAAGCAACGACAGCCGCTGTTCAAAGAGGGGCCACCGCTCGTGGAAGGCGGCGAACATGCGCCAGCAGTTCCGGGCATCAACAATGCCCGCATCCGTGACGATCTTCTGCTCATCAGGACTCAGGTCCTTGAAGTAACGCCCAAGCATGACACTCCGGTAACCCTTGTCCACAGTCTCATGCAACAATGTTTTGGAAGCAGTTTTCAAATCCCGTCCAGCTCCAAGATAGGCACACAGATCGGCGGAGCAATGCCACGCCTCAGGGTCAGGCCATGCCAACTTAGGAAAGAGTTCTTTGAGTCTGAGATACACCCTCGTATCGAAGGAGGCGTTGTGACTGACCCAATCAAAATTGGCAATGTCACCCCACTCGAAATCCTCTGGGCGGCCACACCATGATCCCTGCGGCCCATAGATAGAAACCAAGTAGATGTCCATCTTGGGGTGACGTAGATACATGTCGGTGCCCATCGTCTTAATGGACACCTCCTTGTCATAGTAACTCTCAAAATCGACGGCATACCCATCCCAGTTAAGCTGGGTCGCATCAAACGACGAGGCCGTCAACGGTTCGGCTTCTTTGTTATCCATCTTAAGCCTCCCCCGGCATCCCATAGCGCTGAATATCAGCCAACGCCTCGCTCATTGGTCGGGCCGCATCCCGATTCCAAGAACGTGGAATCAATACCCCCTGACCCCCGGCGGAGACAAACCCGTCGATGTTCTTGTCGTAGTCATCAATGAGCACCGCCCGGGCATGGGCACAGAATCTTTTGCGGGGACCGAAGAGGAACTGCCGGGAATACTTCGGCAGGTAACGCCGAATCCAGGCCATCTTTCCCTCCAGGCAGCCGTACGTAAGACAAGGCGAAGAAAGAAGGCAGGTATTCTCCTGCCCAAAAGTTTCTTCCACCGTGGAAATGATGTCGAACATCTCCAGCGTGGGTTTAAGGTTTGCCCAAAACTCTTCCCCCATTTTCTTCCAGTCTTGGGGTTTCACGTGATCCCACAGAATAGTCTGCGGAAGGGGCTCCTTGAGGATCGTACTAAAATATCCGCCGGTAAAATCGGCGATAACACCATCCATATCAAGGAGGCACACAAGCCCGCGAGGATTGATCATTTGCTTCATGGGTCAAAAGATTACCCCGACCTCGGGATTTCTACAATCACGAGATCGGGGATTTTTATCAATTCTCTGTAAAGACCCCTAAATCAGGGGGTCACTTTTTACTTCCCGAACTTCGTACTCAACAATTTCCAGGTCTTTTCGTCCTCCAGGAAGAGTCATATAGGCTTCCCGGCCATAATATAAGGAGCCTCCCTCGGGGTTACGAACTGTAACCCCACCAATATGTCCTGGGGCGGGTCTCCTAGCATAAACCTTGCCAACCGGAGAAAGATTTGATCGGGACCCAAACTTCGAGGGCTTATAAAAAAGCCCCGTCGGCTTGTGCCGGATTTTCCAGAATCGAGTTGGAGCCGCCATATTACTTGACCGGACAGGCCCCGCTGGCGCAGTCCTTGTCGTGTTTCACATTTCCATCATCCCCTCGCACAGCATCCAAATTGACCGGACGGAGACCTTTGACATACCCCTCGTACACCTCTTTGGTGACCACCTCTTGCGGCAAATAGGGGTAACCTAACTTGGCACAGGCTTCCTGCTCTGTGAGCGTGGGGTCCGACCGGAAGAGAAAAGAAACACCTACATAGTTATCCCAGTTCTCATCCAACCAGTCCACGATCTGTGAAACTTCCTCGGGCGAATAGTAGATCGTCTGGGAAACATTTTGCTGGCACCAGCTTCCCATGAGCGCCCGATACCGTTCGAGCTGAGAAACTGCCGTCTCCGCGTTCACCTCACGCCCTCCAACCATCTCAAACGGAACATCCTCATAAGCCGTCGGGAGGGTAATGATGACACTCTCCCCCTCGTTGGGCTTCGGACGGACTCGATAACCAGCCTCAGTTAGAATCGGGACAAGCTCGTCGTGCTTACTGAAGGTCACGTTGTTGAGAATGTATTTCCCCAGCGGCTTGTGGTTCCCCTCCGTGGTGTCCATAATCTTGGCCAACGTACCGCTTGGCTTGTTGGTGGTCACATTCTTCGGGTAGGGCAATCCAAGCTCGTGGGCCATGCCATAGGCCGCCGCTGTGGCATCCCGTTCGAGCTGGGTCAGTTCATACGTCGAAAGGTCTGACCTACGGATCATCCCCGTCAAAGAAACTCCACAAAGTCGGAGGAACCCGTTGTTCAAATGCCACGCCTCTTGGAGAATTCCGTCCCGCAGGTCCACACACGTTTGACGATAAGCAGCCCGAGAGGCAATCCAGACAGCCCTGCGAAGCCCGTAAGAATCTCCCCTGAACTTGCCAAGGTCTGTCTCGACGAGATTGCAAAAGGTCTTGTTCCCGAGCAGGATTTCAACACAGGGATTTGCCCCCTTAAACCACGGGGCTCGCTTCAAAGCTGCCTCCGCATTGATGAACCCGGGCTCAGAGCCCCCGGCGGCCACCATCATTTCAAAGATGTGGGTCAACTCAGCCTTGCTGGGTTTCTTGTAAAAAAGCAGCGAGTTGTTGGATTGCTGCCGGTGGGCCCTACCCGTGATGAACATGTCCCGCTTGGCCGTGGCAAACTCTTTCCATTCCGGGTCTCCATATTCGACGAGACAAATTTCAGCAGAACGTCTGCTGGAAAGGATGGTGCCCAGCCAGTTCACAATGTCGAGGATGTCAATCTTGGTAAGGAGACTCCCTGCCCGACGGTTCATAATTTCAGCGATGGACACGTACGCCCGGCTGATGTCCGCATCCCCAGAACTGATCCATCCATATCCCGCGAGACGCTGCCCCGCTGGACGAATCTGAGAGAAGTCAAGGACCAACTGTTTAGCTGAGAACTTACCGGCTACCAGCTTCCCGATGCTCTTAGCCCACGCTTCCGCACTGTCACCCACCTGAATGGTCCACACCTTCGATTCGGGGTCCCACGTTTCCACGTTGCTCTCATTCCCTCCTTTCGCGGTGCGGGTGCTTCGGACAACCTGGATGTCGGGGATTGGGGCTGCAAAGCCGGATAACGTACCAACAACGGGGCGGAACCCCACACCACATCCCTGAAGCAGGAGCCAAAGGATGTCCACGATGTCGTAGACGGTCTCCGCCTGCGTGAAAGAGCAGTTGAACATGCTGGACTCCCGGCGGCGGCTGATCTCGGTACCCCCAAGCCAGAGGGTACGCCCGGCCATCAAAACCTTCCGCGAGAGCATGAGCCCCCGGAGTTCTTCAATTTCGGCGACCTCTGAAGGGGTCAGCTTCTTGGTTCCTTTGGCCCTACACCAAAGCCAATTCTGGTGGGAGATCACCCGATCAACCGTCTGCTCCCATGTCTCAAAGGAACCATCGGAGAGCGGGCGATTGTAGGTTCTGCGAGTGATTATTGCTGCACGAGCTGACGGCGAGACGATACTTTGATTTTGCATTTGCGGCTGCTGATATTGGTGAAAATTTTCTGAAGCGGTTTACCGGCGGTGATAAAGACGTGGGCCTTCGCGTGATTGCGAGTGTAGCGCCAGAGACCTGTATCCAGGAGCCTTCCCTCCTTCTTAAGGTCCGAGAGACGCCCCGACACAACGTTCGGGGTGGTATTAAAATAAATGGCAACCTCCTCGGTAGTTGCCCCATTCAACCCACAGGCGGCGATATAATTGAACACCGCCTCCCGCGCGTTAACCCGACTATTGAGTGTCCTCATAATCTACTTCTTGGTCGGAATTGAAACGGTCACCGGACATTGAAGCATGTCAACGGGAAGAACAACCTCCCCGATTCCGGGCGTATAGTCCGATGTGCAGTAAATGGCCGACAGGGAACCATCCGTGAGCCGAGACATCCGCACATGTGTGGAGGGCCCCACAACTTCTCCACCCCCCGTAACATAAACGGACACCGGGATGGATACCTCGTGAACACCCGACTGTTTGAGAATCTGAGCAATTCCCTCGTCCACTCGTTCCTCGAAGGAGGAAGAATCTGCCACCGGTTGGGACCCGCTAGGATAAAGCCCCGGCAAGGAAATGTTGGGATTCGTCTGCTCTTTGAAGAGGCCATATCCAAGCTTCAGATAGTTTATGGCGTCGGCGAAGCGACCGTCCAGCGACTCCGCCTGAGCGATATTGGAGTCCGCTGCCCACGACAGAATGGCTGCGATGTGCTTGTAGAAGTACACCGCCCAAGCCTGGGTGGGCGTAACGCCAGGCAATAATGCGGCAGCGTCCTTGAAGTTTTTCAGAACGTCTTCGTTCCCCTGCGTGTAGCCGGGGCGCTTGGCGTCCGCGATGTTTTTGGCAAGGTCAAGAAGACTTTGCGCGTGATGATCAAATGTAGGTGCGTTCATTTTCGGTTGGAACTTTTTAGTTGCCCGTGCTCCCAAATCCGTTGGTGCTGCGCTCGGTACTGCCGAGGTCATCAACTTCTTGGATGCTGGAGATTTGGGCGATTGGAATGATGAGGAGCTGAGCGATCTTGTTGCCCCGGGTGTAAACCGGCAACGTGACGTTGGTGCGCCGGAAAAGCACAACAATTTCGCCCGTGTATCCAGCGTCAATTACCCCAGCAATCAAGTTGAGGCCATACTGATAAACACTGGACCGCTCGCGAATCAACCCAACATGACCGGGAGGAATTGCTACAGCGACCCCTGTGTGGTAGGCCAGCACAGCCCCGTTGGCGAATGCCGGATTATCCAGGGCGAAAAGGTCAAACCCTGCGTCTGACGGATGTGCCCTCTGGGGAATGGTGGCATTGGGATGAAGCCTCCTAACCCGGAGGACAGCCCCCGCGACCTTATTTTCCAGCGATTGCTCTGGTGTGGGCTGCTGCTCCTGGGTGGGCTGCTGTTCTTCGGCGACGGCCTCCGCCGGTTGATTTCCACGGCGGGGATGAATATTGCCGTTCGGCTTACCAGCGGCTTCGTTAATCTGTATTTGTGGCATAGTCTTCTGGCTCGTCGGGGGGTAGGTCTCCCGGCGGATTTGCGAAAGTGATTTCTTTGTCTGCATACATGCGGATCAGCTCATCATTAGCGAACCGATTTCCACCTGTACGAGAGGAATGATACGTTTGTGATCCTTGAATAAATGACCCGATGATCACGAAGGAGTCAAAGAACTCCCCGAACTCTCGGGCCACTTTATCGAGGAAGGCTTTTCTCTTGGCATCCTCCCGGGCAAACGCATCTGGAGTTGGTTGAGTAGCCATTAAGATTCAATGTGGCTGGGGCCCTGGAGACATTATATCCCCAGGACCCCGCCTGTTTACTTACTGCGCCTGGCCCATGAGACCCGTAACAAATGCCTGGAACTCGGGGGTCGTCTTCCCAGCCGGGATGAAGACCGGGATGTACCAGCTATTGCGGGAATCACGACGGAGTTCGCTGGAGACATTCCACCAACCAGCAGTCGGGTTCGTCCGCAAGTGACCAACCGTAACCGCTGTGAACAACCGTTTGGCACAGTTGGTGTAGGCGGAACCGGCCAGTGTGAGGAGCGCCAGAGCGTATTGCTTGCCATCAAACTCATAGAGGAAGTGGACATCCCGTTGTTCGGGATCAACCAACTCGTTGGCTTCGATGAGCAGGAGCGCCGTGGCGATGTCCTTGTAGAAATTCGGGTCGCCCCACTTGGTGGAGCCCCCCGCTTCACGAACTTCAGCGACGGTGTTGAGTACGCGGGGAAGCGGACCATCCGGGTCATACGGAAGCGCCTCTTGGTACTGCTTACGGATGCTGAGCAGCACCGCCTTAAGCAAGTGCTGATCAGGGTCCTTGTTGCCCAAGATTGCATCCCCGACAACAATCTCCTTGCCGAGGACGAAGTTGCCGGATGTGAACTCGTCGGCGAGCTTACCACTTTTCTGAACCAGGTTGAGACGGGGCAACTTGATGTCGCTCTGATCAACTTCGCCCTGGGCCCCGGAGGCACCGTAGAACCCCGAAGGAACAACCGCCCCTTCACCTTCTTCAGCTCCCGCAGACGTAGCGGCGGGATGAGGCGTGGGCGCGGGTTCCCCGTGGGGCGCGGAATCGACGGCGGGGGAGGCGGTAACTTCAGCTTCCACGTCAATGGGAGCCTGTGATGCGAATGAGGATTTTGCCATAATACTGAATCTTTTTTAGTCTTACTGCGTGTTTCTTGTTTGTTGTGTGTCAGAACTGAACCGTTATTCCAAGAGCACCGGGAGAGTTTCCCCCTGCGGCTCGGGTAATGCAGCCAGTTCCTTTTTGTCAACCCGAAGCTGATAGCGCACGCCCTCTTGGGTCATAGCACCAGAATCCAGCATCAGATCAGCAAAATCTTGTCGAGCGGTGGCGACGGTGCCCTTCTTAGCCCGCCCACCACTCCGCGCTGTTGCATCCACGTAGAGTTCCTCAAGCCGGGGAACACTTACCTTGGCACAGGCGGCAATAAAGTCTTCGGCGTCAATCTTGTCGGCGACAGCCCGATAAGCCAGCACCGGATTTTCGATGGAGCGTTCCCCACGAATTTCGATCAACTTCTTCCCAGGGATATGCACCCCGTCGAGTTCCATCTGAAGGGCGTGCTCCCGAACGCTTCCCGCCCAATCGTCAAGCACGTCCGCGATGGCCAACGCCTGGCGCATCATCTCGGGGTCAGAAATATTGGAACCGTGCAGCTCCTCTGGAATCACAAAGGTGTCGGCGGAATATTTGCGATGAACCTTTAGGGCAAGCTGCTGCATGAACTTGCAATTCTTCTTGTTTCCGCAATAGATGCAGTTGGAGGGAACTGCGTTGTATGGCTGCCCCTCTGGGTTCTCAACCATGTCAATCACGGTCATAATCCGCAGGAGCATCCGATCATAGTCCTTGTCCCGGTAGAACATCGCCCGGGATACCATATCACAACGGGGTTGTGCGAAGACGATCTCAATCTCCTTGACCTGAGGCCAACGATAAAAGACGGCAACCGCGTAGCACCACCCCTGGAGGTTTGTCTCGGCATCTTCCACCTCGTTCCATCCGAACTTGGCATCAGCCACCACCGCCTTTTCCCCGTTGACAGCGATCAGATCGCTCGTCCCCCACGTCACCCCGGCGACATCCACCTTGAGTTCGGAGAAAACCTGCGTCTTCCGACCCAGCCCGCGAATCAAATCCTTGAAGAGGTCCCGAACCAGGCAGAGCGCGTGGAGCGGCTCAGGCTCCAGCCCATCGGTCTTTCCGGTAACCAGTCGTTCGTGTAGATCACTTCCCTCGATAGCCACCACGTTAGTGCCCCCAAGAGAAGTCCAGTGCGAACAAATCTCCTTGCAATATAAGGAAGAGGGACCGTTTTTAGCGTGCCCAGAAGGGGCACTCTCCGTTGTTGCAACAACTCCTGAACCAGCCACGGAACCTTCTGGGGCAGGCACTTTGGACAGTTCCTCGGATGTTGAATTCTGTAATTCGAGAGACATTGGGGATTTTTCGATTTCGCTTGAGGCGGGGTGAACCCGCGACCCTTTTATTTGTATCAGGTTTTCCTCGAACAACAATCCAAGATTTTCACGAATATGCCACCGGGCCTTTCCCCGCTCGCACGGAATGCAAAAAAGTGACGTAAAAACGACCTTACCGCGCTGACCAACAAGTGGCTCCGTAACAAAGGGCCGACCACACCCCCCGCAAATCCTCTCATGCGGTTCCGGCTGCTCCGGGCGCAATGAGGGATCAATGTCCGGGTTCAAGACAAGCCCTGGCAGCTCGATCCCCTCCTCAAAGGACAGGTCTTCAACCGCCGGGTTTGAAATCCACAAGGACACCTTCGGGGCATCCTCATATTCCAGGGAGTCATCGCCGGTGTCCTCCGCCGCTCCATCCCCGCCGCCGGACCGCTTCTTACCCTTCTCGCGCTTTTTCGGGGCCGCCTCCACCACCGGGAGAAGGTCCTCCGCGCTTGGAAGCTCTCCTTGAACCAGAGCCCCGAGCCCGCCTGGGAACAGCTTTAGCACAAACCGGTAATCCTATTCAGGGTCCGCGTCATCAACAGCACCCACCTCCTCATCCGCGTCAGTCGGCGGCGGGGGATCAAATGGGCTGACCGGCTGCCGCCGAATCTCCTCTGCCGACTCCCCGCACTCATCACATGGAGTGACGCCCCAAGGGATTCCTCGGCCCTCCTGGGCCGTCAAATGGCCGCAGGATTCACACCGGTAAACCACTCGGATCAGCGGTTCATAACCCCGACTCCGCTTGTTCTTTTTCCGCGCCTGCTTCTTTGCTGTCGATGGACCCACGTTCATATGTGCCTACTTGTTTCCCAAAATTATCAAATTCCAAACATGCCCACAGGCATGACAAAACCGAAACTCCCAGGCATCCCATTCGCCGGTCAACTCGCTGGATGCTTCCGTCCGACACAGGGGGCAGTCCAACCGATGCTTGACGTGTCTGTTCCACCAGACGGCCAGCCGGTCCCCGGCATACTGGACCCAGAGAACGATGAGAAGGCTGCCCACAAGAAAGGCGGTCGCGAGCGTCCCGTGCCGCCGGTGAAAAGTATCGACATCATCAATAATCATCACCTCCGAGGATTCTCCCACATGCTTAGAGTTCATGCTTCCTCCCCCAGGCGGCCATCAGAAGGGCGTCTGCCATGTTGTCGTTGGGTTTCTTTGCGATGGGGCTCACGGGTACCGGGAAGTTGGGAAACAGGGCAGCACAGGCCGCCAGGCTCGCCTGCTTGGTATCCATGGCCCCCTTGCGATACTTCTGGTGCATCTCCTTCTGCCAGTCCTTGGGATTTAATCCGACAGCGGAGTACCCATTCTGGCGCAAGATCGTACGCACCACCCCGAAACTTTCCCCCTGGGCGTAGTTCCACTTGGTCCCCTTGATCGGGTTCTTTTGCCCCATCTCGAAGACGACAACCACGCGCCGTGACACCTGCTGAACCTCGGCCAGGATCGTCCGGGCCCGGATGTCGTCGATGATGTGACCGTGGGGGGCTTTCAGAACCGGAGTCTTGAAATAGAGAACCCGACCCTCTGGGTAGAGCACGGCTAGTGCCCCAGTGACCCCGTTGTCCCAACCAACGTAGGCTGTGAACTCGGAGTTCTTGACGTTCGGAGTTTCGGGTAACGGGGGATTCATATGCTCGGGAAAAATTGGTGCGTAGGGAAGGATTTGAACCTCCGAGGGCCTCAAGGGCCGCCTGATCTACAGTCAGGCGCATTCGACCGGGCTCTGCCACCTGCGCATAGTTTGAGACTGTATCAGGGATTTTGTAATTGCACAACCAGGGAAAATAACTATTCTCCCGTAGGTATTACCTCATGGCCGCATCAATCCCCTCCCGCACGCTTCGCTACGGAATCCTATGGCCGGAACATTGGTTGGACTTCGACATCGAACTGACGGCCTTCCGCTATGGTTCCCCGGACCGGTGCCCCGTGGTCAAGCAAATCAAGGACCCCCGGAAGGCCATTAAGTGGGAACGGCTCTCCGAGAAGAAGCGGTTTCGGGCGATGGAGCTTTCGGGGACCACGAAGCAGGAGCACTTCAAGCGAATCGTGGGGGCCCTGTGGCCGGTCACTGGAAAGAAGCCGTTCATCTTCCATCCCTGGGCCGACAAGATGTTGGACGCCGCCTGCCGGGAGACCTACCTCGGAGTTGCGGGCTGCGGCTCCTCCGGCAAGACCGAGTTCTTTGCCTTGTGGGCAATCGTCAATTTCATCTGCGCCCCCCGGGACACGATGGTGCTCGTCACCTCCACATCTCTGCGGGAGTCCCGCCGCCGCATCTGGGGTTCCATCGAGGACTACTGGCTTGCCGTCCCGGGCCTCCCGGGCAAACTCATCTCCTCCCTCGGGTTCATCCGGTTCGACGACGGAACCGGCAACCGCACCTCCTCTGAAAAGCCGGGCATCCACCTGATCCCCGGCGAAAAGAAAAAGGAGAAGGAGGCGGTGGGCAAGTTGATCGGCGCGAAGTGCCCCCGGGTCATCCTAATCATGGACGAGCTGCCCGAACTCTCGGAGGCTCTCTTGACGGCGGGCTACAGCAACCTTTCAACCAACCCGTTTTTCCAGATGGTGGGCATCGGGAACCCCGCCAGCTACTACGACCCGTTCGGCGTCTTCGTGGAACCGAAGGACGGCTGGGGTTCCATCAACGTCGAAGATGACGAGTGGCCAACCGAGCGCGGGCGCTGCATCCACTTCGACGGACTCAAGAGTCCCAACTTCGACCAAGCAGAAGACAAGTGGCCCATCTATGGTCGGAAGCAACTCGCCGAGCACAAGAACTTGGGCGAGACCACCGTTTCCTTCTGGCGGATGTGCCGGGGCTTCTGGTGCCCCACGGGCGACGAGGAATCCATCTGGAACGAAGCCGACATCATCCGCTACGGCGGCGGCCAGGGAGTCGTGTGGGAAGGTCTCCCGACGCCCGTGTCCGCCCTGGACCCCGGCTTCACCAACGGGGGCGACGAATCAATCCTGTACCATGGGCTTTGGGGCAAAGAAGCCGGGAGCGGCAAGATGGTGCTCCTGTTCACGGGCTACGACAAGCTGCGGGAGAACGTGACCAAGAACGACGAGGCCCGCAACTACCAGATCGCCCACCAGTTTCGCGACAAGAGCGAGGCCAAGCGGGTGATCCCGAAGAACGCAGCCTTCGACGCCACGGGCGGCGGCATCCCCTTCGGCGACATCGTACATACCGAATGGAACCGGGAGGTCCTCGGCGTGAAGTTCGGCGGGGCCTCAACCGACCGGCCCTTCTCAGAGGTCAACCGGAAACCGGCCAGCGATCAGGTGACCAACCGCGTCACCGAGATTTGGTATGCCGGGGTCGAGTTCCTCCGCAACGGCCAACTGCGCGGGATTCCCCCGGAACTTGCCCGGCAACTTTGCGAACGGCGGCTCCGCACCCGAAAGCTCGGGGACCTGAAGCTGGAGGCCGAGAGCAAGCAGGACATGAAGGGCCGGATCGGACGGAGCCCGGATATGGCGGATGCGGCGATGATCCTCGTGGACCTCGTGCGGGAGCGCTTCGGCGGATCCCCCGGCAAGACATCTTCGCGGGTGGCTCGAAAGGATTGGGTCAAGATGGCCCGGCACTTCGACGTGGCTGCCGCAAACTACACCTAGGAAGCCCCGCGCATGCCCCGTGCCCCCAGCTCCTCCACTTCTCCTACTCCTTCTCAAACAGCGGCGGCGGATCGGCGACGGGCAAAGAAACGGGAAATCTCCCGAGAACGAATAGGGCATGTGCGGGATTACCTCCGGGAGCACCCCTGCGTGGACTGCCTGGAGACGGACATCGAAGTGTTGGAATTTGATCACGTCAAGGGGAAGAAGAAGGCAAAAGTCACCGCGTTGGCCCACTCGGGCTACGACTGGAGCACGATAGAACGGGAGATCAGGAAGTGTCAGGTCCGCTGTGGCAACTGCCATAAACGGAGGCACCACCGGGTTCAGGAAGTCGAGACGCTCAACGAGCAGTATAAGAACCAGAACAGTCCCACGCCCCTCCCGCCCCCGAAGGTCGTGAAACCCTGAGCCCCAATTCCGCTGGTACCTGAAGCCCTGGAAGAAATGTCTACGTTCGCATTCTTCCCGGGATGTATGCGCTCAGCGACAAGAACTACCAATCCCACCGAAATCGGTAATTGGGGGATTTGGTCTTTGGGAGCTTGGGCTTTTGGAATTTCGAGATTTCGGGCAATTGGGGGTCAGGGCGACGGCCCAAAACTCACGAGGGTGGGGACGATTTTTGGCAAATCATCTAGTTCCACCCTGTCGAACGGGGTAGTTTACTCTGTTGGAGGGGGCCAAAAAGTGGGAGATAGCAGAGGGTGGGGTAGCTTTTCATCTTTGCTGGCCGCGCTTGTTGTGGTGTATCCGCTTTCTGTTTCTCATAGACAACAACAACAAGTCAGACTCCCTCTAAATCTACCTTTTATCTTATATCTTCTACCCTTATTTTTATTTTTAAGAGTAAAAAGAGATAAAGTAATATATAAAAGGGTAGGAGAAAGAGAGGGTGGGGTAACTTAAAAAAGAGATTAAGAGGCCCCGCCGCCCCGTTTTTTAATCCGGGAAGCGGTTGACAGGCAAAAAGTGACCCCCCGATAGGTAAACTGTTTGTCCGGTTCCCGGGCCAATTTGTTTGTCAGGCGCACAATATCCAACGGTTGCCCTCCAATTCGACGGGTAATAGCTGCCGTCGATGTAAACTGTTCCCCCACTTTTAATCCGCTGGGGGCCCTAGATGTTTTACAAGTGACCGTCCAAGTATAAACAGTATCAATGTTCATGGGACTAGAGGCGGTTGAGGGTAACCCCCCGGATGGTAAACTGTGATTTGCCTCCCGTCCGGGCTTTCGCGTTTTGAGCGTTCACATACTGTTCTGTGACTCCAACGGCGACGGCCAATTCCAAAGAGGATACAAACTGGTCCCCCTCGTCGATTGCCGTTGCCCAATTCCAGTCTTTGGCATGCGCGAGGTCCAGCGTTGCAATTTGAAATCTCGGTTTCTTCTCGTTATTAGTGTGTTCTCCCCCTTTTAGACGGAGGAACATTGCCTCGGTGATTCCTCGTTGCAGGACTTGATTACCGTCTTCTGTTTCGACTTTGATGATGTATCGGCTCATAGTTGTGTATCTTTTAAGGCCCGACAGGGCTTGGCGTTAAATATAGACAACAAACTGATTTTTACAACAAATTTTTTCCAACCCATGTGTATAAATCGCCGATGTCGGGGCCCCCCTCCCCCCTCTATAAGTAGTACCTTTCGCGCCGGGGCAAAAAGAGATTCCTTTGGTCGTTTCGTATAGGCTATGGAAGGCGGGCATGGCAACCCCGCCACACTGGACGGTGAACCGTTCGGACGATCTTTGATAATTAGATTCGAGTGTGAACCCGAGAGCAAGGGGTTTCCCAGCGGCCAGTCAATGGCACACGCAACCGGAATTGCGGAAGGGAGAAACCCGGCAAAGGCAAGCACGAGAACGATATGGCGGGTGGCAATCCGTGAAACGGTTGCAACCTATTCCCGGAGTGGATACGAAGCACTCCCGGGCCGGTGCCTGAAAAACCGGGGCGGGGCAGAGCGCATGGGCGCGAGGACCCTCGTAACGTAGGAAAGGTGAGCACTATTTGCACAGTGTAGCCTTTTGATCGGGCGGCGAGCCTATTTACAAGGCCATGATGTTGCCTAGAGCGTAAGTGGTAAACGTGCATCTTGCTACTGTGATTGGCGCGAGGCCAATGCACACCCCAAAAGAGTAGGTTCGTGCGATACGAAACCAAGAAATGGGGAAACCAGTTTTCAAAGCAGTCCATCCGCAAGGGTGGGCTGTAATCTGTTGCCAGAATAACCCGGCAACAGATACACAGTCCATTACTACTTAGAAAACATGAAAACTATTGCAATCTCTAATAACGAAGACAAAGCCGTAATTGAATCCGTCAAACCGTTTTTGACGAAAACCGGCTCGTTGCTTCCTTTCAAGAAATATTCCGAAGCCGTGGGCGCTGACCTGGAAGACAAGGCCGAACGCAAGCAGGCGCACAAAGATTATGACGCCCTTGTGCGTCAGTTCCAAAAATCCGTGGCCATCGGATCGGCGGCGCTTCGTGCTCAACTCCCCGAAGCCCGGGGGCGCAAGCTCAATATCAAATTCCGCACCAACAAAAAAACCAACGAGGTCTCGGTTATCGGATGGGATGAATCATACCGGCTCCCGTCGGCCAAGAAACAGGCCCAGGATGCCCTTGCCAAGATTGAAGCATGCAGCAATGAACTGACCCCCGCCGAATTGCGCACCCTGGCGGCGTCCGTCCAGGCCAAGCTGGATGGGATGGAAGCGAAGGCACCCGTGGAAGTACAGGCCACCGTTGAACCCGTCACCGTGAACGCCTAACCCCCGAGGAACTGAGCCCACAAACACGGGCCGCTCAAATGCCATGGGCGGCCCCATTGTGGATTCCTAATCCAAAACTGTCTCTGTAGCCGATTACCTGTTCCCACGGGTTCCCGGCTTTCGGGGTCAAATATATCAAAAATATGGGCGCTGACGCATACGACGAATATATCCAAATTCTCCTCGGGATGCCCGAAGAGGAACTATCGGATGAACAGGCAGCCGCTTTAGACGCATATTACTGCCGCCGAGGCGTCGATTCGACCTTCTATTTTGTGGGATGAGTCCTCCTTTTTGGGGGTTCACGTTCATGTGTGATTTACCCATCATCAAATCCAGATATGTTGATATGTCCATTCCGAACGCCATAAGTGGTTGTCATTCAGGCCCAAACTGATAACTGTGCCAAAACGGCACACAAAAAGGTGTCAGAGTGAGACAAAATGGCACAGTTTCCCTGAGCCCCGAATGTCCAAAATCCCTAAAATTCAAATTCCGTGCCAACCTGAAAACTATTTTCGGGTTTCTTTGGCTTCGGGAAGCAGGGCGTCGGGGAAACCCCTTGAAAATATGAAGAATCAGCCAACCAAGAAGAATGTATCATTGGTCCAAGCGCTTGTCCGGCTGTTTGCCGGTGCCTGGCGGGCGGGTGTAACCAAGCCTGACGCCCTGGGCGTTGTCCGGGACGTTGCACGCAACCGATTTTGTACCGTCCCGCTCAAGCGGCAGGGCCTTTCCGGGCTCAAATTTTAAACACCCCACATCATCACACATGTTAAACCTCAACGTTGACGACCTGCTTTCACTTATTGAAATCAGCCCGCGCCCACAAGCGCGGCAGTTGCTTCTAGGCGCTTTCCAAAAGGTAGCGGCAGAGGCGGCCAAGATTGAAATCCCCGACGACTACCTTCGTTGCCCTGATTGTGGCTCCGTGTCCGATCAGCGCTTCTGGGATGCAGGCTACGTCCGGGGAACCCTCAAATGCCCCGTGTGCCATAAGTGGCACCGGGTTTAGGCATCGGGTTTAAAGATGGGTCGGCCAGCCCGCCCTCTGAAAGTAGTAGAAGAGAACCGTCAGGCTGGCCTCATCGTTCAAGATTGCCGGATAGTTTTGGGCAATCAAATCATCCACGCGGGCCCTTGCGTTCGGCTCTGTCGGGTTTATCCTGGCGAGTTGAACAGCAAGGGCCCTTGCGCGTGGACTTGTCTTTTGGAGGTTGCCGCTGGGAATCACCGGGGGCAACCCGGCTTCCCGTCTCACCCGGTCGGCCTGTTCCAGGGCGGCCGTGTTTGCCGCCTGCCATTGCGACGGGTGGCAAGCGCCGGAAGGGTCCGCGTATTGTGCGGGGGCTGTTTCTTCTGCCGCCGCCGCGAGCAGCCATACAAGAATTACCTTTTTCTTCAGCATATTATCTCTTCGCGGCCCGGCCCTTGCTTGGCCGCCCCCGATCCAGAAAGAAAAACACCAACCAAGAAGGAAAAACCAAAATGTTCACATTCAAAACAACTGTAAAGGATCGCTTGACACTTGCGACCATCATGGCCGTCACGGCGGCATCAGCCATCATTGCCACCCGATGGGTGGATAACCGAGAGGTTCCGCTTGCGCGGGATCGGTTTGAGTGCGAAGCCGTCTCCCATGACGTTGCACACTTCAACCCGAAAACCCGAGCGTTTACCTGGGGGTCAATCCCTGGTGGGCTGCCGTCCCCTTCGCCGGTTCCGCCTGTGCTTGTTTCCACCGCCACCACCGCCTCGGACCGGGACTTGCTCAAGACGCCGAGCATCATTCTCCCGCCGCTTCCCAAGAAATAACCTGATGAGCCGGTGAAATCCCGGCGAAACCGCCCGCTTCGCGCGGGCCGGTCGTTATGACAAATACTACGGCTCTTCTCAATACCAAAACGATGATTACGACCGTCCCGAGGCGGGAATCACCCCAACACCCGTTGCTCTCCTACGAAAACCTCCCAGATGGGGCCTTCGTTCTTGTGAAGCCCGCCGACGCACTCAAGCCTGTACTCGCCCGCTTCGTGCGGCCCGGCTACGGAGAAGAGTGTGGCCGGGGGCACCTGATCCTTCTCGAAGACGATCTTCCGTGGGCCTGGTGCCGCGCGCCTTACGAGGGTCTCCCTCCCTTGGTGGCACTTGTCTCCAAAGCTGAAATCAAGATCACTCTCGACGACCGCGTTCAAATGTAGAAAGGAAAAAAGAAATCCTATGAAAAAAAGATACCCGAAACCAGCAGAATATATCACCCAGGAGGGCTACAACCCGAAAGCCCTGTCTCCCGAAGCCACGGCAGCCATACGGGCCAGCGTCAAGAAATACCGGGATAAGGCCAAAAAGGGAGAGCACACAACCCCACCTTTTTCCCCGGACTGTCCCCTGTGTCAGTACAATGCGCTTGTGAGGAAACGCCGAGGGGCATCCTTTTTCCCGCTGCCCGATGATTGTTGCTCTGACTGCCCTGTGAGAATGGCTACAGGAGAGGCTCAGTGTTACAAAACTCCATGGTGGGACCGCTACATCAACTTGTGGGAGGAAGCGCACGATAAGACCAAGTCTTTCGCAACTCTCATTCGCAAGACGCTGCGGGACAAGTTGAACCGGGCGGCCACGGCGGAAGCCGACTTCCTCGAAGCCCTCCTGCCGCATCGGCGCAAGCCCACCACGAAGAAGCAGGAAAAGAAGCATAAATAACCTGATGAGCCGGTGAAATCCCGGCGAAACCGGCGGCCTCGTGCTGTCCGGTCGTTATGATGAGAACGAAAATGTCACCGCCAAGTAGCGGCAGCAACAACCCGCCAACGACGGCGGGGGGAAACCTTTCCCAAAAGCAGGTGCAGCGGCTTGAGACCCTCCGGGCGGAGGGACGGCGGCTGGGTAGTCTCCCGCCGACCGGGGCGAACCTGGCCCGGATGTCCCGCTGGAACCAGAAAGTGGAGAGGTTCTGGAATCAGGTGGTGGGGAAGGATAATGAAAGGAGTTAAATCATGAAATTAAGAGGAGCAGAACTCCGCAAACGGGCGGCCCTCCGCGCGGTGGAGAAATTAAGCAACAACGCGGCTTATCGAGCCGTGGAAAACTTGATCAATGGCAACCTGGGAGACGCCCGGCGCATAGCCCGGCGGGTTCCCGTGTTTGACCTCCTGGATGCAGCGAGGCAAATGATACCCCCGGATGACGAGGCCGCCGAAGCGGCGGCGCGGTATCTCAAGGGCAAGATCACCTTCGGTCAATACTGCCGGAAAGAGGGGTGGGACCATTGAAAATTCATCCATATCAAGTCACGGCCATCCGGGGAGTAACTACGGTGGAGACTCCGTTTAAGAAGATCATCCAAGGGGATGAGGCCATCATGTTTGTGAGGAACAGCATCTACCAGGCAGGGAGCGCTAATGAGTCCCTTAAAGTTGTGACTAAGACGCAATTCGACGAACTAGTGTCCGCCGCCCAAGAGTTGGAACGGAATTTTCACAGCGAGCGTCTTAGTAATGCCCTCGAACCGTTTGCTCCTCCACCGCCGATGCCCAAGTATCCATATGAACCGGGGTCAGAGGATTGGTTCCGGGCGGCGGGGACCCTGGCGATAAGCCAAACGCCGGGCGTTGTCGCCTGTAAATATTGTGGAGGTCCTGCAATATACGGCTATTCCTGTGGGTTCTGTGGTGCCTCGGAGGCAACCGTGGAGAGGAGCGAAAAAAAAAGATGAGACGAGGTAAGAAGGCACGCATTTATTGGTGGAACGAGTCTACCCCCGCTGGCCGACACTATGGTATTGTTGAGCTGCACATGGGTCGTGATGCGGTCAAGCGGTGGAGAAAGAAGAGGGCCCTCAGCGCAGGGCGGAACCTGGGGGCGGGAGTTCCTTTGTGTGGGCCCATTCATCAAGGACCCTGTAAGACCTTCTGGAGTGACTTGGAGCATACGAGTCCGTCATCAGCACATACAAAGTAGCCTGATGAGCCGGTGAAATCCCGGCGAAACCGCCCGCTTCGCGCGGGCCGGTCGCTATGAAAAACTTGAAAAACACGAAAACTCAGTCGAACCTCGGGGGTGGTACCCTTCTGGCGGATACCCTGGAAGGTATGAGCCTCAGTCATATTGCCCAGGTGATTCGGCGCGATTGGAAACAACCCTACTTTGGGGCGAAGCCTTACCTTGATGCGATGTCCACGATGACAACCGTGGGGGAGAACTTCGGCTCGGACAACGGGCAGAGCATCGTTCTCTACTTCCTTTCCAACGCTTCCACATGGCGCGGGCCGGTGGCGCGGGCGGTAAAAGCGGAACTCAAACGGAGGACCAAATAGTGAACCTTGAATGGAAGCAGGAGGGGGCCCGGGAATGGGCCGGAAGAAGGGGATGATGTCCGCCGTTCCCACAAAGCAAAGTGTCCATGTGGCTCTTGACAAAGATGCCATAGAGGCGTTGCTTTCCCCGTCGCCCACCTCTCGGCACGCCCGGGCGGTGGAGGGGTTAACCGATATGATCCGGGGTGCTCTGCGAACCCGGAAGCCCGCTGAGGCGGCCCTGGATTTGAACGGGGCCAGCCTTTGGTGGGTTGTGAAGGTACAGAAGTGAAGTAGAATCCCAAAATATGAAACTAATCAAAAAAGGGGTGCCTCGGGTGCCCTGGTGGGTAGGGGAGCATGTTACATGTGACAGGTGTCAGGCTGTTTTTGAGCTTGAAGCGTTCGATGAATCCAATACGGGGGTTGAGACAGCGTGGAACCCAAATGCAACGGAGGTTGTGATCAAGATTTCCTGTGCCAACTGTGGGCATTTAATAACGGATACATTCCTGAAACCGCCGAGCCAGTTCAAACTTGACCCCGCCCCACCCCCAGTTCCGCGTCAGGGGTGACAGTAATGTAGTCGCGTCGGTTCCTGTCCCACCCGTAGGGCGCAAGTCTGCGCGGGTGGTGAGGAGCTGTTGCTCCAACCACAAATAAAATAGCAACGACAACAAATAAGAAAAAAAGCATACACACATATGATCAACGAAACTTCCCTTCCTAAAGGCGCTCGGCGCGTCGTATTGGAACTCCCCCGCGTTAATCGGGACGGAGCTTACTTATTGGCTCGCGCGGCAAAGTGCGATAAATATTTTGCGGTATCCCCGACAAGGTCCCTTGTTACCCGGGGTTGGGTAACAAGCGTTGGGGTCCGGCTTAACGAAGGCCCCTATATGGTTCGGTGTCTTGACAACATCACACAGGGAAACGGGTGGCTGACTTCAGCCACAAGCGTTCCATTACTAGTTCAGACACTTCTCAAGACTTACTGGACGGTGTACAGATTTAATCAGTCCAATTCGATGATGCGCTGGGTCATGAATACCCCCTATTCGGGGGATGAGGTGCCCCTGCCCGTTTATTTGGAGGCCCCAGAGGAACCCGAAAATCAGGGTATTCGGGCGGTGGAAGCGGTGGATACCAACAGATACTACGGGGTGGCACCCGATCATGGGTCATTTGGACCGGATAAGGCGTTCATTACACGGACGCCTGGGGGCGCAGATGACGAGCGTCCTTTTTATATGGCTGGAACGAAAAGTGTCACCCGGGGGTCCTACTGGGGAAACACCAGGTCTCCGTCTCTGGAGGAGTCCGTCCGACAGACCCTTGTGGAGGGGCACACGGTTTTCGAGTTTGAAACTCGGGACGACCTGTTTACTTGGCTGGCAATCGAGTAGTTGGCAGTTCCCATTCCGTCGCTTCTTCGGAGGCGGCGGTAGGGAGCTTCCTCCCTCACCACAGAAACTGGAGGTCAACTAAAGCAAGAACAAACACATGATGAAAACAATCCAAGGAGACTTGTTAAGTCTGGCCGAAGCTGGGTGCTTCGACGTTATCGTTCATGGCGCAAACTGCTGCCATACGATGGACGCGGGCCTCGCCCGCCAGATCAGAGAAAAATATCCGGCGGCATATGAGGCCGATTGCAAAACCAAGAAGGGATCACCCAAAAAGATGGGCTCCCTCTCATTGGCTGCAATCCTCAGGGCCGATGGAACTACGTTTGAGGTGATCAACCTCTATACGCAGTTGCGCCCGGGCAAGGCCCGGAATGAGCGAAGCCAGGCAAACCGTTATCGGGCCATCGAGTTGGGACTCCAGGCATTGAAGCGGGCGGTTCACCCCCATGACCGGATCGGCATCCCCCGAATCGGCGCAGGTTTGGCAGGTGGTGACTGGGGAACCATCAAACGGATCATTGAACGGGTGCTCCCCGAAGCCACAATTGTTGAGTATGCGAAACCCCAGAATCCATGTGCCGAGATTTCACTTTCTCCCAGCACATCTCCTCTGACAGGGGCCCATTGTTGTGGTCACGGGAGCAGGCTTGACCACACCTATGGCCGCAGGAGCGGGAGCGGGAGCAGCCTTGACCCCACCTACGACCGGTTTCTTCAGAAGATTCAGACTCGGTTCCGGGTCAACGTTCCGCCGGGGACCCCCATCTTCGTGTCCAGTGTGGATGGAGACGGCCTCTTTGAGGCATATCTCAGCGGGTTTGATCCCTCGGAACGGCAGTTTCACAACTGTCGGGCTTGCCGGTCGTTCTTCAAACACTATGGGAATCTCGGGACCATACAGGAGGATGGAGCCTTTCGGCCCCTCTTCTGGAGTGAGGAGGATGCACCAGCCCCCTATCGGCACGCTATGCGCCGCGTGGTGCTGTCTTTCTCGAACGCCCGGGTGGTTGGGCTGTTCCTATCTACGGAGGCCGTGTGGGGGACGCCAGAGTCAGAAGAGGAAGGGGGCTGGCACCACTTCTCGGTTACGCCCTATTCGAGTGGTCGGTTTGCCGATGCCTCGGGGTTAACCGCCGAGGAGGTCATGGT
>Ga0302273_1000170_pt1 | contig 33341 bp, 25 predicted proteins | sample III_Bog_N1_3_FD_198774 | JGI IMG/M metagenome (GOLD analysis project Ga0302273, IMG submission 198774) | Peat permafrost microbial communities from Stordalen Mire near Abisko, Sweden - III_Bog_N1_3 | ecosystem: Environmental > Terrestrial > Soil > Wetlands > Peat | place: Sweden: Abisko... | reverse complement strand
TTTTTGCTTTGCGAAGGAATCGCGCGTATTTTGCATCTGCGTGGTAAAACCTTTTAATTCGGGAGGTTGTGTTTAACCGTTGGCGTATGGCGAAACCCGATATCGGAAACGGTAGGTTTACACGGGGGTGCATTCTGGGGTTGTTAACCACTGTGCAGAAAAATAAACTGTTGATTTCCCATGGACAGAGCCCTACGCTGATCGAAAAGCGGGAAAGCTGTCTTACGGTAACCTTACGATAAGCGTATTATTTCTTGCCGGAGTAATCTACTTCCGAAATGATTGGGCAAGCCCAGCGGTTGCCAAAGATGAAGGGGAACATCGACTCAATGAGGAATTGTCGTCAACAAAGAGAAGCCGTTATGGAAGAAGGGGATAGCGATGGCCATCATACAAGGGCTGGAGTGGACATTCAACACAGTGGCGGCGGAGTATGACAAATGGAGCCCAACCTATATTCAACCGCTATATGACGATCTCTTAGCCTATCAACCGATCAATCCTGCAAGTCATGTTCTTGAAATTGGGATTGGAACCGGTCAGGCAACAGCGCCCATTCTTAAAACAGGGTGTACGTTAACGGCCGTGGAGCTGGGCGATCAATTGGCGGAACTGTCTCGGCAAAAGTTTGCTGAATACCAAAGCTTTTCTGTGGTAAACACAGCGTTTCAAAATTATGAATGCGCCGAAAACACGTTTAATCTGATTTATTCCGCGAGAGCATTTCACTGGATTCCGGAAGATATCGGGTATCCCAAAGTCTATGCCATGCTGAAATCCGGCGGCGCTTTTGTTCGTTTTGCGGGCCATCCTAATTATTCTAAGGAGCAGGGAGAGCTCAATGCTGAAATTCAAAAAGTGTATGAGGAATATATGCCCTACTCGAAACCATCACCTCAGTTTACGGAAGAGGACGCAAAAAGAAAATCGGATATCGCCGGAAAGTATGGTTTTGTGGATATTTCATTTAAACTGTATTTTCGGACAAGGACATATAACTCGGATGAGTATGCATCACTGATTAGCGTTTATTCTAATCACATTGTGTTGGAGGAGGGTAAGAAGGCTTGCTTTTACAATGGCATTCGATCGGCGATCCGAAAACATGGCGGAACCATTACGCTTATGGATACAATTGAGCTCAATCTTGCAAGGAAACCTTAGATTCTATTTGAAAAATCATCAACAAGCACCAACCTCCAACGGGGTTGGTGCTTCAGACTATCGAATTGTGGGTCAAGGGATGTAATCCCTTGTCAGGATTCCAAAGGATGAAATTCTTTGGTGGGTGTGGGCACATCCCAATGCCTTACGCCGCAACGTTTTGCTAAAAGTATGCAAACAGCCCGAAGGGCTAGGAGGCGAGTGGCAACGGTGTATTGGAACGTCCACGAGAGGTTGCCACATGAAAATGTGACAGACGGGAGTCCTCGTACGCAAGCCGTTCACGGTCCCGCTCCGCATTTATCTCACAGCCGAGGGAAAAGGGTTTGAAATTGCAGGAACCGCGTACCCTTTGGATAGCGGCATTCATCGTTTCTTTCTGCCGCATATTCGGATCAAATAATATAATGAACACGTTCATTTAATGCTTGACAAAAAGCAGCAGCTTGACTATACTATAAATGAACAGGTTCATTATAGAGGCAAGGGGGTAGGATATGCGTAAGAAAAACGAGCTCCTGCGAGAGCAGCTGTTGGATAGCGCACGCGAAATTGCGACCCGGGAAGGCACCGAGGCCATCAATATCCGGCGATTGGCTTCGCAGGCCGGAATTGCTTCCGGCACGGTGTACAACTATTTTCAAAGCAAGGAAGACGTGTTGCTGGCTTTAACCGAGGAATACTGGCGCAAGGCAATGGCGGAAATGCGGCAGGCGATCCACGCAGACACATTCACCGGACAGGTTCGCGAAATTTACGCCTTCCTGCGTTCGCGCATCGACGATTCCGCCGGTGTGCTGATGGGAAGCCTGAGGAATGTGGAGGCAGTCGGGCGCGAACGCATGACGGCGATGCAGACGGGGCTTCGTATGGCCATTGTGCAGCGGATGGAAGCGGATGGAGGCATCCGCGCCACGGTGTGGAACGAGCGATTTACCAAAGAACGGTATGCTGATTTTGTACTGGCGAACCTGTTGATGCTTCTGCAAAAAAAAGAGGATAGCATCGATTTCTTTCTGGACATACTAGAACGTACCCTTTATTGACGAGAGGAGATACTCCCATGGCACAGGCGATTTTTGAAACAATTTTCGATGTTTTATATCTGGTGAGCGTGATTACGGCGGGTGTGATTATGTTTACCAAAGGCGGAAGCAATCCGCTGGTGAAGAAATTTGGATTGATGGCGATGGTTCTGGGCTGCGGCGACGCGTTTCATCTGGTACCCCGTTCCTATTCACTGTGGACGACTGGGTTGGAGGCTAACGCTGCCGCGCTCGGGGTCGGCAAGCTGATTACTTCGATCACCATGGCGGTGTTTTACCTGATCCTTTACTACATCTGGCGCGAGCGTTATCACGTTACGGGTCGCAAGGGGCTGACGGTCACCTTGTGGACGCTTTTCGTGGCGCGTGTGGTGCTGTGCCTCTTCCCCCAAAACGAATGGCTTACGTATAATCAGCCGTTGCTGTTCGGGGTGATTCGCAACATCCCGTTTGCCATTATGGGCGTGCTGATTATCGTGCTGTTTGCACAGGAAGCCGCCAAGGCGAATGACAAGGTATTCCGCTGGATGTGGCTGGCGGTGCTGTTATCCTTCGGGTTCTACATTCCGGTGGTGCTTTTCAGCACCGTCGTACCCGCAATCGGCATGCTGATGATCCCCAAGACCCTCGCGTATGTGTGGGTTGTTTGGATGGGCTGGACACTTTACAAACAAACAGGCAACAAGGAGGTTGCATAATATGAGCAAACGGTTTATCAACACGGCGATTGTTTACGCCATCCTGGCAATGGTAGGCGGCATATTCTTTCGCGAGTATACCAAAGCGATCGGCTTTGATGGCGATACCACCCTGTCAGTGGTGCACACGCATTATTTCACACTGGGCATGATGATGTTTCTGTTGCTGGCGTTGCTGGATAAGAATTTCGCATTTTCCGGCGGCAAGCATATGGGCGCGTGGCTGGTGACTTATCAGGTTGGCTTGAATATTACGGTGTTGGGGCTGGTGGTGCGCGGCCTGGCAGACGCGCAAAACGCCGTTCTTTCCGCCGGTATGGATGCCTCGATCTCCGGCATCAGCGGCCTTGGGCACATTACGCTGGGTGTAAGCATGCTCGTCATCCTGTTTTCCATCCGCAACAAAGCGGCGGCAAAAGCATTAAACCAGTAAAGGTTCGCAGGTGTTCCGGCGGTCGCGGTGCGATGCGTTGCGGCGCGACCGCCGGTATTCGACTTTTTCAAAACCACGGCGTTTGATTGGGCTATGAGTATTTTCCGCTGTCGTTCGATGCGCTGTACGGTTACGCAAAACGGGGTTCCTTTGGAACTTCAGGATGCTGCAGCCGCCCGCGGATGCAGCAGTGGACAGGGTTTTCAGCGCAACATTTCAACGCCACACATCGGTTGGGCTCCGTAGCGCCAACTGGTTTGGATTTCCCCCTCAATGTACGGTTTATTTCATTGGATCTATCCTAAAGGAGCTTGGTTATGCAAAAGTTATTGCCCAAGGTGCCGAAGCGGTACCTGTTGCTCATCGCCGGTATCGTTTGGCTAATTGCCGGTGTGAATATATTGCTGATCGGCTTGCCGAACTTTGCGGCGGGCTGGGAAGGAAACTACCTGTTTGCGGTGCTGGCAATCGGGGTTTTCGCGGTGTTTATGACGTTCATCTTTGCCCCGCTGGTGAAAAAGCACAACGCGCGCATTTTAAACCTGCAGGGGGAGAAAGCACCGTTTTACCTGTTTTTTGACGTGAAAAGCTACCTGATCATGATTTTTATGATGACGGGGGGCATCACGCTTCGCAACTCTCACATCGCCGCGCCGATTTTTATCGGCTATATGTACACAGGCATCGGCAGTGCGCTGCTGGGCGCCGGAGTGCTTTTCCTGCGCAGATTTGCGCTGGCACAGATGGCCTATTGCAAGGACGGGCTTTGCAACGGTTAACGGTTCATTGGCCTCGTTTCAGCAAGGGAGCAGGTTTGAAAAAGGTGTGGCAGGATGCGTAAGCCGATCAAACCAAACCGGCTGAATCCCCCTGACCGCGCCGTATCGGGTGAATGCACGGATGTGTGCATAAAACCAAATGCACACGGATTGATTATGGCGGATCGCAGGTTGGCGCTTGTGACAATACAAAACGAAGATACTCTTTTTAGGCGGAGGTTTCTCTAGCCGGGGAATCTCCGCTCAGCCTGTTAAAAAAAGTGTGTCAAGGGATGAAATTCCTTGTCAGGACTGCAAAGGATGAAATCCTTTGGGGGGTTTGGGCAAAGCCCAACGCCTTACGCCGCAGCGTTTTGCTAAAAGCGAGCGAACAGCCCGAAGGACTAGCAAGCGAGTAGCAACGGCGTATTGCAAAGATTTTTGGATAGCCTGAGCGGAGGTTTCCCCAAGGGGGGAATCTCCGCTTTTGAATGCGATGAGAAGAATCTGCTTTAGGATTCAGACGGAGTTTGACTCTTTGACTTGACCGTATCCTTTCACGGCAGAGTCACGAGGGCGGAGGTTTCTCTTCAGTACAGAACAGCGTTGCCGGATGAAACGCTTCAAAAAACCACGACGGTGGGCGATATCGGAGGGAACAATCGGCCACGCTATGGGGGCAGTGACCAGGTTTTTGAATTCGAGCGATAGATCGGCAGTTGACAGCATTGGTTTTCGGAATCATGCGCCTGCTTTTCGACAGGTTTATCATCCAGTTTTAATCTTTTTCTAATGGCGATGGTGTTGTTTCAAGCTCAGCTCAATGCTATACTTCCACCATACCGCAGCATGGGAAGGGACATCCGCAGGCAGGCAACCTTCGCTGCGTGCTTATAGATTCGCCCTCGCGGGTAGGGGGCTTGCAAAAGCCAATGCAACCTGCGAGGGCGAGATGCAGCCATGGCGGGTAAGGAACTCGGCGCAGGGAAAAGGGAAAAGCAGACGGAGGCGCAATGTGGATAAGATCATTGAGGTAAAGGGGCTCAAAAAAGCGTATGGATCGGTGCAGGCGGTGAAGGGCATCGATTTTTATGTGGAGCGGGGCAAGCTGTTCGCCTTTCTGGGGCCAAACGGCGCGGGTAAATCAACCACCATCGATATTTTGTGCACGATTCTGCAGCCCGATGCCGGCGAAGTCATCATCGATGGCAAAACGCTTGGCCATGGCGACTCGGCGATCCGTTCCGCCATTGGCGTAGTGTTTCAGGATCATCTGCTGGACCCGTTGCTGACGGTGGAAGAGAACATTCGTGTGCGTGGCAGGCTGTACCCCACGACCCGCGCGGCGCTGACCGAAGCAACCAAGCGGGTGGCGATTGCCGCAGATGTAACCGATTTTCTCCGTCGTCCCTATGGCAAGCTCTCCGGCGGGCAAAAGCGCAGAGCGGACATTGCCCGCGCGCTGATCAACACACCCAAAATTCTGTTTCTGGACGAGCCAACCACCGGCCTTGACCCGCAAACGCGCAAGAGCGTGTGGGACAGCATCCGCAAGCTGCAACAGGAAAACGGACTGACGGTGTTTTTAACCACCCACTACATGGAGGAAGCTGCCGAGGCCGATTATGTGGTGGTGATTGACGATGGCCTTATCGCCGCACGAGGCACGCCCACTGCCCTGAAAGAAGAATACGCCAGCGATCAGATGAAGCTGGTGCCCACCGATGAACAGGCTTTACTGAAGGTGCTTGCCGAAAACAACATTGAATATACCCTTACGGCGAACCGTGTGGTAATCAAATTGGCTGCCACCATTGATGCGCTACCGCTTCTTGAACGCGTAAAGGGGCGTATCAGCGGGTTTGAAGTGCTCAACGGCACCATGGACGACGCCTTTATCGGCATCACCGGAAGGGAGATTCGCCAATGACAGCGCTGATTTCAAGAAATTTAAAGGTCTTCTTCCGCGATAAAGCGTCGGTCTTCTTTTCGCTGCTGGCGGTGTTCATCATTTTTGCGCTGTATCTGTTGTTTCTGGGGGATGTGTGGTCAACCAACCTACCCAAGGTAGACGGGGTAAAATCTCTCACAGACAGTTGGATTATGTCCGGCCTGCTTGCGGTTACGTCGGTCACGACAGTCATGGGCGCGTTTGGCACCATGGTGGATGATCGGGCGCACAAAATTCTGAAAGATTTTAACGCTTCGCCCATCAGTCGGGGTAAGATCGTCGGTGGCTATGAAGTGGCTTCGTTCACGGTGGGCGTGATCATGTCGATGTTCGCCTTTGTGCTTTCCGAGCTGTACATTGTGGCTCGGGGCGGCGCTTGGCTGGCCCCGCTCCCGCTTTTGGAGATGATTGGGCTCATCCTGCTTTCATCGCTTTGCAACACGGCGATGGTTGCGTTGCTGATCTCCTTTTTCAAAAGCCAGAACGCCTTTGGCACGGCCAGCAGCATTCTGGGCACGCTGATCGGCTTTCTCACAGGCATCTACCTGCCTATCGGCATTTTGCCGGATGCGGTGCAGTTTGTGATCAAGATTTTCCCCGTGTCGCACGCAGCGCTGCTGATGCGGCAGGTGATGATGGCGGTGCCTTTGGAAAAGGTGTTTGGCGGCGCGCCGGATTCCATGGCGCAGGCGTTTAAGGAACAGATGGGCGTTGTGTTCCGCTTTGGCGACCAAACCGTGCCCACAGTGGTAAGCCTGCTCATCCTGATCGGCACAGCGGTTGTGTTTTACGGGCTTTCGACGCTGCGGTTTTCTCACAAAAGCAAATAAGGGAGAGGGGCATTTCAATGCCCCTGCTTACCCCTTCGAGCGCTGTGGCGCACTTTTTAACCTCTTCCTTTTTGAGAAGAGGTTTTTTATTTGGCAGGGGATGCACCTGCGGGTGCACCAAAGGGCTTTCCGCTCGCCCTTTGGGAACCTTCGGGTGCCCCTGTATCTTGGAATTTTCCTTATTTGCTTTGGGGGCATGCCTGCGGGCATGGCAGGGGCTTTCCGCTCGCCCCTGCACCCTTCGGGGTCGCCTGTCTACACGGCGGGAGCGCGCGAGGGGTTGCCCTTGGGTACAGGAAAGTAGTCCTCGCTACCGCGCGAAAGACGTTGGACTTGTATCAGAAGGCTCTGCGCGCGGCAGCATCGGCCCACAATCCTGTCCACCTGCGGGCGACCCCTCGCGCGTTCCCGCCTGCTTGGTTTCATGGCGACAGGGAAAATTCGCTACCAACGGCGGCTTCTGTTTTTAATAAACATTGATCGGTATTTCGATACCAACTGAAAGTGTTCTGCCCATGTAAGACATATGCAGCTACATTCTAGTTTCATAGCGACAGGGAAAATTCGCTACCAACGGTGGCTTCTGTTTTTGATAAACATCGATAAGTATTTCCATAGCAACTGAAAGTACTCTGCCATGTAAAACCGATTCCGGTGCGTGAAACCTATGCAGCCGTTGAGTGTAGGTTTCTGATTCAAGCAGGGTAGCGAATTTCTTTGTGTCGCCAGAAAACCAGCAGGCAGGACTGTGAGGGTCGCTCGAAGGAGGACAGGCTTGTCGGTCAGCGTTACCACGCGCGGAGTTTGAGAGGTATGCAACTTTGTTTGATTCGCGTGGTGGCTCTGGACGACTATCCTGTACTTCAAGAGCGACCCTCATAGCCCTGCCGTGTAAGATGGCGACACCCGAAGGATGCAGGGGCGAGCGGAAAGCCCCTGCCATGCCCGCAGGCATGCCCCCCTTACAAGCATAGAAAAAAAGCTATAGCAACTACTTCAAAAGCGACCCTCACAGCCCTGCCGTGTAAGATGGCGACACCCGAAGGATGCAGGGGCGAGCGGAAAGCCCCTGCCATGCCCGCAGGCATGCCCCCTGCCAAACAAAAGACCCCTTCCCCAAAAAGGAAGAAGTCGAAGGCGGTGCAGGGGGCAACTGAAAGCCCCTGTCAACCTTCCTGTAAGAAGGCAAGGTTGTTCTCATCAGTCTGCACGCGGTAGTAGGCATCGGCTTTGGCTCCGGCGGCGTCGGCTTTGTCCGTGCAGGTCAGAAAGGTTTGTACGCCCTGCGCGCTTTGGAGTAGCGCGTTGCGCCGCCGTGCATCCAGTTCGCTGAACACATCGTCCAATAGCAACGTGGGCGTTTCGCCCATTTCGTTTTCAATCAGCTTGATTTCACCGAGCTTTAAACTCAATACCGCCGTGCGAAGCTGTCCCTGACTGCCAAAAGCGCGAAGTTCCTTGCCGCACAGTAGCATGGCAAGATCATCGCGGTGCGGGCCATAACTGGTGAACAGGCGAATCTTGTCTTCCGTGCGGGTGCGCTTGAGCCCTTCAAGCATATTGCGGTAAGGGGTATCGGTGGTGGCAAGAGGGCCGATGTAGCGGATTTCAAAAGTCTCGTCGGGGTTTTCGGCAATGGCGGCATATTGCGCGGAGGCATTTTCCGCCAATTCCCCTAAAAACCAGCGACGAGGTTCCACCACATAGACGGACGCACCTGCGAGTTGCTCATCCCATGCGTCCAACTGCGCGTCAAAATCCTCGCTGGCGCCACAGCGTTGGGCTTTCAGCAGGGCGTTGCGGCTGTCCAGCGCGCTCAGATAACGTTTGAGGGCTTTTAAGTAACTGGGGCGAATCTGGCTCAACTGCATGTCGATAAAGCGTCGGCGCGCGGCGGGGCCATCGCGCACAATGCGCAGATCCTCTGGGCCAAACATCACGGTGGTGGCATGACCCATCATATCCGTGATGCGTTCGGCGGGCTTGCCATAGAGCAACACGCGCTTTTGTGGCTTGATCAGCGGATAGAGCCGCACTTCCAGATCGTGCTTGCCATCCAGTCGCTGCGTAACGCCATGGATGAAAGCCACGTTCTGCCCTTCGGCAATCATTTCCCGATCAACGGCCGTGCGGTGGCTTCGCCCCACGGAAAGCAGGTGCATGGCCTCCAGCAGATTGGTTTTGCCGGAGCCGTTCGCGCCGTACAGCACGGTCGTGCCCTTGACGGGGGCAAGATCGAGCGAGGCATAGTTGCGAAAGCTTTTCAGCCTCAGGGAGGTAAAATACATCGGCGTTGCTCCGCCTTTCCTCAGGTTGGGGGCTTGGCATTCGGCAGGGAGGTAGGTAAGAAGGTAAGGACATAACGTGCGATATCAACGGCATTTCGATGGTTCGGTCGGGTTTCGCGGGACGACATCAGAGTACGGACGCGATTGAATGGAGGGTGCAGATTGGCGGATGCTCCGTTATGCTGTGCTTTGGGCACCTGTGCCCCCAGTACAATGCCTGTGCTCAGGGGAGGGTGTACCCTGCCGGAAGGGAATGTGTCGCGGTGTTTATCATTCTGTGCGGCAATTGCGCTAAACCGATGAACAAATCGCTTTTTTTCATGCTTTCAGTGCTGGGCATTCAGGAGGATTGGCTGTCCGAGACGCGTTCCTCCACCTTGCGGGTGATGGTGATACTCACGCCTTCCTCGCCCAACGGTTCACCGAAAACGTCCAGCCCGTTAACAGTGTAGCGGCGGATGATCAGGGTGTCAGCGTCGATCGCCTCTACGTCGAAGTATCCGGTTTGCAACAGGCGATGTTGCCTGCGATGGTTGAGTAACGCACTTACGCTGCTCCACAGCACCGCGTCGCCGCCATCCCAATCCATGGGCGCGCGGTTCCACGGATCAGCCATCCCCTGCATGCCCAGTTCGTCGCCGTAGTATACGGTAGGTGCGCCGGGCAGCGCACACAGCAGACGGAGCGCTTCCAGATACCGTTCCTTGGAAAGCGCAAGCTGTTCGGGGGTGAGACGGATCTTCTGCGCCTGTTCGCGGGGCATCTGGATGATGCCTTCCAGATCATACCCTGAAAAGGCGTTGAGCGCGCGAACCCGATCGTGACTGCCCAGCAGGTTCATCAGGGAATACAGGAAAGGCGCGGGGTAGACTTCCCGCTGGTGCAGAAGCAGCCTTGCCAGTTCATGCGCTGAACACAGATGGGTGAAAAAATCGATCACCACGCGGCGCAGCGGATAGTTCATTACACTGTCGAGCGTATCGCCCAAGCAATAGGAGCGTTGCTTGCCATAGCTGATTTTGTTGCTCGCGTCCTCCCATACCTCGCCAAGCAGGGTACCATCGGGATTCTGCCCTTTGACCGCCGCACGCATGTCGCGCAGGAGATCGACGGGCAATTCATCCGCCACGTCCAGCCGCCAGCCGCACGCGCCGCGCTTCATCCACAGGGGAAGCACACCAGAGTCTGCGTCCAGCAGATAGCGGCGATAGGCGGGATTGTCCTTTTCCACCGCGGGCAGGGTGTAAAAGCCCCACCACGCGTTGTAGCGATCCGGGAAATGATCAAAATGATACCAACCAAAATAGGGGGAAGTCTGGCTCTGATATGCCCCTACGGTTGTGTAGCGGCTGAAACGGTTAAAGTATTTGCTGTCCGCACCGGTATGGCTGAACACGCCGTCCGATAAAATGCGGATGCCAACCTTTTTCGCCGCGCGGGTGAGGGTGGCAAAATCCTCCTCCGTGCCAAGGATGGGGTCAACGGTTTCATAATCGCCGGTATCATAGCGGTGGTTTGTGCGGGCGCGTACCACTGGATTGAGGTAGATTACCGTTACGCCCAGTGCCAGCAGATAGTCCAGCTTTTCCGTGATACCGGCAAGCGTGCCGCCAAAAAAATCGAGCGCGCGGTTATCGCCGTTCTCGGGGTCGGTATCCAGCGTCGGGGATTCGTTCCACTGCCCATGAAACGTTGCTTCGGGGTGCGCCTGTGCGATTGCATTGTGGCGTTCCGGCGTGGCAGCTTCTGCCTTGCGATAGTATCGGTCGGGAAAAATTTGATAGATCACGCCTTCACGCAAATAGGCGGGGGTTGCGTACGCGGGGTCATACACCGTGACCTGATAGCTGCGCGGGGAGCCGTGCAGCTCCTCACCCACACCGCCAAGGCCATCGGCGGCGTTGCCATAGCGGAGCTCGCCGGAAGCACGGTGCACAATAAAATCGTACCAGAAAAGCATGGGCGTGGCAGGCACAGTCAGGGTTGCTTCAAACAGTCCATTTCCAACAGGTTTCATGGTTGTAAATTTTTCAGAACCGTTCCAGGTGCGTACAGTGACGGCCTCACACTCGTCGCAAAAAAAACGCAGGGTCAGTCGACCGCCCGCCTGAACGGGGCCGATGGGGTCGCGGTATGTGGGGGAATGGGAATCGTGAAGGATCATCCGGGAACCTCCTTACAAGGTGCAGGGTTCCTCTATCATACCCCGTTTGAAGCCTTTTCGCAATACGGCTCGCAAAGGCTTGCTGTATCGGGCTTGCGCCGCTGCATGTGCTCGTGTGGGCATACAAAACCGCAGACAGGGAAGCCTGAGCGCTTTTGTCTGCGGCAAGTTTTCGGTTAGGGGGATGAACGCCGTATGGCGGTAGGCATAAGCAAACACAGGCACGCGTCGCGCGCCCGCAACAGGGGTCGGCTTTGGCCTATGCTTTTTTGTCGGTTACGGCATCCAGTACCGCCTGCGTGGCAGCGGCTTCGTCGGGGCCGTCGGCCACCAGCGTGGCCTTGCCCTCGGGCAGTTTCGCCTGCGAAAGCAGACCGAGCATGCTTTTCATGTTCAGCACAAGGCCTTCGCATTCCAGCGTGAGCCGGCTGTCGAACTTGCTGGCGGCGGCTGCGAGCCGCGCGGCAGTAGTGCGGGTAAAGGGCATCATGGGTTGCAGATCCAGTTCGGTGCGTAACATGGTGAAAATCCTCCCGGTATTCTGTTGTATGTGATAATTTGGTGGATGGATGGAACGCAATCACGGTTTGCTCACGGAGAGCGCCGATACAGCGCGTAACCTTATCAGCAAAGCAAATTCCTTCTTTATGGGTTGGGCTCGGCTCCCTCCGATTCAGGAAGCATTTCCGTAGCAGTAGCCTTGCCAAGCTCTTCGCGGGCAAACTGGATCAGCCGCCGCATCCGGTGGTTGACGCCGCTTTTGCCAATGGGGGGGGTCAGGGTCTGACCCAGTTCTTCCAGACTCATATCCGGCGCCTGCACACGGGCGCGCGCAACTTCCTGCAAGGCTGGGGGCATGGCGGAAAAGCGTTCCGACGCCATGAGCGCCGTGATGAGTGAGATTTGCAGATCGCTGGCATTCATTTGCTTTTGCAGGTTGGCGCTATCGCAGTTCATGGCACGGTTCACGGTGCCCAGCACCTGCCGCTGCACGCGCAGGCTTTCCAGCGTTGTCACAGCCTGATGTGCGCCTGTCGCGGTTAATATGGTGGCGATTTGGTCGCTTTGCTTGCAATACAGGCTCACCACGCCATGCCGTTCCGTCTGCTTTACGGGCACGCCCAAGCTTTGCAGGCATTTGGCGATGTTCAGGCGCAGGGCTTCGTCCCGTGCGGTCATCTCCAGATGGTAGCCATGCTCCGGGTTGGAGATGGTGCCGCAGCCCAGCAGTGCTCCGCGCAGGAATGCGCGGCGGCAGCAATCGCGGTTGAGCTTCACGCGAGGGGTGGTGGCGCGCAGCGCGGGCACACCGTCCTCATCGGGTTCCATCATTTTCAGCTTTGTCAGCAGCGCCGGAGCCTGCTTGGGGCCAACGGTGAGCACACACTTACGCACGCCGCCAAAACGGGCGTGGGTCACGTAGTGAAGCTGTGCTAAAATCTGCGCTTCCTTTCGCAACAGAACGAACACGCGCCTTGCAATGGCGGGGCTTTCCACAGTGAACTGCACGCAAAGCTGGCCGCGCCCCAAAAGCGACAGGCCGCCCAGCGTCATATACAGCGCGCCTAGCTCCGCTAAACGGCAACAGGCTTTATCGCTGGGTACGCGACAAAGCTCTTCCTTGCAATCCGATGAAAAGGACATGGTAGCCCTCCGTCCGGCACATTGCGGTCGCCGCAGGGGGGTTCACAGACCCAAACACGACGGCCACCCGACTGGCAGCCCAATCTCTACCCTTATTGTACGCAAAACAGCCCCGCGCGTCAAGCAATCGGAATTCTTCCCCGCTTGCTTTCCCGCGCGGTTTTTGCTATGATAGCGAAAATTGTTTAGTAACGGAGGCAGACCCGCATGAGGAAGATCGGCGCGCTGGAAGCAGGCGGAACGAAAATGGTGCTGGGCATATTTGACGAAACGGGCAAGGAGCTGGAGCGGCTCACCTTGCCGACGCTCACGCCCGAAGAAACCGTTCCGCAGATGCGTGCGTTTTTTGACAAACATGGCATCGACGCTCTGGGCATCGGCTCGTTTGGGCCGCTGGAGCTAAACCCGGAGGCGCCTGATTACGGCTCCATCACCTCCACGCCCAAGCTGGCATGGCGGAATTATCCTTTGCTTTCCGCCCTGCGCGGCGACAAGGCGATCCCCTGCGCCATGGATACCGACGTGAACGCCGCGGTGCTTGCCGAAGCGGAGCTGGGCGCGGCCAAGGGGCTGACGGATGTGGTATACATCACCGTTGGCACGGGCATCGGCGGCGGTGTGCTGTCCGGCGGCAAGCTGGTGCACGGGCTGTTGCACCCCGAGGTAGGGCATATGTTGCTTCGCCCTCATAAGGATGATCCCAACCCGCGCGGCGTTTGTCCCTACCATGACGGCTGTCTGGAGGGGCTGGCCGCAGGCCCTGCCATCGGCGCGCGCATCAGCGGCGATGCGAAGGATCTGCCCGACGACCACCCCACCTTTGCCATCGAAGCTGATTATCTGGCGCAGATGTGTGTGAACCTGATCCTGACCGTGAGCCCGCAGCGGATTATTCTCGGCGGAGGCGTGATGCAGCGCGTGGCGTTGTTTGCGCAGGTGAGAAAGCGCACGCTGGAGCTGCTCAACGGTTATGTGCAGAGCGATGCGATCCTCCACCATATGGATGAAATGATTGTGCCGCCCGCGCTGTTTCCGGTCAGCGGGCTGGTGGGGAGCTATTTGCTTGGGAAACGGGCACTGGAAGGGAAGTAAAAGGTTGATCGGATACGCAAAAGAGTTCGGGGAGGATGTCCCCGAACTCTTTATTGTTGTGTTTACAAGTGGTTTTTCCGCTCGTCTCACGGCGCTATCCGCGCCTTTGGGAGGGGGACTGATGTCCCCCTCCCAACCTCCCCCAGGGGGAGAGGCTTGTATAAGGAACAGTTCGCTTTTCCGCTCGCCTCACGGCGCTATCGCGCCTTTGGGAAGGGGACTGATGTCCCCCTCCCAACCTCCCCCTGGGGGAGAGGCTTGTATAAGGAACAGTTCGCTTTTCCGCTCGCCTCACGGCGCTATCGCGCCTTTGGGAAGGGGACTGATGTCCCCCTCCCAACCTCCCCCTGGGGGAGAGGCTTGTATAAGGAACAGTTCGCTCTTCCGCTCGCCTCATAGCCGCTACGCGGCTGTTCGCTCGCTTACGGGTCAGGCGCTGTGGCGCGGGAGTACAGGGCTTTGCCCTTGACCCTGCTTTGGCTGTCTTACTGGGCTGTTTTGCGACCTTCCGCTACAGCTTGTTCATTTACTGCGACCAGCGCCGCTTTCTTTTCGCCTAGCCAGTCTACCAGCGTCGCATGGATGCTCTCGTCCCCGCACACATCTGTCGCCTGCTGTATCGCGCCTAACATCACCATGTTGGCAACGCGGTCGCTATCCAGCTTTGCGGCAATCTCGTTGCAGGGTACCGCGATCACCTTGATGTCATCGCGGATATCGACACCTTCGATCAGCGAGGAGTTGTAGATCAGCGTGCCGCCGCATTGCATCTTGGGCATAAACTTGATCAGGCTGGGTTTGTTCATAGCGACCAGCACGGGCGGTTCGCTCACCAGCGGGCTGCCGATGGCTTCATCGCTTACCACCACGGCACAGTTGGCTTCGCCGCCGCGCATCTCGGGGCCGTAGCTCGGCATCCAGCTCACTTCACGGCCTTCCAGCATCGCCGCTTTGGCAATCAACTGGCCGATCAGCAGCACACCCTGCCCGCCGAAACCGGCAATCAGAAATTGCTTTTCCATTACTGTGCGCCCCCTTCCGCTGCGGGCTGTGCGGTAATGTCCTTATACACGCCCAGCGGATACACGGGCATCATGCTGTCCTGCAACCACTTAAGCGCTTCCTGCGGCGTCTGCCCCCAGTTGGTGGGGCAGGTGGACAGCACTTCCACCAGCGTGAAGCCCTTGCCTTCCATTTGCAGCTGGAACGCTTTTTTGATGGCGGCTTTCGCTTTTTTGATGTGGGGCACATCGTGCACGCTTACGCGCTCGATGTAGGCGGGGCCGTTTAAGGTCGCCAGCATTTCACTCACGCGCACCGGCCAGCCGCAGTGATTGACGTCGCGGCCGTAAGGGCTGGTAGTCGTCACCTGCCCGGGCAGAGTGGTCGGCGCCATCTGGCCGCCGGTCATGCCATAGATGGCGTTATTCACAAAGATGGTTGTGAACTTTTCGCCGCGCGTTGCCGCATGGATGATCTCCGCCGTGCCGATGGAGGCAAGGTCGCCGTCGCCCTGATAGGTGAACACGGCCTTGTCCGGGCACACGCGCTTGATGCCGGTTGCCACCGCAGGCGCGCGGCCGTGGGCGGCTTCCATCATATCGCAGTTGAAATAGTCATAGGCGAACACCGCGCAACCTACCGGCGCAACCCCGATGGCCGTGTCGCCAATGCCCAGCTCATCCAGCGCCTCGGCTACCAGTCGATGGATGATGCCGTGCGTGCAGCCCGGACAGTAGTGGAAGGGCTTATCGGTGAGCAGTTTTGTTTTTTGAAAAACAACCGCCATGTCACTCGCCCTCCTTGCCGCTGCCATCGGTGGGCTCGTTATCCTTGGTCTTCTGCTGGGTTTCGATATCCTTGAGATCCTTATGCACGGTTTCAAACGCCTTGCCAATGGCTCCGAAGATGCCCGCCACGCCTTTGGTGACGGTTTCGGCGGTGCGGGTGGCGAAATCGGTCACCTGCTTGCCCACATTCTGCGCCTTTTGATGCAATTCGGGATTATGGATCGCGTCGCTGATCTTCTGTCCGGCTTCGTCGAGCTTTTCGCCCACGGTTTCGGCGGCGGTTTGCGCCTTGTCCTTAAGCTCGGGGCTATGCAGGGCTTCATTGATCTTCTGTCCGGCTTCATCCAGCTTCTGACCTGCGGTCTCGACGGCGGCGGTCACCTGATCGGCGGCAACCTGCGCTTTGTCTTTGAGCTCGGGGCTGTGCAGGGCTTCGCTGAGCTTTCGGCCTGCCTCGTCCAACTTGTTGCCTAAGGTTTCAACCGTCGCGTTGATCTGATCTACGGCGCTTTGCGCCTTATCTTTGAACTCAGGGCTGCTCACGGCCTCATGCACCTTCTTTCCGGCTTCGTCCAGCTTACGGCCGACCGTGTTGGCGGCCTCATCCAGCTTTTTGGCTGCGTCGTCCATCGCCTTGCTGAAATCGAAAATGCAGGCATCGTTATTAAGCGGCGCTACGCCCGCAATCTTCTCGATCTGCGCGACCACTTCGCTCACGGTGGGCACCATGCCGCCTGTGCGGCCGTAGAAGTGCACGGGGCGTTCGCCGTTCACGGCCAGGCGCACATCATCCACCATTTGCCCCATGCTCATTTCCAGCGTGAGATAATCCTTGGCGGTAGCAAGCGTTTTGCGGATGGCGGCTTCGGGGAACGGCCACAGAGTGATGGGGCGAAGCAGACCCACTTTGATGCCGCGCTCGCGGCACTTGCGCATGGCGCTGCGCGCGATGCGGCTGGTGGTGCCATAGGCGACGAGCACGATTTCCGCATCCTCCAACTGTTCTTCCTGCCAGCGACACTCGTTTTGAGCGATCAGATCGTATTTCTCCTGAAGGTGCAGGTTATGGTTTTCCAGCACCTGCGGATCGATAAACAGGCTGTTGATGATGGCGCGGGGGCGGTGCTCGGTGGGAACATGGCCGTTGGCTGCCCAGGTCTTCTCCTGTAAATCAGGCGCGGGGGCGTGGTTGGCCACCTGATCCATATCCACAGGTTCCATCATCTGGCCGATGAGGCCATCACCCAGCACAATGACCGGGTTACGGTAGCGGTCGGCGATATCAAACGCATCCTGCGTGAGGTTTACAGCTTCCTGCACGCTGCCGGGGGCCAATACGCACATCCGGTAATCGCCATGGCCGCCGCCGCGCGTGGACTGGTAATAGTCGCTCTGCGCAGGCTGGATGGAACCAAGGCCGGGGCCGCCGCGCACCATGTTGACGATCACGCAGGGCACTTCCGCGCCTACGAGATAGCTGATGCCCTCCTGCTTCAAACTGATGCCGGGGCTGGAGGAGCTGGTCATGACGCGCGCACCGGCGCCGGCGGCTCCGTATACCATATTGATGGCAGCAATTTCGCTTTCGGCCTGTAGGAAGCATCCACCCTCCTGCGGCAGTCGCTTGCTCATGTACTCTGGGATTTGGTTCTGGGGCGTGATGGGATAGCCGAAGAAGAAATGGCAGCCCGCCTGAATGGCGGCTTCGGCGATCGCCTCGTTGCCCTTCATGAGTTTTTTCATGAGGTCATTCCCTTCTGGCCGGTTGTTGCCGGTCGATATCCCGATTCCGCACACGGGCACAGGTTATGCTGAAACAGTGCGCAAAGCAGGTGCGGCTATGCGGAACGGCATTTATTTTTCCACCGTGATCGCCACGTCCGGGCACATGGTCGCGCAGAACGCGCACCCGATGCATGCTTCCATACTGATGCAATAGGCGGCGTGGTAGCCTTTTTTGTTAATGTGGGTCGAGTCCAGTGCCATAATCTTTTTAGGGCATACGTCCACACATAGGCCGCAGCCTTTGCAAACGTCCTCGTTTACGGTTACACTAGCCATGGTTCAGCCTCCTTTTCCGTAAGCGGCCTAACCTCGGTAAAGCCGCGTGACTCACCCTTTATCATAAGCGTTGGAAGGGTGCTTGTCAATGCCGGAAGCGGTCTTGCGACGGTCGTGCGGAGCCGGGGAGGCGGCGATCCACGGGGCAATGAGGGTATGTTTTCTTTTTGCACCCAATCATGGGTAAGGGCGATAACGTGCCCTGCGCCATCTAGCGCCAACGGTATGGTTCTTCCTGCGTTTCCCATTGTACAATCGACTGGGCACATGCTATAATGAAACAAAAATCGGACTTCGGGCGGTGTACCCGAACAGAGGAGGCGCTCCATGGACAAACGGGAGGAAAGGCATGGCAACTCACAAACGTGGAACCATGCCAGCACAAGCGGGCAGCCTTCGTTGCGCCCATTGGATTCAAGCGGCCTCAAACCTCCGTCTCCGCTGCGCGCCGTGCCTGCGGCCACGCCCTCACAGTCGCCGCCGCCATTGACCCGCCAGCAGCCGCCACAGGGAACGCCGACCTCCGCACAGCAGGCAGGGGTAAACCCGCAGGCTTCGCCCTATGGCACGCCCAACCCCGCTATGCCGCCGCTGACCCGCCAGCAAGCACCGCAGGGAACGCCGATCCCTGCCGCACAGCAGGCAGGGATGAACCCGCAGGCTTCGCCCTATGGCACGCCCAACCCTGCTATGCCGCCGTTGACCCGCCAGCAGCCGCCGCAGGGAACGCCGATCCCTGCCGCACAGCCCTACAACCGCCAGTCGCCACAACCACAGGGGATACCAGCCCCCATGAGGCAGACTGACCATCGCACGCAGACGCCCCAGACGGGCACGCCTGTGCCTGCTTGGCAACCGAGCGGCTATCCGCAAACACCGCAAGCCATACCCGTACCGCAGGGGGAGCAACCCATGACACGGCGGGTTTGGACGCAGACCGTTTCACAGCAGGCTCCACAGGCTTCCCCGCGTTTTGTGAGCACGGATACCACGCCTGTGGCTGCGTTTGTGCCTCATTCCGTACCCGAGCCTACGCTTGTGCGTCGGGAACCCCAGCCGGGCAACGCGCATTTCGCACCGGCTGATGCAGCCGCACAGCCCGCCATGGGGGAAACCACCCGCAGGCGGCGTATGCAAGCGCATTTGGATCGCGAACCCGAAGCTGAAGAAAACGATAACGTGGTTGAAAACCGCTACCCGACCCCTGCATTTTCGCAGGGTGCGCAGGATAATGCGACTGTAGTTGATGTTGGGAAACAGCCAGCCCGCCAAACAGGCAATGAACACGGCACAGGCGACACAAACAACCTTCAGAGTGCCGGTGTTTATACCGTGCCCGAGGCAACACAGCGATCATCAGCCATCGATCGGGCGCCACATTCCATCCAGTATGAAGCGCCCGACGCGTTGGACGATGACAGTGGCCGCTACGAAGCGATTACCGATACCCATATGGCCGAGCCTATGCCCGTGCCCACCTTTGGCGTGCCCAGCACGAATGGCCCGAAGAAACATAAAAAACGGCGAGGCCTGTTCGTTACGCTCATTGTACTGATGATTCTGGGGGCGGTCGCGTTTGCGCTGTATCAATCCGGTCTTGGCGCTCAGCTTTGGCATGGCGTGTTCCCCGCCGCCACAACCGGAGGCAGCGTGCCTTCGATCTTCGGCCAATCGCCCGCCGGAGATGCACAGGCCGGAAGCACCATCGCCCCAGCCACTCAGGTGATCGCGCCGGAACTTCGCAGTGTAAAGGTGGATCCGGCCAGCGCTACCGCACCAGCACAGCTTACCTTCCAGATTGAAACCAATGCCGCCACCTCGGCTATTTTGCTGCTCACCGAGGCCAATGCCACCCTGCATACCACAGCCTATGGCACACCGCAGGGCGACGGGCTGCTCTGGCAGGTGGTGGCCGATATGCAAACAGCGTACACCGGAAAGGTGCGCGTGTTCCTGCGGGATCAGGCGGGTTCGTGGAGCGAGGGGCTGATTACCGCCAATGTAGAGGTAAAGTAGGCAATCACCCGCAGGGCGGCTCCGCAGGGAGCCGCCCTGCGGAATATGGTCTGGGATAGGAACCTCGTTTTCACGGGATGCCTGCGGTTTTCACATAGGCACTGCTTTGAAGCCTGCCAAATCGCGGTAAAGATATCCCGTTTGGCCGAAAACGTTACCGTTACCCTCCAGGATGCCCGTGCTTTTCTCATTTTTTGTGGAAAAGTGTCCGCAAACCCGCACTGCACAGCGTTTTTTCTCATCGGATTCTAATGTTGCTTTCAGGCGCTCCTCAGCGGCTTTCAAGCGTTTATTCTTTTCAGCGCTACCAGAATATGCTATAATACCCCATGTTGCGAGTTGCTAATAGAGCCGCCCGCGCCAAGGAAATGGACTAAAGGAGAGCACATGAACACGCAGAATAAAAAGCCGAAGAAAACCAAGGGGCTGGGCGCCGGTATCATCGGCTTTGGCGCGACCTTCGCACTGTTTTCGGTCTTGTTTCACCCCAACGGTCTCGGTCGGCTTCTGCTCGGGCTCATCCTGTCTGGGCTTATCGGCACCATCATCCGCATTATGGGCTCGGGGTTGGATTTATCTACCCATAACAAGCAGGATGCGGAGCCGGAAAGCCTGCAAAAAGTGGCGAAGGACACCGGCAACCCCGAAGTGGACGCCATTTTGCAAAAGGGTCGCGACATGATCGCCCAAATCCGTGAAGAGCGCAAGGGCATCAAGGACGCCACGCTCGTGGATAAACTGACCCAGCTGGAAAACCAGTGCGGTGAGATTTTCCGCGCAGTGTATGACAAACCGGCCAAAGCGTCGCAGATTCGAAAATTCATGGACTATTATCTGCCGACTACCTTAAAGATGGTACGGGCATACCGCACGCTGGGCGAACGCAATGTGAACGGCACGGATGCCGCCGCCGCGCGCCAGCGCATTGACGACGCCATGGGCATTGTGCTCAAGGGCTGCCAGAAGCTGCTGGATAACCTGTACCGTGACGATGTGCTGGACATTACCACCGATATCGACGTGCTGGAGCAGATGCTCAAGCGCGACGGGCTGACCGAGAGCGATCTCCAGCGTGCCGCCGAACAGGCAAGGCAGGCTGCGGCGCTGGATGCGCAGGTGGCGCGGCAGCAGACGGCGCAGGCACAGCAGGCCGAGCAGGCAAGGCAGGCCGCGTTAGCCGCCCAGCAAGCGGCGCAGGCACAACAGGCCGCCCAAACTTCTCCGGTGCAACAGACTTATGACCCCACGCAATGGCACGCCGGAAAAACCACCGATGTGGCGGATCAGGTGAAAAATGCCGTACAGCAGGCGCAGGCGCATACCCCGCAGGCTCCGGTGCTGCAAGTGGGCGGCCAGGCAATGGCGCAGGCACCGCAGAAACAGGAATAAAATCTCCGCTCAAGGCCGTTTTTACGGTTGTGCGCGGTTGGATATAACCATTCCGGAACGGATTCCACAAAATAGTTCATAAACTGAAGATTGTTGAGGAGGGCACACCACCATGACCGAACTGAACCAGACCCCCGAAACCGCAACGGCGACCGCCGCCGTGCCTGTGCTGACGCTCGATACGAACTCTCTGGCCAAGGATAAAGCCGATTTGGACGAAGCGGTAGCCACGCTGGAAAAGGCCGGTACCTCCCCCGTCGCGGGTGGCATGGTCAAAGCTGTTGAAGCCACACTGGCCGATATGGATACGTCCATGCTTTCCGATACGGAAAAGAAGAGCATCGACGATTTCGTGCAGAAGATCGATATCGAAAATCCCGATCATGTGCTGCTTTACGGTGCGGATGCGCAAAAGAAGGTTGCCGATTTCAGCGACAGCGCGCTGGCGACCGTGCGCACGGATCAGACCGGCGAAGTGGGCGATATGCTGGTGAAGCTGGTGGGCGAAATCAAAGGTTTCGGCTCCGAGGCGGAAAAACCCAACGGCATTGCGGGGCTGTTCTGGAACGCCCGCAAAGCCATTGAAGAGATGAAGAGCAAGTACGAGAAGGTGGAAGTGAACGTCGACGGCATCGCCACGTCACTGGAAAACTATCAGGTGCAGCTGCTCAAGGACGTGAGCATGTTCAACCACCTGTATGATATGAACACCCAGTACTTTAAAGAACTCACGATGTATATCATCGCCGGCGGCAAAAAATTGTCCGAAGTGCGCGGCACCACCCTCCAACAGCTCAAGGACAAAGCCGTGCAGAGCGGCGACGCGATGGACGCGCAGCGTGCCAACGATCTGGCAGCCGCGTGCGATCGGTTTGAGAAAAAGCTGTATGATTTGAAGCTCACCCGCACCGTGGCCTTGCAGATGGCTCCCCAGATCCGCCTGCTGCAAAGCAATGACAGCCTGCTGGTGGAGCGCATCCAGAGCACGCTTTCCAACACCCTGCCGCTGTGGAAGAGCCAGATTGTGATCGCGCTGGGCATGCAGCGCAGCCAGGACGCATTGCGCGCCCAGACCGCCGTAACCAATATGACGAACGATCTGCTCAAAAAGAATGCTGAAAAGCTCAAGATGGGCACCATCGAAACCGCCCGTGAAGCCGAGCGTGGCATCATCGATATCGAGACCCTCACGCAGACCAACCAGAGCCTGATCGACACCATCACCGAAGTGATGAAGATTCAGGACGAGGGTCGCACCAAGCGTGTGGAAGCCGAGAAACAGCTGGTTGTGATGGAAGGTCAGCTCAAGGCGAAGCTGCTCGAACTGCGCAACTAAAACCCAATCAACAGGCTGGCATGCTCCCGCCTGCGCGGGAGCATGTTTTTATTACCATCAGCGGAAGCGCCGGATTGCCAGACCGATGGACGGAAAGCCGTTCTCCTAGCCTGTAAAGGGTTGCGGTTTGAGTACAGCCGGTTTCACCCAAACCCATGAGGGGGTTATCGGTTAGTTGAGCCGAGGCTGCCATACTATCGTGTGCTGTACCGGTCAAACTTCACATGTGTGGCATGTCTTGGGGTAATACCGCTGTTCTCAGCGGGCGCACGCTTCCCGCCGGTAGGTTGGAAACGATAGGGACATTTGCCCCGTTCGGTTTGATTGCCACACAGCGCATGACTATACGCCGTACCTGCCTACCCTCGCTCATCCGGCTTGTTTTGGCTTTGCGGAGTGCCTACGGGGCATGCACTTCCCTTTGGCTTCCTGCCCCCCGTTCACTGTTCTTGTATTGAGAAAGGAACCGTTATGAAACCCAAGCTTACCATCGGGTTATCTATCCTCATTTGCCTGCTGTTGCTCGTCTTTGGATTGGTGTTTGGCAGCGTGAGCGGCTACAATGACGATCGTGCGCAGGTAAACGCCTTGCTCGCGGGAGACAGCGGACTTCTAACCGTGGTGAACTACCGCGCCTCCGATGGGCTGAACCTTTGCGTGGTCGCGGACAGGCACCTTGCGGGCGATGCGGATGTGGCTACCCTACGTACCGTGGCTAACGCCCTGCATGGCAATGATGCCTCACTTTCCTCTATCAAGGCAAAGGACGCGGCGCTCACCGACGCATACACCGCTGTGGCTACCAAGTTGCGCGCTTCGGAAAGCTTTCAGCAGAGCAACCGTGACCGTCAGTATCTGGAGATGCTAACGACGGATTTTCAAAATTACAGCCAGAACGCGATCTATGCCACCTACAACAAGGCGGCGGCGGACTTTAACGAAAAGCTGACGACGCCTGTACTGGGCGATATGGCACGCTTCTTCGGCATTAAGCCCTGCGAGCTGTACCAATGATGATGAAGGCCGAACTTACCCCGACCCGTCTATCCGCATTTTGCGGTTTCATAAGGAGAACTATGAAAACGACCTTTTGGAAAGCCCTCGCGGTACTGGCGCTTACCTTTGTGATGCTATTCTCTTCCTTTGCACTGGGCGAGGCTCGCTACCCGACCCTCGGCGGTGTGGTTACGGATGATGCAAATGTCCTGAGCCAGACCACGGCGAAAGACATCGCCAGCTATGCCGATAAGCTGGAAAGCGATACCGGCGTCAAGGTGCATGTGGCACTGGTGCTGTTTTTGGACGGCGAAACCGTGCAGGCCTATACCGATAAACTGTTTACCCGCTGGGAGCTGGGCGAAAACGATCTGCTGATAGTAGGCGCGGCAGCGGAAGATAGCTTTGCGGCGGTCAGCGGCGCAACCGTAAAAGCAAAACTCAGCGATGGAAGCCTGAAAAGTCTGCTGTTCGCGGGCGGATTCTCCGATGCGTTTAAAAGTCAGCAGTATGACGTGGCGTTTGGCAACTTGTTTGTGTCGCTCAATGATCTGGTTGGCAAACAGTATGGGAAAACCATTGCCTTGGGTGAGCTGTTCAGAGCGTACCAACCCGATACGCAAAACGGCAGCGTTACGCCAACCACCACACAAAATCCGGTGGAGAGCGCCGTTAACGCAGTGGTGGACACCTCTTCCCAACTGTGGGAGAGCACGCTCAACTCCATCACCAGCAGTGTGCAGAACTATCAAAACTACAACCAGCAGCGAGATGATAAAGGCCGCAGCCTGACGCCCACGGGCTGGATTGTGCTAGTGGTGATTGTGCTGATTGTTCTCGGGCAGAGCAGGCGCTCACGGTATCGCAGTGGTTGCGGGTGTTCACCGATTGGGTGGATACTGGGCGGGCTGGGGCTTGGCTCACTGTTTGGCAGACGCGACAGGGAGGAACGCCGTGGGCCGGGGGGCTTTGGAAGGCACTGGTAAGAACATCAGATAAGAAACCAGGGACACAGGGGAGAAACGGGCGCAAGGTTTGTACATCAGCGGAGCGACCTCTGCGGTGATCGGTTTATCGCGTATGACGCGACAGTGTCATGAGCGACGATCCCACCAACCGGAAATGTCTTTGACAGGCAAACGATTCCAAGCTTTCTTCTTCCGCGATGGTCTGAAACCCGATCATCTCAGCGGTGTTTGACCTGCGAAATGCCTTGCGGCCTTTGAAACTGCCAAACCAAACAAACCTACCCATCCACAAAGCTGGCCGCCATATGCGCGGCCAGCTTTGTGCTTGAGAGCATCAAGTTTCCTTTTCCGTATCATTCTAGCGATGAATCTGCAAAACTTTCGTAAAACCCTTGCATCCGATGCGCAAACATTCTAGAATTGACTGGCTGCGAACGGGCGGCTGTAAATCGTCGAAAAAAGCGGGTTGCACGCGGAGCGGGTTTCGCATCATGTTGAGTACGGTGCTTGCTTACGTCGGCAGAGTTCGCGACAGGATGATGAGGTTTGTTCCAAGCACCAACAGGAGCTGATGGCATTGCTTTGATCGGTGCATGTCGCGCGCTGCGCTTGTCGGGTTGTGCATAAAGACGATCCTGTTGGGGAGGGCCATTGTGCGCCACACCTGTCCAACCTCCTTCCAGTGGGTCACCTTTGGCGGAGCGCGTGGCGCAGGCGCTTTTCTGACGCGCTCCTGACCTGTCTTTGGATCGCTCCATGGGCATGTAACCCGCGAAAGGGCGAGGGGACATGATTTCCTGTTGCGATACCGGCTACCGATAACCACAGGCAAGGCTTAACCATACCGTGCGAAAAAGCGCGCGGTGAATACAGGGGCGGCTCCGCACGAGAATTCGCGCGGGGCGCTTCCACGCGGGGGTGCGGAGATTTGGAATATCGCAAGGGGCTCAGGCACGGGCTGCCGATTGCGCTGGGGTACATCAGCGTTTCATTCGCTTTCGGCATACAGGCCAGCGCGGCGGGGCTTTATCCGTGGCAGGCGCTGCTGATATCGCTGCTGAATGTGACCAGCGCGGGGCAGGTGGCGGGGCTGGGGCTGATGGCGGCGGGGGCGGGCTTGCCTGAAATGGCGTTGACACAGTTCACCATCAACCTGCGCTATGCGCTCATGAGTTTATCGCTTGGGCAAAAGCTGGATGAGAGCATGACGGCTTTTCACCGCCTCACCCTCAGCTTTTGCAATACGGATGAAATTTTCCTGATTGCCTCCTCTCAGCCGGGTAAAATAGGCAAAGCTTATTTATACGGACTTACGAACGGCCCCTATATCGGCTGGGCGTTGGGTACGTTCCTTGGCGCGGTGGCGGGGGATCTGCTGCCCGCATCGGTCACAGGAGCATTGGGCATCGCGATCTATGGAATGTTCATTGCCATTGTATTGCCGCCGTTTCGCCACAGCCGCGAGGTGCGCTTTGTGGTGTTTGTATCGGTTTCCATGAGCTGTCTGCTGGCTTATGTGCCTGCGTTCGGGTTGATTACGGGCGGGTTTCGCATCATTCTGTGCGCGGTGTTGGCCTCAGCGCTGGGCGCATGGCTGATGCCTGGCGAAGATGCCAATCCCGATGGGGATTGCGCCGTTGACCGCGCAGTTGAGGGCGCTGCGATAGCGGCCGCGTCGGATTTGCGCACCGCTTCCGGTTCAAACGCCATCCCTGGGAGCGTTCTGCGCGAGGAGGTGCGGCTATGAACAACGCGACCTTTTTTCCCTATCTGCTGGTGATGGCCGTGGTTACATATCTTATTCGCATGCTGCCGCTGGCGGCGATCCGTGGAAAAATAAGAAGTCGATTTCTGCAAGATTTTTTGCATTATGTGCCTTATGCCGTGCTTGGCGCGATGACGTTTCCTGCCGTTTTTTCATGCACGGGGAACACAGTTGCGTCGCTATGCGGGCTGGGAGCGGGTCTGGTTCTTGGTTTTATGGAAAAAGGGCTCCTCACGGTGGCGCTTTCCGCCTGCGCGGTGGCATACCTCGCCGGGGTGCTGCTGTAGGGGAACCGCGTACGCCCACGGGGTTGTTCAGCAATTGAGGGGCTAAAGAATACGGGAAAGGTTCAACGTTAAATTTGTCCGAATGGAAATTCCAAGTTAAAATTGTATTGAATGGTATTTGTTCACAATGACGAGCTGAATGTGGCAAATGTTGTATAGAAAAAAATATTTTCCGAAAATGCGGAAGGATATTTTCGTATTTCATCGACCAATATGGAGGGAAATCAAGCAAAATATAGGTTTTTATACGGTTACACAACGGTTACATATTTGACTTTGTGATTGTGGCCGTTTAGAATTATATTGTAGTTGGTATAAATAGAGAGAATGAATGATCAACCGCCTTCAAGACGGTCTTTGTGAATATATTGATTTGAAATTACCCCCACAACGGACGAACAGAAAGAGGGGCGGAACCGATGAAACCTGCAAACGCCGAGAAACGACGCAGTATGAGGAAACTCATGACTTTGATGATGAGCTTGTTGCTGCTGTGCGGCAATCTTGGCTTACCTGGCATCGCGTCGGGTACGGAATATTATGCCGCAAGCGACTGGGTGCTTCTGGCGCCTACGGTTGCGCCTACAGAAACCACAGACGCACCGGCCGCACTCACGGCTACGGCGGACAATATTACCTTTACCATAACGCCGGAGGCGGGCTCCGCCATCGCGGGCGCGAACTTTACCGCTACCCGTGTGACCGGGGATGCGTTATTGACAGGCGCGCAAGGCGCGTATACCGACGCCTTCGGTGCGGACAGTCTGGCTGGCGATGCACAGTTGCGGCTATATCAGTTTTCCTTCAGTGTGAATGGCGCGGCGGTGGATGTGCCTTCCGGCCTGACCCTAACCGCTTCATCCTCCGCGGGGAGCGGTTTTGTGCCTGTACGCGGCATTCCATTCAGCTGGCAATCCGGTGTAGCCGGACTGGGCAGCGACGCAGGGGTGGAGCACAACAGCGGCGCATGGACCTCGACCGTTGCCCTGTCCGGTACGGATAAGGTTCTGTTTGCGACAGCGCCAACGGTAACCGAGGCCACGGCAACGCCGGCAGCAAATTCCGGCGTCTATACCTTTGATAACGGCCAAATCTCGCTCACCGCTACGGTTGGCGGATCGCTCCCGCCCGATGGCGCGCAGTTCTTTGTGGAAGCCGTCAGCAACGCCACTGTTCCCGTGCAGGGAGCGGATGGCTCTGCGCTGCAATCGATTCTTGGCTATCATGTGGGTTTCCGCACCTCGGAAGGCGAACTGGGCGCCAATGAACCGCTGAGCATTCATGTACAGGTGCTGTCCAGCGCGGACTATTCCGGCGCTACAACGCTGGTCAGCGCCAATGGCGATGTGCTGTGGAGCACATCGGACGCTTCCGGCAGCAACACCACGTCCACCTTCGATTTCTCGCTGCCGGTCGGGAGTACATTCCTGCTTGCCGAACCTGTGGCATCGGAACCGACGGCGGTTCCCGCCGCCGAACAGCCTTCCACCTTTACGTATGAAGACAGCAATGTGCGTGTGCAGGTGACCCTGGCCGACCCGACGGCATTGCCTGCCGGAGCAGTATTTACAGCCAGCCTGTCGAGCGGCGAGTGGGCAACGTATGCCGACCGCCTGATGGAGCAGGGATTCGACGAAACCAGCGTGCAGGCGCTCTGGACGCTTTCCACCGCCTTTACATTGGATGGGAATGCCATCGATACCGGCAGCCTTGCGCTCACCTATGACGTGGTGGTGAAAGGCGCAGCCAGTGACGGCGCGCAGGCGTGGGTGCTGCACAGCGGCACGGCCGAGCTTCCCGATGGCCTTTCACAGGCTGCGGATGGCGCAGAGGTTCTCTTCAGCGCCACGGGCGAAAGTACGCTGGGCCTTGCGCTGGTAACGCCGCTGATTTCAACGTTTGCGAGCATCATGTCCCTCGCGGCGGTTTCCGGCGGGGAGCTTCCCTTTTCCAACATCGCAAGCAATATCGCGTTCACCATGAAGGTGAACGGGGTGGATGTAACAGGACAGTCCGTGACCGTGGACAGGGATGCCCAGATACAGATCACCATGACGTATGCGCTGAGCAATACCGCCCCCATCGATTCCACGGCAACCTATGTGTATGATCTGTCCAGCAACGGCATCACCGTGATGGACTTGACCACACTGCAGGATGTGAGCTATGGCGGAGCAACGGTGGGCAAGTTCTACGTGCAAAACAACAAGCTCTACGTGACCTATAACGAGGGCTTCGTGGTGGAATCCAACAAGACGGGCGTGTTTTCCATCAGCGCCAAGCTGAACCCGGATTCCACCGGCACGGAAACCAGCCATACCTATACAATCGGTGAAAGCACACAAACCATCACCGTTATCTTTAACCAGGGCAGTTATTCACTCGCCAAGGACTATCTGCTGCCCGTGAACCTAAATGGTACGGTGGGAGTTCGTTTCACGATTACCAACAACCAGCAGATTACCAGCGCGACATTTGAAGATACGCTCTCGGGTACGCTGCTCACGGGCGTGGTGGCCGGAAGCCTCAAGATTGATGGCACCGCTACGGCGTTTACCTATAACAGCAGCACCAAAAAACTCACATTCAGCAGCGGCACGCTCTCCACAGGCACGCATTATGTGGAGTATACCGCCACGGTGAACAAGAGCATATTTGGCGGGGTAACCGATCCCGGCACCCAAACCAAGAATACCGTAGTCATGAATCTGGTGAGCAACGGCACCACTACCCTGACGGACTGGGATCAGATCGGCTGGGTGTACGACTCCAATAACCTCATCACCAAGGATGGCTGGACGGATACCAGCAACACGGGCAGCACAGGGTTGGTAACCATCTACTGGCGTGTTACCTACAACCGCTACCGCAACACCGTTTCCGCCACCAACCCCAAGATTGAGGAAACCATTCCTACCGGGCTTACGCTCACCAATGTTTATGAGCGTATCAACGACGGCGCGTCCACCGAAATTTCCAACGCCACCACCGCAGGCGTATATACTTACTCACTTTCCGGGCATGTGAGCGACAAGGTGGAATTGATCTTCAAAACCACAGTGCCACTGACGGATGCTGTCGGAAAAACCTATCCCAACAACGTCAAGTTCAAGGCGGATGATTGGCCGGATGTAGGTGCCAGCGCGAACACGTATGTGGGCACGCCGGGTATTGATTTCGCCAAATGGGTCAACTCCACCAACGCCAACGCCAAAACGGCGCAGTGGACGCTAGCCGTAACCGCCAACAATGGCGCGTCGGTGCTGACGGCCCCTACCACGATCGAGGATTGGGTGGATGCAAACAATGCCTATCAGTCAGCCTACACATCGCTGGATCGCATCTATTACCGCGACAGCGGCGGCACGGAGCATAATCTGGCGTTGAATACCGATTATACCTACACCATCGGTTCCTCGGTGCCCGATCAGGGCTCAACCAACGGGTCGCCAAACGGCAAGCTGACCATCAACCTCACAAGCAATGTAACGCTGCCGCTGTACGTGGTGTATTCCACCGCGCACGATAGCACCGGACTTGCGCCGGGCACGGCTACCTTCTATAACAACGCGAAAATCACCACCACCGTCAACGGGCAGAGCGTGGTGAAATATGCCGACGCCAACTGGACCAAGCAGGCAAACTATACGGCCAACAAGGATTCGCGCGGCAGTATCCAGTACGATAGCGCCGGCCATGCAAACATTCTGTGGGTATACAGTACCATGGCCAACAACGGCACCACGTTTACGGCTGGGCAGGCCGTCACCATCATAGACACCATGCCCGTCGGGGTGGAGTATGACCCCGGCACCGCCTATGTGGGCTCGGATACATATGGCTATACCCGCAGCAACTTCAACCTCAGCAACATGACGCAGGTGGAGCCGGTGATCAGCAATAGCGGCAAAACGCTCACGTGGACGTTTACGCCTACCGCAGCCAACCAGACCTCCGTCAATGTTGTGTTCCACACCACCTTTACCCGGGCGCTGCTTTCGACCATCAACAACTCCACGGGCACAAACATCAGCTTGACTAACGTCGCCGAGACGCGCATCAACGATCAGGTGATCGCTACCGATGACCGCAACTGGACGCGCTGGTTCAACAGCCAGTCCATCCTGAGCAAGGGCGCGGATTCGTATCCGGGGAACAAGAGCGATCTCCTGTTCCGCATAGAGGTGAACCAGAATGCGCTGAACCTGAGCGATAATAGTACCCTCACCCTCACGGATACGCTGGCGGATTACCTCACGTTTGACCCCGGCGTGGAAAACGCGCTCACCGTGTATGCGTATGACGGCAGCACCGCGACGGCGCTGGATGCAAGCCAATACCATTACACCTATGCCAATTCAAAAATAACCGTTACCATCCCCGATGAAAAACGGCTGTTGATCACCTTCCGTGCTTATTTGAACGGCGCGATCGGCGACACGGTGCAGGTGCAAAACGCCGTGAAGCTCGAAGGCGTGGAGAACAGCTCCACCCATATGGATCAATCCTTCATTGTGCAGGAAGCCAGTGGCAGCGTGCGCAACACCAACCTGACCATTCAGGTGAAAAAGTACGATGAGGTGGGCACTTCGCTACCCGACGCGGAGTTTACCATCTATAAACTCAACTCCGCCGGCGTACGCGGAGACGCGACCGTTACCTTCACGACCAACGCACAGGGCGTCAGGATTGTCGAGGGTCGCACGGTTAACGGAGACTCCACCGCAGGGGTACTCCAGTATGATCAGTTGTATGAATTGGTGGAAACCCGTGCGCCTGCCGGTTATGAAAAGAGCCAGGCCGTTGTGCGGTTCATCTTCCCGTGGTATATCAACGGGGTTATAACCGCCGACAGCCAGACGCTGCTGGATCAGATTAACGCAAACGGGTTCACCTACCGCAAGTTCCAGGGCGAAATCACCGGTACCATGACGGTTACGGATCAACAAATCCTCTTGGTGAACGTACATGTGAACAAGGCATGGAAGAACGCCGATGGCACCGATTACGCAGGCGCCACACCGGACGTGACCGTGCAGCTGAGGCAAAACGGTCAGGACTACGATAGCCCCGTAACCCTGAACAGCGCCAACAGCTACGCCTACGATTTTACCAACCTGCCCAAGTCGGATACCGATGGCAACGCGTTTACCTATACCGTCGTGGAAGGCGCAGTGCCGGGCTTTCTGCCCATCAGCATCAGCGCCGATAACGACAGCAGCGATAACTACAGTTACACCCTCACCAACGCACCCACTGGGGTCACGTTCAGCAAGCAATCGCTCACCGGCGGCGCGGAGCTGCCCGGCGCGCACCTGACGCTGACGGACATTACCCCCGCCATGGGTCAGGCAATCCAAACATGGAGCTGGATCAGCACCGATACCGCGCATGTGATATCCGGCGAGCTGATCGCAGGTCATACATACACCCTCACGGAAACAACAGCGCCTAATGGGTATGCGGTGGCCGAGACGATCACGTTCACCATGGGTGCGGACGGCCTTATTTCCGCCACTGACGCGAGTGGGCAACCCGTCAGCAACGGCTATGGCGAGGTAAGCAGCTCAACCCATACCGTCACCATGAAGGACGCGCCCATCCATGTAACGTTCAGCAAACGGGCTACCGGCGCGGGCACAGCGGAACTCGCAGGCGCGACGCTCACCATCAGCCATGCGGAGGGCGGCTCCACGGTCGTGGATGACACCTGGATCAGCGGCGACGCTAACAATCAGGATGGTTCCGGCAACCCCATCCCTCACGTGGTTACCACCGGCCTGAAAACCGATGGTGTTACGGAATACACTTTCACTGAAGTTGGCGCGCCGGATGGCTACGCCCTCTCGGGTAGCCTAGTGTTCCGCTTGGCAACCGATGGCACCGTTGAGGTAAAGCAGGCGGACGGGAGCTTTGTTGCCGCCAGCCAGAACACATTGATTATGACGGACGCGCCCATCCATGTAGCGTTCAGCAAGCGCGCTACCGGCGCGGGCACAGCGGAACTCGCAGGGGCGACGCTCACCATCAGCCACATGAATGGCGGAAGCCCAGTGTTGGATGACACCTGGATCAGTGGTGACGCTAACAATCAGGACAGCTCCGGCAATCCCATCCCGCATGTGGTGACCACCGGCCTTAAGGCGGATGGCATCACGGAATACACTTTCACCGAGGTCGGCGCGCCGGACGGCTACACGATAGCGGGCAGCCTCGTGTTCCGCATCGCGACCGACGGAACCGTGCAGGTGAAGCAGGCGGATGGCAGCTTTGTGGCCGCCAGCCAAAACACCTTGATTATGACGGACGCGCCCATCCATGTAACGTTCAGCAAGCGCGCTACCGGTGCGGGCACAGCGGAACTCGCAGGCGCGACGCTCACCATCAGCCACATGAGTGGCGGAAGCCCCGTGGTGGATGACACTTGGGTCAGCGGTGACGCCAACAATCAGGACGGCTCCGGCAATCCTATCCCCCATGTGGTGACCACCGGCCTCAAGGCGGATGGCATCACGGAATATACCTTTACCGAGGTCGGCGCGCCGGACGGCTACACCATCGCGGGCAGCCTCGTGTTCCGCATCGCGACCGACGGAACCGTGCAGGTGAAGCAGGCGGATGGCAGCTTTGTGGCCGCCAGCCAAAACACCTTGATTATGACGGAC
>Ga0302273_1000167_pt1 | contig 33687 bp, 27 predicted proteins | sample III_Bog_N1_3_FD_198774 | JGI IMG/M metagenome (GOLD analysis project Ga0302273, IMG submission 198774) | Peat permafrost microbial communities from Stordalen Mire near Abisko, Sweden - III_Bog_N1_3 | ecosystem: Environmental > Terrestrial > Soil > Wetlands > Peat | place: Sweden: Abisko... | reverse complement strand
TAGGAGTTCTCATGCTTATCCCCCCCCCGCAAAGTTCATGCCTGGCTTGGTTTAATGGCTAGTCTGCCTTTGGCATTGGCATCAATAACTGATGCGGCTGAAGGAATGAAATTGTGTGATCCTCCTGATTTTCCGGAATGTCCAGAAGCCGTGGATATTCCCGCAAACTATGGAATACAGGCATATTGTGGGGACCCAAAGTTCCTTTTTTCTCCTTGGCATCTCATGCAGGAGGTCAGAGCGCCGGATGGCAGGACAATTGGCGCAATTGATAACGGAAGAAAATTCAGCGATGGGCTTTTTAAGGTGACGCGTGTTCAAGCGAAGAAGCGGTATAAATGGAACAATGGCGGGATCTTTGAAGCTGGCTGGTGGGATTACTGGCACGCAGGTATAATTGACTATACCGTGATTTGTGAGAACGGGATCACCTATAAGGATAGCTTTGGATGGGAACGTCTGGATCACACATGCCAGTCAAACTGCAGTGGAGCAGCGGAGAATCCCGATGTATGGCATGATGTCCCAGTATCGAATTTCTCCTATAAAAGCGGAATGATCGAGACAAATGATGGTGATTATCCCTTGACTTTGCCAGAAGAAGAAATCGTCAACAAATGGGTCGGCCGCTATGTTGGATATCCACCGTACTTGGGTGGGACCCACAAGCTGGCAGTTCCATTGATCTTGATCAATGGTTTGGGGTTTGATTATCGCATCTGGGGTGCTGTGCCAAGTTCCATTGAAGGAACGGAATCATGGACAAAAGGCCTTGTCAAGGATTACGCGCAAGGTAGTCTGCCAGACGTGGTTTCAAGAGCGTATGGGCTGGCAAAAGATACTGCAATCAACAATAACGGGATATATTTTCTAAATGTGCATCCTGATTTCGATTTTAAGTCAGTGACTGAAATGACTCAATTATTGAATCGACTTGGTGAGATTATTGTGCAGCACGCTGGAGGTGCTAAGAATGTTTTTCCATCTTTTCAGGTTGATCTGGTTTGTCATAGTGCAGGTTGTTTGCTGCTGAATGAGGCGATCGCTAGGGCAAATGAGTATGCTCCAATCTACGGCTTCCATCCAGTCAACCATATCCGAAAAATCATATCGATAGATGCGCCAAATAAAGGGACGGCATTGGGTTTTTCTGTCTCGAAATTGAATGCCCTAAATAGTCCGGAATATGGTGGCCTCGCAGCTCTGCTTGGTCAGATTGACCATACAAATGACGACATCGTCTTGAGTACCACGATTGATCTGGATTTTAGTGCAATGGCTTGGTTGGCGGGATCGAACTCAAATGTCGATGTCCTTGGCGTTGACGTAAGCGGTCTTATCGGCGCATATGCTTGGATGCAAGGGCAAGAGCAAGATATGCAGCAGTCAGTGAATAGTGCCTTTGGTGCTTGGGATATGTCAAAATGGCCAGTAGAGTTGCGGGGTGGGCTGTTTGGACCGCATTACGCATATTATCAAGATGTGAATATATCAAATTCCGATACGCTTGTGGCTATTCGTAAAAAGCTTAAAACGCAACAGGGCATGGCACAGAAAATTCAAGACTCGTTACTTGCTTTGAGGGTGGGTGTGAATCCTCCACAATATCCAAATGGAAAGTATATCGATTACACGCCATTCTATTCCGATGATGTGAGCGAAACTCTGGTAGAATTGGCATCACAATTTGGCGTAGGGAGTTTTGAAGATATCTGTCGTGGGAATTCAGATCCAAACTGCATGGACATTCAAAAATATGCCAAAGGAATGATTTCCGATAAAGTCAGCGCTTTGATTGGCAAGGATTCGTATGACATCAGTGATGTTGAGCTTGCACCGTGGTTCAATCAGATGCTCAAAGATTTGCGAAATGGCTGGCTGTCCCATAGCGACATGGTGGTTGAAAAGTCCAGCCAGACATGGGGCATTGACGATGGTTTTCTTGATCCGAAAACAAACATTAATGTACCGCAGATTCACAATTCAAGAACATATGATTTGCATTATGCCGAAGTTCCCAAAGGCTATCCAGGTCACTCTGTGATTCATGCACCGCTGCGGGATTTGTCGCAGGCGGTGCCCAAAAGCCTAAAATTTGCAAATTCAGGTGCTCCACTCGTGGGGAGGGACATTTTCTGTGCACTGGAGAACGCTTGTCAGGAATTGACGGCGAATGGGCGACCTCCCATTTACCTTGGCTCGGCTGTGAAGTCCATTCTTCCGGTGAAATTGCTTGGTATGTATGATGCGCTTGCAGTGTATTCTCAAGCTGTGGATTTGATTGGTGATTTCAATTTGTACCTGCAAATCCTTTCGGGGAATCAGTCGGGTGTGGCTTTGCAAACAGAAACAGGAACAACACTTGCGATTGTCAGCTATGATCCCAAAAATGGCACAATCCTTTGGGTCGATGGGCCAAATGGTGGAACAATAACAGTACTTTTGCCTCCGGATCATCGACCACAGTTTGCGCTGTCCCGAAATGGTGATTCGGTTAGTGTTGCATTGAATCTGCAGAATGGATCACAAACAAAGGTATCTCTAGGAAAATACACGAATAGGGTTGCGACAATACTTGCGCTAGGTGATGGCTTGAAGACCACACCAGCTTATCTGCTAGGGTATGCAAACGTGGCTCCTCAATCCATTCAAAAGCCAATGATTCCGTTTGGTAGCGTCAAGCCGTATATTCAGGAACGCGGGAAAAAGGAACTAAATCAATCGCGGCCATGGATGTGGGTATCAAATAGTACAGACTCAGTCATTAGAAATATGAGCTTAACCTACTACTTCACTGCAGACTCTGCGAGGTATCCGAAAGTAGAGATGGATCACCCAAGGAATATTCCTCTAACCCAGGAATATCTTGGCAACAAACAATGGTCTTTCACTGTTTTGATTCCGGAGATTCCTGCGAAGAGTATCTTTCCACAAGAAGGTTTGCAAATTCGTGTGCATTATGGAGATTGGACTCCTTGGAGTTACTCTTCCGCATACTCTGCAGGAACAATATTCCCAATGGTGAATGAAAATATCCTGATCAAGGATTCGTTGGGGCGCATTGTTTGGGGCAGTGCGCCAGAGCTATCAATGCCTTTGTTCATGAAAACTGTTGATTCTGTAAAAAGTGATACGACAAGAGGTGTTGCTGCATTGTCTGTGGAATTCTCTGATGCGAGTCCAGAATCGAATGTCATACGCCCTGCGGGCATGATCAAGAACATGGATTCGCTGATTGGCATTGACAAAGGATTTTCTTTGACGGTGGAGTTTGATTTTCCAGACTCATTGAAGTCCCAGTTGGTCCTGGAAGATTGGTACTCACCAGATTGTAGCGCCAAGCTGTCAGTGTTGCCAAATGGCCATGTGAGTGTGGTTTGGGAGTTTGATCAGTTTTCTCTATTGCCAGGGCGTTCTGTTGCCTTGGGCGATTGGGGAATTCATGTAGGAAATGATTGGAAGCAGTTCAACAAAAGTGAGATCAGATATTCATACGTTCTGAGGGATGCATCCAACGTAATCGTCAAAGCGTCGCCATGAAGTATTTGTCACTGATCATCGTTGCGATTCTTTCCGGCTGTGCCAGCGAAATGCCAACTCCCGTTGCGCCGGAATTTGGTTGGCGCTCGGCTGGTCTAGTCCTTCCAGATGCTTATTCTACTGGTGGCTTGCACAAGATGGTCAATATCGGAAACGATATTTTCGTGATGGATGCATACACCCCAAAAGTCAAGGACCAGTGGAATCCTCCTTCGCGTACCAATCATTGGCGCATCTGGAAAGGCCGTGTGGGGAGCATGAATTGGGACACGTTGCCTGTTCCCAATGGCCAATGCCCAAAGGAATGGGTGGTTGCAAACGGCAAGCTCTATGTAGGCACGCGATACGATGGCGATGTTTGGGAATTTGATCCCAAGACGAATGAATGGGCAAAGATTCCTTTGCCCGAAAAACCTGGATTGCCGGATTCTCTGTATGATGTACGAAGCATGACGACATACAAAGGGGAATTGGTGGTTGGGATTGATGTGAATGCCACGAGTCGGCACATCAATTGGATGGGAGGGATTGTCGATAAAGTCGGAAGATCCATTCCTGGGGTCAATGGAGTGCGTCCATTGAACGATATGTTGGAATTCGGTGACTATCTGTATGGCATCGATGCTCAAATTGGGATCTATCGATATATGGCAGGTGCTGCGGCATGGGAATCTTTGCCGAGTGCGCGTGGTCGGGCCAAATCGAGTCAGAACGAGGATGTCTCGGCGCTGGGTGTCCATGGCGGGCATCTCTATGTGGGATATGCGAACTTTGAAGACGGCTTGTTCCGATGGAATGGTGACGGCACTTGGCGGAATATGACGCCTCGTTCGGATTCGCTGAAGTACACAGAGGCGCCGCGGGACATTCGAGTGATCACAAGTTATGGGGGGGACCTGTTCATGGCGGGTTCGGCGTCGTCTTCGGTGCGGCGGTATGTTCCCCAGGACACGAATGTTTCGCGGTATGGGGATTGGCGATTGGTGGACAGCGGCTGGTGCCGCTACGACAGCTACGGCTGCGGCTACGATGTGCGTGGCCTGATCGGTATCGGCGACACGCTTTACGCTACGGCCTGGGGCTTCGTGGCCAAGGTGCCGATTTCGGAGCTGAAGGCCATGGAAAAGGGCGTCTACAAGTGGTTCTGAGCTGTCGGATTGCACTGGCGGGGGCAACCTGCCTCGTTGTGGCCTGTGCTGCGGATGAGCCTCCGCAATCTGAAACATTCATCAGTCTGAGTCCTTTCAGCGTGCTCTTCGGGACGTTGGACATGAACCTCGAACAGCGTCTTGGAACGCACCATGGAGTTGTGATAGAGGGCTGGTATACGGTGCCAGGTGTCCAAAGCATCAAGGATGAAAAGCCATCACTGGATGTCGGAGGTGAACTGGCGTATCGATATCACTTCCGCGATGTAGGCTCTGGGGCGTTTGCTGGGCTGCAGCTCAAAGCTGGCCGAATAGATGCGGTACGAACAAATCGTCTCTCGATAGACACCATTCCCGAGGATTCCTACCGCATGGGATATGCCGCATTGGGTTTGAGTGCCGGTTGGCGCTGGCTATTTGGACAGCACTTTGGGGCCACATTGCGCCTTGGGTATGGTGTTCCGGTAGTGCAGTGGCGCGAATGGCTGACACCTCCAGGCGACCCATTCACGCGCGCGACCAACGAAGCCGCGCTGACAACGGCGGCTACGCTTGATGCCGAGATCTCGATGGCCTACAGATTCTGATGTCAATGTTCCGAGTTTGATTCAAAACCCTAACTGACCCAACGAAAAGGCTCCCCATGCCTTTGGCTCGGGGACTGTTGATTTGTCAGGAATTGTCGGTGCAGCTCATGCCAGGCGCACCGGATGGATGCGGTAACGGTCGGAGTACTCGCTGCCCATGCAGGACTGCTTCAGGAACTCCTTGAGGTTGAACTTGGGCCCGCCGTCCAGACGCACGATCCAGCGGCCTTCGATCTCCTCGCAGCGAAGCGAGAGCACGAGCTTCTTCTTGAGCGATTCCTTGGGCATCTCGAACACCTGGGCGGCGCCGTCGCGGCGCAGGATGTGCTTGAGCCCGAAGGTCGAGAGGTACTTGCCCAGCTCCGGACGGAAAGGCAGCCGGAACTCCCAGCTGGAGGACTCGCTCGTGGCCTCGCCTTCGGCGACCACGCGGCCGTAGCGTCCGAAGTAGCTCTGCACCTGGGCCAGCTCTTCCGGGTTTGACAGGATCTGTCGCACGCGGCGGGCGCCTTCGGGCAGGAAGATCGGGCGCAGGGTCTCGAGGCCGGTGGCCATGCACTCGTCGGCGTCTTCGGCACGGCCATGCGCCTCGAAGCGGCGATACAGGGGCGTGAGCTCGGGGAAGGCCATCATGAAGGCGCGGGCCAGTTGCGAATGGATCAGGTCCATCGGCATGTGCAGGCACTCGTCGGCGATCTCCACCTGCAAGGGCTGGATGGTCTCGGATTGGCGGATGTCCTTGATGCGCGCGGCCAGCTTCACCAGATCGGGCATCGGGTCGTCGACGTGGGTGAGCAGGAACTTGCGCTCGTCCTTGTCGCACGAGCCGCAGGAGTGGCAGTGCCCCGTCTTCCCCTCCAGGCCCATGCACACCGCGAGCTGCAGGAACTCCTTGCAGTCGAACCACTGCTTGAGCATGAAGCTGCGGTCCACGCCCGGCTCCAGGGCTCCCCAGGGCACGGTCTCGCCCGGCTCGATGCCGCGCAGCAGCTCGCTTTCCTCGATGCCGCGCTCCACGAGCTCGGCGCGCAGTGCTTCCATGTACTCCTCTGTGACGCCGTTGCGAAAGACAAATCCCGTCTTTTCACAGGCGGCCCAGGCGGCGGCAAAGACTTCCGGGGTGCGGGCGCGCACCAGCACCTGGCTCATCCAGGCCTCCGGGATCTCGGCGGCGCCGCGGTACTCGAAGCCGGCCTGTACGGCCACGTTCTTGATGAATCCCACGGAGCGCGAGAGCGTCTTGGAATCGGGCATGGTGTCGAATTCCAGCGGCGTCCACGGGAAGCGCACCAGTGGGGTGGCCGAGACCACGATGCGGGGCCGGTTGGGGGAGCGCGAGAGCATCTCGCGCAGGATCCCGAGGGTCTTGCGGAACTCGGCGTAGTCCTCGTCGGTCTCGTGGCCGGTGGCGATCACGAAGATCTTCAGCTCGCGCAAGCGGGTGCGCAGGAGCACATCAAACGACTTCTCCAGGTCCTTGTCCGAAAGGTCCTTCTGCAGGAAGGAGCGCATCCGGGGGCTGATGCCTTCCAGGGCGCAGGTGATGGAGGTCTTGCCGGCGATGCGCAACAGCTCGATGAAGGCGTTGTCGCGGGCCAGGCCATCAAAACGCTGGCTCTTGAGCCCGATGCTCGAGAACTCCTCCAGGAGCTTGCCCAGCAGCGGCCGGATGGGGCCGTAGGTGTTGAAGTTGAAGCTGTAGAGGTCGAGCTTCGAGAGCCCCAGCTCGCGCTTGAGCACGCGGGCCTGGGTGATCACGTCAGCTTGCGGCACTTCGCGGTAGGGCTTGCGCGACCAGCTTTCGGCGCAGAAGGAGCAGAACCACGGGCAGCCTTCGGAGATCTGCAGGGTGCCGTTGCCGGCCACGCCGTTGGCCATGGGCACCGGGGCGCTGGGCAGGAAGCGGTTCAGGTCGGGGGTCCGCTGGTGGTATTTGCGGGCCACGGGCTTTTCGTCGTCGGGCAGGAACACGCCGGGAATGGCGCGCAACAGCTCCCGAATGACCTTCTTCGATTCGCCGCGCTTGCGGGCGTCTCGGATACAGGCAAAGAAGTCCTGGATGGTGCTGGGCTCCTCGCCCAGGAACACCACGTCAATCAAGGCTTCAGGTCCCCAGACGGCGCTGGACTGCAGCGCGTTGGCTCCACCCATCACGACCAGCGGGATGTCTTCCCGTTCCAGCCGTTCGGAAAGCTTCACGGGAATGCCGCTTTTCTGCAGCATCAAAGGCAGGTTCACCAGCTCCTGGATCAGCGAATTCGACACGGCCAGCACGTCAAAAGCCATGGCGCCGTGGTGGGTTCCGCCCATGAGCCAAGGGAGTCCGGCGTCGGTCAGCACCTGCCCGTCGTGCACCGGAGGGAGCCAGGCCAAGTCGGGGCAGCAGCCGTCGATGCCGGCCAGGATGCTGTACATGAGCGAGTGGGTGAAGGACTCCAAGGTGTCCTGCCACGACGAAAGGCGGGTGATCAGGACCCGGAACGGACGTTCTGCCCAGACCTCGGGTGGCAAGCGTCCCGGCTCCATGCCCGCAAGCCATAGGCCTGCGCCGGTGAGATGGTGCCGATTGGCCTGGAACCAGGCGGAATGGTCGTTGGTGTCGTTGTTCACCGGGGCAAAGGTATGTCCCTGCGTCCGAAAATCCCAATCGCATTAAGTAAGTGGAACATTCGGGAGCCTCCACCCCGACATCTGTTTCATGCATATCCATTCCAGGGTTTGCATCTGCGATTCGGGTATGGTAGGATGTTGCCATGCCCCTGTCCGCTACCACTCGGATCGCGCTGGTCGTCGACGACCACGAAACCGTCCGCCAAGCGATTGCCTCTCTGCTCGAGGGGGAGTTCGACCAATTCCTGGAAGCCGGAGACGGCGCCGAGGCGTTGTCTCAGCTGTCCCAGGAACCCGACGTCGCCATGATTTTCCTGGACCTCAACATGCCCGGCATGGGCGGCCAGGAGCTATTGTCCCGCCTACGCACTCGGGGCTGCGAGGTTCCGGTGCTGGTGATCTCCGGAGATCCCGACCTCTCGGCGGTGGTGGATGCCATGCGCCTGGGTGCCGTCGACTTCGTCCCCAAGCCCTTCCAGCCCGAGATCGTGCTGCGCAAGGTGCGCTCGATCCTGGCCGACCGCGCCACCCGCAGCGAGAATCAGCGCCTGCGTAACCTCCTGAGCGGAGGCCTGGCGCCGTTTTCCCTCTTGGGCAATTCGCTGGCCATGCGCCAACTGCTGCCATCTTTGCAAAAGCTCGCCTCCTCGCCCGCCACGGTCCTGGTCAACGGCGAATCCGGCACCGGTAAGGAAATGGCCGCCCGCGCACTTCATTCGCTGGGGCCTCGCGCCGCCGAGCCGTTTGCGGTGGTCGACTGCGGAGCGCTCACGCCTACCGTCATCGAGTCGGAACTGTTCGGGCACGAACGCGGTTCGTTCACCGGCGCCCACGCCCGCAAGGCGGGCCTTTTCCTGTCGGCCGGCAAAGGGACGGTGTTCCTGGACGAGATCGGCGAACTGCCGCTGGAGGTGCAGGCCAAGCTTCTGCGTGTGCTGCAGGAGCGCCAGGTGCGTCCGGTGGGCATGGAAGCCTGGTTCCCGCTGGAGTCGCGCGTGGTGGCCGCCACCAACCGTGATCTGGCCGAGGAGGTCCGGGCCGGTCGCTTCCGCCAAGACCTGTTCTATCGCCTGAACGTGGTTCGCCTGGAAATGCCGCCGCTGCGCAAGCGTCTGGAGGACCTCCCGATCCTGATCCAGCACTTCCTGGTCAAGCATGCCCTGCCCGGTCGCCCTGAGCCCACCATCACGGATTCCGAGCTGCGCAAGCTCACGCAGTACCGCTGGCCCGGCAACGTGCGGGAACTGGAGAACGCCATCGAACGGGCGGTGAACCTGGCCGACAGTTCCCGTCTGCGGGCCGAGGACATCCTGCCGGAGGACTGGAACGACGAGCCGCCGTCGGAGCTGCCCATGGAATCCTCGCCCCCTCCGGGCGGCGGCAACAGCGGGACCGCCACCTCAGCGCTCAAGCTGGTGGACATAGAGAAACATGCCATCCTGGAGGCGCTGCGCCGCACCGGTGGGAGCCGTCGCCAAGCCGCTCGCATCCTAGGCATCGGCGAAGCCACGCTCTACCGCAAGCTCAAGGACTACGGGACGCACGCCGCTGAGGCTTGAACGCTGCAGTTTTCCCTCCGCGCAGGCGGCCAGGAAATGCAGGTTTGCAACAGTATTGTCACGGTGCTGCGGATGGCTGGACCAACCGCCCCGTCGTTGATTAGCTTGTCACGTTCCAACAACAACTCTGGGAAAGGTTCACGATGCGCAAACGCGTTCTCATCGCTTCGGCTGCTCTGGTTCTGGGAGCCTGCAAGAAGGGCGGCACCGCTTCCGCCAACGGCGGCAAGTTCAAGGCCCCGCTCGGCGACACCACCGAGGTCGTGGCCGGAGTGGACACCTTCGCCGTCACCAAGGGCATGGTCAACCGCGCCCTGGCCGGGTCGCTTCCCCAGATCGCCCAGCAGGCCCAGTACATGGGCGGCGAGATCGACGTCGTGCTCAAGGACGCCCGTCAGAAGGTGGTTGCCCAGATCCTGCTCCAGCACATCCTGGCCATGGAAGTGGAGAAGAAGGGCGTGAAGGCCCCGGCCGCCAAGGTGGACTCGGTCTTCGCTCAGTTCCACAAGCAGTTCCCTGACACCAACGCCTTCAACCAGTTCCTGCAGAAGAACGGCCAGACCGTCGAGGGTGTGAAGGCAAAGCTTGCCGAGCAGGTCAAGGCTGACGTGCTGCTGGATGCGGCCCTGGCGGATTCGCTCAAGGTCTCGGACGACGAGGTCCAGGCCTACTTTGAGGCCAACAAGGCCCAGTTCGGCGTCGGCGGCCAGATCAAGGCGCGCCACATCCTCAAGCTGACCAAGAGCCCCACCGACACCGCAGAGGCCTATGCCGCCATCCTGGCCGTGCAGAAGAAGCTGGCCGGCGGCGACTTCTCCGCCATCGCCAAGACCGAGTCGCAGGATCCGGCATCCGCCGCCAAGGGTGGTGACCTGGGCTGGTTTGATCCCAAGGACATGGTCCCCGAGTTCTCGGCCGCTGCCGTCGCCCTCAAGGCCGGCGAGGTGTCGGGCATCGTGCGCAGCCAGTTCGGCTACCACATCATCAAGCTCGACGAGAAGCGCGAAGGCAAGGAAGTCAAGCTCGACACGCTCAAGCCCAAAATCGTCGAACAGATCCAGGGCATGCGCAAGGGCCAGCTGGCTGAAGACTTCATGCGCGGGCTGCTCAAGCGCTCCAACATCACCTTCGTGAACGCCGACTACCGGTCCCCCGACCTGTTCGGCAGCGACAAGAAGGGCGCCAAGGGCGAGGCTCACGGCAAGTCCGAGGGCAAGCAGCCTGGCCTGATCTCCAAGATCAAGAAGTGATTTGACGGATTCTGTGAAAACAGGAATCCCTTCCGGAACCGTTCCGGAGGGGATTTTTTCGTTCTGGGCCCGCGTGGCCGCAGGCGCGTTGAGGTGCTGGATGGCGCTGGTGCGGGCGCCCCGGCTGGAGCTGCCGCGAGGGGCCACGGTGCTTGCGTGCTGGCACCGGGACCTGCTGCCCATGTACGCCGTGGCGCGGCACATCCCCTCGCTTGCCTTGGTCAGCCAAAGCCGCGATGCGGACTTCCTCTGCGCCCTGCTTGCCCCTACGGCAGTGCGAACGGTGCGGGGGTCCTCTTCGCGCGGGACGCAGGCCAGCCGGGGTTTGCTTCGGCACCTGCGGCAGGGCGGTACGGTGATCATGGCCTTGGACGGCCCCAAGGGGCCGGCGGGCCAGGAAAAGCCAGGTGCAGAGTGGCTTGCGGAACGCTCCGGCGCCGAACTGGTCCGCTTGGAGTTCGATCTGTCCGGCTGCCTGGAACTGGGCGACTGGTCGGGACTGCGGATTCCGCTGCCGGCAAGCCGCGTGCAGCTGCGCCGTGCGTCTATCTTTGGGAACAAATGATTCGTCGCGATTTCCTCAGCTGGTGGTTCCGTCCCTCCTTCCTGCAGCCTTGGGGCAAGGCCTCCAAGGTGCTGTTCGCAGGTCCCTGGGTGGGTGAGTTCGGTTGGGAACTCATGCATTGGCAGGGTTTCCTGCGCAAGCTCGCTCCGAACTACGAAAAGGTGATCGTGTGCTGCCGGGCCGGTCAGGAGGCCTTGTATAGCGACTTCGCGCACGAGTTCGTGCTCCACGATGTGCGCGGCACCGCCGACTGCAACCGCCTTTTGACTGTGGACAACCCCGAGGAGCTGGCGCGGGTGCTGACGCTGGTCCCACCTGGCGCCGACCATCTGCGCCCGCTGGGCGCACAGCCCCACGAGCGGCAGGTCTTCCGGCGCTTCGGGGAACGGCGCGAGGAGATCGCCACCGACCTGCTCTTCCATCCACGCGGGCGCGGGCACGGCAGCGACCGCAACTGGAGCCGCGAGAACTGGGAACGTCTGCTGGGCTTGATCCGCCCGCTGGGTCTCAAGGTCGGCTGCATCGGGCTCACCAGCGCCACCCAGGAACTGGTGGGCGATTTCGTCGAGTTCCGTGACCGCCCACTGTCGGAGTCGCTGGACCTCATCGCTTCCACGGGCCTGGTGGTCGGTCCCTCTTCCGGCCCCATGCATCTGGCCTCGCTGTGCGGCACGGCGCATCTGGTGTGGACCGACCGCTGCCGCTATGCCCGCGGCCTCACGAACCGCATCAAGTACGAGCATACCTGGAACCCCCACGGTGCCCAGGCCATCGTGTTGGACGAATGCGGATTCCAGCCCGCGCCGGAAACCGTGGCGGGCGAGATCGCGAAGTTCTTCGGAAAGGTGCTGCCATGATCTTGGTCACGGGAGGAGCCGGCTTCATCGGTTCGAACCTGGTGCGCGGCCTGAACCGGCGCGGCTTCGACGACATCCTGGTCGTGGACAACCTCAAGAACGTGGACAAGCACCGCAACCTCAACCGGCTGCGCTTCTCGGACATCGCCGACAAGGCAGATCTGACGGCGCTCCTGTCCAAGCTGTCGGGCAAGGTGGAAGCGGTCTTTCATCAGGGTGCCTGCTCGGCCACCACAGAGACCGACGGCACCTACCTGCTGCACAACAACTACGAGACCACCCGCGACCTGTGTCTGTGGTGCCAGCGCGAGAACGTTCCGTTCCTCTACGCCTCCTCGGCGTCCACCTACGGCGAGGGGTTGGACGGCTTTCGCGAGGAGGAAGCCTGCGAGTGGCCCATCAACGGCTACGCTTGGAGCAAGTTCGCCTTCGACCAGTGGGCGCGCCGCAACGCGGGCTCCTTCAAGGCGCCGGTGGCGGGCCTGCGCTGGTTCAACGTCTACGGGCCTCAGGAGAACCACAAGGGCGGCATGGTCAGTCCCATCTTCCGCTTCCATGGCCAGCTGCGCGACGAGGGCGTGCTCAAGCTGTTCGAGGGCAGCGACGCTTTCCGCCGCGACTTCGTTCACGTGGACGACTGCGTGGAGGTCAACCTCTGGCTCTGGGAGAACTTCCGAGGCTTCGAGGTCTTCAACGTCGGCACCGGCGTGGATCGCAGCTTCCTGGACGTGGGACAGATCCTGTCCAAACGCTTTCCCGGCAGTCGCATCGAGACCATCCCGTTTCCCGACCACCTGCGCGGCAAGTACCAGGCCTTCACCCGGGCCGACCTCGCGCGCCTGCGTGCCGCCGGTTACGGCCGGGAGTTCCTGAGCCTGGAGGAGGGGATCGAGAGCTACTGCCGGATCCTGGACGCCACAGGCGGCTGGTACAGGTAGGAACGGCCGTGCGCAAGACCGCCTTGCAGAGGTTTCTTCCGGTCGGCGCCGGTGGTCTGCTCCTGGCGGTGGGTTGGCTGGGGGCGTTTGGCATCCTCGATCGCCGCTGGGGCGACATCAGGGAAAGCGACGAGTCGGATTGGCTGCGGGCCAGCATCGCCAATTGGACAGATTCTGTCGCGACGGGACGTGACAGCCTCTGGCTGGGACGTCGGGTGCGGGTGGAGGTGATGGACTCCTCGCGCCGGATGCTGGCGCATCCGCTCACTCCCCAAAGGCGGTTCTCCCCGACCTTGGAGTGCCCTGCCCTGCTGGTGGAAAAGCCCCTGCCCGGAGGACGCGTGGTGCGGCTCTCGCGCCGGATCAAGGATGTGCGTGCCACGTCCGGACGGACGTGGGGACTGGCGCTTTTGTTCCTGGCGCTGGGGAGCGCGGCGCCGCTGTGGCTCCTGTGGCTGCAACTGCGAGGTGAGCGGCGGCGGATCAACCTACTCACCGACACGGCCCGGGCGGCCGAGGCCGGACGGCGCCCGCCCGAGGAAGGGCTGGACGTGCGTTGGGGGCTGGAGGAGGAAGTGCGGCTGGCCCACGATCTGGGCGCCGAGGTGCGCCGACTGCGCGTGCTGCTGCACTCCGAGGAACGTCGCCTGCAGCGTCTGTTGGACGCCACGCGCGAAGGCGTGCTGCTGCTGGACAGCCAAGGGCGTATCGTGCTCTGCAACCGCCAAGCGGCGCTCATGTTGCGCCTGGACATCGGCTTGGCCCGCATCGGCCGTGACCCGTCGGCCGGGCAATCTATCGCCCGTTCGGTGCGCAGCCATTCGCTTTTTACGCTGGCCCCCGATCTCGACTTCCTCGATCGCCTGCGCTCGGGCTTTGCCGGAACCGGGGGGCGCGAGTTCGAGTTCGAGGCCGGTGGCGAGGATGTGCACCACCTCTCGGCCAGGCTCTCGGAGGCGCACATCGACTGGCGCCGCACGGGTTGGCTTCTGACCATCTTCGACATCACCTCCCGCAAGGTGGCCGAGCGCCTGCAGCAGCGCTTCATCTCCAACGTCTCGCACGAGTTCAAGACTCCGCTGACCTCCATCCGGGGCTACGCCGAGATGTTGGAGGAGGAGTTGGAGGACGACGAACTGCTCGATCCCGTGAAGGCCAAATTCCTGAACCGGATCCTGTCGGGAACGTCCCAGCTGGAGGAGATGGTGGGGGACCTGCTGGATCTAGGTCACCTGGGAGAATCGGGTCGCTTGAAACGTGCGAACGATCCGGTCCAGCTGGACCTGGTCTGTCGCCAGGCGTTGGCCACGGTGGAGGCGCAGGCTCGCAGCAAGGCCGTGGCTCTGGTGTTTGTGCAGGAGGAACCACTGGTGGTGCGCGGCGATGCCCACAAGCTCATGCGGGCGGTGCTGAACCTGCTCTCCAATGGGGTGAAGTACGGGCCGTCGATGGCCGAGGTCCGTCTGGAGGTGTGCCGCGAAGGGGAACATGCCGTGATCACCGTCGTGGACCAGGGGCCGGGCATTCCTCGGGAAAGCCTGGGGAACCTGTTCGAGCGTTTCTTTCGGGTGGATGAAGGACGTTCGCGCGAGATGGGCGGAACGGGCTTGGGGCTTGCCATCGTGCGCGAAGTGGCTGAACTGCACGGGGGCACGGCCGAGGTGGAATCTGATCTCGGCGTGGGTTCGCGCTTTCGCCTGCGCCTGCCGCTGGTCAGCTGAGGCTTAGCAGTTCCCACACCTCCACCGGTTCCTGCTTGCCGGGGACCGCGACCGCTCCCAGCGACCGGACGCGAATGGCCTCTCCTGCCTGTTCCCGAGTGTTGGAATCGATCAAGATGCTAGTCCCGAAGCGCTTGTTCAGGCCTTCCAAGCGTGAGCTCAGGTTGACGGTGTCCCCCAGGGCGGTGAAGTCGAACTTCTGGCGGCTTCCCAGGTTTCCAAAGATGGCCGGGCCGGTGGCAACCCCGATGCGCATGTGCAGTTCAGCCAGGCCTTCGCGCTGCCACTGCGGTCGAAGGCGCACGAGCTCTGCCTGCATGTCCAGAGCGGCCTTGCAGGCGCGCAGGGCTTTGTCGGCCTGCGGCAGGGGCATGCCGAACTCGGCCATGATGGCATCGCCCATGAACTTGTCCAAGGTCCCGCCGGCATCGAGGATCCGTTGGGAAAGCTGCGTCAGGGCATCCCCCAACTGCTGCACCAGTCGTTCGGGTTCCTGTCGTTCCGAGATGCCGGTGAATCCCTGAAAGTCTGAGAAGAGCACCGAGATCTCGGCGCGGCTGCCGCCCATCACGACCTTGCTGGGGTCGGCGATCATCATCTTTACCACATCAGGAGAGACGTACTGCCCGAAGGTGCGGGTGATCTCCCGCTTGCGGTCAGCTTCGTCCAGGTAGCGTTCGGTGCTGGCGACCAGGAGCGATCCGGTGCAGGCCAGCCAGCCCAAGGCCACTGGCAAGATGACCTGGACGGACAGGACGCAGGCAACGGCAAGGGCGCTCCAGGCCAGTCCGAACAGGACGGTGACGACGGGCTGCTGCCACCATTCCCGCAATCGCCGCAATCGCCAGAGCACCAGTGCGGTCCAGGCCAGGAAAAGCAGCCACAAGACGCTGCGGGGCAGGTCCTGCAGGCTCGATCGGGTCAGGAGGGTGGCCATGGCGTGGGCGTGTAGCTCCACTCCCGGCATCGAGAGGTTGCCGCGCCCGGGGATCTTGTAGATGTCCTGCAGGGTCTTGGCGCTGGCGCCCACCAGTACGATGCGGTCCTTGAAGACGCCAGCCCGGACCAGGGAATCTCCCAGGTCCAGGTGCTCGCCCCAGTCCTCCTCGCTGCGCGAGGTCCAGGCCGAATCGTCCACGACCGTTTCCAAGGCGTGGTACGGGAAACTGTGCGAGGTGCCGCAGAAGCGAATGCGAAAGCCCTCCGAATGATTCCAGGGGCGGGTGAGGAGGATCGTGCTGTCGAGCCAACCGGCGTCCGTCAAGGCCCGGATGCCAAGCGCCAGACGCGGTCGGCCAGCCAGATCGGGCCAGGACGGACGGTAGCGGCGCACCACGCCGTCGGCCTCTTGCTTGTTGAGTACGACGCCCCACCGGGGGGTGCTGGTCAGGAACGCGTCCATGGGCCGCACCGATTCGCGGGTCTTCAGGACCTTGAGGCTTGATGTGCGGTTGGTTGCCAAGTCCGGATCGGACAATTGGCCGGACAGCGTGGTGTTAGGATGGCGACGCAAGGCACGAGCCAGGGCAGAGTCCGCAGCCGTGTCGGGAGAGGGGGTGTCGAAGACGATGTCCAGCACCACCCAGCGGGCGCCTCCCCGGGCCAGCACGTCCAGCAGGTGGGCATAGGCCTTGCGCGAGACGGGATACCCCATCTCTTGGATGGTGGCATCGGAGATGTCCACTACGCACAGCGGCAGCCGGGACGGATCAGGGGCTTTCAGGCGGGCGAAGGCATCGGTGACCTGTTCGTCCCAAATGGTGAAAACCTCGAAGAGCTGGGAGAAGAACGCCAGGGCCAGGATGCACAGGGGCCCGACCCAGATGCGAGCCTTCAGAAGATGGTCTCCCAGGTCAGGTCCACGCGGGCATCGCCCCGTGGGTCCATCCAGGCGGTCTGCTGGGACAGGCGCAGCGTGGTGGCCTCGCCTACAGAGAGGCCCACGGATCCGGATTCGTCAATACGGGCCCAGCGGGTACTGGAGGGATTCGTGACCTGGGTGGCTCCGGCATCGAACTGCAGGTCCAGTCGGCGCTGCAGGAGTCGGGCTGCGAAGCCGCCGAGCATGCGGTGGCTCTGGATGTTCCCGAAGTCCTGATGGATGAACTGGTAGGTCACGCGGGGTTCCCAGTTCCCATTGCCCGGTCGCACGCGGACCTGGGCATCGACGCTGTTCTGCAGGATGCCGACCTTGCTGTCGGAGGTGCGGCTTTCGGTGTTCTGCAGGCCGTAGCCGATCCGCGTGACGACGGTCCCCAGGCTCGGGCTCCACGAATGGGTCACACCGGTGTTCATGCCCTGCGAGGTGTAGCCATTGCCGCTGTCGGATGTTTGTTCCCGCATCTGGCCATTGATGTAATAGGATCCCAGTGCGTTGGCGTAGACCAGCGCCAGCGATCCTGCGAACTCGTCGCGGTCACCTCCCAGCACGTCGGGGATGACGTACCATCCCAAGGAACTGGAGATGTTCAGTTGGCGGGCCAGGAAGCCGAAACTCTGGCTCCATTCGGCCCCGGTCCGGGTCGCTTCGTTCAGGGTGCGGGCGAAGGACTCGAAGTCGGCGCCCTTGTGGATTCCCTTGACTTCTTCCCGGATCGAAAAGTCCTGCCCGAAGCTTTCGCGGTAGCGCAGTCCCAGCTTCCAGGCGCTGTTGGCGTCGACCCAACTGGATGCGTCATTCATGAGCTTCTCGGAGCCGCGGACGGTGCTGTTCACGGGCAGGATGCTGGTGACCATGCCGGGAATCGAGATCCCCAGATCCTCCTGGGTGGAATCGGAGAAACTGCGGGTCTCGCGGTTTTCCGTCACGGCGCTGGCAGCGGCGCTGGCGAAGGCTTCGAAGCGGCGCTTGGAAAACCACCAGTGCAAGTCGATGCCGATGCCGACGTTCTCCGCTGGCGGAGGAGCCTGCAGGGTGTCCTGGAGGGCGTGGTTGACGGCGTCGCTCTTGTCCCAGGAACTCAGGGCTGTGATGTTGAGCAGGAACTGCTCGCCACTGCCGAAGCCGATCTGGCCAGCCAACAGGTGGCGTTCCCAGGTGCCGGGATTGAGGGACGTGTCGCCGGAGGTCGTGATGCCTTCCCAACCGGGGGTGGAGCGGCGCAGCAGTCCGTAGGCGAAGCGGCCATGCACGAGGTTTGTCTCTTCCTTGATCCAGGAAAGATCCAGTCCCACGCCGCGCATGCGGGTGCCGTCCACCAGAAGCGGATCCCAGCTGGGAGTCTGGTCGCCCAGGTGCAGGCTGGACCAGGAACCGTAGCCGAGGTCGGCGGAGTACTGGTTGGCTCCCTGTTCGTACTGGTTTTCCCGGAGGTCGCCTTCGATGCGGAACCGGGCCGTGAAGGGACCGTTGTCGAGCATGTACAGGGCGTGGGCATTCCCGCTCCACTGGTTGTCCAGAGGAGTGGAGGAACCGCCGCGCACCAGCGTGCCGTCTTGGCGATCCAGGCTGTGGCGCTCCTTGGTCGTGCCTTCGGAAAGGCCTTGCCGCCAACCGCCGCCGCCACCCAAGAACAGGTTCTGGTTCCAGCGTCCGGTCGTGGCCGCCTCTGCGCTCAGTTCGGGGCTACCGGCCCGGAAACGGATGGATTCCGTGGTGACCTTGCCGGAGGAATCCTTGACGGTGGCCGTGAGCTGATATGAGCCGTTGCGGAAACCGGGAATTTGGGCGCGCCAGATGTCGTCTCCCTGCAGACGGGCCTGGACGGTTCCGCCGGTGGGGCCGACCAAGCGCAGCTCCACGCTGGCGGCAGGGCCTGCCGACTGGAACACCACGCCCATCGGGTCCAGAGACACTTCCTCTCCGGCGATGGGCAGTACGAACTCTGCACGCGCAACCGATGCGGCCAGCGCGGCAAGCACAAACGCTTGACGCAACTTTGGCCTCACTTGTTCAGGAGTTCAAACAGCGCCGGATCGAATTTGCGCGCGGAATTGTCGGTTCCGCCTTCCCAGTCGATGCCGAGGGTCTTGCTGCCGCCCGCCGTGGTGAAGTCGACCGTCAGCAGGTGCTTTCCCGGAGTTACAACTTTGGCGGAATCCGACGCGTCCTTGAAAGATCCCTGTGTGAGTCCGATGCCCGCATCGGTCACGGCCACGGCGCTGCCGGCGCCCACGTGCACGGTCTTGCCGATGGAGCTGTGGCACACGCGCACCACGCCTTCGCTCACGCCCAGGCGAGTGGTGTCGCCATCAACCTTCATCTTGAACTGGGTGCCGCGCACCGATGCCACGGTGGTGGCGCTCTCGAAGCGCAAGTCCTTGCCCTTGCCAGGAGTGATCCCGAAGGCGGCTTCACCGGCGCGGATGAACACGCGGCGCAGGGTGACGTCGTCTTCGCGTACTCGCTTGGACAGTTCGATCACCGATCCGGGCTTGACCTCGGCGATGCTCTGGTCGGCCAGGAAGCGGATGAGGGCGCGGCCATCGCCTCCGGTGGACAGCTGCCAGCCGGTCTGGAGGATGTCGCCCGACTTCGCTGCGACGGTCTTCCCCTCGGGGCCGATCTGGACGCTTCCCTTGGTGCGGACGACCACGGCCATGGGGTCGGCGACGGCGGAAACGGAAAGGATGGCCCCAAGGCCAAGGGACAGGGTCAAGAGCCGGATGTTCATCGGGTTCCCTCGTCAGTCACGGTGTTCTTGCCCTCTTCGAAGGCGCGGGCCAGTTCTTCCAAGGCTTCGAGGGTCATGGGCTTGCCGTCCTGGCGAAGGCTTGCGACCGTGGGTGTGCCGTCCTGGCTCAAGGTGATCAAGGTCTCTGCGCGGGATCCAAGGATGCGCGCCAGGAGGCGTAAAAGACGTTTCTGGTCTTCGGTGAGGTTTTTGCCGTTCATCCAGTCGGGGTCGGTCACTGACGAAAGCGGTGCCAGGCGGAATCCAAAGGCTTCGGCATCGATCCAACTGGCGATGGGGCCGCGCTCGCGGGCGCGGACGCGCCAGACGTAGCGTTCGCCGGTCTGGAGAGGCGCCCAGTTGGCCGGGAATGCCGCTGTGGGTTGATCAAGTGTGGTGGACTGCTCGGGGCGGCGTTGCAGACACTGAGCGAAGCTCTCGCCATGCTTGAGTTGCCAGAGCTCCAACAGGAAGCGTGGCTCGCCCTTGTAGTCGAAGTTCGCGCTGCTGGCCAGGTCCGATTGGAAATTGAAGGTCGGGCTGGAAGTGAAGATGTCGGGGAACTCGCCGGGAGCGCCGGGCTGCAACAAGTTCACGCCGTTGACCGGACGGTAATCGGTGGAGATGACCACTGGGGCGCCAAAGCCGTCGAAGCTGGCCAAGGACGAAAGGTCGCTGCTCTTGATCTTGCCGGCAGAGCTGTTTTTGGCGCACAGGAGTGCGAACTGCATTTTGACCTGCCCTTGAGGGAGACGTCCGATGCCGTTGATCAGGTTGCGGAAGGGGGAGTTGGACGGGTCGATGCCACCCGGCTCGAACGAGGTGGAATAGAGCGTGTTGGAGTTGAGGACCTTGATGCCGCCAGCCGGCACCGTGATGGGCCAAGTGACTTCCTTTTCGGCCCAGCAGGTCCCGCCGGTGCAGTACTTCGCCGTCAGACGCGAGTCGGTGGGCGTCACCTGAATGCCCACGAGCAGACGGACCTTTGCTTCGGTCGCCAGGTTGTTCTTGAGCGTGGCCGTGAAGAAGATCGGCGAGGTGCCGTCCTGCTCCACATTGAACCACGACATGCTCAGGCGGGAAATTGTGCCTTCAAGCGACGGCGCCGCGACGGAGAGCTCCACCTGACCGGATTCGGGGCAGTTGCTGGAGGATGCGTTCGAGGCTTTGCCCGACGGAGCAAGGAAGGCAATGGATGCGAGAAGCGATGCGAGCATGAGGAATCCCCCGTATGAGTCTTTAATATGCCATAATTTGATGCCATGTGCTGCTAGATCTGCACGTTCGTCGCGAAATCAGTGTGCAGCGGTTCCTGCCTGGATCTGCAGCCGATACGGAAGGATGTCGTGGTTGCCGGGCACTTCCGCAGCGGCACCGCTGACCAGGACGAACAGGCGCGCCTCCGTCCAGGAGGAACAGTGCTTGATGGGCAGCTTGGGTCCGATGGCGTAGACGGCATCGGGTGCGTTGGTGAGGCGTTCCACGATCCAGCAACCGCTCTTGGAGTCCCAAGCTGAGATGTGCTCGTGCCCGAAGATGCTGTGCCGTCCCAGCAGCCAGCGCCCGATTCGTTCCAGCGGCTGGCGCGACGACTCGAGGATGATGTGCAGTTCCCGCAACATCTTCTCGTGCACGTCTGCGGCATCTTGGCTGCCGATGTCTTCCGGCATCTGATCCATGCGTCCATCATAGCAACCATGCGCAGGCTGACAAGGTGCTTGGAACATGGGGCCGAGAAAATCGCTCATCGCCAGAGGACAGCGAGGAACTGGAGAGTGGTCAAGGAAAGCGCAAGGCTCATGCCTGCCAGCAGCGTGGCGGCAAGTCCCCACCAGCGCCCGTAGCGGTGCCAAGCCAAGTAGGTGCCCATGGCAGACAGGAGGGCAAATGTGAACATCCCCACCAGGAGCGAGCCACCGGGGAAAATGCGCAGTCCAAAAGGGTCGCTGGCCGGCAGGAGCGGGCTGGAGGCCATGATCAGCGGGATCAGGACCTTCAGTCGCGCACCGTTCACTCTTCTTCGGCTTCTTCGCCCTTCATCAGGGACGGATGGAAGTTCTGGTGTCGGGCCTCACGGGTGTGGCCCAAGCCCAGCATCAGAGCGCATTCGGTGCAGTAGGCCGTGTCGCGGTCGACGATGAACATTTCGTCTACCGGCATGATGCAGCACTTGGTGCAGACCATGCTGCGAGGAACCTTGCGGACGATCACACGGGCTTTCTGGAGGTCGCGTTCGATGCGGGCCAGCAGCTCGTCGTGGGTTTCCTCGTCCTTGGCGGCCTTCTTGGAGGTGGGCGCCGCCTGGACGATGGAGGTCTTGACCTTGCGGACGGTGGCCGATCCGACGGCGACCTCGAAGAAGAAGCTGCCCTTAAACAGTTCTACAGCCTTTTCAGCTTCCTTGTGCTTGCCTTTGCGCTCCTTTTCAGGGGCTGGCGCGCTCTCGACGGGGGCGGAGTTCTGAGTGGCCTTGCCCTTGGGTGCCTTTTCGGGCTTGGAAGGCTTGGCGACAGGGATTGGCTTGGCGACAGCCTTGGAAGGCGTCACCTTGACCGGTGCTTTGGCTGACGCTTTGGCCGGAGACTTGGCTTCCGGCTTGCTGACGGCGACCTTGGCCGGGGAAGCAGCCTTGGCTTGGGCCTTGACGGGAGCTGCAACTGGGGTAGGCTTGCTGCCCTTGGCAGGTGCCGTCGGCTGGCTCTTGGCTGCCTTGACAGGCGTCGGCTTGGCCGTGATCTTGGGCACAGGAGCCTTGGGTGCAGGTTTTGTTTTGGCGGCCGTCTTGGCGACGACGGGTGCCGCCACCTTGGTCTTGGCTGGTGCCTTGGGTGCGACAGGAGTCGGCTTGGCGATCGGCTTGGACGCGATCTTCACGGCCTTGGCAGGAGCCGCAACGGGCTTGGCTGCTTGCAACTTGGCGGAGGCCTTTGCGACGGGTTTCGCAGCAGGCTTGGCCGGAAGCGTCTTTGGTTGCACGGCTTTCTTGGCAGCGGGCTTGACTGGTTTGGCCGTCACGACGACGGCTGCCTTGGCTTTCACCTTGGCGCTCTTCTTGTCTGCCTTCTTGTCTGCCTTGGCCATGTTGCCTGCTTTCCCCTGAAACGTTGTGTCCAGAAATACAATTTAACGCGGTAACTCTCGCGGAGTGGGTTTATGTTTCCGCAGTCTGTGAACAGCTCGCCCTCAGTCAATGACATTTCCCGCATCTGGGAAAACGCGAAAGGATTCCTGCGGGAAATCCTGAGCGTCGACGTATTCACGCGCCAGATCGCACCGCTATCTCCTCTGGAGATGACCGCTGTGGAACTGGTGCTGGAGGTGCCGTCGCATCTTCCGGTGGAGGCCTTGAAGAAGGGGTTCCAGGGATTGCTCGAACACGCCGTGGAACGCGCCGCCGGCCGTTCCCTGGAAGTCAAGTTCGCCCAGGCGCGGGGTGGGGAGGCCACGATCCGTCGATTGCCTCCCAGCATCCAGATGATCGAGCTCTCGCCGCGCTACACCTTCGAGGCCTTCGTGGTGGGCGGCAACAGCCAGTTCGCCCATTCGGCCGCGCGAGCCGTGGCCGACGCGCCGGGCAAGACGCTCTTCAACCCGCTTCTGATCTACGGCGGCTCGGGCCTTGGCAAGACCCACCTGCTGCAGGCCATCGGTCACCGCATCCGCGCCCAGTCGCCGGGTATCCGCGTGCGCTTCATCCCGACCGAGTTCTTCAAGAACGAATACATCACGGCGGTCCAGCGCAACCAGATCAACGAGTTCAGCCGCTGGTACCGCGAGGAGGTGGATGTCCTCTTGATGGATGACATCCAGTCGCTGGTGGCCCGCGAAGCGCTGCAGGAGGAGTTCTTCCACCTGTTCAACGCCTTCCACCAGAGCAACCGTCAGATCGTGATGACTTCCGACTGTCCTCCCGGCGAGCTGCGCGGCCTTGAAGACCGCCTGGTGAGCCGCTTCCAGTGGGGTCTTTCGGTGGACATCCAGCCCCCCGATCGCGACACCCGCGAAGCCATCCTGCGCAACAAGGCCATCGAGGAAAAGCTCGACCTGTCGGACGACATCATCGAGTACATCGCCGAGGCCGTAACCACCAACATCCGCGAGATGGAAGGCATCATCCGCCGCCTGATCGTGGAGGCCATGGGTGGTGACATCACGGTGGAACTGGCGCACCGCGTGGTCTCGGCGCTCACGCAGCGCCCTGCCAGCAAGCGCATCCGCGTGACCGACGTCCTGACGACGGTCTCGGAGTTTTATCAGGTGGACGTGGAATCACTCATGCGCGAAGGGCGCGGCACCAAGGACGTGGCCAAGGCCCGCCAGATCGCCATGTACCTAGCCAAACAGCTCACGGACCTCTCGCTCAAGGCCATCGGTACCCATTTTGGCAACCGCGACCACTCCACGGTGATCCACGCCATCCGCATCACGGAAAAGTCGATGCAGGAGGCGCAAGCGTTCCGCCAGGAGATCGAGCAGTTGCTCAAGACGCTGAGGTAGGAAGAACGTAACAGGCTTGCACGGCACGGAAATGAGGTACATTTCCTCCGCCACGCCAGAACGTTCTGCGAGGCCGTTGCACGTGAGGCGTGAATGAGACGTTGTCTGTTGCTGCTTGGCCTATTGGCTGGCTGCCAAGTCACAAAAAGCGAACTGCCCCAATCCACGGATAGTGGTCCGTCAGAATCCGAGGCCTCCGGAGGCATTGTCGTGATGGGTTCTTCGACCGTGGTCGGTGCAGGTGCTAGTGTCCACGATTCGAGCTGGGTCGGCCGATTGGCTCAGACGATTGGTTCTGCCTGCCCGGATCGGAAACTGTCGGTACTGGGAGTCTCTGGCTATTCGTCATGGCATTTCGTGCCAAGGGGCATTCCCCGTCCGGTGGGGCGCCCGGCATCGGACTCGAATGTGGGGGTTGAACGGGCCTTGAAGCTCGATCCGCGTCTGGTGATCTTGCAGATCAATAGCAATGACCCGGCCAATGGCTACTCGCCTACGGAGACCTTGGCCAACCATCGAATCATTCTTGATTCCTTGAGGTCGCATGGTGTCCATGTGATCGAGGTCGGCCCGTTTCCTCGCTATCTCCAGTACGGAACCGCAAGGCAGATGCTCACGCTTAGGGATTCCCTGACGAAGCTTGTGGATTCCACCAGCCGGGTCGACGTGTGGGATACGCTGGCGATGGATTCGTTGCGAGTGAAAAGTGCGTTCGCTGCCGGCGATGCCGTACATCTGGACAACGCGGGGCATGCGGTGATTCATCGAATGCTTGTTCGTTGTCGGACTTGGCGGGCGGTATGCTCCGGTGGGAAGTGAAGGCTTCCGTCGTCGTTTGCGATCGGGATTAAGCTGCCGCCATCTGCGCGGAGCGATGAGCCAGTGTTTCGTCGATCAGTGCTGCGACCTTCTGGTGACCAAGGCGACTGAGGTGAAGACGGTCGGAAAGCAGCAACTCGTATTTGGGGATGTCTTCTAGGCAGTGGAAGGTGTCCACGAAGATCGCACCCTTTCGGGCGCAAAGATCCTTCAAGAGTCTGGAATATTTCTCTGCCCAGGAATTGCTGACCGGATCTCCGTGCGGGAACGGAGACAGGATGACAGGCAATGTGCCGTGAACAGCGGCAGCCTCGATGATGGACTCGATGGCAGGAATGTAGACGGATTCGTCGCCATGAATCGGAACGACCCCCAGGGCGCGGCATAATACGAGCTTGATGCGGTCGATTCCTCTGCGCAAGAGGGATATTTTGCAAGGCCCCAAGCCCTGGAGCGCAGGGGCTTCGCTGGATAGCGACTTGCTGCCGCTTGAACTCTTGCTCTTCTGACTTGAGCTGTTGGGTTGCCCTCGCCTGAGCAGGTTCTTGATATGCCTGGAAAGATCCGTGGTGAGGTCGGTCGAGCCGAGCTGGACGAGCAGGATCTCCGGATTGCCATCGAGAGCCCGCTTGGCATGCCTTGCTGCCTTGTGGCAAGGGAAGCCACTCAGGCTTGTCACTGCCGCATGGATCTCTTTGCCTGTCCGTGCGTGGATCTTGTGTGCAGCGAGGAAGAAAAATGAGTCCTCGAAGGCGTACGGTGTACCTGCAATCATGCATGCACCAAAGCCATGGATCCTGATGGCTCCGCATCCGGGAATGTCTGCCGGTAAGGAGAACGCCTTATTCATGTATGACATCATACTATAGCAAGTTCCTTGACTTCAAGAAGCCAAAATGGAATGCAGATGAAATGAGCTTGTGAGAGGCTTTGGTGGGGCGAGATATGCCCTCCCGCACCGGGAAAAACGACTATGTTTGACTGCTCGCTGCTTCAACAGTGCCCGGTGTGCCGTTGGCACGTGACTTTCCTAGGGAATTTTGATGTCTACTCTTAAGAAAGCGCTCATCACAGGTGACGATCCGTGCTTAGACAAGCGTCTCCTGGAGGGTGACCGCTGCGTGATTGCGAAAGGACCTGAAGCATGAAAGCTGTGATCCTCGCCGGTGGCATGGGCACTCGTATCTCGGAAGAGACGAGCATTCGCCCCAAGCCCATGATTGAGATCGGCGGGAAGCCGATTCTTTGGCACATATTGAAGATCTATTCCTCTCACGGGATCAACGACTTCGTGATCTGCCTGGGCTACAAGGGCTACGTGATCAAGGAGTATTTCGCGAACTACTTCCTGCACATGTCGGATGTGACGTTTGACATGGTGAACAATCGCATGGAAGTGCATCACCAGCATGCGGAGCCCTGGAAGGTGACACTGGTGGATACCGGTGAGCAGACCATGACCGGTGGTCGGATCAAGCGTATCAAGCCCTACGTGGAGAACGACGAGGCCTTCTGCCTGACCTACGGTGATGGGGTTTCCGACGTGGACATCAGCAAGCTTCTTGCGTTCCACAAGTCCCATGGGGGTCTTGCGACCCTGACGGGCGTGCAGCCTCCTGGCCGCTACGGCGCCCTGAATCTTGACGGCACGAAGGTAGAAGCCTTCCAAGAGAAGCCGGTGGGAGATGGGGGCTGGATCAACGGAGGCTTCTTCGTGTGCTCCCCGAAGGTCTGCGACCGGATCGAATGCGATGCCACGGTCTGGGAGCGCGAACCGATGGAGAGTTTGGCACGGGACGGACAGATCCATGCCTATCAGCACGAGGGCTTTTGGCAACCGATGGATACTTTGCGCGACAAAGTTCATCTTGAGGAGTTGTGGTTGTCGGGCAAGGCTCCTTGGAAGGTGTGGTGATGTTCGGAGACATCTATCGCGGCAAGCGCGTTATGGTGACCGGGCACACCGGGTTCAAGGGAAGCTGGATGGCGCAGTGGCTGCTTTCTCTGGGTGCGGAGGTGGCCGGTTACTCTCTGGCTCCAGACACGAATCCATCCCACTTCGATATCCTGGGCCTGAGCGGCAGGATCCGTCATGTCGTGGGCGACGTGCGCGATGCTGCTTCGATTGCCGCCTTGGTGCAGGACTTCCAGCCTGCGATCGTGTTTCATCTGGCGGCGCAGCCTCTGGTTCGGCTTTCGTACCGCGAGCCGACCTCCACCTGGGCGACCAACGTGATGGGCACGGTGAACGTGCTCGAGGCGGTGCGTGCCTGCGGCTCGGTGAAGGCCTGCGTGGTGGTCACCAGCGACAAGTGCTACGAGAACCGCGAGTGGCCCTGGGGCTATCGCGAGACCGAGGCGATGGGCGGGCACGACCCGTACAGCGCATCCAAGGGCGCCGCGGAGCTTGTCGTGGCCAGCTACCGCCGCAGCTTCTTCCAGGATCCGGACGGATGCCGCCTGGCTTCGGGCCGTGCCGGCAACGTGATCGGCGGCGGGGACTGGTCGGCCGACCGCATCGTGACGGATTTTGTCAAATCGATCCTGGTCGGCAAGCCTCTGAGCCTTCGCAACCCCAAGGCCACTCGTCCGTGGCAGCATGTCCTGGAGCCGCTTTCGGGCTACCTGGAACTGGGCGGTCGCCTGCTCCAGGACGAAGGCGGCAGGTTTGCCGACGGCTGGAACTTTGGTCCTTCCGAGGACTCGGTGGTGCTGGTGCAGGACCTGGCGCGCAAGCTCGTGTCCCGGTGGGGCAAGGGCGAGGTGGTGGTCGACACGTCGGGGAATCATCCGCACGAGGCGGGTCTCCTCAAGCTCGATTGCAGCAAGGCCCGTCTTGAGATGGGCTGGCACGGCGTCTGGGGCGTGGACGAGACGGCCCGGCGCGTGGTGGACTGGTACAAGGAGCATTCCGAGGGCGGGGACATGCTTTCCCGTACCCGCGAACAGATTCTGTCATACAGCAACGACGCCCGGCAGCAAGGTCTGCCCTGGGCGATGGAGAAAAACGCGTGAGCAACCGGATCGAAGAACTGCGCAAGGAAATCCTGGAGAAGACCCGCGAGCTGGTGACGCTTCGCGAGGCGAAGAAGGACTTCGTTCCGGGCCAGAGTACGGTTCCTTATGCTGGTCGCGTGTACGATGCGGACGAGGTCGAGGCCGGTGTGTCCAGCATGCTGGACTTCTGGCTGACGCTGGGCCCCGAGGGCGCGGCGATGGAGAAGGAACTCGCACAGTTCTTGGGTGTGCGCAATTCGCTTCTGGTGAACTCGGGATCGTCGGCGAACCTGATCGCCTTCGCTGCCCTGACCTCCTACAAGCTCAAGGAGCGCCGTATTCTTCCCGGCGACGAGGTGATCACCGCTGCCGCCGGATTCCCGACCACGGTGGCTCCCATCGTGCAGAACGGCTGCGTGCCGGTGTTCGTGGACGTGGATCCGCTGACCTCCAACGGTCGCGCCGATCAGCTCGAGGCCGCCTACGTGCCTGGCAAGACCAAGGCGGTCTTCTTCGCGCACACGCTGGGCAACCCGTTCGATCTGGGCGAGGTCAAGCGCTTTTGCGACGAGAAGGGCCTGTGGCTGATCGAGGACAACTGCGACGCGCTGGGCTCGAAGTACGGCGGCCAGTGGACGGGCTCTTTCGGCGACCTCTCGACCCAGAGCTTCTATCCTCCGCACCACCTGACCATGGGCGAGGGCGGTTCGGTGAACATCGTCTCCAAGGCGATCCTGAAGACCTGCGCGGAGTCGTTCCGCGACTGGGGACGCGACTGCTGGTGCCCCTCGGGCAAGGACGACACCTGCTGCAAGCGCTTCGACTGGCAGCTGGGCGAGCTTCCGGACGGGTACGACCACAAGTACATCTACAGCCACCTGGGCTACAACGTAAAGCCCCTGGACCCCCAGGCGGCCATCGGCCGCGTGCAGCTGAAGAAGCTCCCGCGCTTCATCCAGGCGCGCATCGACAACTGGAACTTCCTGCGTGCCGAGCTTGCCGAGCTGGAGGACGTGATCGACTTCATGCTGCCCACGCACGCCAAGGGCTGGAGCCCGAACGGCTTCGAGTGGGAGTCCGGCAAGCCGGTGGTGGATCCGTCGTGGTTTGGCTTCATGATGCTGGTGAAGAAGAACGGCAAGTTCGGGCGCACCGATCTGGCTCGTGCCCTGGACGACGCCAAGATTGGCAACCGGATGCTCTTCGGCGGCAACTTGGTGCGCCAGCCGGCCTTCGTGCAGCTCAAGCACGACAGCCAGGGCAAGGCCTTCCGCGTGGTTGGCGACCTTGCCGGTGCCGACCGCATCATGAACGAAGCCGTGTTCACGGGAACCTATCCCGGCATGGACCAGGAAAAGCTCGCCTACATCGCACAAGTGATCAAGAAGGTGGCCGGACGGTGACACCTTACGGAACGGTTTCAAATTGAAGCGCGTCGCGTTAACTGGAGCAGATGGCTATGTGGGTCGTAGGCTCCTGGAGGCATTGGCTCAGCGACACCATGTGTTGGCGATCGCTAGGAACCCCTTGGATCCAGTGGCGATGCTGGGTGCCAAAAGTACTGTAGCTACATGCAACATCCGCAAGGAATCCTTGGTCGATGCGCTGCATGCCTTCGTTCCTGATGTCGTCATCTCCACGACTTGTTGCTACGAGACGGATCCCCAGTACCTGGACAAGACGGTCGATGCCAACTATGTCTTTCCGTCGGAGGTCTTGAGGATCGTCAACCACGCAGCGCAGGGCCGACGTGTCCGATTCCTCTCGATCGGTTCTAGCTTGCCGCGCGACTTGAACCTGTATTCCCTCACGAAGCGCCAGTTCAATGAGCTCGGGAACTTCTTCTCCCAGCTGGGGCGGATCGAGTTCTGTAACATCGGGCTGGAAAGCTTCTACGGCGAGGACGAGCCGAGGAATCGGTTCGTTTCGCGGGCGTTGGAGCGACTGAGATCCGGGGGAAGCTTGGACTTGACCGAGGGATTGCAGCAGCGAGATTACGTCAACATCGACGACATCGTTTCCGTCCTGGGTTTTCTCGTCGCGACTGCCGAGGCTTTGCCTGCGGAGATACCGTTAGGATCGGGGACGGCGCCGTCGATCCGGGAGATCGTCGAATTTCTCGCAGGCGAACTGAAGTCCGCATCCCCTTTGAACTTCGGGGCAGTTACGGCTCGTAAGAACGAGCCCAGCACGGTCGCGGACCTGTCGGTTCTACGTGGATTGGGGTATGATAAGCCGTTTCTTGCTTGGAAGGATGGCATGAAGAACATGATAAGGAGCATGAGATGAGGTATCTGATCACCGGTGGCTGCGGCTTTGTCGGAAGCAATCTCGCGATGGAAGTACTGAAACGGGGCGAGGAACTCTTCGTCCTGGACAACCTCTACAGGCACGGAAGTGCGGAGAATCTCGGTGTGCTCCGCTCCATCGGGGACTTCAAGTTCTATCCTGCCGATATCCGCAACGCGAACGACGTGGAGACGGTGATCCGGGAAGTTAAGCCCGACTACATCTTCCACCTTGCGGGTCAGGTCGCGATGACGACCTCGATCAGCAATCCTCGCCTGGATTTCGAGACGAATGCCCTCGGCACGTTCAATGTGCTCGACTCCGTCCGGAAGCACTCCCCGGACAGCGTTGTGCTCTACTCCTCGAGCAACAAGGTCTACGGGGACTTCGAGACCTTGAATTTTGACGAGCTGGAAACCCGTTACGTCTGCAGGGAGTATCCCGAAGGGTTCCCTGAGAGCGTAGGCCTCGACTTCCAGTCGCCCTACGGCTGTTCCAAAGGTGCAGCCGACCAGTATCTGCGCGATTTCCATCGGATTTTCGGATTGAAGACCATCGTCTTCAGGCATTCCTCGATGTACGGATCGAACCAGCACTCCACCTATGACCAAGGGTGGATTGGCTGGTTCTGCCAGCAGGCGCTGAACATCAGGAATGGCACGCAGAAGGAGCTGTTCACGATTTCCGGCAACGGCAAGCAGGTGCGCGACGTCCTGCACGGCTCCGATGTTGTGGGACTGTACTTCGCCGCGAAGGACTGTGCTGCGGCCTATGGCCAGGCGTTCAATATCGGCGGTGGGGTCAAGAGCAGCCTCTCCCTGCTCGAACTGTTCGCTTTGCTGGAAAGGAAGCTCGGCATCAAAATGGCGTTTCGCGAGATCGCATGGCGCGAGAGCGACCAGAGGGTCTTTGTCGCGGACAACACCAAGGCGACCTCGATCATCGGCTGGCAGCCGAAGCTCACCTGCGAGCAAGGGATCACGGCGATGCTCGAGTACTTGGACAAGGGAGTCATCCGGTGAGCGGGATCAGCGTCGTCATTCCCGCCTACAAGGAAGCGGAGAACTTGAAGCTTCTGCTTCCGAGGCTTTGCGCGTCGCTTTCGGGGATCGGCGTGCCCTACGAGGTGCTGGTCGTGGACGTGATGAGTCCACTTGACGACACGCAGGCGGTGTGCGCCGAAAATGGCTGCACCTATGTGGTCCGCGAAGGTGGGAACAATTACGGCGACGCGATCCGGACGGGTTTCGCGAAGGCGCAATACGAATACTGCGTGGTCATGGACGGGGATGGATCGCATTCTCCAACAGTCATTCCGGATTTCTATCGAGCGGTTCTGGATGGGCATGATCTGGTGATCGGCTCCAGGTACGTCAAGGGAGGAAACAGCTGCAACAATGTCGTCCTCAAGGCAATGAGCTGGTCCCTGAATCTCACCTACAGGTTATTCTTCGGCCTCTATGTCCAAGATGTCTCCAACAGCTTCCGGATGTACACGACCAGCCAATTGAAACCACTGACTCTGGTTTGCGATAATTTCGATCTGGTGGAAGAGGTCCTCATCAAGCTGGTGCGTCAGAAGTCAGGCTTCCGTATCCTGGAGATTCCCATCCATTTCGATCAGCGGATGCATGGAGAGTCGAAGCGGAAGCTCGGAAAGTTCATTATCTCCTACATTGCAACCATGAGGCGCCTGAAACGTGTTTAAACTGATTGGCTGGCTCTTGCGCCATCGAGAAAAATTGCTGAAATTTGGGCTCGTGGGCGGCATGGGGACCATTACGAATTTGTCCTTATTCTTCATGCTTGCCGACAAGCTGAAGCTTCCGGACGTGCCAGCCAGCATTTTCTGTTTTCTAGTATCGGCTTCTCAGAATTACCTGATCAACCATATTTGGACGTTCAGCGAACAGCACGAAGAGGCTGTTTCTCTAAAATTGTGGACTCGATATCTGATGTCGTCGGTTGCTGGGTATGGAGTAAACCTTGGAGCTTATATGGTCCTGGTTCATGCGTGGGCGTGGCCTTACAAAGTCATTCCACAAGCATTTGGTATCATTTGCGGGATGGCGCTGAATTATGCTTCTGCAAATTTTTTGATTTTCCGTAATCGCGGTGCAGTGGAGGGATGATGCAAAAGAGAATAGAAATTTTTGCTGCTATTTTGTTGCTTGCGCTTTTCGGGATTTGGTTTGTGCTGTTGGCTGCAAATCCACATGGGATTCAGCGGCATGTATTCTTTTCTGGGGCTGATGATTTATTCGGGGATTTTCTCAATCTTCTTAGGTACATCTCTGATCGCGATCCATATTTCAATACTATCAATGGTTTGGGGGAAAAAGCTTATCTCCCAATTGTCTATCTCTTATTGTATCCATTCTCGCAGATGGACATCTTTGGCACGATGAGTTTAGTTGAAGCGCAAGCATCACACTTGGCTCTTGTTTCTGTAATGCTTTGGACGATTGGATCATCTCTTCTGCTTTTTGTTGGCCTTCAGAAGTTGGCAAACCGGTACACTTGTAGCAAGCTCCTTCTTGCACCTTTGTTTTGCTCTTCTGTATTCCTCTTTGCGGTAGAACGAGGGAATACGATAATTATCTCATCTGCATGCATTTGTTTCTTCCTTATGTACCATGATTCCGAGGATAAGAATAAAAGGTACTTTGCTTGTGCATGTTTGGCTTTGGCGGGTGGATTAAAGGTATATCCAGTCGTATTTGGTTTGCTATTGCTGCGCAGGAAGGATTACAAATCCATTGTTCTTGCTGCGGTATTTTCATTAATTATTGTGGCGCTTCCGTTCCTATTTTTTAAACATGGATTCGGGAATATCCCGCAGCTTCTGAAGAATTTGAAAATCAATGCTGTAAGTTATAATGTTTGCGCGAGTTATCCGCGATTTGGATTGCCGAGCATGACGTGCTTTGTCATGCGCTTTTTTCATTATTACGATTACACTGTAATTTTTTGGGCGAAATTGATTGCGTATGCCTTAGCAGCAGCGAGTTGTGTACTTTCGTTAGTTGTAAAAGATAAATTTCTTGCAGTTTCCTTAGTGGCGCTTATGTTGGTCAACTTTCCTGAAAATAGTGCGCTGTATACTGGCTTGTACTTGTTACCTGTTGTTCTGTACTTCATGTCAACTTTAACTCATCGCTCCTTGGTGGCGAATCTTGTAATTGGGATTTCTTTTGTTGTTATGCTGATGCCGCTTCAGATCCCATTTTTAGGGCATTCATTGAATCAGTATATTGCGCAGATTTCGATTTTTTGTTTGTGGATTGCGATACTTTTTCTTTCTGTTTCGGCGTATTTTGTGAGAAATTCTGCGAATGCAAACCGTTGAGATGATTGAAATGCAAACGAGTATTTGAATTCATTATGGTTGGGCTTTGAATAACTGTGGCGCTAACTCGTTGTTTGAACAGTTTTGAAAGGGCGACTAAATTGAGCACCATGAAAGCTGTGATCCTCGCCGGTGGCATGGGCACTCGTATCTCGGAAGAGACGAGCATTCGCCCCAAGCCCATGATTGAGATCGGCGGGAAGCCGATTCTTTGGCACATCCTGAAGATCTATTCCTCTCACGGGATCAACGACTTCGTGATCTGCCTGGGCTACAAGGGCTACGTGATCAAGGAGTATTTCGCGAACTACTTCCTGCACATGTCGGATGTGACGTTTGACATGGTGA
>Ga0302273_1000166_pt1 | contig 33856 bp, 27 predicted proteins | sample III_Bog_N1_3_FD_198774 | JGI IMG/M metagenome (GOLD analysis project Ga0302273, IMG submission 198774) | Peat permafrost microbial communities from Stordalen Mire near Abisko, Sweden - III_Bog_N1_3 | ecosystem: Environmental > Terrestrial > Soil > Wetlands > Peat | place: Sweden: Abisko... | reverse complement strand
AGGCACACCCGCAGCCAAGGACAGGCGCCGAGCGGTGCTTGTCAATCCATGAACGAGAAGCGCACCTTGGTCGCAAGCGTTCGCGCCAGCCATGCGCAGGGGGCCCTGGGCCGTGCCGCCCACCGAGGGAATGATTACGGCGGACAAGGCGGCACCGAGCCGGCAGGCGAGCCCGCAGCACGGCGGCCCCCGGACCGGGGAGCCGCATGGCACCACGATCCGGGGGAGGCGCCCGGAATGACAGGAATTGTCCGGTGGACTATCCGCCCAGGATGGCCTCGTAGTCGGCCACCGAGCCGCGCTGGAGGCAGCATTCGATGATCCTCCGGCCCAGTGGATCAATGCCCGGCGCCAGGAAGTCGGCAAGCTCGCGATGGAAGAACCCGTAGAGCATCTCGGCCCCCTTGTCGTAGGCCTCCTCCCCCACCTCGGCCTGGGTCTCCACCTGCAGGAACCAGCGCGGGATCAGCGTGCCTTCGATCTGCATGTGCCAGGGGACGTAGCCCAGGAGCGGGCAGCGGGCCTGGATCAGCTGATCGGCGCGGAAGCGCGCCCCTCCGCGGCGGGCCAGGTACTCGCGCGTCATCCAGGAGGGCATGAAGTCCACCTTCCAGGCACCGATGTGCTGGTTGGGGATCAGGATGTTGCGCGTGTCGGGAGTCTCCACGATCTGCTTCAGCAGCAGGTTCGCCTGGTCGACCTTGCGGCCGGTGCAGAACGGCCAGTAGGATCCCACCCCTTCCGACTTCATGCCGCCGCCGACGTCCTGGATGGAGGGGTTGGCGTGGCCGCGCGGGGCCGTCAGGCGCCAGAGCCAGGCCAGTGCCGGCGGGATCACGTGGAACAGGCCCATGATGCCGTAGCTGGGATGCTCCTTGGTGGTCGGAGGACAGCGCACGCCGAACGAGCGCACGTTCACCTGGGCCGCCCCCGAGCGGATGCCGGGCATCATCGAGCGCGGCACGCACACGCGGGGATTGGCGCAGCGCTTGCCCGGCGCGTCCTCGATGTGCTCCCAGATCAGCGCCAACGCCCCGGGCTGCACGAAATGGTTGAGGTAGATGAGAGGGATCCTTGAGTTGAGGCACATCTCCTCGAGGTGGGGATCGGTGCCGTATCCCAGGATGTTGTCGGTGCGGATGAACCAGCCGTCCTCGGCGTCGGCCACCGCAAGGCGCGTGGAGCCCCGGCTGTACTTGGGGTGGGCCGCACCCATGTCGTCCATCATCGGATAGAGCTTGCAGGCGGTGGGCAGGACGAAATGGCGCTTCTCGCCGGTGACGATGTGCCTGCCCAGGAGCAGGCGGCCGTCGGCCTGGCGGTGCACATGCTCGAGCATCTCGGACTTGCCGCCGCCCGAGGCGCCCTCGTGCATGAAGGTCACGATGTTGTCGTAGGGCGTCTCCACCTGGACCGCGGAGCAGTGGTTGGTGACCCAGCCCTCCTTCTCGCCCTGGTGCAGGAGGCACGAGTAGATGCCCTTCTTGGCGCTGGGGCCGGGATAGAGGTTCGTCGCGAAGATCTCCTGGTACTCGTCCAGGCGGTTGTGGATCACGACCTGCGCTCCGTCGAAGGCGGTGTGGCGGAAGGGCGGGACGACATAGACCACGCCGCCGCGCAGCGCGAAGCCGGCAGGGATCCGGTCGGCGGGCAGGAAGCCCTGGAGGTCCGCGAGCATGCCGGCGAAGAAGGCCGCGTTGCGCGGGCAGATCAGGAGCGAACCGTATTCGAGGTCTGCGGGCCCGGCATGGAAGGGCATCACGATCAGGTCCTGCGCCTCGAGCCAGGCCAGCATCTCGGAACGCAGGGGCGCGAACTCCTTGCCGAAGCGCTCACGGAAGCGGGGCTTGTCGGTCGGCAGCTCGTCACCGATCACCATGGCCTCGGGGTCGCGCCGCCGCATGGCGACGTCGGGGAAGTTGACCGACAGGCCGTTGCGGGCCTTGGCCACGTCGGCCTCCACGACCGTCCCTCGGCCCGGGACCTCGTAGGCGACCTGGAAGACGCCCCGATCGGTGCGGTTGCTCTGCGCCCAGTCGGTGGTTCCGGACTCGCGACCCAGCGCCCAGTCGAGCAGGTCGGTGCGCTCGAGGGGGAGCCGGTGCGAAGGGGCCTTGGCCAGCAGGTCGAGGATCTCACGGGGAAGCGGGATCGAAGCAAGACGCGGATCGATGGGCATGTTCGTTCTTTCGTTGGATGGTGCGGGATGCGTGGACGGATGGTTCAGAGGTCCGAAGGCAGGCCGGCTCCCTGCTCCTTGCGCCATTTCTCCTGGAAGCCAAGGACCAGGGCGTGGGCGGCCATCTCGCGAAGCGGGCGCGGGGTTCCCATCAGCGCGCCGCGGAAGGACCCGAACCGGGCGGGAAGCAGCGAGGTCGCGGACGCCAGGAGCGCGGCCTGGCTCGCGAGGGCCTCCCGAAGGGCGTCGGCGCCCAGGATCCCGGCACGCCCCAGCTCCTGCGTCTCGGCAAGGGCGAAGGCGGCGGCCGCGACCTGCGGGTCGTGGGCCAGCGGCTGGAGGTTGGCGGCCAGCAGCGCGCACGCTTCCGGGGGCAGCTCACGGGCGGCCGTCTCCAGCAGCAGGCCCGCGTCGAGTCCCATCCTTCCCAGCGCGGCCCACAGGCTGCGCCGCAGCTCGGGGACCAGCCCGTTCTGCAGGGTCAGGGCCTGCGACACCGACTCGTGGACGGCTTCTGACAGGATCTGTCCCAGCTTGTTGTGGGACCCGGAGAAGCGCCGTTCCCATTCCCCCTCGCCCGCCAGGGGGGATGCCAGGGCGAACTGGTCGGTCCCCGTCCCCGTCGCGGGACGGTCGGACTGGCGGCTGGGAACCCGCAGGTCCCACAGCGCGGCGGTCTTGGCCTCCACCAGCATGCTGGAGGCCTTCGTCAGGCAGCCGGCCGTGCAGGGGACCGAGAGGAAGCCCAGGACCACGATGGTCCCGGACAGCTCCGCAGGCTCGACCATCCGGCTTCCCGTCTCGACCTCGTGCCAGCGCGCCGGATCCCCGGCACGGGTGGCGTTGCCTTCGACCCCGGCCGTGGACACCACCGTCACCTCGAGCTCCTCGAAGCTCCTTCTGGAGAGGCTGGCGCAGCGCATGTTCGCAGCCGTCCCGCACAGGGCCGTGGTGGCGGGATCGGTCCCGGCCTCCCCGCAGGCCTCGCGGTGCGAACCTTCCGGACCCAGGGCCTTCCAGAGGCGCATGGCCGCGTCGTCCCCGCTGGGCTCGCAGGATTGGTGGTTCACCACGTGCGTACAGTCCTCGCGCAGCCCTCCGCCCACCATGGAGGTGGAGAGCACCCGATGGGGACGGCGCAGGCTCGCGACCAGGAAGCGCCCGTCGCGACGGATGCGCAGGTTGCCGTCCTCGTGCAGCACGATCACGTCCCCATCTCCGCGAAGGGCTGACGGCGCATGCGGTGCGGGAGCGCCAGCCGGGAGATGCGCTCCACGTCGTCCTCCAAGACCTCGGTGCGCCCCTCCCAGGCGGCCAGGGCTCGGGCCCCCTGGAGCATCACCAGGTCGGCGCGGTGGCCGTCTACCCCGGCCGAAAGGGAGGTCCGGGCGATCTGCAGGAGGATCGCGTCCGACCATCCCACCGAGGCCACCCGCTCCTTGGCGGCGACGATGCGCTCGGACAGTTCCCGCTCCTCCTTCGCGAACCCCGCCGCGAAGGCCTGCGCATCGGACTCGTGGGCCAGGCGGCGGCGGATCACCTCGACGCGCAGGGAGGGATCGCGCAGCCCCTCCACCCGCACGCACAAGCCGAAGCGGTCCAGCAGCTGCGGCCGCAGTTCGCCTTCCTCGGGGTTCATGGTGCCCACCAGCGTGAAGCGCGAGGGATGGGCGAAGCTGATGCCCTCGCGCTCCACCGTGTTCACGCCCATCGCCGCCACGTCCAGGAGCAGGTCGACCACGTGGTCGTCCAGCAGGTTCACCTCGTCCACGTAGAGGATGCCCCTGTGCGCCCCGGCCAGCAGCCCCGGCTGGATGCGCGACTCCCCGCTCTTGAGGGCGCGTTCCAGGTCCAGCGTCCCGACCACGCGGTCTTCGGTGGCCGAGATGGGAAGGTCGACCAGCGGCACCGCCCGGCGCACCACGCGGGGCTCTCCCTGGCCGGGAACCCTTGCGACCTGCGAGGGGATGGGCTGGCCCGGCGCGGTGTTGAAGGGATCGTGCTCGTAGACCTCAATCTCGCCGAGCAGGCGCCCGAGGCCGCGCACCGCGGTGGACTTGGCCGTGCCCTTCTCGCCCAGGATCAGGACGCCGCCGAGGGCGGGATGGACCACGTTGAGGACCAGCGAGAGCTTGAGGTCCTCCTGGCCGACGATGGCGACGAAGGGATAGACGGGCTTCTTCACGGGATGTTCCTTTCCTCTGAGTTCATGACATTTCTTGTCCAGCGCACCAGGTCCTCGGCGCGCAGTTCCTCGCAGGCAAGGCACTGAGCCCCCATCTCCTGCGCCAGACGCCCGGCAAGCCCCAGGCGGATACGGCCTTGCGCCTCGGTGTCGATCACCACGAAGCGCGCCTGGGGGTTCCTCTCCGCAAGCGCTCGCGCCAGGCTCCTGCCCTGGGCGGCGGGGGCCTCCCCGCAGTCCGCTCCGTAGGCCCGGTTGGCGCGCCCGTCGGTGAGCAGGACCACCAAGGGGCGCAGCAGCGGATCGCGCCGGCGGGCCGTCGCCAGCACCTTTCCCGCCTCCACCAGTCCCGCGCCCAGCGGCGTCCGCCCTCCCACAGGAAGGGTCTCCAGGAGCCGCGCCGCGCGCTCCACCGAAGGCGTGGGGGGAACCACGGTCTCGGCCCCTTCGCCCCGAAAGACCACCAGCCCCACGCGGTCGCGCTTCTGGTAGGCGTCCAGGAGCAGGCTCAGGATGGCGGCCTTGGTCTCGGACATGCGCTTGCGGGCCCCCATCGATCCCGATCCGTCCACCACGAACAGGAGCAGGTGGGAGACCTTGCGCTCCCGCACGCGTTCCCGCACGTCCCGGGGCTCGACCAGGATGGCCAGAGGCGAGCTGCTTGCAGCGCGGCGTGCCCGCTGATGCGGTGCGGCGGCGCGCAAGGTGGCATCGAAGGCCAGGTCGTCGCGTCCACGGCGCAGGGTGGAGCCCACGGTCCTGCCTCGGCAGGTGGAGGAACGGCTGCGGGTGCGGCGCCCCGAGCCGCTGCGGGCCAGGCGATCGGGAGGGATCTCCAGGGGGCGCACCTTGAAAGGTTCGCCCGAGGCGAAGACAGATTCCGTCCCCTCGCTTCGGTTCGGGTCCTCCTGGCCCGGCGCATTCTCCCCATCTTCTTCCCCGGACGGATCCGGAGACGGGGACGGCGGCTCGGGCGGCATCTCCAGAGGTTCGGGAGGTGGCTCCTGCTGGTCTTCCCGAGGTTCCTCTTCGGGAGGGGGTGGCGGAGGAGGAGGGACCTGAGGTTCTTCCTCGGGGCGGATCCGGTGGGCAAGCGCGAAAGGCGCGACCCGCACCACGTCGTCCGCATCGACCTGCGAACGGCCCTCCCAGGCCGCCAAGGCCCGGGAGGCCCTCGCCATGGCGAGGTCGGCCCGATGGCCGGCCACCCGGTTCTTCACCGCCACCTCGGCGATGAAGTCCTGCAGGGAGCTCCCCAGCACCACGGAAGGCAGGATCTCGCGCGCCTGCGTCAGCCGCTCGCGCAAGCGTCGGGTCGCATCGAGCCACTGGCCGCGGAAGGACGCCGGATCGGAATCGTAGGCCAGCCGCCGCCGCATCACCTCCATGCGCGGACCGTCCTCCTGCTCGCCCGCCACGCGCACCGACAGCGCGAAGCGGTCCAGCATCTGCGGGCGCAGGTCGCCTTCCTCGGGGTTCATGGTCCCGATCATCGTGAAGCGGCTCGGGTGCGCATGGCTCAGTCCCTCGCGCTCCAGGCGGTTCACGCCGCTTTCGCAGGCGTCCAGGAGGCATTCGACCAGATGGTCGTCCAGGAGGTTGACCTCGTCCACGTACAGGATCCCTCCGTCGACCCGCGACAGCAGGCCCGGACGCCAGGCAGCCTCTCCGTCGGCGATCGCCCGTTCCAGGTCCAGATGGCCCAGCACGCGGTCCTCGGTGGCGCCCAAGGGAAGATCGACAAAGGGCACACCGTCCCCGACGATTTCCGACAGCCCACGCGCCGCAGTGGACTTGGCCGTGCCCTTCTCGCCGCGCAGCAGCACGCCGCCCAGCCGTGGATCCACGGCGGCCAGCAGCAGGCACAGGCGCAGATCCTCCTGCCCCACCAGGGCAGCCAGCGGGAAGGGCATCGCGCGCCGCTCAGAGCCGGAAGTCATTCTTCCATTCCTCCACGTCCGTCCGGGTCCGGATGTCGACCAGGCTGCCCTGCATCTCGCCGCGCACCTCGCCCAGCTCAGCCTCGATGTCGCCCTCGGCCTCCAGCAAGGCGTCCTGGAGCAGTTGCGCCTCCTGGGCGTCGGCCTTCCAGAGCCCGCGCTGGAAAGCCTCCATCAGCCGTCTCGACACCGATTCCAGCACATGGGGATTGACCTCGCGCAGCCAGGCGCACATCCCGGGGTCACCCAGGACGCGGCGGGCGAACTGGTCGAAGTGGCGCTTTTCCACCACCTTGGCCGTGGCCTCCCAGGCGTAGAGCGACTCGGACAAATGGAGGATGGCGATCGCTCCCTGGTATCCTTCCTCCTTGCGTTCGGCAAGCCATCCGGCACTGGCAAGGCGGGCGCAGAGCGCCTGGTCGATCTCCTCGCGCAGATCGCGCACGGCGGTCTCGCGACGCGAGGTGGATCCCCACCAGGTGCGGGGCGCGGGCCTTCCCGCCAGGCGCGGGGCCAGGCTGGCCCCTCCTTGGAACGCGGCATAGCTGGTGATGGACAGGGCGTCCCACTCGGGACCCACGGCCTTCTGGAAGGTCGCCTCCACCCCTTCGGAGAGCTTGAGGTATTCCTGCAGACCCGCCTGCACGCCGCCCGCCTCGCCGCGTCCGTCCAGCCCCTGGCCGTAGGCCCGGCCGGTCCAGTTCACCCACGTCTCGGCCAGGTCCTTGTCGTCGTTCCAGGCCGAGGCGGCCAGCTGAAGGTCGACTCCGGTGCCGAAGCTCCCGGGTCGGCTCGAGAAGACGCGCGCGGTCGCCAGACGCTCGAGGGTTTTCCCGTCGGCCTCAAGGCATCCGCGCAGGCGCTCGAGGCTCTCGTCCCGGGCGGCACGCACGAAATTGACCCCGTGTGGCTCGTCGAGGGCCGCCACGCGCCGCACCGCCTCGTCGATGCGGCCCCACACGACGGGCAGGCTGTCGCGCACCACACCGCTCATCTGCACCATCACGTCCACGCGCGGACGGGAAATGACGGATCCTGTCGCATCCTCCAGCGTCAGACCGGAGCAGGGGACGATCTCGATCCCGCACACCGCGCCGCTCCTGTCGCGCACCGGGCGGCATCCCAGAAGCCAGAGGATCTGGGCGAACACCTCGCCCTCGCTCTGGAACACGTCGCTGGACCACAGGGCGATCGAGATGCGGCGGGGGAAGCGCCCTTCCCCGGCAAGGTGCGCCTTGAGGAGCCCCGCTCCCAGCTCCTGGCCCACCTGCTGCGCCGCCTCGGTGGGCACGCGACGCAGGTCGATGCCGAAGAGGTTCCGCCCGGTGGGCAGGACGTCGCGCCGCCCGCGCAGGAGCGATCCCCCGGGCCCCGGAGCCACGAAGCCCCCCGACAGGGCCCCCGTCACATTTGACAGTTCCTGTCCCGTCCTTGCCAGGTCGTCCGCGAGCGCCCCGGGATCGGGATCCTCCCCGGTTCCTTCGGCGAGCATGAGGCGGTAGCGCTCCGTCGACTCGGCGTCGGGAATGCGCCCCAGCACGTGAAGCCGCCCCTTGCAGCGCCGTCTGGCCAGCACCTGGATCCGGCGCGGCAAGTCGTCGCGGAACGTCTCCCAATCGGATCCCGGCTTCCCGTCGGCAGCGGTGGGTTCGCTCCAGATTCCCGCAGCCAGAACCTTCTCGCGCAGGTCCGCCTCGATCCGCCCGCGTCGCGAGGCTTCCGAGGGCGAGGCCGCCTGCTGCCACTGGCGATGGAGGTCCAGGAGCTGGGCGAGGTTCGCGTCGTCCTCGCCGACCTCCGCCGAGGCCACGGGAAGATGCCCCACGGTGACGGCCAGGGCACGTCGCTTGGCCACCAGCGCCTCGCCTGCGGGCTCGCTGTGGTAGGGGTAGACCACGGGAAGATGTCCCACAGAAACGCCCGACCAGTCGAGGGCGCTCGGACAGATCCGGCGCCCGGGAAGCCATTCGATGGGGCCTTCCGCCCCCAGGGGCACCAGCGCATCGACCTCGCGCTGCAGCCACCAGAAGGTGGCCAGCCACTGGTGCGGCGGCGGGATGTCGGGATCGTGCAGGATGCGGCAGACCTCCCCGTCGCAGCGCGAACCCCAACAGCCGCGCTTGGGATCGGTCATCACCAGTACGTTCCCGAACCGCAGGCCGCTCACCACCAGGCGCGGATCGGACCCATCCTTGTCCAGCGCCATGGACTTCCCGGGAAAAGGGCCCCAGCCCTTCTCGACCGCTGCGCGCGAGGCTTCGGGCAGGGAGTCGTAGCGGGTGCGGTACTCCTCCTCTCCCACCAGCGCCAGCGCCCCGCCCTTGTCGACGATCGACTCCACCGTGGTCCATCGGAACTCCTGGATGGCTCGCCGTTCCAGGAGCATGGCCACCAGGGCCTTGCCGTCCTCGGGAATTCCCTCCACCGACCAGCCTTGTCCCTTCAGGGCGCGCAGCAGCTCCACGCAGCTGTGGGCACCGTCCAATCCTCCGGCCGTCCCCAGGGTCCCCTCGACGCTCGCGCAGGTGGCGTGGTGCAGCAGGACCGCGACCTTGCGGTCGGCGGCCGGCGTGGTCCGCAACCGGATCCAGGCCGCGCTGCGGGCGGCGATGCGCCCGATCTCCTCGGGCAGCGGGTCGCAGCGCATGCGGGTTCCCGGTCCGGCCGGGTTGGGTTCGCGCACCGTCCCGGCGTACACCACGGGCTCGATGGCACCCAGGAGCTCGGGCAGTGCCACGCTCCAGGTGGCGGACATGGCCGACAGGCCGTCGGGACTCTCGCGGTAGGCGGCGGCGCTTTGGGTGTAGGTGCGCACCAGCTGCTGCACCGGCACGTTCCAGCGCGCGAAGGGGCTCGAATCGAAGGCGCCGGCCCCGTGGGAGATCAGGCCGTTCCAGACCGCGCCCAGACGCGGCGACAGGGAATCGATGAGCCCGCGCAGCGGGTTCCCCTCGCGCAGCAGGCCCGATGCGATCTCGTGGTCGCAGACGACCGAGACACCCAGGAGTCCGTGCGCGGCCAGGGCCGAAAGCGCGGGAGCCAGCCAAGCGTCGTCGCCGTCGAGAAACGAGGTGCGCGCCCACAGGAGCGCGACGATCGGGGCTCCGGCAGGTACGTCCGCCGCCCGGGTCGCAAGCGCCAGATGGGCGGCCAGGTCTTCGGAGAGGATCGTGTCCCCGGGAAAGGACAGCCCGCACAGAAGCGGCTCCGTGGGCGCGGGAGGCTCCGCACCCAGACCGGCCGCGAACAGCAGCAGTCGTACGGCATTGGCCCCTTCCGAGGGAGTCCCGACACGCAGGTGGACATCGAAGCGCGCCAGCAGCGGATCGGCGGCCTCGGGACGGTCGGAGTGCCGGATCCACGCGCGCCTTGCCCGCAGGCACGCGGCCTCGAGGACATCGGCCCCGGGCATGGCCGCGGTCAGGTCGGCAAGCACCGCGTCGGCTCCGGAGAGGTCGTGTTCAAATCCCTCGCGCCCGAGCCAGGCATCCTGGCCTCCCGCGAGAAGTCGGATTCCGTCCCGGGCCAGAAGCTCCGAGGCGGCAGCCCAGAGGCTGGTGGGGACGGAGTGACCCGCCACGATGCGCACTTCGATCATCGCTTCTCTCCTTGCGCCCCCAGGCGCTCCTCGATGTCCCCTTCGGCCTGGAGCAGCGCCTCCTGCAGGCGCTCCTTGTAGTCTCCCGGCCTCTCCCACAGGCCGCGCTCGATGGCGTCCAGCAGGTGCTCGGCGATGTGGTGCTGCGCGTCGGGATTGTGCGCCTGGAAGAACTCCTGCATGGCCGGGTCCAGCGCGTAGGTCTCGGCCAGGCGCTCGTACTGCCAGTCCTCCAGGATTCCCGAGGTCGCGTCCCACCAGATGCAGTAGTCGACATTTTTTGACATATCACCGGCGCCTTTGTACCCATGGCGCTTCATGCCCTCGATCCACTTGGGATTGAGCAGCCGCGTGCGGAACACGAAGCGCGCCTCCTCGTCGGTGGAGCGCATGCGCACCCGCTTGGGGTCGTTGGCGTCCCCGTTGTAGCTGGCCGCCTGGCCGCCCGCGTGGCGCACGGCGGCGTTCATTCCGCCCTGGTAGTGGATCACGTCGTCCATGGACAGGATGTCGAACTCGCGGCTGTCCATGTTCTGCACCGTGCAGACCATGCGGTTCAGGCGTCGTTCCAGGGCCGCCACGTCTTTCTTGCCGTACAGGTCTTCGCCGTAGGCGTAGGACCCCCAGTCGGTCCAGACGCGCCCCAGGTCCTCGGGCCTGGTCCACTTCCCGTTCTCCAGGAGCGTATCGATCCCGGGGCCGTGCGTGCCGGGGCGTTCGCCGAAGACGCGAAGCGTCGCCCGGCGCGCGGCCGACTCCTCGTCCATCCCTTCGGCCCTCCAATGGGCCGTCTCCTCCCGCACGGCGGCGGCCAGGAAGTTCTCGTCCTCGGGCTCGTCCAGGCAGGCGACCATGCGCACGGCCTTGTCCAGCAGCTCCAGGAGATTGGGAAAGGCGTCGCGGAAGAAGCTCGAGGTCCGCACGGTCACGTCGATGCGCGGCCACCGGCGCAGCTCGCGCGGCAACAGCTCAAGGCCCGTCACCTTCTCGGACCCCCGGTGCCAAACGGGACGCACGCCCATGAGGTAGAGGATCTCCGCCACGTCGTCGCCTCGGGTGCGCATGGTGGGCGTTCCCCACAGGATGATCCCCACCGTGCGCGGCAGCTCCCCGTGGTCTTCGCGGTAGCGCTCCATCAACGCGTCGCCCAGCCGCACGCCCACGTCCCAGGCATCCTTCCCGGGCACCGCGTAGGGATCGAGCGACTTGAAGTTGCGCCCGGTGGGAAGGATCTCGCAGGCGCCGCGCGTGAGGCATCCCGCCTCGCCCGGCGGCACGAAGCGTCCCGAGAGGGCGAGGTCGCAGTTGTCGAGCTCCTCGACGGTGCGCGCCAGAGGGCCGCGGAGGCGTTCGTGCGCGGCGCGCAGTCCCTTGCGCAGCAGGGCCGGTGCGCCCGCGAAGGCGTCTTCCGTCCATCCTTCTTCTTCCAATTGACGGAATCTGTCTTCCAGGGAATCCATGACCTCGCGCCGCAGCTCGCCCCAGGTCTTTCCGGTCCTGGGATCGGTACCCGCCGCGTCCGAGAAGATCCGCTCGGGATCGATGCCCATCCAACGGGCCGTCTCCTCCCAGAGCGAGGGGGCATCGGCAAAGGGAAGGCGGGTGGAATGGACCAGCAGATGCGCGAGGAAGTCGCCTTCGGGGGGATTGCCCATCACATGCAGGCCGTCGTTGACCGCGCAGTCGCGCACGTCGTGAAGGAAGCCGTGCAGCTTGCGGCAAGCGGCCTCGAACGCCTCGCCCATCGGGTCGGAATCCCATCCTTGGGGAAGGTCGGCGTCCAGGTGGGACTTCGCGACCGCCTCGACCAGGCGCGGAGCGATCACCACCAGCTTGCCGGCATCGTCCAGACGCACCCGGCGTGCTTCCTCCAGCAGGTCCGACACTTCCTGAAGCTCGGACGGGAGGTCGGCCGACATCTGCGGCTGGGCCAGGTGGTCGATGATGCAGGCGGCACCGCGCCGCTTGGCCTGGGTGCCCTCGCCGGGATTGTTCACGATGTAGGGATAGACGTTGGGGAGGTCGGCAAGGGCCACGTCCGTGAGGCACTCGCGCGAAAGCCCCAGGCTCTTGCCCGGAAGCCATTCCACCGATCCGTGCGTGCCCACGTGGACCACCGCCTGGGCTCCGAAGTCCTCGCGCAGCCAGCGGTAGTAGGCGTGGTAGTGGTGCGGGAACGGCAGGTCGGGGTCGTGGATGGGGTTCTCCTCGTCCTCGAACTGGGCCAGCCAGCCCCGGGGAGGCTGCATCCCCACGAACACGTTTCCGCGCACGATGCCGCCCACCAGGAGATCGCCCTCGTGCCCGAACACCTTGCCGGGAAGATCGCCCCAGGCGGTCTCCAGGCGCGATCGGACGGATTTCGGCAACTGCGCGTGGCGTTCGCGCACGGTTGCCGATGGGATGCGTGCGGCCGCACGCTCGGCCTGGGCGGCGACATCCAACCAGCGCCGGTCGTTGGTGAGCCGCGCGAGCATCTCGTGCGCCAGCACCTCGCCGCTCTCCCAAGGTTCGGTGATCCATCCCTTGGCCTGGAAGCGCGCGAGCAGGCGGTTCATGCTCTCGAAGGTGTCGAGTCCGTAGCCCGACCCCAGGCAGTCGGCGCGGGGTGGATTGTGGTGGAAGAGCACGGCGACCTTGCGGTGCTCCACCGGCGTGGCCGCGAGCCTGGCCCAGTTCAGGGCGAGGTCGACGATCCGCCCCAGCCGCTCCGGGACGGGAACCTGCGTGGAGAGGGTCGCGCCGGTGAGCGGATCGCGCTTGCCCGTCTCGCGGGTGGCGGCCACGGTGGTGATGAGGCACCCGTCGAACTCGGGCTGCGCCGCCGACACCGACACGTCCATCATCCCCACGCCCTGCGGGCTTTCGGACCACACGGCGTAGGGGACGTTGCAGGAGATCATCTGCAGCACGGGAACGCCCAGCCGCTCGTAGACGCCGTGCACCCCTTGCCCCGCCAGGGAAAATGCCATGGACGACAGCAGTACGCCGATGCGGGACACCCCCTCGTGGTCCAGGAAATAGCGGTCGACCACCTCGGCGGTGCCGCCGTGGCCCTTCTCGGCGTCGGGGAAGCGATCGTGGAAGACGCACAGGGGAACGGCCCCGCGCGCCTCCACCGCGGCGATGGTCGCGCAGGCCAGCGCCGTCTCGCCGTTGTTCCAATGGGTGTGGTAGAGGAACAGGCCCACCACCGGGGCCTCGGGCCCGAGCTGCAGGGCGGCGCGGCGGGCGGCGAGGTACTCCTCCACCGGCGCCTGCGAATCGCAGAGCGCAGGGTGGAAGATCCCGTGCGCAGGCAGGCGCGCGGGATCGGGAGACGGTCCCAGGTCCAGTCCCAGGTCGCGCGCGAGATCCAGCAGGAAGCCGCGCCAGTTGTCGGGGCCTCCCAGGTGCAGGAACGAAAGGCGACGGCGCAGGGCCGCGTCGGGTTCCATCAATCCGAAGTCCCGCAGCACCTCGGGCTCCTCGTCGCAGCCGCGGCTGGGCTGCAGGTGGCGCCAGCGGCCGCGCGAGGCGGCATCCAGGACGGGCCAGCCTGGCATCGTCCCTGCGGTGCCGTGGGGCACGAACACCGCGGCATCGGCGTCGGCGAGCTCCCTGGCCCAGGCCTCCACGGAGCGTGTGTCGAAGAGGTCGTCGGAGGTGCGGGCCTGCACGTCCAGGAACGGGGACGCCAAGGAGCGCAGCGCCGCCGAGAGGCTGGGGACCTCGCTCCCCGAGGTGAAGGTGAAGCGCAGGCGCAGGGAGCGGCTCATGCCTTGGCCTGTGCCGGTTCGGCGGCTTCCGTCCGGTGCCGGGCGAGCGCGTGCAGCAATGCGTCCAGGCGGTCGAAATCGTGCTCCCCGATCCTCCAAAGCGCGTCCTGCCCGCTTGCCAGCACCTCGACCAGCGGGCCTTCCGCCTCGTCGATCCGCCATCCCATGCGCTCCAGCGCGCGGGCCGTCCAGGCGCAGGCGTCCCCGCTTCCGGACAGGCGCAGCGCTCGGAAAGGGCGGCGATCGAGCCGGATCTGCCCGTGCTGCGGATCCAGACGGAACCCGGCATCGGGAAAGGCCTTGTCGAAGGCCCCACGCAGGGCGATCTCCTCGGGGGCCGCGCACACGGGCGGGCAGTCCGGGGCCAGGAGGATCCACTGGTCGGCCATCTGCAGCGCCAGGTCGATCTCGTGGGTGGACAGCAGCACCGCCTTGCCGTGTTCGCGGGCAAGCGCAAGCAGCAGGCGCATCAGAGCGATGCGGTGAGGCCAGTCCAGATGCGCGGTGGGCTCGTCCATCAGGAGGAAGGGGGCGTCCTGCGCCAGGGCCCGCGCCACCTGCACGCGGGCGCGCTCCCCGTCCGAGAGCTCGCTGTAGCTGCGCTGCCGCAGGCCCGTGGCGGAGGTGGCCTCCAGGGCCGCGTCCACGGCCCGCAGGTCCTTGGCCTCCAGGCGGCCGAAGGCCCCGGTGTGCGGCAGCCTCCCCAGGGACACGAGCTCCTCCACGCGGATCCCGCCGTTGGCCGGACGCTCGTTGAAGACCAGCGCCATGGTGCGGGCGAGCTCTCCCGGCCGCATCCGGAACGGATCCAGCCCACCCACCGCGAGCCGACCCGACAGGACCGGGACGATGCCAGCGAGCGAACGCAGGAGCGTGGACTTCCCGGCGCCGTTGGGTCCCAGAAGGCAGACCATCTGCCCCGCCCGGATCCCGATGTCCAGGTGTTTGACGATCTCCACCGGTCCGCGCCGGTGGCGGTATCCCAAGGTCAGATCCTGTCCGACCGCGATCAGTTCCCCATGGCGCGTCATCCGAAGGCCTCCTGCAGGTTCTTTCTTCCCGTCACCACCCAGATCACCACCGGGGCCCCGAAGAGCGAAGTGACCGCATTGAGGGGCAGCGTGGTGGAACTGCCCGGCCAATGGGTCGCCAGGTCGCAGGCCAGCATCAGCACCGCCCCGCACAGCACGCATCCGGGCAGGAGGCGCCGATGGGTGGCGGAACCGACCATGGGACGCGCCAGGTGCGGCACGGCCATGCCCACGAAGGCGACGGGACCGCAGAAGGCCGTCACGGTGCCCGCGAGCAGGCTGGTGGTCAGCACCACCTGAAGACGCGCCGCCGGGACGCTCACGCCCAGGCTGCGCGCGTGCGACTCGCCCATGAGCAGTGCGTCCAGGCTCTTGGTCCACAGGCACGAGAGAGCCAGCCCCGCCAGCACCACCGGCCCCATCACCAGGAGCTTGGTCCAGCCCAGCCCCCCCACCGATCCGAAGGTCCACAGCAGGAAGGACTGCAGGAGCTCCGGGGCCGTGAAGTACTGCAGGATGGCCACCACCGCCCCGGTCATGCTCCCGACCATCAGCCCGATGATGAGCAGGTTCACCCCGGCATTCACCTTGATCGCCAGGAGCACGATCGCCACCATCACAGCGGCCGATCCCAGGATGGCGGCCCCCACCACGCCCCAGTAGCCCAGGCCCGAGAAGGAACTGCTCCAAGCGGCGCTTCCGGCCCCTCCCAGCACCAGCAGGGCGACCCCGAGCGAGGCGCCCGAGCTGATCCCCAACTCGAACGGCCCGGCCAGCGGGTTGCGGAAGAGGGTCTGCATCTGCAGGCCGGCGACGGCAAGCGAGGCTCCCACCAGCATGGCCGTGAGGGCCCGCGGAAGACGGTAGTCCCAGACGATGCGCGACAGCACGTCGCCGGAGGGGAGCTGGCCGAACAGGGCGGCAAGGGTCTTTCCCAGGGGAAGGGCGGCCTCGCCCAGGCAGATGTCGGCGGCGAAGAGGGCGATCAGCAGGGCGCCCCCGGCCGCGCAGCGGATGCGCATCGAAGGCGCGCTCACGGCTTGGCCCCCAGGCGGCGGTAGTAGGTCATGGAGGTGTCTCCTGTCGAGGTTGGATGGAAGATGGAGGCAAGGTCGGCCAGGACCCGGTCGGGATTCACGACTCCCGATTCCCAGTAGTCGTTGCCTCCGGCCTTGTTCGTGCGCCTGTCGTTGTTGTAGACCCGGCCTCGGCCCAGGGCGCAGAAGACCGCGTTACGCGGGTCCATGGCCGCCAGTCCCTTGAGGTCCTTGGCCTGTCCAGGGTGGACCCACACCTGGGCGTCGTGGGCCTGGAGCACCACCCGTTCGACGCCCAACGGCACGCTGCCCGCCCCGGGCAGGGACTTCCACGAATAGTCGGCACCGGCATCGCGCAGGAACGTCGCCGCGTAGCTTCCGCCGGAGGGGACGTTCCTGCTCCCGCTCCAGTTGGAGCCCACCACGACCTTGGGACGGGCGCCGGGAGCCGAACGGGCCTGGCGCACCGAATCGTAGCGCCGCGCGATGCCCTGGTAGAGCTCCAGGGCCGACGAGTCCCGGCCGACGAAGGCTCCCAGGAAGCGGATCCATTCCGCTCGTCCCAGGGGCGTGTCCTCCATCCATTCGGCCACCACCACCACGGGCAGGCCGAACTCGCGGAACTGGTCGTTGCGGTCGTAGGCCGGGATTCCCGATCCCGAGGCCAGCACCAGGTCGGGCGCCAGCAGCAGCATCGACTCGATGCGCTGGGACACCTGCATGCCCCGCTTTCCCAAGTCCGCGACCTCCTTGCGGCGGATCCGCGCCGCCACCGAGGGCGTCCACACCGAGGCGGAGTTGCCCATCCCCACGATGGCGTTCGCCATCCCGAGCTCTTGGAGGAAGGCCGCGTAGACGGTGGACAGGCTCACGATGCGCCGGGTCGGCACCGCCACCACGGTCACGTCGGGGACGCGCGCGAGCCTGCGAGCCCGCTCCAGCAGGTCGGGGCGGGTGCGCGGCACCAGGAGATAGCGCGACACGTCCTTGGAACCGCGCCACGGCTGGCTCACGGTCAGGCGGCGCACCTGCCCGCAGTCCTCCAGCGTGAAGCGCCGCGCCTCGCGCATCGGGACCTCGCGGCAGGGGGATCCCAGCAAGGCCGCGTCCTCGGCCCCGGACGGCAGCCTCGCCCCTTCGCATCCGGACAGGGCAAGGCCCAGCGCCGCGAGGACGCCGAGCCTTGTGACAGGATCTGTCTTGATCCGCAGCATCAGAACTCGTGCCGGGCGCTGATCTTCCAGTTGCGGCCGGGCATGTTGTAGCCGCGCTTCTCGTAGTAGTTCTCGTCGGAGAGGTTGTTCACGGCCAGGGTCAGGCGCGTGCCTTGGGCCACCGGCACCTGCACCGTGACGTCGGTCACCAGGAAGGCCGGATAGCGGATCACCGGATAGGTGGCGTCGGTCCAGTCGGTGTCCTTGCGACGTCCCACGTAGCGGCTGGAGAGGCGCACGCTGCTGCGGTCGGGAGCGGTGAACTCTATGCCGCCGGTCCAGTTGGTCCCCACGTTCATGGCGTCCGCCGTGGTCTTCACGCTGTCGCGAAGGCCGTCCTTGCTGGGCGTCCAGGTCACCTCGTCGAGGGTCGTGTAGATGGTGGAGTTCCCGAAGACCCTGGCTCCCCAGCGCCAGCCGAACGGCTTGCCCACGTCCCAGCTCCCGGAGAGCTCCACGCCCCGGTAGGTGGCCTCGTCGGCGTTCACGTAGCGGGTGGCGCTTGCGATGGTGTCGCCCTCGGCATAGCCCAGCGCATCCGAGGAGGTGCGGGTCACGCGCGAGGCGATCTTGTCCTGCACGAAGTTGCCGAACACTGTGACGTCGGCCCTGATGCCCGATTCGGCAAGCTCAAGTCCCAGTCCGCCGTCCACCGTCCAGTTGCTCTCCGGATCCAGGTCGGAGTTCCCGTAGGTCACGGCGACCTGGCCGGGACGCTTGGCGTTGGGAGTGGTCACCGAGTACCCCGCCACCTGGAAGGCGTCGGGGGTCACGAAGCCGCGCCCGAACGAGGCGTGGGCGCGCAGTCCCATCGGGAGCAGGCTCACCAGCCCGGCCGATGGGCTCAGCACATGGAACCAACGCGTCTCGGGATGGAAGCTGGGAAGCATCTCCGTCTCCCTGGTCTCGAATCCGATCAGGTCGTAGCGCAGCCCTGCCGTGGCGATCAAGAGTCCCTTCCAGGGATCGACCGTCCCTTCGGCGTAGCCGGCCACATCGTGGATCGCATAGTCGGGGCTGTACGGCGCCGTCCGCGTGATGGAGTTCGTCCACTTCTCGGTCGCCGTCTCGCGGGTGTTCCAATCGGCTCCGAAGACCAGCGAATGCGCCCCGAGGGAAAGGTTGTCCCGAGCCTGCACGCCCATCCAGTCGATGGTGTTGTCGTAGTAGCGGTAGCTCTTGGTTCCGGTGTACCAGTTCTCGGAATACTCGCGGGACCGGAAACCCTGCAAGGTGACCGCATGGTCGCCAAACCTGCCCCGGGCGACTAGGTCCGCGCTGTAGCGTTCCAGGTTCTTCAGTCCCTGCGAACCCGTCCCGTTGGCGAGGTCTCCCGGGCTCTCGACGCTGGGCGCATCGTAGGCGGTCAAGCGCGAGCGCACGTACCAAGGACCTCGGCTCCATCCCAGGCTGACGGCTCCTTGGCCTTCCTGGTAGCTGGTGAACGGGCGCACCACACCGTCCCCGCTGTCGACCTTGACCTGACCCGAGGCGGTGGTCGGAAGATTCTCGTCCCACCCAAGCCAGTCCTTGAGCAGGTGGTTGCGACCGATGCGGTAGTCCTCGCCCTGGTTCATGACGCGGCCGGCGGCATCCCAGAAGACTCCGCTTGAGGTATCGCGCCCCCCTGCGCCGAATCCGGCCTCGGTCCACCCGAACGAACCGGCGCCCAACTGCACGTACGGCCTGGTCACGGCCTTGGTCGTCACCACGTTGATCACGCCGCCCATGGCCATCGGCCCGAAGAGCGCCGAGGAGGGTCCTTTGAGGACCTCGACGTGATCGACGTCGAAGAGCCCTATGGTGGCCATGTTCGTCGCACCTGCGAGGTGGCCGTCCACCAGGAGCAGGGTGCGCTGGTTCAGCCCGGAATACTGGGGACGGAAGCCGCGCACTCCGACCCCCGAGAGCAGGCCGGGGTACTGGATGACGTCGATGTCTGAGGTCTTCTTCAGGAGGTCCGAGAGATCCGTCGCCGGGGTCATCTCGATGTCCGCCCGCGTGACGACCTCCGTCTTCTGGGCGATCTCCCTCACAGGGCGATCACGGCGGGAACCCTTGACCACGACGGTCTTGGAGGCGAGACTGTCGCCCAGGGTGTCGGGGGGGGAGGACGGGGAGCCCGCGAGGGCGCTCAGGGACGTCGCAAGGGAAAGCAGCATGAACGGGCCTTGTCCGCGCTTGGCGCAAAGGTCCCGGAATCGACCGGTGATGATGTCGCGCGCTTCCCGTCCTTGCCTGGGATCGCCACGAGCATCCGGCAGTCTCCACGGGGAGACCGCGCCATGCGGCAGCGATGGAAGGAACGCGCTTGGGCAGCAGGACTGCGACCAATCATCCGTGGTGCCTATTCCGAGAGGCATGGATCCAGAGCCGACACTTTTGTGTCGGCACCCTAGGCAGGTCTCCTGGCTCGAGGCCCCGCCGTCCGCCTTCCCGGGATCTCTCCCAGTGGCCTTTGGACGACGGGTTGCAACCTTCGTTGCACCCCTTACAGTGGCTGGTCCGCTGCCGATTCTCACGGCATTCCCGGGCTTGCGGAAGTTCTCGACTCCCGCACACCCCGCTTTCGCAGGACCTAAGGTGCCTACAACTTGGCCCCGTCCGGCGGCGATGTCAAGCGATTATTCCGTCGATCCGAATTTTGACGGAATATGTCAAATAGACGCGACGAGGCACGCGCCGGGAGTCCCGGCGACCGTCTGCGGCGATGCTTCCGCCGGGCCTACAGCAGCCGGATCCCCCACCGCCCCGCAAGGCTCCCGAATCCCCAGAGGCATGCGGCGGTCAGCAGGACCGAGAGCCCCAGCGAGGGCCAGAACCCGATCCTGGGCAGCATCCACGGGAAGGCCAGGAACATCGGAAGCGTCGGCACCACGTACCAGAAGGTGTACCAGGCATGGGCTGCGATCCGTTCGGGCGCCTGGCGTTCCAGGTGCATCCAGACCAGGGCCAAAAGGGTGACCGACGGGAGCGAGGCCACCAGCGCACCGATCCGGTCGCCGCGCCTGGCGGCTTCCCCGACCGCCACCACCACGCCGGCGGTGACGAGGTACTTCACCGCGATCGGAAGCAACCTTCGCCCCTGCGTCGCCGCAGCCCGCAGGCCACCAGCATCTCCCCGTCCTCCATCAGCGCCGCCGCCCCGCCGTCGTAGGCCAGCTGTCCGTCCACCAGCACCAGGGAGCGCGCAGCCCATTCCGAGGCCAGTTCCAGGTCGTGGGTGGACAGGATCACCGTCGTCCCCTCGGCCGCGAGCCGCGCCAGGAGCTCGAGGAGATCCTCCTCGCTGCGGCGGTCCAGCCCCGCCGTGGGCTCGTCCAGGAGCAACAGGCGCGGACGCATGGCCAGCACCCCGGCCAAGGCCGCGCGCTTCCTCATCCCGTGGCTGAGCACGTGCGGGGGAAGGTCGGCGAATTCCCCAAGCCCGACCTCGACGAGCGCCTCCATGGCCCGCTCCCGGACCAGGTCGGCCGGAAGCCCCTGGTTGAGCGGCCCGAAGGACACGTCGGCAAGCAAGGTGCCGGCGAAGAGCTGGTCGTCGGGATCCTGGAACAGGAGCCCCGCCTCCAGACGCCACCGCGCCAGCCCCTTGCGGGAGCGGTCTGCCGGAACCCCGCGCCAGCGCACCTCGCCCCGATCCGGCTCCAGCAGCCCGTTGCACAGCTGCAGGAAGGTGCTCTTGCCCGCGCCGTTCCCGCCCAGGAGCGCCACGCGCTCGCCCGATTTGACAGAAAATGTCACATCTTCCAGGGCATTGCGGCGCAGGGCAGGGATGCGCTCGGCCAGGCGTCCACCGCCCGGATAGGCGTACCCGACCCCGGAGAAGGCGATCAGCTCAGAGTCCAAGGCGGGCCTTTCCGAACAGGACAAGAATTGCCAGAATGACAGGGACGGCCAGCGCCCCCGCAAGGCCTGCCGCCTTCACCTCGAAGCCCTCCCGAGGAAACCGCACCGCGCCGTCCAGGCTCCCCCGGGCCGCCAGCCCCGCCTCGAGCCGGGAGGCCCGATCCAGGGAATGTACGAAGAGCGCTGCGGCCGCGAGCGGCAGGCTTCGGCGCAGGGCCGCGTTCGATCCGGCCCCGCCCCGGCAGGCGAGGCTGCGGCGCAGCCGCGCGAAGGTCTCGTCCAGCAGGAAGATCTGGCGGTGCACCAGGATCAGGAGGTCCGTCAGGAGCTCGGGCACGCCCCATCGGCGCAGCAGGCCCACCAGGCGCGGGAACGGGGTCGTAAAGACCAGCAGGAGCGTGGCCGAGAGCGTTCCCGTCGAGCGGGCGAGGGCAAACAGGCCCCGTTGCAGGCCGACGCCATCCAGGCCGAAGGCCGGACCGCCCAGCCAGCGCACCTCCAGGGAAAGCGGCAGCAGCGAGACCACGGCGAAGCCCGCGCCGCCCAGCAGCATCCGCCACCAGGGCCAGGCAGGCACCTGCGCCAGGCGTGACAGGAGGAACGCCACCGCAATCACGGCCGGTCCCGCCAGCAGCGAAGGTACGCACAGGGCGCACAGCCCCAGACCCGCGCACAGCACGCAGGTCTCGACGGTGCGGTCGCGCCAGGCGCAAAGGCAGGCGCTCTCCTCAACGCTACGCATCCTGGTCCTTGGCCGCGCTCCGGCGCCCGCGCCAGTAGCCCAGCGCATAGAACAGGGCCCCCGCCCCGGCCGCCGCCTGGAGCCCGAAGAGCAGGCTCTCGATCTCGCCGCTGGGAGGCTCCCACAGGGGCGCGAACCAAGGCTTGTACTTCGGGTCGATCTGGGCGATCGCGGCACAGGCCTGGTCGTCGCTGCCTCCGAAGGCCTCGCCGGTTGCCGGGCGAGAAAAGGCCAAGGCGAAGACCGCCATCGCCACCGTGCCGCCAACAAGCAGGAGATTCTTGGTCTTCGTGTCCATCAGGCGGCTCCGTTCAGGACGGGGAAGCGCTTGTCGTCCCCGAGGTGGCTTTTCAGGAGGTTGATGACAAAAACTGTCAGAAGCCCCTCGCTCACGGCAAGCGGGATCTGGGTCGGCACGAAGATCATGAAGAACTTCGCCGCCGAGGCGAACACGCCTCCCTGCGCGGAGGGAAAGGCCAGGCCCAGCTGGAAGGACGTGACCATGTAGGTGCAGAGATCCGAAATGGACGCGGCCAGGAACACCGCGAGGCCGGAAGGCATGCGCATCCTGAGCGAGAGGCGATGCACGGCCCAAGCGACTAGGCTGCCCGCGATCGCCATCGAAAAGGCGTTGGCCCCCAGCGTCGTGAGGCCTCCGTGGGCCAGGAAGAGCGCCTGGAACAGGAGCACGATCGTCCCCAGCACCATCATGGGAAACGGCCCCAGCAGGGCCGCTCCCAGGCCGATTCCGGTGGGATGGGAACAGCTGCCCGTGACCGAGGGGATCTTCATGGCCGAGAGCACGAAGGCGAAGCCTGCGCAGGCGCCCAGGAAAAGCCGCCCCGACGGATTCTCGCGGTTCCATCTGTTCAATCGATACAGTCCGTAGCCCAGGAACGGGGCCGATGCGGCCGTCCACCCGATGGCGTGCTTGACCGGCAGATAGCCTTCCATGATGTGCATCAGGAACCTTTCTTCTCAAGGGTAGGAAACGCGAACCACAGGCCCGCCGTGACGCTCCAGTCGGGATCGCTTGCGATCGTGGAACCGATGCCGAGATCGATCGCGAAGGACTCGACGGGCCTGAGCTGCCCGCCGACCTTCCAATCCTGGGCCGCGCGCTGATCGCCGCGCACCTGCGCTCCGAGGCTCAAGGAACCAAGCGCGCAGTTGGGGTTGACGCCCCAGGAAAGGTCGGCGTGGCGCTCCCCTCCGGCGAAGTCGCCACCGACATTGAGGTTGACGCCAAGATCGCCGAAGCCCTTGGAGAGGATCCCGTTGAGGCTGTATTCGGAGGTCCCCAGCGCGGTCGCGAAGGACATCGAAAGCAGCTCCGGGACCAGAGCGTACTTGGCCGACAGTTCGGCGTTCTCGAAACGGCGCTCGGCCTCGGGCCAGGCCGCCCATCCCGCCGAGATCCCGAGATCCATCCGTTCGGTGAGGCCGTGCTTCAGGCCAAGGGAAAAGGCTCCCTTGTCGCTCCAGGACTCGGATCCCAGTTCGGTCTCGAAGGTTCCCGGCGCGACGGTTCCCGCGTCGTCCGTCGCAAAGGGGCGTGCCGCCCGAGCCCCATTGCACAGCACCATGGCCCCAGTGGCCGCCATCATCAGCATCCTCATAGGCTCATTCCCTTTCCCGCAGGACACCAGCCTGCACGGTCCTCAGGGACGGGAAGGGCCACCATGCACGGATCGACCAGGAAGCCTCCCCTGCAAGCCGACTCGGCGAGGGAAGGAAGGATCGAAAATCTGTCAAACCGTGTCGGTGCTCCATCGCCCAGTCCAAGAGGCGTAGTCGAAGCCATCGCTTTTGCGACAGCACCTCGGGCAGGTCTCCTGGCTCAGAACCCGATCGTCCGCCTTCCCGGGATCTCTCCCAGTGGCTCGTGAACGATCAGTTGCGACAATGTCGCGTCCTTTACAGTGGCTGGTCCGCTGCCGATTCTCACGGCATTCCCGGGCAGGCAGGGACATCCGTCCCCATCCACCCTGCTTTCGCAGACCCGATGGCGAGCAAAACCTATCCCCTTCCCCGCCTATCGTCAATGGATTTTCAGATCCTCCGAGGATCATTTCCCCTTTTCTTTCCCGGAGAGATGCGGTGCAGGCAGGACCGGCTCCGAAGCGCCACCGGCTCCGCCCATCAATATGATTTTGTATTATCATTATCAATATGAAGAAGACACCCAGATACCTGAACAACCTCCTTTTCGCCTCACTCGCGACGATTCTCCTCCTGGGCGGCCCGATCGGCTGCAAGCAGAAGCCGGCATCGGAGACCTCCCCGAACCGCCTCATCCTGTGTTCCTTCCAGCCCATGTACGTGGCCACCCTCAACATCGCCGCAGGCGTCCCCGGGGTGAAAATCGAGAACATGGCCGGCCCCCAGACGGGCTGTCTGCACGACTACCAGCTCACGCCCAAGGACATGGCCCGCATCGAGACGGCATCGATCTTCGTGGCCAACGGAGCGGGCATGGAGCACTTCCTCCAGGACGTCCTCAAGTCGCGCAAGGACCTGCCCGTGGTGGATGCCAGCCGCGACATCGAACTGATCAAGGGGACGGGGGCGGAGGGGGACAACCCCCATGTCTGGGTCTCGGTGACCGGGGCGATCGCCCAAGCCAAGAACATCACCGAACAGCTGGCGCTCCTTGACACCGCAAACGCCGCGCTCTACCGCACGAACGGAGCGCGCTACGTCGCGAGCCTGGACAGCCTTCGCCTGCGCATGCATGCGGCCCTGGACAGCGTCCCTTCCCGCGACATCATCACCTTCCACGAGGCCTTCCCGTACTTCGCCAAGGAGTTCGGCCTCCGGATCGTGGACGTGATCGAGCGCGAACCGGGCTCGGAGCCCAATGCCGCCGAGCTTGCCGCCACCGTGAGGACGGTGAAGAGCCGCAAGGTCAAGGCGCTGTTTGCCGAGCCCCAGTACCCGGCCAAGGCCGCCCAGGCGGTGGCGCGCGAGACCGGCATCCCCGTGCGCATCCTGGATCCCGCTGTGAACGGCTCCGACGACCCGCGCTCGTACATCCGTGCCATGGACGCGAACCTGCTGGTGCTGCGCGAGGCCCTGGGAGCCAAGTGACGGAATCTGTCAAACCGCTCCCGAAGGCCCTTTCGTTGCGGGACTTCGAGGTGCTGCTGGAGGGACTCCCGGTCGTGAAGGGGATCGACCTCGATGTCGGCTACGGGGAGATCGTGGCGCTCACCGGCCCCAACGGCGCAGGCAAGAGCTCGCTCCTTCGGGCCCTGGTCGGGGAGCTTCCCTGGAAGGGGCGTCTGGACAAGCCCGCGAGCCTGGGCTACGTGCCCCAACGCCTGGCCTTCGATCCCGCCTCGTGCGCCACGGTGCAGGACCTCTTCGCCCTGGGGCTCTCGAGCTGGCCGCTGTGGCTGGGCGTACTTCCCAAGGTCCGGGAACAGGCCCGTGCCAGCCTGGAGCGGGTGGGTGCCCTGAGTCTTCTCGACCAGCGCTTCGGCACCCTCTCGGGCGGGGAACGGCAACGCGTGCTCTTGGCGTTGGCGCTGGTCCCGCGCCCAGACCTGCTCCTGTTGGACGAGCCCGAGACGGGAATCGATCTCGATGGCATCGAGCTCTTCCACCATGCCGTGGGACGGATCTGCGAGCACGGCCGGATCGGCGTGCTGGTGGTGACCCACAATCCCGAGACCGTTGAGCGCATCGCGACCCGCCAGGTGCACATGGAGGACGGGCGCCTGCTGGAAAGCGCGGTCCTCCCATGATGGCGTCCCTCCTCGAGATCGTCCACTACGGCTTCTTCCTGCGGGCGCTGCTTGCCATCCTCCTGATCGCCCCGCTCCTGGGCGCCTTGGGATGCCTGGTCCTGGAGACCCGGATGACCTTCTTCTCCGACGCGGTCGGGCATGCGGGCCTCGCGGGCATTGCGCTGGGCACGCTCCTGGGGATGCAGGATCCGCTCCTTGCGCTGGTAGGTTTCTCGATCCTGCTTGCCTTCGCGGTCACCGGGTCGCGGCGCCAGGCGGGCCTCTCCTCGGATGCTGCGATCGGCATCTTCCAGTCCACGGCGGTGGCGCTGGGCGTGGTGCTCCTCTCGCGACACGGTGGCTTTGCGCGTTTTTCCCGGTATCTCGTCGGGGACCTCCTGAGCATCACGGACAGCGAACTCTTGCGCCTGGGGATCCTGGCGGCCCTGTTCCTTCCGGTCTGGGCGCTTCTGTTCAACCGCATGCTGCTCTCCTCGCTGGGAGAGGCGTTGGCGCGTTCCCGAGGGCATTCCCCTTGGCGCATCCAGCTGGGGCTTGCGGTCCTGGTGGCGGTGGTGGTCGCCGTGAGTCTGCAGTGGGTCGGGGTGCTTGTGATCCAGGCCCTGATCGTGCTGCCTGCGGCCACGGCCCGCAACCTCGCCCGCAGCGTCCGGCAATGGTTCTGGCTCTCGATCGCCGTCGGGACCGGAAGCGGGATCGCGGGCCTCTTCGGGTCGGTCATCTTCTCCACCGCGACCGGCGCGACGGTGGTGCTGTTTGCTTTCCTTGCCTTCCTGGGATCCTTGGGCCTCAAGAAATGGAGATCGTGCCGACCATGAACGAGTTCCTGGGCGATGCCGCCATTGTCTTCCTTTCCTTGTGCCTCGAGTCCATGCCGTTCGTGCTGCTGGGGTCGCTCCTGTCGGTGTTGGCCGAGCGTTGGCTGACGCAGGACCGGATGGACCGCTTTCTGCCTGTCGGGCGCTTCGCGGGGATTCCCGCAGCCTGCACCCTGGGGATCTTTTTGCCGCTGTGCGACTGCGCCATCTTTCCCGTGGCGCGTCGTCTGATGGGAAAAGGGGTCTCGCCGGCGGCCGTGGCGACCTTCCTGTGCGCCGCCCCCATCCTCAATCCCGCCGTGATCGCCTCCACCGCGTGGGCCTTCTCGGGCACCCCGTCGCTCCTGGGAGGACGCATCGTCGGAGGGGTTCTGGTAGCTATTTTGACAGGAATTGTCATGGGCCTTGTCATGGTGCGGCCCGCGATCGCGGTGCGTCCGGTTCCGTCCGGTCCGCGCCGACTGTCCCCGATGCGCAAGGCCGGCCCGGCGCCCGCCTGCGCCTGCGGGCACGACCACGGACATGATCACGGCCACGGCTGGAGGGGCTTCCCTCGGGCCGTCGTCCACGAGTTCGGATCCAACGCAACCTGGGTGATCGTCGGGGCTGCGGCCTCCGCGCTGGTCCAGGGGCTGCTTCCCCGGACCCTGCTCCTGACCGAATCAGGCTCCCAGTTCCCCGCGATCGTCGGGGCGATGGGCTTCTCGTGGCTGATCTCGCTGTGCTCCAACGCGGACGCCTTTGTGGCCCGCTCCTTCCTGGGGCCGCTGGGGAGCGGAGCGGCGATGGCCTTCATGACCTTCGGGGCCATGCTCGACCTCAAGAACACCGTCCCCCTGGTGGCGCTCTTCCCGCGCCGCTTCGCCCTGGCCTTCGCGGCCTGCACCTTCCTGGGGTGCCTTGCCTTTGCGCTGTTCTTCCAGTGGGCGGGGGCACGATGATCCCCGCCTGGCTTTCCCCGCTCCCTTGGGCCACCTTGGCCGCCGCCCAGCTCTGGTTGCTGACTTCCGGACGGATTCTGTCCTACCTGCATCCCAAGGCCGTGTCCCTTGCTTGGGCTCTGGCTCTCTTCTGCCTGCTGGCCGCCTTGGTCGAGCTTTGGTCGCTGCGCCATAGGCGCCAGAGGATGACGCTTTCCGTGGCGGCGGTGGTCTGGGTCCTGCCGCTTGCGGCCATTGGCTTCGTGCAGGAGGGAGGACTTTCCCACCGGGTGGCCCTGTCCCGCGGCCTTTCGGCCAACGTGGTCCAGACGGCCGCATCGGCCGAGGATTCCGCGAGGGAGGAAGGTCCGGATTCCCTGGGAAACTATCCCGTCACGGAGGATTCCACGCCATCGCTCGCGGCCCCGGCCACGACCGTCGCGCCGCTCCCGGAGACGATGCGCAAGGAACTGCCTGCCAAGGTGCTGGGGCGGCTGGACACCATCCCCGACGCGGACTTCACGGGCAGGGTGGGCCGCATCTGGAAGGACCCGTCTGGATGGAGGGGACGCACGGTCATTTTGACAGGATTTGTCACCAAGGACGAGACCTTCGGGGCGGGCGGATTCTTCCTGACCCGCATGATGCTCTCCTGTTGCGCGGCCGATGCCATGCCCGTGGGCTTCTTCTGCCAGCCCCTGGGAACCCCGCTTCCGGAAGGGCAGTGGATCACCGTGGTGGCCAAGGTCGGCATTACCAGCGCCCAGCTGGATGGCTGGAAGGAGACCAGGACCGTGCCGATCCTGACGATCCTGTCGTATGCCAGGACCCAGGCCCCCGAGAATCCCTATGTGTATCCGTTCTCGCTAGATTCGCTGTCGCCCTGATCGATATCGAATTCTTGATATCGACAGTGTCGTGCCCGACTATCCTCCAGGGCTCAGGCCTTCTTGCGTGCCGGTGCCTTCCGTGCGGGGGGAGCCGAGCAGTCGGGACACAGGCCGATCAGCGTGACCTCGTGGGTCTCCACCACGAATCCCCCCGGCAGCGTGTCGGCATGCACGTGGAGGGGGCATCCCAGGAAGTCGATGACCTTGGAGCAGGCGCGGCACTGGAAGTGGTGGTGGTGTCCGCGGTCGGAAGGCTCCCAGCGCGACTCGCCGCCGGGCAGGACCACGGCGCGGATCTCCTTGGCCTCCTCCAGGAGCTTCAGGGTGCGGTAGACCGTGGCGATGCCCAAGGCCGGGAGCTCGGTCTGGGCCGCGCCGAGCAGTTCCTGCACCGACTGGGGGCCCGGGGCCTCGGCGATCAGGCGGCGCAGGATCTCCCTCTGGCGCGTGTTGCGCTGGATGCTGATGCTCATGCCTTCAAGATAGGCTATCCCGGCATGGCGACGGGCAATGGGCCAATCCCTGCCGCAAGTCCCCGTTCGAAAGTCCCCACCCCAAGAGTAAACGTTTACAATTGCATTTTGACCATAGAAGGATAAATCTCCCCATGCATCCATTGGAAGCAGAAACAACACGCAAAATCCTATGTAATCGTTTGCATCAAATGAAAATCGAACGTAGGTTATCAGTGGTGCTGAGGATTACCGGAGTTCCTGATCGGAGCTCCCATCGCTTCGAATCAGCCGCGCACGCCAAACGCCTTGGAGGATCTATGCACGCCAGAACCATTGCCGCATCCCTGCTCGTCACGGGCACCCTGCTCGCCACCTCGTCCCAGGCGCGCCCCTTCCGCACCGACGCGGCCGGCACCACCGCTCCTTCGGCCGTCGAGATCGAGGCCGGTTCCGACTGGTGGACCGACCAGGCAAGCTTCGGCCTCAACATCAAGCAAGGCATCACCCAGCGCCTGGACCTGGGCTTCTACATCCCCTACGCCGCCTTTCCCGATTCGACCCGCGCCTTCGGCAACGCCAAGGTATCGGCCAAGTTCGACCTGGTCCCGAGCCTTGCCTCGGTGGCCTTCACCAGCCAGCTCGGCGGCTCGAGCTACGTGCTCAACGGCGCCCTGACCAAGGCCTGGGGCCCCTTCAAGGCGAGCGCCGACCTGGGCGGCCAGTTCGTCGCCGGGGCCCGCGACGCCGACCTCTCCTGGGGCCTCAACCCCAGCTACGCCGTCGGCCCGGCCACCTTGGGTGCCGAGCTGCGGGGGAACCAGCACGAGGCGAACTGGTGGCAGGTCGGCGGAAGCGTGAAGCTCGCCGACTGGGTCGCCGTGGACGCCGGCCTGGGGGACGACTTCCACGACGGCAACAACTGGCACGTGGCCACCGGCATCTGGATCGCGCTGCCCGCCATCCGCTAACCGATCGCTTGAGGATTCGGGCGCCTCCCGCCCGGATCATTCCTGGGCACGGCGAACCGGGCGGGATCGGGCTGCCTGCCAAGCCTCCTCGGCGTGCCCGTACAGCATGGTTGCACGCCTGCGGGGTCTTGGGCCTTGCGGCCGGCATCCCTGGCGCCGCCAGGAACTATCATGACAGCAATGGTCGCCTCGGTCGTCGTCTACCCCATCTCCCCACGCGTGGTCGCGGAAGCCGCATCGGCCGAAAACCGGCTCCACCGCCACGACTACCAGGAGGTGGTGGTGCTTACGGAAGGCACCTCCGTCCACGAGATCGACGGACAGGAACTGTCGGTCACGGCGCCTTGCGTGCTTCTGATCGCACAAGGCAAGATCCACCGCATCCGCCTCGAGACGGGCACCCGGGGCTGGGTGATCCGCTTCAGCAACGAGTTCGTCCCGCCCGACACCGCCCCGCTTTTCTCCCAGTTCATGGAGACTTCCGACATCCCGCTGGGGTCCGAGGGCCTGCTCGAGGCGGTGACAGGAATCGTCAAACTCCTGGCGGGGGCGGCCGAGTGCTCGAGCTCGGGTGTGCGGCGCCACCTGCTGGCGGCCTTCCTGGCGCTCCTCTTGGACGAGAGCCGCCGGGTGGCGTCCATACGCTTGGTGGGCTCCGAGGACTACGCCCTATTCCACCGCTTCCTCAAGACGCTGGACCGCAGCTTCGCGACCCGCAAGGACGTGGACTTCTACGCAGCGTCTTTGGGTCTCACGCCCAAGCGGCTCTCGGCCCTGTGCCGGGCCATGTTCGGCAAGACCACCTCGCGGATCATCGAGGAGCGCTCGGTGATCGAGGCCAAGCGCCTCTTGGCCTACGGGTCCGAGGACGTGCGCCAGATCGCCTACGCCCTGGGCTACGAGGAACACTCCTACTTCTCCCGCCTCTTTCGCAAAGCCGTCGGGGTCTCCCCGTCGGAATACCGCCAGCGCCACGCCGCGTCGGGATAGTCCCAGCATCGGGTCTGATCGTGCTAACGGGCGGGCCTGGGTTTCCGGTAGGTTATGGATGTAGCCAAGACAGCATCCGACACCAAACCAGGGACCAGACGTGTCGGCCGAGTTCACCGAGTCCAAGTCTTCGCCCGAACCGTCCTAACGGCACGAGGATGTTTCCCGGTACATTCAAAGCGTACCAACGCAAGGAGATCTTCATGACGACCCAACCTGTCCTATTCCTAGCCCACGGCGATCCGATGAACGCCCTCTACGACAATGCCTTCACCCGCCGCCTAGCAAAACTCGGGACGGAACTTGTCAAACCCTCTGCCGTGGCCGTATTCTCGGCGCACTGGTTCTCGCGTGGCACGCAGGTCGGCGGCGCGGCGAACCCTGAGACCATCCACGACTTCGGCGGCTTTCCCGAGGAGCTTTACCGGCAGACCTATCCGGCACCGGGCGATCCAGCCCTGGCGGAACGGATCGCCTCGCTCCTGCCCGGAAGCGCGATCGCCCCGAACCGCGGCCTGGACCACGGCGTGTGGACGGTTCTCAAGTTCCTGTTCCCGGATGCCGACGTGCCGGTGGTTCCGGTGAGCATCGATGTCGGCGCCTCCCCGTCGGAGCTGATCGCGCAAGGGCGGGAGCTTTCCCGACTGCGCCAGGAGAACGTCCTGGTGGTGGGCAGCGGCAACGTGGTCCACAACGTGGGCATGTACTTCTCCAGGCACGACGAGTCGCCGTTTGCCTGGGCGACGGATTTTGACGCGTACGTGAGCGACGCCCTGGTCCGCCAGGACATCGACGCCTTGGAGCACTACCAACGGGCCGGAGCCTCGGCGCACCTCGCCCACCCTTCCGACGACCACCTGCTGCCGCTTTTCCCGTGCCTGGGTGCCGCTGCCGAAGATGGCGTTCCGACATTTCCTTACCAGGAGGTGGTGCGCTCGATGAGCATGCGCTGCGTGCGGTGGGGGTAGCTCTCCGCCCACCCGAAGTACATTGACCCGGAAACGTCCATTCACCAGGAGACCATGCCATGTCCGCACAGCTTCGTCGCGAATCCATCCCTTCGGGCGCCCTGGGCTGCGTCGGGACCTTCGTCTGGAACGAAGAGACCCGCACGGCCGTCCTGATCGATCCGACCGACGATCCGTCCACCTTCCTGGACTTTGCCCAGAAGAACGACCTGGCCGTCAAACGCGTACTTCTGACCCACGCCCACTTCGACCACGCCGCCGGAGCCTGCGACGCGGCCCGCGCCTTCGGGACGGTCCCCGTCTTGCACCGCGACGATTGGAAGCTCTTCCACGACATGCCCAAGTGGGGCCTGCGCTTCGGACTCCAGGCCAAGGCCCCCGACCTGGCGCCCGTGCCGGTCGAGGACGGGGACGTGCTCGAGATCGAGGAAGGCTTCTCGATCCGCGTGCTGCACACGCCGGGCCACACCCAGGGACAGGTCGCCTACGTGTTCGAGGCGTTGAACCTTGCCGTGGTCGGCGACACCCTGTTCGCGGGCTCGGTGGGCCGCACCGACCTTCCCGGCGGCGACTTCCCGCAACTGGAACGATCGATCCGCACCAAGCTCTACGCGCTTCCCGAAGCGACCGTGGTGGTGCCGGGACACGGCCCCGAGACCACCATCGGCCAGGAGAAGACGGGCAACGCCTACGTGAAGGCCTGAGTCAACTCTTCTTGGAATCCCGCTTCAGCATCGCCTCCAGCGGGCACCAGCGGGTGAAGGAGGACTGCAGGAGGTTTGCTCCGACAAATCCTGTCAGAAGAAACCACGCCGGATGGACAAACCACCCAAGCGCGAGGGAGGCAAGGATCATGGATCCCGCCACGCGGCGGATGACAATTTCTGTCTTGTTGGGTGTGCAGGCGTTCACGGGAGTTCCTCCTCGGGATCGGGAAGGTCCTTGCGCAGCTCCCAGTAGAGGAGCGGCACCAGGACCATGGTGAGAAGCGTCGCGGCGACGGCGCCGGACATGAGGGCCACGGCCAGACCCTGGAAGATGGGGTCGAGCACCATCACGATTCCGCCCACCACGACAGCCGCTGCGGTCAGGGCGATGGGACGGAAGCGCACGGCACCGGCCTCGATCACGGCTTGCGAAAGCGGCACGCCGCGATCCTCAGCGAGCTGAATGAAGTCCACCAGCAGGATGGAGTTGCGCACGATGATGCCCGCCAGCGCGATCATGCCGATCATGGAGGTGGCGGTGAAGAAGGCCCCGAAGAGCGCGTGGCCCGGCAGGATGCCGATCAGCGTCAGCGGGATAGGCGCCATGATCACCAGCGGGATCGAGAAGGACTGGAACCAGCCCACCACCAGCACATAGATCAGGAGAAGCACCACCGCAAACGCGATCCCGAGGTCGCGGAAGACCTCGATGGTCACCTGCCACTCGCCGTCCCACTTGAGGGCCGTCTCGTCGAGCTTCTTGGGTGCGGTGGAGTTGTAGCGGGCCACCGTGGCGCCGTCCACCTTCAAGGAGTCGAGTTTCTTGTTCATGGCAAGGATCGCGTACACAGGCGCTTCGATGGTGTCGGCCACATCGGCCGTCACGTAGATGACCGGACGCAGGTCCTTGCGCATGCGGCTGGAGGGACGCTCGACCGTATCGACCTTCACGAATCGCGAGAGCGGCACCGTGCCTTGGCTTGTGGCCACCGGCAGGGAAAGCAACGCCTCCACCGAGGAACGGTCCCCCAGTCCCAGGCGGGCCGTGACCAGGCGTTCCTCACGAGCGGTGGGCACTTCCATGCGACCAAGCGAAGCACCCGAAAGGCCCAAGGCAAGCGTCTGCGAGAGGCTCGTGACGTCGGCACCCAGGCGGGCCGCCTCGACGGCGTCCACATGGAACACACGCTCGGACTGCGGGGCCTGCACGCTCCAGTCCACGTCCACCACACCCGGCGTAGTCTCCAACACCTTGCGCACCGAGAGCGCGGTGGACTGGCGCACGGAGTCCTTGTCGGCGTAGACCTCGGCCACCAGCGTGGACATCACCGGAGGTCCCGGCGGGATCTCGGCCACCTTGGCGCGCGCCCCGTACTTGGCGGCGATGGGAGCCACGATCTTACGGGCCGCGATGGCGATCTCATGGCTTTGACGGTTTCTGTCACCCTTGGGGAGCAGGTTGACCTGCACCTCGGAGACTTCCCCGCCTCGGCGCAGGAAGTAGTGGCGCACCAGGCCGTTGAAGTTGAACGGGCTGGAGGTGCCCGCGTAGCCTTGCGCGTTTGTCACCTCGGGGATCACAAGCAAGGCCTTGGCGATCTCAGCGGCCATCGCATGGGACGTCTCGAGCGTGGTGCCGCGCGGGGCGTCCAGGATCACCTGGAACTCGTTCTTGTTGTCGAACGGCAGCATCTTGACCTGGACGGCCTTGAAGAAGAGAAGCGAGACGGAGCCCAACAGGAGCGCCACGCTGAAGCCGTAGAAGCCCAGGCGACGCGCCTTGCTTGCCATCAGTCCTTCCATCAGGCGGCGGTAGTTGCGCGAGAAGCGGGTTTCCTTCTCTTCCCCGTGACCG
>Ga0302273_1000158_pt1 | contig 34867 bp, 31 predicted proteins | sample III_Bog_N1_3_FD_198774 | JGI IMG/M metagenome (GOLD analysis project Ga0302273, IMG submission 198774) | Peat permafrost microbial communities from Stordalen Mire near Abisko, Sweden - III_Bog_N1_3 | ecosystem: Environmental > Terrestrial > Soil > Wetlands > Peat | place: Sweden: Abisko... | reverse complement strand
CGCTTTGATTCATCCGCCCCCCGCTGTGCTCCACCATCAATACGTCTCAGCAGCAACCTTTTTTTCGACTGTATTTCGCTTCAAGATGTCTGGTTGATTTTCTTCACGCGCCACCTTGCATGTTTTCCGAAAACTGCTACAATATCATCAGTGGCTACGGCGACCTTCCTCGTATCCAATCTCTGACACACAGGCATCGCTTTTGTGGCGGGAATCCCGCCCGTCAAACGCTTTGCGAGCCGCCGTTTTCGCCTGTCCAGGATGCACAGGGCGCGTTGCCATCCCCGCACCGCGCCGGGAAAGGACGTAATGTTCATGAAAGCCATCATCAATGGCCAGATCCATCAGGGCGACCAGCTCGCGCAAGGGCAGACCCTGCTGTTTGACGAACATATCCTCGGGCTTGTGGATCATGCACCGGAAGGCGCGGAACTCATCGACGCGCAGGGCGGCATTGTAGCCGCCGGATTCATCGACGTCCACTGCCACGGTTTCGGCGGCCGCGAGGCGGGCGATACCGGCGCGGACGAACTGGTGGACATGAGCCGCGCACTGGTTCGCCACGGCGTTACGGCGTGGCTGCCTACGGTCAGCTGCCTGAAATGGGAGCGTTATGCAAGCTGTTTTGCCGAAATCGGCGAGGCAAAACGCCAGACGTTGGCGCGCGGCTTTGCGGGCGCACGCATCCTCGGCGCGCATGCCGAGGGGCCGTTCCTCAACACACAGAAGGCAGGCGCGCAAAACCCCGAGCACATCCTTGTGCCCGACTGGGCGCGTGCCGAAGGCGTGCTGACGAATGTGCGCCTGATGACCGTCGCCCCCGAGGGCAAAGGCGCGGAGGAGTTGATCCGCCACCTGACCGCCGCGGGCGTAACGGTATCCATCGGGCACACCAACGCCAACTATGCGCAGGCGCAGGCCGGCATCGAGGTGGGCGCGACGCACGCCACCCACACGTTTAATGCCATGCCCAGCCTGCTGCATCGCCAACCCGGCGCGTTAGGCGCGCTGCTCAACGATCCGCGCGTGTATTGCGAGATCATCGCCGACGGCTTCCACGTGCACCCGTCGCTCATCGCGCTGGCTTCGCGTCTCAAGGGCGATCGGCTGGTGCTGATCACCGATTCCATCCGCTTCTCCGGCCTGCCGGACGGCGAATACACCATCGCCGACCAGACGGTAACCGTGCATGGCATTGAATGCCGCCTACCGGATGGCACCATCGCGGGCAGCACCCTCACCATGGATCGGGCGGTGCGAAACGCGCATGAGTTGGGCGGCCTCACGCTGTCGCAGGCGCTTGCCGCCGCCTCGGAAAACGCGGCGGCTTCCATCGGCGAAGTCGGTCGGGGCGCGTTACGCCCGGGGTTTGCGGCGGATATTGCGGTGTTTACGCCGGATATGCAGCCCAGCATGACCTTTGTAGGCGGCACGGAAGTCTGGCGAGCCTGACCTGTGGTTTTTCAGTGCGGCAGGATAACCCCTACCGCGCTTAGGCTGTACAAAAAGTGGGTCAAGGGATGAAATCCCTTGTCCGGTTTCCAAGGGATGAAATCCTTTGGTGGGTTTGGGTAAAGCCCAACGCCTTATGCCGCAGCGTTTTGCCAGAAACGAGCGAACAGCCCGAAGGGCTATGAGGCGAGTGGCAACAACGGTTTGCAGTGGTTTTTTAATAGCTTGAGCGCGGCAGGATAACCCCTGCCGCGCTTAGATGCTCAAAAAAGGTGGGTCAAGGGATGAAATCCCTTGTCAGGTTTCCAAAGGATGAAATCCTTTGGTGAGTTTGGGCAAAGCCCAAAGCCTTACGCCGCAGCGTTTTGCCAGAAGCGAGCGAACAGCCCGAAGGGCTATGAGGCGAGTGGCAACAACGGTTTGTAAAGGTTTTTTGATAGCTTGAGCGCGGCAGGATAACCCCTGCCGCGTTTTTTTGTTGGCGCGACACAACCAGAAATTGTAAACGCTGACCTCCGTATGGCGAGTATCGCGCCGTTTATGGGGAAGCCTTTCCTTTATGATTATAATTCCCCTCGCCATCTTGCCAACCCGTACCGCCGCTCCGTGAGCATCCGGTTCCCATGCCAACGGTTCTTCCGCTGTTCCTTTGGTGTGGAGAATTTTTCCGATACTTTACAAATCAACGGAAAATCGCTATACTGTACCCATTCAAAGACATTCTTTGCTATGGTTTGAAAGCTCCACGATCCTGATCGGGGGGCTTAGGCTTTGCAACCGAAAGCAAAGATGCGGGTTGTCTTTTACGCCCTACAAACAGGCGTGGCAACCGGCTCGAAGGGAGGCGCGGATATGGCAGAGTGGTATCTCGAAGGTGCGGCACGCAACCACAAGGGCCTGTTGCGCGCTGAAAATGAAGATAATTTTTATTTGAACGGCAAATGGATGTCGCTTGCCGCCATGGAGCACGGCGGGCGCATGATGACCGAAAGCGCCGCCCCCTTTCAACTGTATGCCGTATGCGACGGCATGGGCGGCGAGGCGGCAGGCGAACTGGCCAGCCATGAGGCAGTGCAGGCGCTGGGCGTTTTGCAGGCTCGCCACCTCAAAGGCTTGAGCAATCTGGAGCTGATGTCGGCGATGTCCATCCTGAGCGATCAGATTTTCCAGCTTGCACCCTCCGCTCAGGAGCACAGCGGCACCACGATCACCGGCATCCTGTGGGACGACGGGCTTTTGCGGGTGATCAACATCGGCGATAGCCGCGTGTACCGCCTGCGCGGTGGCATGCTCACCCGCCTTACCACCGACCACAGCGAGGTGCAGCGCATGGTGGATATGGGGATGATGGCGCCTTTTCAGGCGCGGCTGAGCCCCAAGCGGCACCTCATTACCCAGTACCTTGGCCTGCCCTCGGCCAACCCAGCCTTTGAGCCTTACCTTTCCGCACCGCTGCATGTGCAGGTGGGTGATCTGTACCTGCTGTGCAGCGATGGCCTCATCGACATGGTGGAGGACGAAGCCATCCGCCGTACGCTGCTTCGCGCCCGGGACACAACGGAAGCCGTGGACTCGCTGGTGCAGCAGGCGCTGGATAACGGCGGCCACGACAATGTTACCGCACTGTGTGTGCGCATCCGCGCCAAAGGCGATATGAACTATATTGCGCGGCTCAAACGCGGCTGGCACCGCGTGCACGAAAGGCACGAATAACCCACAAGGGCTTAAAACAAAACCTATAAATCACAGGCGAAATACGCCCGCAAAAAATAGCAGAAACCGTATCAGCATCCGCCCGTAAAGCGCAAACCGCACTTTGCCTGTCGTTGTTGACCATCCAATTTGCTTATTCCAAAAGTGTATTTTTTTCCTTTGATGTATACAAAAGAAAGCAGCTTGCCTTCGACCACCGTCGTCGTCCCCACCCCCGTCCCCCAGGGGAAGGTTGGGAAGGGGACCTCAGTCCCTTTCACAAAGGGCGCGTTTGCGCCCGCTTGCGCCCGTTCGCCTGTTCGCTTGACTTTCTTTTGTCTCCCCCCTATACTGGTCACACATCGGCACAACAAAACAGCCGACATACGGGAGCGATGCACATGACGGGTTTGCCGCGCCTGATCGCGGTTGTGGGTACGAATGCCTCGGGTAAAAGCGGGCTGGGCGTGGAACTATCGCTGCGCTATGGCGGCGAGGTCATCTCTGCGGATTCGCGGCAGGTGTACCGCGGGCTGGATTTGGGCAGCGGCAAAATCACGCCGGAGGAAATGCGCGGCGTGCCGCACCACCTGCTCAACGTTTGCGATGCCGGAACGTTCTTTTCCCTGGCAGATTTTCAGTCGCTGGCCTATGCGGCGGCGGACGATATCCTCTCGCGTCATCAACTGCCTTTTCTGGTTGGCGGCACGGGACTCTACGTTTCGGCGGTCGCCGACGGCTATCAGCTTTCCGACGTGAAGCCCGATCTGGACTACCGCCGCGAGCTGGAAACCCTTTCCACACCGGAGCTGTACGCCATGCTGCGCGAGCGCCTGCCGGATGCCGACGCCGACCCCGCCAACCGCAACCGTGTGATGCGCGTGCTGGAAAAACTGCATGACGGCGATCCCGGCCACGGAGAGAAACAGCCGCGCTACCAGACGCTAAAATTGGGCGTAAGCTGGCCGCGGGACGTGCTTTGCCAACGCATTGACGAGCGGCTTGCCCGCCGAATGCAGGCTGGGCTGGTGGAGGAAGTGCAATCGCTGCTCGCCGCCGGTGTCAGCACCGATTTTCTGCGGCGGCTGGGGCTGGAATATCGCTACATCAGCGCCTACCTGCTGGGGGAACTGCCCTCGCTGGATGGCATGCTCGACGAGCTTGCCCGCGCCATCAAGCGCTTTGCCAAGCGGCAGATGACGTGGTTCCGCCGCGATGCCGATATCCTGTGGCTGGACATGACGGGCGACCCCGTGGCACAGGCCTGTGCCGCCATCGATCGGTTTCTGGCGGATGAGCAATAGCCTGCCGCTTCAAACAGAATCCATTAAGAAAAAGGACGAGCGCATGCCCGTCCTTCTTTGATGTTTTCATCCGTGTGCAGCGAATGCTTTCCAGCATCAAACGTGACTTCGGTTTTCTAACGTGAACTCGCCGTTCCCGCGCCGTTTTTCTGTGGGGGTTCCTCGCAAGCTTTACCAGAACTCTGCAATACTTTGGCTTTCCGCCGCAGCGCATGCCCACCAGCGCCCCAACCCAAGTAAGGCAGAAGAATGCCTAAAACTCGGCAATTCCTGTGCCGAAAGCCGCCCATTGGCATGGGTAGAAACGCAACGCTGTTTCCACCCCCCCGTTATTCCTCGCCCCAGGGAAACCCCATCGCGGCGATAAAGCGTTCTTCAAACCCTGCGTCGCCGCCCAACGGCACAATCTTCGCCGTGTTGGCAATCCAGTCCGCTTTTTCGCGCAGGCGGGTATCCAGCAATAGCGCCGACGCGCCCGCGAGCGATGCGTTGCCCACCGCTTGCGCCTTGCCCGCCAGCGCGGCGGGTATCAGGCCGATGGCGACGGCGCTTGCCACGCTTACATGGCTGCCGAAACCGCCTGCCAGTAACAGCCGCTTCACGTCGGCAGGCTTCGCGCCCGCGGCGGCCAGCAGCGTTTCCATTCCGGCGGCGATGGCGGCTTTCGCCAGCTGCACGGCGCGCACGTCTCCGGCGGTCAGGCGCACGCTTCCCGCCAGCGGGAAGCTCGCCGCGTCGGATGCGCCGGTCGCGTCCACCCGCCCCAGCGTCAGCAGCGCCGCCACCGCGTCCAGCAGCCCCGAGCCGCATATCCCCGTGGCCGAGCCGCCGCCGATGGCGTGCACCCCCAGCCCGCCGTTTTCCACCCACACTTTGTCGATTGCGCCGGTCACTCCGCCGCAACCCTGCGATATCTCCCCGCCCTCAAAGGCCGGGCCCGCCGCCGTGGAGACGGCATACAATTTCCCTTGGTGCCACAGCATCAGCTCGCCGTTGGTGCCAATATCCGCCAGCAGCACGGTTTCGCTTCCTTCGCATAGCCCCGTGGCAAGCGCCGCGCACGTCAGATCCGCCCCCATGAACGCGCCCGCGCAGGGCGGCAGATACAGGGGCGTTCCCGAAAACACCTCCAGCGCGCCGAACCGGAAATCCGCCTGAAAAGGCGTACAGGCCAGCGATTCGGGGCTTCGTCCGGTGAGCAGGTACAGCATGGTGGTGTTGCCCGCCACAACCAGCGCATCCGCGCCCGCGATGCCCGCATCGGCGCACGCCCCCGCCACGGCGGCTTGGATGGCAGCCTGCGCCATGGTTTGCAGCTCCGTAAGCCTCCCCGACAGCGCGGCGGAGATTCGACCCATCACATCGGCCGCCACGGCGGTTTGCGGGTTGACCACGGCGCGTTCCCCAAGCGGCATTCCGGTATGCAAATCGAACACGCGCGCCACCATCGTGGTCGTGCCCAGATCGACCGCCGCGCCATAGCGCCCCGCCATCGGCTCCCCAAGCACGGCAACGCTCGCCGCATCGGTTTGGATCGCCGTCCACGCCTGAGCCATCGGCAGGTTCACCGTGCAATCGCCCAGCAGCCGCGCCTGACAGCCGAGCCGGGCGTTGGCGCGCACCTCCGGTTCCGTCGGCGCGGATACCTCGCCCGCAAGGGACAGCACGGCGCATTTGCCACAGGTGCCGCGTCCGCCGCAGGGTTGCGCCATGGCAAAGCCCGCTTCCGCCAATGCCTGCGAAAGCGTCGGCGTGCCCTCAAAGGTATATTCGGCAACGGGTTCGCCGCGCCGTATGGTCAGCCTTGGCATGGGTACGCCTCCCTTCCGTTAGCCTGTGGAGCAGGCAAGCGCTATCAATCCGACCGAAACCCGCGCTGGTTATCATCCGGCCTATCATTTCTGCATCTTTGAAGCAAATCCTTGTATTGGCTCGGCTGTAATCTGCCCACCAAAACCCGCGCTGGTTATCATCCGACCTGTTCATCCTGCATCTTTGAAGCCAAGGCTTGTATCAGGTCGGCTGCAACCTGCCAATGGAACCCCAAGCAAGTTATCATCCGGCCTAACATTTCTGCATCTTTGAAGCCAAACCCTGTATCGGGTCGGCTACAACCCTCCCGATTTCATCCCGAGCATAGCGCTTGGTTTGGGCAAGGTGCGATTTCTCCATGGCAACCCGTTGGGCGCACACGTATGTTTGCGTCATGGCTATTCATGCCCTGACATTTCTACCTCATTGAAGCCAAACCCTGTATCGGCTCGGATACAACCCTCCCGATTTCATCCCGAGCATAGCGCTTGGTTTGGGCAAGGTGCGATTTCTCCGTGGCGACCCGTTGGGCGCACACGTCCGTTTGCGTCACGGCTATTCATGCGTCGGGGGCGGCTCCGCGCTCAGGCCAAGGCGTTGTACAGGGTCATCACGCTCTCGCGCACTTCCCCGGGCAGGCGACCCCGCAGCCAGTGGCTCAGCCACGCACGGCAGTCGCCGCGCTGGTTCGTTTTCAGGTATCGGGAAATCAGCGCGGCCTTTTTGGAGCGCCCCGGCATCAGCAGGTAGAGCACCATCCAATCCGCCAGCGGGCACAGCGGCACGCGCTCGCCATGGAGAACCGTACTGCCCGCGATCCGCTCCAAACCAAAGGGGTAGCGGTACACCGCATCCTTGCGGCGGATGGCAAAATCGCACAGCAGATCAAATTCCACACCGCGAAGCTCATATTCCACGAAGCTCCCCGTGGCGTAGGCTGCAACGGGCGGCGCAGGCGCGTGCCGCACCGCGCCCAGCACGTGAAACGCGTTTTCAGCCGCACTCAGGCTTTCCGGCGCAATCAGCAGGTCAAAATCCTCAAAATCCTCCGCCACACCTTCCAGGTAGAGCAACGCCGATGCGCCAACCGCCCAGACCACATGCGCGGCATTGAGCGCGCGAGCCACCCGGGTAAGCAAAACGAGCTTTTCCTCTGCTTCCACGGCGTTACGCTCCTTTCAGTTTTGATCTATATAGTATAACGAAAACGCAGGCTATCCGCAAGGGGAGCGCCTGCGTTTTCCAATCTGAATTTGTCAAATATGGAATGCTTTACAATCCGCTTTCGCTTACAGTTCTTCGCCGTTTAATTCCATCACGCGGCGGTACCACGCGGCGCTGTCCTTGGGGATGCGCTTGCCGGTGGGGTAATCCACATACACCAGCCCAAAACGCTCCTTATAGCCCCGCGACCACTCAAAGTTATCCAAAAACGACCAATGCAGGTAGCCCATTACGTCCGTGCCATCCGTGGCGGCGCGGCGCAACTCCCGCAGGTAGCGGTGCAGGTAATCCTCGCGGTTGGGATCGTGCACCTTGCCATCCAGCGATACGCAATCGTGCGCGCTCATGCCGTTTTCTGTAATGAAGATGGGTTTGTGGTACCGTTCGTACAGGAACTTTGGCCCCCAGTACAGCGCTTCCGGCGTTACAAACCAGTCGCAACCCGTAACCGCGTGCCCATCTTCCCAGTCCAGCTTTTCAAAGCCGCCTTTGCCATCCGCACGGTAGCGCACGCCTTCGTAGATGTTATGCGCGTAAAAATCCATCGGTTGGCCGATCAGCGGCAGCGACTTTTCAAAGCCATGGGGCAGGTAGCGGCCATAGTGGCTCAGCGCATCGGCGGGGTATTCGCCCAGCATCACCGGGTCCGCCCACCACGCGGTGCTAAACGCCCACATCGACGGCCCTGCGACGGGGTAGCTGAAGTTCGCCAGCCGCGCGGCTTCAATATCCTCGGCGGACTGGCTGGCGGGCAGCCCCACCATGCCGCAGCCCACCATGCCGATGCGCACGCCGGGCACCAGCTCCCGCAGTTTGCTGGCCGCCAGCCCGTGCGCCAGATGGATGGAATAGCTCATCGGGATGGTATCGTGCAAAGGTTGTTTCAGCCCCGGCGCCATACCCGCATCCACATAGCCGCCGCCAATCGCGCACTGCGGCTCGTTAAACGTGAAAAAGTCCTTCACTCGGTCGCCATAGCGTTTGGCAACCAGCGTGGCGTATTCCTCAAACCAGCGGGGCGATTCGGGGTTGAGCCATCCGCCCCGCCGATGCAGCGCCGAGGGCAAATCCCAATGGAACAGCGTCACCCACGGGCGAATGCCATGGGCGATTAGTTCCTCGATCAGCTCATTGTAAAAGCGCACGCCCGCCTCGTTTACCGCGCCCACGCCCTCGGGCAGCAGACGCGACCACGAAATGGAAAAGCGGTAGTTCTTCACCCCGAGGTTCGCCATCAGCGCCACATCCTCGCGGAAGCGGTGGTAATGGTCGCAGGACACATCCCCCGTCTGGTCATGGTACACCATGCCGGGCGTATGGCTGTAGTCATCCCAGATAGAGCGACCCTTGCCATCCTCAAACGCTCCGCCCTCCACCTGATAGGCGGCGGTCGCGACGCCCCAAACAAAATCCTTGCGAAAGCTCATGCTATACCTCCGTCAGCCGCACTGGGCGACATCGATGCCAAGTTTGGGTTTCTGTTTCTGATACTATACTATTGCCGGATTTTTTTCAACTGGAGGAAAAATATTTCACGCAGAGGGCATTGGCAAAAGCGGCCGATTGCCGTTTGCGTTTCCCCGCAGACGCGTGAAAAGCCGCCGGAACCCCTTCCGGCAGCTTTGCCTCCTGCAGCAGACCCGATATTGGGGGCGGCACGCCGCCGCCGGATGGAAATTCCTGATGCCATACCTTCCCCCCCTGAGGGCGGAACGCTGGCTTCGTTCCGCCCTCAAAGGGTTCGGTGGGGATCCATTTCGCAGGGTGGGGGAGGTTCGCCGGTTTCCGTTGCTTCCGGCGCCTGCCCCGCCGCCGCGGGGAAAAGCTGTGTTCTTTTATCGGTAAATCCCGTTACACCAGCAACTCCTGATGCTCCTTCAAATAGCACACAAACCTATGCAGAATAATCAGATGGAATCCTCCACCCGCTCATCGCACTCCCTGTGTGCCAACGCCGCCGCGAGGGAAAGTTGCGTGCTATCGTGAGCGAGTTCCGTTACACCAGCAGCTCCTGATGCTCCTTCAAGTAGCACACAATCATGTGCAGAATGATCAGATGGATATCTTCCACCCGCTCATAGCTCTCCATGCGCGCCACCAGCGCCGCATCGGCCATCGGTGCCATTTTACCGCCCGCAAAGCCCGCCAGCACAATCAGTTTGCCGCCAATTTGCTTTGCGTATTCGCAGGCGCGCACGGCGTTGGGCGAGTTACCGCTCGCGCTGATGGCAATGGCCACATCGCCCGCGCGCATCAGGTTGATCATCTGCTGGCGGAAAATCTCCTCAAAGGCAATGTCGTTGCCCAGCGCCGTGATCTTTTCCACATTGTCGCTCAGCGACAGGATGCGGAAGCGTCGTTTATCGCCTTTGACGGCGTTCTTGCCAAAATCGCACACAAAGTGGTTGGCTGTTCCGGCGCTGCCGCCGTTGCCGAAAATCAGCACCTGCCGATCTTCCCTGTACGCCTCGATCAGGATCGAAATCACCTTTTCAAACTCGGCTCCGTCAATGGCGCGGATCGCCTGTATCAGTTCATCCTCATAGGCTGTTAACAGTTCTTGGACATCCATTGTTTTATACCGCCTTTCCGTGGTAGCCGTACCATCCGTTTTTTCCGCACACCGCCAGCGCGGCCGCGCCCAGCAGCCCGCCCTGATACCCCAGCGGCGTGGCGTGCAGCGTGAGCCCCGGGTTCGCCGCCTGGTACACATGGGCGGCTACCGTTTCCTGAAGCGATGCCTGAAACAAATCCAGCGCCAGCGAAAGGCCGCCGCCGATAATCACCATTTTGGGGCTTAACAGGTTCACGGCCATGCCGATCATCCGCCCAAGATACACGCCCTCGCGACGGAACACCTCCAGCGCTGCCGGTTCGCCCTGCCGTGCCAGCCGCGCCATTTCCTCACCGTCGGCGCGCGTGCCGGTCAACTCCTCATAGGTGAGCGCCATGCCCGGCCCTGCGGCGTATGCCTCCAGACAGCCCTTTTTGCCGCACTTGCAGGCGCGCCCGTCCTCCACCACCGTCACATGGCCGCATTCGCCCGCCGAGCCGGAACCGTATAACAGCCGCCCGTCGGAGAACACAGCCCCGCCCACGCCGTTGGACACCGTCATGTACAGAAAATCATCCGTATCCCGCGCCTGCCCGAACAGTTTTTCCGCCAGCGCGCAGGCTTTCGCGTCGTTTTCCCCGTAGGCGGGCATACCGAACGCTTCGCGCAGCAGCCTGCCGATGGGCAGGTCGCGGATGCCGGAAAAGCTCGCTTCCACCCACAAGCCGGTTTCCGCTTTCGCCAGCCCCGGGATGGTTACGCCGATCACCTCCGGCGCGTATTGCGGATAGTCGTTGAGCAGCGCCCGCGCGGAGGCAATCAGCGACGCCACCACGCCCTGGGCGGTGAGCGCGTCCCATTCGCCGCGTCGGGAGCACAGCACTTCGCCCAAGTCGGTCACCAGCCCCACGAGGTATTTGGAGCCGCCGATATCAAAGCAGAGCGCAATCATACCCGTTCCTCAAACTGTTCGTGATAGAGCTGCCACAGCTCCTGTTGCGAGGCCGTGCCCGTGGTGCCCAGCTTGCGCACCGTAATGCCCGCCGAGAGGTTGCCAAGGAAAGCCGCTTCCTCCGGCGTTGCGCCTGCGCAAAGGCCGCTCACCAGCGCGGCGGTGGTGCTATCGCCCGCGCCGCACACATCGATCGGCCCCGTCTGTCTGGCGGCAGACACTACCGTGCCGTTACCGGCGGCGATGCCATCGCGCCCCAGCGTCACAAATACCAGTCGACCCGTAATTTCCCGAAGTTTTGCCATGGTTTCGGGCAGCGGCACATCCGCGCCGACCGCCTCCGCCGCTTCCAGATGGTTGCACTTGATCATCACCTGCCGGAACTGCGCGATGCGCGCCCGCGAATCCGCGTAGATGATGAGCTGCGGATGCTTGTAGCCAAGCTCCGCCAGCTTCTGGCGCACGCGCGCGGTCACCACGCCCGTATCGTTTTCCGTCAGCTGATCCAGCGCGATGATCGCGTCCACCTTGGTCGCCAGTTCCTCCAGCGAGTCCATCAGCTTATCTTCCACCCACGTGGGGGTCGGCTTGCGGTTTTTCACATCCAGCCGGTTGCCCTCCTCCAGATGCGCCTCGCGCTGGAACATGGGCTTCATGTAGCTGGGGGTCATCCTTTCGGGCACGGTCAGCACATGGGCGGTATCGATGCCCTGCGTTTCCAGCAGGTGTTTCATCATCCAGCCGTTGCCATCCTCACCGGTAAAGCTCACGGCATAAAGCGTGCCCACGCCCAGTTCCCGCATGTTGTTGAGCACGGTGCCCGCCGCGCCCGCGCTAGCCGTGATGCCTGTAATCTGCCACGCGGTCAGCGCCGTTTCCACGGAGGGTTCATCCAGCGCCGGATCAATCTGAAACCACTGATCCAGAAATAAATCTCCCACCACCGCAATGCGCAGCCCGGGGAAGCGGGAAAGCAGTTCTTTGAGCCTTTGCTCGGTCATCGGTTATTCCCCCTTGAGCAGCAATCGGGCCAGATACCCCACGGTATCCCTGTGGTGGCCTTCCACGTAGAAGCTCTCGCCCCCATCGGCCACGGTTCGCGCCATAATGGTTTTCCACGGGCGGAAGTAGTAGCGCGGGTCGGATTTGGGCGGCTCCTCGTGCACATCCTTGCCCTCCAGCGGCAAAAGGTCGAGCACGGCCGTGGTAAAGTGCCGGATGGAGCGCCCCTCGTGCTTGGCGACATTACGGCACATGGACAGCGCCTTGAGATACACCTCGGGGCCGATAACCGCCGAGCCGAAGTTCAAAAACACACCGTCTTCCAGATGCTCAACGGTATTGCAGTAAATCAGAAAATCCTGATAGGTGGCTTTGCCGATGGCCGCGCCGTCGGCGTTGGGCTGCTCGTGCACAATATCGCAGCCGATGCCCACATGCACCGTAACCGGCACCTGGTTGCGGTAGCCCGCCGCCAGCAGGCTGATATCGCGGTAGGGGAAGTTGTTTTCCCAGATGTACTTGCCCAGCGATTCGCCAAAGCCAAGCCCTTCCTGCACGCCAAGGTTCACCGCCTCGTTGTAGCGGCCATCCTCCTGCCACAGGCCGAACTGCCCTTCGGATATGTAGCGCGCGACGCTTTCGGTGGTGGCGCCGATCAGTGCCAGTTCAAAATCGTGGATGCCGCCCGCGCCGTTGAGCGCAAAGTGCGTAATCCACCCTTCCTCCATCAGCCGAATCAACAGCGGCGCAGCGCCGGCACGAATCACGTGCGCGCCCATCATCATCAGCACCGGCGCGTTTTTTTCCCGCGCGGTGCGGATGCGCTGCGCCAGCGTCTCAATCACAGGGTGGCGGTAATCCGTTGTATCCTCCAGGCTCATCATCGCGCTCAAATCCAGATCATGCACCCGATCGGCAATCGGCAGCAGGTGCAGCCTGGAACGGTCAAACTGAGAAAAAGGCATGGTCATTTCTCCCTTCCATTGATGCGGCTCCGACCCCACGCGCGGCGTTCCCGCGCCGGTGCCCAAAGAGGGGCTCCGTTGCGCGGCGCGAAGCGTCGGGCGCAGGGGGTGCACGCCAACGCTTCACAGCCGCGCAAGGGGGCTTGTCCCCCCGATCGGCACCGGCGCGCGGACATCGCGCCGGTGGGTCAGAATAGATTGCGTTCCATTACGTCCAGTTCATGATAATCGGGAATAATCGCGTCCGCGCCCGCACGGACAAGGCGATCCCGCTTCCATTCGTCGATGCCCTGCCGCTCCGATTCGTTGGAGGCCACGCCCACGGCATAGCCGCCGACTTCCTTCACGTTCTCGATTTCCACATAGCCATCGCCAAAGCCAAGCAACTCTTCTCCCGCGAGGTTGTTTTCCAGAATCATCCGCTCGATGATCATCTTTTTGGAGAACGTTTTATAATCCTCCCGCGCGCCGTAAATGTGCTTGCCAAAGTATTTCGTGAGCCCCAGCAACTCGGCTTCATGGATCACATATTCCTCGTCGGTGCCGCTGGCGAGGTAGGGTTTCACGCCGTGGCGCACCAGCATGTCCAAAAATCCGTACGTGCCCGGCACGGTCAGCGTTTCGGGGTCGATGGTACCGTTTTGAAGCCCCGTGAGGCGGTTGTCGATCTTTTCCAGCAACCGGCGCTGGTATTCATCCTTATAAACCAGCGGGGCTTTCGGCTCGCCGCCCAGCTGCGAAATCACTTCCGCCAGCGCGATGCACTGGTAAATGGTCTGCTTGCCCGTGTGGTAAAAAATCATTTCCCGCGCCTGCTCTTCCAGCAAGCTTGTTTCTTTCTGCTTCCCCTTCGGTGTGGCGGCCAGTTCCTCCGTAAAATAGGGGATCATAATCTGCTGCCACCCCTCGCGGATGAGGCTGACGGTGCCGTCAAAATCCAGCACCGCATATCGGAAAGGCTTTTTCCCCTGCCTGTGACGAATTTCCTCCCAGTACATGAATCCTCCGTTCTTCCTTGACAGACAATGAAGCGCTTGCTAGAATAGAAGGACTTCATTCTACCACGGAAATAAGTTTGATGAAAGATGCGGATAAAAAAATGGAAACGGAAAATATGTCGAAAACCTTTGTGAAAACGGATCACCTGATCAATATTCTCCAGCTGGTGCACCGTTACCCCGGCATTTCCAAACCGGAGCTGTGCACCCATACGGGGCTGATGCCCTCCACCGTGCACGGCGCCATTGCGCGTTTGCTTTCCGATCATCTCATCGTGTGTCAGGGCATGGCTGCCTCCAGCGGAGGCCGCCGCGCCAGTCAGTACCGGCTGGCGTCGGGCATCGGGTGCGTGGGCAGCATCAGCATGCGCATCAACCATCTGGAGGTCGGGGTGTTCGACCTGTCGCTCCAGTCGCTGGCGCGGGCGGAAATGCCCATCGCCATGGCGGACAGCGGGCCGGAAACCTATACCGGCCAGGCGGTGCAACTGCTTGAAAGCTGCATGGCGCAAACGGGGCTCCCCCGCGAAAAGCTCCTCGGCGTGGGCGTTACCCTGCCCGGCCCTGTGGACTTTCGCACGGGCGTGATCCAGCAGCTTTGCAGCGCGCCCAAGTGGCAGCAGTTTCCCATGGCGGAGCGGCTGCGGCAATCGCTTTCCTGCCCCATCGTTGTGGAAAAGGACGTGTACGCCGCGGTGGAGTATCTGGCCCAGACGGGCGAAATCGAGAACACCCGCTCCTGCGCGTATCTGGCGATTTGCGAAGGCATCGGCTCGGCCATGATGATCAACGGGCAGGTGTATCGCGGCGGCCACAGCCTCGCGGGGGAAATCGGCCACCTGACCGTACGCAAGGATGGCATTCCCTGCCCCTGCGGCAATACCGGCTGTCTGGAGCTGTACTGCTCCGATATCGGCATTGTGCAGCAGTACAACGCACAAACCGGTTCCAAGCAAACCACTGTTTCACAGGTGTTGGCGCTGGCGCAGAGCGGCGACGCGGTAGCGACCCGTGTGATCTCGCAGGCCATCAGCTATCTGGTGGACACCACGTCCACCATGATTATGACGTATGACCCGCAGGAGCTGCTCATCTTCTGCACCTGGCTGCGCGACCAGCGGGCCCTGTACTTCTGGATGCTGGACACGCTGTATGCCAAGTCCATTTTCACCCAGAAGCATTCGGTGCACATCCGCCTGCTGGCGGAAGACCCGCTCAACTTGAACGCCGCCGCCGCGCTGGCTGTGCGCAAGGCGCTGATGGAGGCGCTCGTCAATCCATCTTGAGCGCCGCGTCAAAATTCACGTCGGAAGGCGAAAAGTTAAGCCGACGGGCGTAGGCGAGGGCTTCGGTCGCGCCGTGGATGCGCTCCATGCCGCTGTCTTCCCACTCCACGCACAGGGGGCCGTCATAGCCCATGGCGTTCAGTTCCCGAATGATGCCCTCAAAATCCACATGCCCATGGCCGAGCGAAACGAAGTTCCAGCCCCGCCGCGTATCGCCGAACTCGATATGGGAGCCCAGCACGCCGGCGCGGTCGTCGCGGTTGATGCGGACATCCTTCAAATGCACATGATAGATCCGACTGCTGAAATCCCGCAGGAACACCGTCGGGTTCACGCCCTGCCACAGCAGGTGGCTGGGATCGAAGTTCAACCCCAGCGTGGGGCGGTACTCCAGCGTTTCCAGCAACCGCTGGGTAGAGTAGTAGTCAAACGCGATTTCCGTGGGATGCACTTCCAGCGCGAGCTTTACGCCGCAGCGGTCATACTCGTCAAAGATCGGCGTCCACAGCGTTTTAATGCTCTGAAAGCCCTGCTCCACCATTTCCGGCGTGGTTTGCGGGAAGGAATACCAAAACGCCCAGATGGGGCTGCCCAAAAAGCAGGTAACCACCTTTACGTCCAGCAGTTGCGCGGCGTGGGCGATGGTTTTCATGCGCTCGGTCGCCCACAGGCGGATGCCTTCGGGGTTGCCTTTCACGGCGGCGGGCACAAAGTTATCCAGTCGGGCGTCATAGCGGTCGCCAACGCATTGCCCCGCCAGATGGCCGGACAGCGCGCCGATGCGAATGCTGTGTTTTTGAAGCAGTTCCCGGTACTGCGCCAGGTAGTCCTCATCGCTCACGATGCGCTCCACGTCGATGTGCGCCTGTGTGGCGATTTCCAGACCGTCATAGCCGATTTCGTGCATGGTGCGAAACAGCGCCTCGGTTGGCAGATCGCCAAACTGACCGCTGCAAATGGTGACGGGTCTCTTCATCCGTCCTGCCCCCTTATTGTTCGATGGTGATTTCCCGATCTTCCAGCGCGGAGCGTTCCGCCGCGAAGATTACGCGCATGGCTTTGAGCGCTTCCTGCGCATCACAGAGGGAGGGTTCGCCGGTGAGCACGCTTTGCACAAAGGAGTCGATCACTCCGGTGCTGACGCGTCCGCCGGTCGTTTGCTTTTCGTTGGAGGTCATTTCGTCCAGTGCCAGCTTTTCCGGCTCCTGCCCCAGATGTTCCACAATCAGCGAGTACACCGGGTCGGCATAGCAGCGGAGGATGCCCTTGGTGCCGTACAGCACCGTGGAGTTATCCTCCGTGCCGTAGAATGTCCAGCTCACGTGCATCTGCCCCGTTGCGCCGCTTTGTGTGCGGTAGATGCAAAAGGCGTTGTCGTCCACGGAGATGGGCGTGCCGTCGGGAAATTTTTTATCCAGCGTGCAAAACGTCGCTTTCACCGCCACAATCGGCTCGCCCAGCAGGTATTGCAGCAGATCGGTTTTGTGGATGCCCAGATCCGCCAGCGCGCCAAACGCCGCGCGGGATTTGTCAAAGAACCATGAGTTTTTCTGCCCTGTCCAGCCTTCGGGGCCGGGGTGACCAAACGTGGTGCGGAAGCTGATTACCTGACCGATTTCCCCCGCCGCCACGCGCCTGCGGGCTTCCGCGTGCGCCTTGGCCAGCCGCTGGTTATGCCCCAGCATCAGGGTACGGTGGTTTTCCCGCGCGGCCAGCGCCATGGCTTCGCAATCCGCAAGCGTGGTCGCCATCGGCTTTTCGCACAGCACATGCTTGCCTTTTTGCAGCGCCTGAATGCTCACGGCGGCATGGTCGGCGTTTGCCACACACACGCTCACCGCGTCCACACCGCTATCCAGCAATGCCTCCACGCTGTCATACGCCTGCCCGCCGTAACGCGCCGCCAGTTCCTGCGCGCGCTCCGGCATAAAATCGTAAAACGCAGTCAGGCGGCATTCGGGGTTTTCCGCGTATTCCGGCGCGTGCCGCACCTGCGTAATCCGCCCGCAGCCAATAATCCCGATGTTGAGCATCGCTGTGCCCTCCCTTACTTCTTATCGCCCCGCATGTTTTGCAGCAGCACCGCGAGAATGATGATCGCGCCGCTGATGGCTCCGTTGAGGAATGTCGGCACCTGCGCCGCCACCAGAATATTGTTGATGATCTTGAACATGATCACGCCCAGGAACGTGCCGATGATCTTGCCCCGGCCGCCGCTCATGGCCGTGCCGCCGATGGCGACCGCAGCGATGGCGTCCATTTCAAACAGGCTGCCCGCGCTGGAGGCCGATACCGCCATGAGGCGGGAGGCATAAATCCAGCTGGCAAAACCGCACATGAGGCCGGTGATGGAGAACACCGCCACCTTGGTGAGCGTGACGTTCACACCGGACAGGCGCGCGGAAACCTCGTTGCTGCCCAGTGCGTACACATGCTTGCCCAGACGCGTGCGCTGCATGATTACGCCAAACAGCAGTGCCACCACAATAAAGATAATCATGGGGTAGGGGAACTTCGCGCCGAAAACATTCACGGAGCCGTTAGCCACCTGCCGGAACGTTTCGTAGTAAGGCTCGGTGGAAATGCCGCCCGCCACGGTGAAGGGGCCGCCCTGCCCGAAGTGGTTGATGATGGCACGGCAGGAGGTTTGCACGGCCAGCGTGGCGATCATGGCCGGCATACGCCCTTTGGCGATCAGCAGACCGTTGAACGTGCCGATGAACGCACCGAACACCAGGCAGAACCCCAGCATGAGCCAGATGTCATGCGTGTAGTTGAGCACTTCGATGCCAAAGCCCGAGATAATGGCAACCTGCGCGCCTACCGAGATATCGATTTGCCCGGCGCAGATGACCATGGTCATGCCCATGGCGATGACGCCGATGACCGAGGACTGCACAAAGATGTTGGTAACGTTGCGCCAGGTAAAGAAGTTCGGGTTCACCGACAGGGCGATCACTAAAATCAGGACAAAGGATACCATATAGCTGTAATCGGAAAACAGCTTCTTCCCCGCGGACCCAAGGGTCATGTGCCCGCGTTCGACGCTATTGGCAGGTCTGGTCATGCTTCTTGCCCTCCAAATTCGATCCTGTGGAATAAATCATCATATTCTTTTCGGTCAGCTGCTCGCGGGAGAGCACGGTATTGATGCGGCCTTTGTACATGACCACGCAGGTGTCCGCCACCTTGAAGATTTCCGGAAACTCTGCGGAAAACACCAGAATCGCTTTCCCTTCCTGTGCCAGCCGGATAATTAAATGGTAGATTTCAAACTTGGTGCCAACGTCGATGCCCTGCGTGGGGTTATCGAAAATGAGCACATCCGCGTTTGTTTCCAGCCAGCGCCCCAGAATCACCTTCTGCTGGTTGCCGCCGGAAAGCGAGGTGATGGGGTTCTTCGGGTTATTCGCCCGAAGGGACAACGCATCCTTCACGCGGTTGTAACGGTTTTTTTCTTCCTTGGTGTTGATGAGCAGTTTTTTGAGGTGGGTATTGTAAAACCCCATGGAGTTGTTGTCGATGATGCTCAGATCGTTCAAAATGCCGCGCTCTTTGCGGGAGCGGGGCACCATCGCCACGCCCTTGTGCATAAAGCTGCGGATGGTGGATTTTTCCATGGGTTTGCCGTTAACCGTCAGGCGTCCGGTGTGCGGGATCACGCCAAACAGCGCGTCCGCCAGCATATCGCGACCGGAGCTTTGCAAGCCGGTAAACGCGATAATTTCACCCTTGTGCAGCTGAAAGCTGATATCCTCAAAGCTGTCGCCGCACAGGTGCTCCGCTTCCAGCGCCACCTCATCGGTGCCGTAGTATTCTTTATGGGTAAAGTCGTCCTCTGCCAGCGCGCGGCCTATCATCATCTCCGTGATGGCGCTTTCGGTGATATCGGCAATTTTGCCGTTACCGATCAGCTGCCCGTCGCGAAGCACATAATACGTTTCGCAAATTTCAAAAATTTCCGGCATCTTGTGCGAGATATAGATGAAGGAAACGCCCTCCGCCTTGAGCTGGCGCATGATGACGAACAGATGATCAATTTCCTGATTGGACAGGGCCGAGGTCGGCTCGTCCATGATGATCAGATCACATTTGAAAAGCAGGGATCTGGCGATTTCCACCAATTGTTTTTCCGCCGGTTGCAGCGTCTTGACGGTTGTCCACGGGTCGATGGCAACGTTCATCCGCGCAAAAACCTCGCGGGTGCGTTCGGCCATTTCCTTCTTATTTAAAAGTCCGCCCGTGCCAAGCATCTCCTGGCCTAAATACAGGTTTTCAAACACGTTCAGGTCGTTGCAAAGGTTCAGTTCCTGATGGATGAAGCGGATACCCATCCTCATGGCCTGCAAGGCGCTGGTCATGCGCACCTTTTGTCCGTTCAGCAGGATTTCACCTGCCGTTGGGGGGAACGTACCGGCCAGCACGTTCATCAGTGTGGATTTTCCGGCTCCGTTTTCACCCAGCAGCCCAACGATTTCACCGGGTTCCACCGCGAAATCGACATGATCCACCGCGCGCACAGGCCCAAAGTCCACAACGATCCCATTCATTTGTGTGAGCAACGGCTGTTTCCTCCTTCAGCGTGAAGGAAAGCCGGCCGGCAAAATACCGGCCGGTTTCCTTACGATCTTCCGTTACGATTCAGTTAGGGTTTATTTCAGGCTGTAACGATCGGCGTACTCCTGGCTGGCTTCATAAGCGGCCACGGTGTTCTTGTCGATCTCGATGGTGGGGATCAGGAAGAGCTGACCGTCGATCTTCTGGCCCTGATAGGTTTCGCCCTTCGCGGCGGCAACAGCCAGACGGATCGCTTCACGGATGTAGGAGGGGCTGAAGTAGTAGGTCAACAGTTCGGGCTTGGTGATGTTTTTGAAGGTAGCCAAGGTCTCGCGACGGCCGCCCACGGAGGTGATGATCTTGAGGTTGGTCAGCGCCGTGCTGTCGCCGATCACGGTCATGATGCCATCGACGATTTCGTCATCATGCGTGCAGATGAAGTCCAAATCCGCAACGGTCGCGGCATCGGCGGTGCTCAGCCAGTTCTCCATGAACTCCTGCGCCTTGGCGTTGGACCAGTCGGTCTGGAAAGCGTCGGTCACAAGTTTGAACTGATCTTTGTAAGCAGAGGCATTCAGCACGTCCATCATGCCGCCGGTGCGCTGCTTGGAAACGGTGGAGCTGTCGCCGATGAACAGCAGGTAGGTGATGGTTTCGCCAGCCTTGAGCTGCGTGTCGAAGTACTTGAGCAGGTATTCGCCCATCATGTTGCCGATCTTTTCGTTATCGCCCATGATTTCAGCGGCCATGCCCTTGAAGTTCTCGATCAGACGGTCATAGATTACCAGCGGGATTTTCTCGTCCACAACGCTCTGTGCGGCGTTACGGAGTTGATCGCCTTCCAGCGGCCACAGCATGATGGCATCGGGGCCCCACGCCATGATGTCGTCGATGGCTTGGATCTGCTTGGAAGCTTCTCCGCCAACGCCCATCATGTAATCGCTGATGACGCCGGCAGCCTTGAGCGCTTCGGCTTCCGCACGGGCATGCGCTACGCTCTCACCGGTGAACCCGTGATCCGCATCGGGGGTAACGATACCCAGCTTGATACCGGCAGCCATAGCGGCGGCGGAGCTAAGCAACACAGCAAGACACAGAACCAGAGCAAGAATTTTCTTCATGAATCTAGCCTCCTAATATTTTTTCAACATCCTGGCACACAGGATGCGAAATTCGCCAGATGCCCGTCGATGGGCGCTGAGGATTCCCTGACCACCAGCTGGTGGGGAAGCTCCACTTCCATGGGAACCTCCTGCCGCTGGATCAGCCCGCACACCAGCTCCACGGCCGTATAGCCGATCTGGAAGCAGGGCTGCACCACGGTAGTGATATAAGGGTGAAACATGGTGGTATATTCAACATCGTCAAAGCCGACGACCGTCACATCCTCCGGTACCCGAAAGCCCATTTCCCTCGCTCCGGCGATGGCGCCCAGCGCCAGCATGTCGGAAACGCAGAACAGCGCCGTGGGGCGTTTTTCCTGCGCAAGCAGCGAACGGGCGGAGGCAAACCCCATCTTGAAGGTGTAACCCTGCGTGGCGCGGATATAATCGTCCGTTACCGCGATGCCCGCCTTCGTAAGCGAATCTTTATACCCCTGCAAGCGCGTGGCGGTGGAGTGGAAGCGGTTTTCGATGCTGATGGTGCCGATGCGCGTATGCCCTAGGGAGATCAGGTATTCCATCAAATCCTGCGTGGCCTTGTAATTATCCACGCACACCCGCGGAATCGGATACTTGGGGTCAAATTCCGAGCACTGCACCACGGGGTATTCTTTGGCGTACTCATAAATCCAGTCGGAACCCAGTTCCGCCGCCAGCAGGATGGCTCCGTCCGCCTGATGCTTTTTCAGCCGGTCGAGAATCTGCTCCTCCATCTTGCGCTTGCCCTCGGTGTTAAACAGGAAGGTGCTGTAGCCCCGCTCCTGCGAGCCCTTGGCGATGCCCGCGATGATGTTGGCGTAGTAAGGGTTGGTAATGTTGGGGGTAACGATCACCAGCGTGCGGCTTTCGTTGCGACGCAGGTTTTGAGCCGTAAAGTTGGGCTCGTACTCCAGTTCCTTCACCGCTTCCATTACCCGTGCGGTCAGTTCCGGCGCTACGCTCTGCTGTCCGCTGAGCACCCGGGATACCGTGGCAATGGATACCTTGGCGCGTTTGGCAACATCCACCATCGTCGACAAGCTAAACTCCCTCTCCGGTCGCGCGTCCTCCAGAGCCACAGCCGGAACCTCCGTGCTGTGGGCGCGCCGGAAACCTTTTTTGAAAAATGGGTGCAACCAATACAAGCTCGAAAATCAAGCTTTTGCTAGTGTTTCCGGGCTCACCGTTTCAGTAATCGTTTACAACAATATAGCATTGTGCTGTCAATGTGTCAATAGGATTCCGAAAAATTTAGTGGAATATTTCCGTTTCCCCTGTTTTCTTCCGATTTTTTGGGGCTTTTACTCGCTCTCCGTCTATCTTCTTTTTATATTTGAATTAAGTTTTGAATGATATCGACCCGCTTTCGCCTCTCCGCCTGATGTTTAGCCCCAAAGGAGTGTCCGCCTGCCAGATTCAGGGGCAGAAAAGCAGGGTTTTCCGAAGTTTGCAGGCGTTTGAGAAACAGTTTGCAGGCAACCCTCCCCCTGCCAAAGCGAGCATTTTCAAGCCTTTGCGCCATACCCGCGATCTACGGGCATCCCGCCCGACCGTTGCCGTTGCCCTTTTTCCCGCGCATACCGATTTGGGGGCTTGCTCCAGCCTTGCTGTGCGCCATGCACGAAAACCGGCCTCTGCCTGTGGCGGTGTTTTGCGCCGCGCGGCAAAGCTCCGCGGTTCTCCGGCGCTTCGCAGTTTGGCATTTTCCCAAGCGTGCAGGGAATGCCGCGCCGCGATTCACTTTTTTCATCACTTTTTTTATTTTTTCAAAGCTTCATGCCTTACGCCATAGCGTTGAAAAAGAATCCCGCACCGTCGCTCAAGCCTTGGCAACCCCGCCTGAAAGTGGTAAAATAGCGTTACTCAATAAGGCTCACGCTGCCGCGCACAGGCAGGCGCGGCCATGCCAAAACATCCCCCCCAAAACCCCGTCAGCCTGCGCTGCCCGCAAGGCAGCGGCTGATTCCCCGACACCCGCCCGTGAAAGGAGCCAACGATCATGGACAGCGAAAAGCGCGCCTTGGAACCCCTGGAGTACAACGATGAAATTCCTGATCCGGAAGAGGAAGCCGCCCCCCGCGACGATATCGCCGATGCGCTCCGCAAAGCCGCCCGCCAGCGGCTTGTGCCCGCGGACGAGGATATCCCCAGCGAATGTTTCAGCGAACGGATGCTGTAAAAGTCGAGGTTGCCATTGGTATGGCGGCCTTAAAAGCAGACCAAAAAGAGAAGCCACCCTTCAAAACGGGCGGCTTCTCCTATGTCGTCAAAAAAACCTCTACAAACCGTCGTTGCCGCTCGCCTCATAGCCCTTCGGGCTGTTCGCTCGCTTCTGGCAAAACGCTGCGGCGTAAAGCGTTGGGCTTTGCCCAAACCCACCAAAGGATTTCATCCTTTGGAACCGGATAAGGGATTTCATCCCTTGACCCACTATTTAGACAATCTGGCGGCTCGCCCCGATTATGGGGCGAGCCGAGGGTAGGATCAACGGAGCGTGCGGAGGCAGCCGATCGGTGGCGGCGGTGGAAATGTACCCATGTTGGGAGAGGTGCTGCCGACGTAGGAGGGGGTACGACGATTTCGCTGATACGAATTCAACCTTTCAGGGTTTGGACTGCGGGCATTTTGAGATCAGGCTTTGTCGTGAAATCTTGACGTAGCATCGCTACGCCATCGCTTCGGCTCCGCGTCCAATCCCAAAATCCCTCGCAAGCTCTTCCGCATTCATCCTTTGAAATCGAATCACACCCGAAACCGCACCCACTGCAAATCAATCTCGCGGGAGGAGCCGCCGATCATGAGCGTGTATTCGCCTTTTTCCAGCACACGCTTGCCGTTTTCGCGCACGGCGCAAAGGCTGTCATCCGTGATGAGGAAGCGGAGTTCCGACGCCTCGCCTGCCTTGAGCGGAACACGGCGGTGGGCAATCAGCTCCTTGACCGGCGTCATGCGTCCGGCGGCGGGGCGGTGTGCATACACCTTTGAAATCGAATTACACCCGAAACCGCACCCACTGCAAATCCATCTCGCGGGAGGAGCCGCCGATCATGAGCGTGTACTCGCCCTTTTCCAGCACACGCTTGCCGTTTTCGCGCACGGCGCAAAGGCTGTCATCCGTGATGAGGAAGCGGAGTTCCGATACCTCGCCTGCCTTGAGCGGCACACGGCGGTGGGCGATCAGCTCTTTAACCGGCGTCATGCGTCCGGCGGCGGGGCGGTGGGCATACACCTGCACGATTTCCACACCGTCGCGGTCGCCAATGTTGGCCACCGTCGCCACCAGCTCGCGGCCGTCGTCGGTTTCCTCAAGCCGCGCCGCGCCATACTGGTAGCGGGTGTAGCTGAGTCCAAAACCGAAGGGATAGAGCGGCTCGGCGGGCAAATCCATATAGTTGCCGTTGTGCCAGCCGGGCAGCTGGTTATGGTACACGGGTACCTGACCGCTGTGGCGGGCGAAGGTCACGGGCAGCTTTCCGGTGGGGTTGAGCGTGCCCAGCAATAGCTGCGCCAGCGCCGTGCCGCAGGTCTGGCCGCCGTTAAACACCTGCACAACCGCATCGGCGTTCAGCGCCACCCATGGCACGGTGAGGGGTTTGCCCGACACCAGCACCACCACGAGCGGCTTGCCCAGCGCTTTCACGGTTTGGAGCAGCTCCAGCTGATCGCCGGACAGGTCGAGGTTGGCGCGGTCGCGACCCTCGCCGTTCTGGCAGAGGAAATCGCCCACGCAGGCCACAATGACATCCGCGTTCTCGCAGGCGGCCAGCACGGCGGCTTTGTCCAGCCTGCCGCGCATGCGCTCGATCTCCTCATCATACACGGGGCAGTCGCCAAAGGAGTGGCTGACGATTTCGTTCGTGAGGAAGCCGCAGCCCTGCGCGTAGCGGATGCTGAGGTTGTTTTCATCGGCGACAGCCTGAAGCCCCGCAAGCGGGGTTACGGGCGTGATGGCGTGCTCCGCGCGCGGGTTGGGGTCGGGGTGGGAGAGGTACGTCCAATCCCCCAGCATGGCGTTGATGTTATCCGCTGAAGGGCCGACCACGGCGATGCGCTTGCCCGAAAGCGGCAGCGCGCCGTTGTTTTTGAGCAGTACGAGCGCTTCTTCCTGCGCGCGGGCGTTGAGCGCGCGGTGCTCCGGGGTGGCGAAGGCGGCGGGCGCAAGCTTGGCGTAGCGTTTCTCGTCAAACAGCCCCAGCTGGAACTTGACGGTCAGGATGCGGCGCACGGCTTTGTTGAGCGCGTCTTCGGAAAGCGTGCCCTCCTTCACGGCGGCAATGATCTCCTCATACGCGTCAAACGTGGTCATGATCATATCGTTTCCGGCGGTAATGGCCTGTGCGGCGGCTTCGCGCAAGTCCTCCGCCACATGCTGACGGGTTACCAGCGCGCGCACATTGTCCCAGTCGGTTACTACAAAGCCGTCAAAGCCGAGCTCGTCCTTGAGCACATCGGTGAGCATTTCATGGTGGATGGTCATGGGCACGCCGTCGATGGAGGAATAGGCGGTCATGAACGTGGCGCAGCCCGCCTTCACAGCCTTGGCGAACGGGGGCAGGAACTGCTCGCGCACCAGCCGCGCGGATACCGTGGTATCGACCGAATCGCGCCCGCCGAGGCTTTCGCCGTAGGCGAGGAAGTGCTTGGCGCAGGCGAGGATGCTGTCCGGCGCGGCCAGATCATCGCCCTGATAGCCGCGGATCATGGCGGCGGCAAGGTCGCCGATCAGCGCCGGCGCTTCGCCGAAGGTTTCGTCGACGCGACCCCAGCGCAAATCCCGAGCCACGCACAAAAGCGGCGAGAACGTCCAGTGCAGGCCATCGGCGGCGACTTCCCTGGCGGTGGCGCGGCCAACGGCGGCAAGCAGATCCTCATCCCAGGAGCAGGCCATGGCCAGCGGGCTGGGGAACACGGTCGCGCCGTTTTTGAGCGCGTGGCCGCGAACCGCGTCGATGCCAAACAGCATCGGGATGCCCAGACGGCTTTCCGCCGCGATGCGCTGCAATTGCTGCGCGCGCTCGCCCAGCGTATGCAAAAAGCTGCCCGCGCCGCGCATGGCCCAGGCTTCGGCTTCCGATTCGGTAACAAGGTTCAGGGGCACCTGAATGACCTGAGCGGCCTTTTCTTCCAGCGTCATGCGGCCGAGCAGTTCATCGGCGCGCTGCCGGGGGGTGGGAAGACGGTTTTCCATAGGGTTCCTCCTCAATGAGTCAAGATCCGGTGGGATGGGCAGGCAACACGAAAGCGCCTGCGCTGTAAACACAATCGGGAATACAGCAATCGGTGGTTCTGTTTTTGAACCTATATTCTTTTCTTGCCGCGGATGCCGGAACCCTTCCTGCCCCAAAGACAAATCAAAAGGCAGGGAGCGCATCCCTGCCTGAAACCAAGGTGGTGAAAGGGTTTTATTGTTTTTCCTTGAACTTGCGCAGATCGTCGTTCAGGTGCACGGTATCCGCTTCCTGCTCATACTTCAAGCCTTGCAGGATGGCGAAAAGCCCTGCGAACATCAGCGCGGACAGGGCGAACGGGCACCAGCCCGGAAAGCCCGCAAACCAGCCGAACAGCAGCGACAACGCAAGCGTGAGCACCGTGGATGCGCACAGCCACAGCACCGAGCGCCCGAAGAGCACGCCCTTGATGTAATCAACGCTATCCGGCAACCAGATATTTTGCAGCGTGGCAATCAGGATACTCAGCAGAAGCAGTTCCGCCAGTGTGAGCAGTTTGAGGCTGTCGCCGCCGGTAACCGCCACCAGAAGCCCCATCAGCACCGCCAGTGCGACAAAGTATAGCGCCATAAACAGCTTAACGTTCATTGCCCATACATAAAGCTTACGAAATGAACTCATGGAAGATTCAATCCCCTTTCAATCGGTCGCGGAGAGATTTGGCATACCTTCGGGATACGAGAATGCGCTCCCCGTTTTTGAGCGTGGCATAGATGCGGCCGTTATCGCCGCTTTTGAGCGACGTAAGGGCGAGCAGGTTGACAATCATGCTTTTGGAGCAACGGAAAAACCCCAAGCCCGCGAAAGCGTCCGCGATGGCCGCGAGCGATTGCCCCACGCCGTACACACCGGCCGCTGTGTACACATAGGTATGCTCGTCCACACTTTCGCAGTAGAGCGCGTCAGAGGGGTCGATCAGCCGAAGCGTGCCGCCGTCTTCCGCCACGAGGCGCTGGTTGCGCAGGCTGAGCAGTTGCAACACCGCGCGGAGATCGTCATCCATGGCGTCGTACCGGAGGATGATTTCGCTTTCCGCGCCGGATTCCTGCCTGAGCGTTACCTTCATGACCTTGCCCCCCTTTACCGTTGTTATCATACGCCGGTTTTAAGAGGGCTTCAAGGGGCGGAAGGCTGACTTGCGGTTTTGCACAGGTGAGATGCAACGCGGGGTGATGAATGTGCTTGGAATGCCATGGCTGGGGGGAGAAAGATCGCGGGGCGGAAGCAGAGCACAGCCGCTTTGCAGCGAACAGTTTGGCCGCGCAGGTATGGGGCATGGTGAGGAAGCGCGGGGCGGAAGCAGAGCACAGCCGCTTTGCAGGGAAACGGTTTGGCTGTGCAGGGATGAGGCGTAGAGGCAAAGCGCGGGGTGGAAGCGGAACCCAGTCGCTTTACAGGGAAACGGTTTGGCCGCGCAGGTATGAGGTGTGGATGCAAAGCGCGGGGCGGAAGCGAAGCACAGCCGCTTTGCAGGGATACGGCTTGGCCGTGCAGGTATGGGGTGTGGATGCAAAGCGCGGGATGGAAGCGGAGCACAGCCGCTTTACAGGGATACGGTTTGGCCGTGCAGTTATGGGACATGGGAGGAAGCGCGGGGCGGAAGCGGAGCACAGCTGCTTTGCAGCGAACAGTTTGGCAGCGCAGGTATGGGACAGGGTGAGAAAACGCGGGGCACACGCAAACCGCGGACGGCGGTAGGCGCAAGCCGATATTTTTCCCATGCCTTGCCCCGTGTGCCGCCCTGTGCTATACTGCCCACAACCCGCGCAAACGCGATTCCCTCCGATACTTCCGTTCCGCACTTTCCCCCCTTTTCCCAAGCCAAAAGAAAAGAAGGTTCTGCCGGATGAAACTCAAAAACAGCTACCACCCCTACGCGGCCATCACCATCCTGTTCTGGTCGATGGCGTTTGTGTTTACGCGGCTGGCGCTGCAATATTTTACGGTGTTTTCGCTGGGGGTGCTACGCTACCTCACGGCATCGGTTGTGCTGCTGATCGTGGCGTTTGCCACGCGCATGCAACCGCCCAAATGGAAGGATGTGCCGTGGTTCCTGCTGGCGGGCGCGGCGGGGTTCGCCGTTTATATGGTGGTGTTCAACCTTGGCAGCCAAAGCGTATCCTCGTCCACGGGCAGCGTGATCCTCGCGACCACGCCGATTATCACGGCGCTGCTGGCGCGCGCCTTCTACCATGAAAAGCTCACAGGGCTCCAGTATGCCGCCATCGGGGTATCGTTCATCGGCGTGGTGGTGCTGACCGTGCTGCGCGGCGGGTTCACGGTCGGTGGAGGCATCGTGTATATGTTCGCCTCCGCGTTTCTGGTGGCGGTGTATAACATTTTGCAGCGGCGGTTGACCAAAACCTATACGGCGCTGCGTTCCACGGCTATCAGCATCTTTTGCGGCACGGTGATGCTGTGTGTGTTTCTGCCGGGCGCGGTGGACGAGATCAAGGGCGCGCCGCCCATCCAATACTTGTATATCCTGATTTTGGGCGTGTTTTCCAGCGCGGTTGCCTACTGTGCGTGGGCCAAGGCGCTGTCGCTGGCGAAAAACACCTCCTCCGTGAGCAATTACATGTTCATTACCCCGTTTGTGACCACGCTGCTGGGGCTGTGGATCGCGGGCGAACCGGTGGAGCTTTCCACCGTGGTTGGCGGGGTGCTGATCATCGCGGGGCTGCTGCTGTTCCGATTCGGCGACCGGATCATGAAGGGGAAGGCGAAACAGGGCATGGACGCGGCGTGACAGGCTGCGTTTGCGGACGCCGCTTACGGGAGGCGCGCGCCATCGGTTCACCGTCCCGACAGGATGAAACCCGCCTCTTTCAAAAACGGCAAAAAAATGATATGATGCATAGAACAACCGAATACAACTAGGGGGGATGCCCATGGATAGAGTCGCACTCTTTGTGGATGGCGCAAACTTTTTCTACATGCAAAAGAACGATTTGAACTGGTTTGTCGACACCAAAAAGCTGCTGGCCTACTGCGAGCGCTTCGGCACGCTGGTGGATGCGTATTACTATATCGGCAAGGATTCTCCACCCGTGGCGGAACAGCAGGCGTACCTCAACGCGCTCACCTACATGGGCTACTCGCTGGTGACCAAGCCCATCAAGACCATCTATGATTCCTCAAGCGGTAAATTTATTCAAAAAGCCAATCTGGATATCGAAATTGTGCTGGATATGTTTAACACCATTGATAATTATGATCTGGCTGTGCTGGTGAGCGGCGACGGGGATTTCGACCGTGCGCTGCGGCTGCTGCGGGCGCGGGGCAAGCGGTTCAAGGTGATCGCCTCGCCGCACTTCGTAGCCAGCGAGCTCAGGGACGTGGCGGGCATGCACCTGGTGGATATGGAAAGCATCCGGTCGGAGATTGAAAAACTGTAATACGGTATTATATTGAATGAAAAACAAAAGCGGCGCTTCCGGAGAACGGGAGCGCCGTTCGAATGCCGCTGACAAACGGGAAGGCGGTTCGCCCCCGATGATCGGGAAGAGAGGAAACCTTGGGCGAAGCGCCTTCCGCTCTGTCAACCAAAACCACTTGACACCTTCCCTGCCCTGTGCTATACTGCCAAAGCTGTCCACTGTAACCCCTGACAGCGTACCGGAAAGGATGGATGGCCCGTGGCCGAGGCAGAGCGCCCCGAACGGCGGCTGATGCAAAGCGTGGAGCTGGGCACGCTGCTGGCCTGCTATGGCGGGCTACTGACGGATAAGCAGCGCGACGCGTTGCACCTGCACTGCGACGAAGACCTTTCCTTAGCCGAAATTGCCGATGAAATGGGCGTAACGCGCCAGAACGTGCACGAGCTCATCACCCGATCGGAGCAGAAGCTGCGCCGCTACGAAGGCGCGCTGCATCTGGCCGCACAGGGAGAAAGCACGCGCGCGGGACTAGCCGCCGCCATGGAAGCGCTTGCCCAAAACCGCGTGGCGGAGGGCAAAGCGATACTCACCCGCCTGCTGGCGGCACTGGACGAGGAGGAACCGACCGATGGCGTTTGAAGGCCTGAGCCAAAAGCTGACGGCGGCGCTGAGCAAGCTTTCCGGCCGCGGGAAGCTGACCGAGCAGACCGTGAAGGAAGGCGTGCGCGAGGTTCGCGTGGCGCTGTTGGAAGCCGATGTAAACTACCTTGTGGTGAAGGATTTTTGCAAGCGCATCACCGAGCGCTGCGTAGGCCAGCAAGTGCTGGACAGCCTCACCCCCGGGCAGCACGTAATCAAGATTGTATCCGAGGAAATGACGGAGCTGATGGGCACGCAGAACGCGCGCCTCACATGGAGCTCCAGCGTTCCTACCATTTATATGCTATGCGGCCTGCAAGGCGCGGGTAAAACCACCATGGCCGCAAAGCTCGCCAACTACCTGCAAAAAACGGGCAAAAAGCCCATACTCGCCGCGTGCGATATCTACCGCCCCGCCGCCATCCAGCAGTTGCAAATGGTGGGCAAGCAGGTGAACATCCCTGTTTACGAGCATGGCACACAGGACCCGGTGAAAACCGCGCTGGAAGCCGTCGAATATGCCCGCGACCATGGCCGCGACGTGCTGATTATCGACACTGCCGGCCGCCTGCACATCGACGAGGCGCTGATGGAAGAGCTTCAGCGCATCAAACAGAAGGTGAAGCCGCAGGAAATCCTGTTTGTGGTGGACGCGATGACCGGCCAGGACGCGGTGAACGTCGCCAAGTCGTTTGACGAAAAGCTGGGCATCGACGGCGTGATCCTGACCAAGCTGGACGGCGACACCCGCGGCGGCGCGGCGCTGTCCATCAAGGCGGTGGTGGGCAAGCCCATCAAGTTCAGCGGCACGGGCGAAAAGCTGGGCGACATTGAGCCGTTTCACCCCGACCGCATGGCAAGGCGAATCCTCGGCATGGGCGATGTGCTCACGCTGATTGAAAAGGCGCAGGAGAACGTGGACGTGGCGGCCGTGGAAAAGATGGCCAAGCGCGGATCCATGGAGCTTACGCTGGACGATTTTCTGGCGCAGATGCAGCAGATGAAAAAGATGGGCGGCATCAAGAGCATGCTGGCGATGCTGCCGGGCGCGGGAAAGCTTGGCGACATCGATGTAAGCGACGATGCCATGAAGAAGCCCGAGGCTATTATCCACTCCATGACCGCGCGGGAGCGGCGCAACCCGAACCTGCTCAATGCGAGCCGTCGCAAGCGGATCGCGGCGGGCAGCGGCACCACGGTACAGGATGTGAACAGTGTGATGCGGCAGTTTGAGCAGGCGCGGGACATGATGAAAAAGATGATGGGCAACAAAGGCATGGCGCGCAAGATGATGAAGAACTTCAAGTAGGAAAGCACAAGAATGGGTCAAGGGGCAATGCCCCTTGCGGGGTTGAGGGGCGGAGCCCCCGCAGGGCTTGGGGCAGAGCCCCAACGTCTCCCCCCCTCGCCGCAACGCCTAACTCCCCAAGCGAGCGAACAGCCGCGAAGCGGCTATGAGGTGAGCGGATGGAAGCCAGGCATCGATCGAAAAGATGGGTCAAGGGGCAATGCCCCTTGCAGGGTTGAGGGGCGGAGCCCCCGCAGGGTTTGGGGCAGAGCCCCAACGTCCCCCCTTCGCCATAGCACCTAACTCCCCAAGCGAGCGAACAGCCGCGAAGCGGCTATGAGGCGAGCGGATGGAAGCCAAGCCCCGGTTTCGCCATTTACCCCCGTAATCCTCACGCCATCGTAGTAGTCTGTCACAATAGTGATTGACATAGATTGAACTGAATTTTAGGAGGAAACAAACATGGTTAAAATGCGCTTGAAGAGAATGGGTATGAAAAAGAAGCCTTTCTACCGTATCGTGATCGCCGACATCAACAGCCCCCGCGACGGCCGCAACATCGCCGAGATCGGCTACTATGATCCGATGACCGAACCGTCCACCATCAAAATTGATGCAGAAGCCGCCAAAAAGTGGCTTGGTTGCGGCGCCCAGCCGACCGATACCGTTCGCGGGCTGCTCAAGAAGAGCGGAATCATCGAGGGTTAAGCTCATGAAAGAGCTCGTGTTGTATATTGCGCAGTCATTGGTGGACAACAAGGAAGCCGTGACTGTGCAGGAAACCGTCGGCCCCGAGGCCACCATCCTTGAGCTGCATGTAGCGCCCGAGGATATGGGCAAAGTGATCGGCAAGCAAGGACGCATCGCCAAGGCGATCCGCGCGGTAGTACGCGCAGCCACGACGAAGAGCCAGAAGCCGGTCTTTGTGGAGATTCAGTAACCTGTGCCGCCATGTGCGGACAAAGTGAACGCTTGCTTTGGCGGGAGACTGCCGGGGCAGGCGTTGCTTTGCCTGTTGGCGGCGTTAGCGCGGCATGGCGGGGGAAACCCTGCCGGCCGCGCTTTTTAGGGCACGCGGCGCTTGCGCGCCTTTGGGAAAGGGGACTGAGGTCCCCTTCCCAACCATCCCCTTGGGGTGGGTACGGCGCTGCGGCGAGGTGCCCATAGGGCACCCGCTTCCCACCGGCGCCAACCATCCCCTATGGGAAGTGCGTTTGGGCTCTATAGCTGCTCACTCACCTTCGAGATCCACAGGGCACCCGCTTCCCACCGGTGCCAACCATCCCCTAGGGGAAGTGCGTTTGGGCTCTATAGCTGCTCACTCATCTTCGATATCCACAGGGCACCCGCTTCCCTCCGGCGCCAATCATCCCTTGGGGTGGGTACTGTGCATTGCCTTTGTTTGATTTGAAAATAATGGCTTGTTTCAGTTCGTTTCGTAAATCGGGCTGGCGATTTCCGATTGATTGTCATTTTGAAAATAACCACAAGCCATACTGATTTGGCCTCGCAACTGGATTTGATCCCTCCCCTGAAAGGAGTTCTTCCATGCTTCAACCTTACTTGCTCCTTGGTACCATTGTGAAACCGCAGGGCGTGCGCGGCGAGGTCAAACTTCGCCACGAAACGGACGATCCCGAGCGCTTTGTTGACCTGACGACCGCCTATTTCAAAAAAGGGGAGCAATACCTCCCCGTAACCGTGATCGATGCGCGCGTGAGCGGCAACGACGCGTTTTTGACGCTGGAAGGCGTAAACGACCGCGAGGCGGCGGAAGCCCTGCGCGGGCAGGAAGTGTACATCGACCGTGCCCATGCCCGCGAGCTTGGGGAGGGCGAGGTGTTCATTGTCGATCTGCTGGGCATACGGGCTGTGGATACCGACGGCCGCGAAGTAGGCACCCTTAAGGATGTGCTGCAAAACGGCGGCACGGATGTGCTGGTGTTCGATACCCCGCGCGGCCCCATGATGGCGCCGTTTTTGAAGCGCCTTGTGCGGGAACTGGATGTGGCGGCCGTTAGGATGGTGCTGGACGCGAAAACTCTGCCCGAGGTGGCGTTGTATGAAAATAGCGATACTGACGATCTTTCCTGAAATGTTTCAAAGCCTGCTGTCCACCAGCATCCTGGGCAGGGCGCGGGCGGACGGGCTTTTGACGGTGGAACCGATGGATATCCGCCCCTTCAGCACGCAAAAACACAGGAACACCGATGATTACCCCTTTGGCGGCGGCGCGGGCATGGTGATGACGCCCCAGCCCATTGTGGATGCGGTGGAAGCGGCGCGCGCGAGCGGCTATTCCGGCCCCTGCCTGTATATGAGCCCGCGCGGCAAGCCGCTTACACAGGCGAAGGTGCGCGAGCTGGCTGAACAGGATGGGCTGATTTTGCTGTGCGGCCACTATGAAGGGGTCGATCAGCGGGCGCTCGATCTGGTGGTGGATGAGGAAATCTCGCTGGGCGATTTTGTGCTGACCGGCGGCGAGCTGGCCGCGATGGCGGTGGTGGACGCAGTGGCGCGGCTGGTGCCGGGCGTATTGGGCAGCAGTGAAAGCGCCGAGGACGAGAGCTTTTCCGAAGGGCTGCTGGAATACCCGCAGTACACCCGCCCGCGTGAATATCGCGCGCTGGCGGTGCCGGAGGTGCTGCTCAACGGCGACCATGCCAAGATCAACGCGTGGCGGCGCAAACAGGCGCTGCTGGAAACGCTCAAGCGCCGACCCGATTTGTTCGGCACCGCGCCGATGACCGCGAAGGAGCGCGTGCAGACGCTGGACGCGGTACGTGCGGAAGCGGAGGCAAAAGCGGAGAAAGAAGTCGCAAAGTCGGAAGTCGCTGCCGCAGAAACGAATTCACAGGTGGAAGCCACAAAGGCGGAACCGGTGGTTATAGAAACCGCTACAACCGATGTGCTTTCCCATAAAGCAGAACATGCCAATGGAAAACGGCAGGTGGAACCCAAGGTTGGCAACGCGGTTGCGCAAACGGACACGCCGAAGCCGAAAACCTCCAAGGCAGTGACAATGCGGGCAAAGCAAGAACCTGTGGCTGTGGTAGAAGTGCAATCGGTGGAAACCGAGGTTGCCATAGCCGATACGCAAACGGATACGCCGAAGCCGAAAACCCCCAAGGCAGGGGGAAAGCGGGCAAAGCAAGAGCCTGTGGCTGTGGCAGAAGTGCAATCGGTGGAACCCGAGGTTGGCAACGCAGTTGCGCAAACGGACACGCCGAAGCCGAAAACCCCCAAGGCAGGGGGAAAGCGAGCGAAGCAAGAACCTGTGGCTGTGGTAGAAGTGCAATCGGTGGAAACCGAGGTTGCCATAGCCGATACGCAAACGGATACGCCGAAGCCGAAAACCCCCAAGGCAGGGGGAAAGCGGGCAAAGCAAGAGC
>Ga0302273_1000152_pt1 | contig 35751 bp, 30 predicted proteins | sample III_Bog_N1_3_FD_198774 | JGI IMG/M metagenome (GOLD analysis project Ga0302273, IMG submission 198774) | Peat permafrost microbial communities from Stordalen Mire near Abisko, Sweden - III_Bog_N1_3 | ecosystem: Environmental > Terrestrial > Soil > Wetlands > Peat | place: Sweden: Abisko... | reverse complement strand
CTGGGTTTGACAGGAACTGTCATCGGAATCCTGATGGCCTTCAATCGCTTCGCCGAGTCCGGGGGCAAGGGGTCCACGGAAGTCATGGTGGCCATCTCCGGCGCCTTGATCGCCACGGCCATCGGCCTGGTGGTGGCGATCCCTGCGGTGGTCTTCTTCAATGTGCTGAAGAACCAGATCAAGGGTGCCCTGGAAAGCGCCCGCGAGATTCGTGGACTTCTGATGGCCCGCAGCCTCCAGGCTGTGGCCAAGGAGCGCTGACATGGCAGCTGCAGCGCAGAACGACGACGAGATGATCTCGACGATCAACATCACGCCGCTGGTGGACATCTTCCTGGTGCTCCTGATCATCTTCATGATCACGAGCTCCGTGATCGACCAACGCGAGATCGTGATCAACGTGCCTAAGGCGGCCAACGCGGGTCAGGAGGCCCCGAAGGCCTCCGGACTCATGCTGGACAAGGCTAATCGCTACTACCTGGACGGCGAACCGTTGGACACCGCCAACGTGGCGGCGCGGTTGCGGAAGGCCGTATCGCTCAACAAGGACCACCAGGTCCTGATCGCCGCCGACGAGGAACTCCCGTACCGCAGCGTGGTGGGCGCCATCGACCTGATCCGTGGGGCCGGGATCACCAAATACGCGCTGAAAGTGGTGCGGCCCAAGTCATGAGCAGCCACCACAAGAATTACCTGCGCCGCAAGGGTGTGCTGGCGGCGGTGCCCAGCGACCTGCAGTGGATCCCGCCGCCGATCCGGAGCTTCGGCTGGCGCGAAGCGGCGATCGGCCTCGGGTTCCTGGGGTTGAGCGTGGCCTTGCTTTCGGGAAGCATGATCCTGCCTCGGAACGTGCTGGGCGAAGAGCTCGCGATGGTCCAGGACGAGCCGCCCAAACCGCCCGAAGCGGTGAAGCCTCCTCCTCCGCCACCGCCGCCGCCCGAGAAGCCGCAGGACCTGACGCCTCCACCGCCGGATCCCAATCCGCCTCCCACGGCAGCACCTCCGCCTCCCCCGCAGTTCGGGCTTCCCGACGGGGCGATGTCGGACAACGGCTCGTTTGCGGTGGCGACCGGCAACACCGTCATGAAGAAGCAGGATGCGGTGGTCAAGCCGCCCCCGGTGGTGCAGGCGCTGCCTCCGGCTCCTGTGGCCTTGACGCGTCCTCCTGATGAGGCGGTGCCGGTCAAGCCCGAGTATCCCGAATGGGCACTAGATCAAGGCGTGACGGCAGTGGTGGTGGCCCAGGTCACCATCGATGCAAACGGCACGGTGACCGACGTGCGGATCGTGCGCTCGGGCGGCCGAGATTTCGACCGCTCGGCTCGGGCCGCCTTGGCTGCAGCGCGCTACCGGCCCTACATCAAGGAAGGTCGTGCCGTGCCGGCCGTGTTCGAGCGGCGGTTCGATTTCCAGCTAGAAAATTGACGGTCAATTTCTGTCCATCCGAAGGAACCTCATTGCGGGGCCGGGCTTTCCCCGGCCCTTAGCTATTTTGAAGCGATGAAGAAGGAATCCCAGATCCGATCCGGACGACTGCGGGAGTTGTCGCAAGTCTATCCCGTGGGCATGCTGGGAAACCGTGCCCCGGAGGTCTTCAGGAAGCGCCGGGACGACCTGCTGGCCTGTCTGGACTGCCCTGCGGTCTTTGCCGGGCTGGACCTGGAACCGGGAGCGGAACACCTCTTTCGGATCCCCGACGCGAGGATCTTCCAGGAGCCGGCCCTGCTTCACCTCTGCGGGATCAACCAGACTGGCGTTCGCATCCTGCTGGATCCGGGAGCGAAGGATCCCGACCGGCGGGCCGTTCTGTTCCTGCCCGAGAAGAATCCGGCGCGGGAGTTCTGGGATGGCGTGCGGCTGGGCCTGCTTCCTCTCGATGCCCCGGGGTACGAGGATGTCCTCTCGGAGCTGCGGCTCCTGACCGGCTTTGGGACCATCCTGTCGCTGCGCGACTTCCGCGCCTCGGTGGAGGCCCTGGTGGCGCTTCGGGGCGAGAAGGCCGTGGGGGTCTATTTCCACAGCTACCGCGACCGCGAGGGCAGGCTGCGCGAGAGCCGTTCTGACAGAAATTGGCAATTCTCGCGTGAGATCGCCCGCTGGATCCGTCCCTTCGGAGCCGAGGTGCGCTCCGTCGCCGCGACCCACCTAGCGCAGCGCCTGGTGCTGGATCCCGTCCGCCTGAAGGAAGCGAAGCAGGCCCAGGTCTGGACGAATGAGGCCTTCCAGGCCGTCCTGCCGTCCATTTCGAAGATGGGGACGGAAGGCCACTTGGCGGCAAGCCTAGAAGCGGAAATGTGCGCCCGGAGCCCATGGGGCCTGGCTTTTCCCACCATCTGCGCATCAGGGCGCAACGCCTGCACGCTCCACTACATGAAAAATGACGAGCCGTTGGACCCGAAGGGAATGGTCCTGCTCGACTTCGGCTGCCGCTTCGCGGGCATGCACTCCGACATCTCCCGGACAATTCCTGTCAGCGGGAAGTACTCGCCCCTCCAGCGCCTGCTCTACGGGATCGTCCTTGAGGCGCAGGAGTACAACCAGGTCAATGTCCGTCCCGGCGTCACCATCCGCGAGCTCAATCGGCTGGTCTGGCAACGCCTAGAGGATCTCCTGCAGGAGCGTTTCTTCTCCAAGGGCGGAACGTGCGAACGGCTGTACGTGGATGGCGGCGTGGCCCCCTTGCCGGGCAAGTCCAAGGCCCATCCGTGCCAGCCTCACGGGGTCTCCCACTTGATGGCTGAAGCGGAGCACGATGGTGATCCGTTCCGTCTCTACCAGGACCAGCCGCTGCAACAGGGCTGGATGCTTTCCAACGAGCCTGGCCTGTACGGCCGTTTTCGGATGCGGGTAGACGGTCGGTTGCACGAGGAATGGATCGGGATCCGCATCGAGGACGACCTCGTGGTCACGGCCAAGGGGTGCCTCAATCTCTCGGCGGCTATTCCGAAACATCCCGACGAGATCGAGCGCGTCATGGCGCAAGGGAGGACGCTGTGAGACCGTTCGCATGGATGCTGCTAGTTTTCGTGGGCTTACTTCTCGGCTGTGATCGTCCCGACAACGGGGTGTCGAAGATACCTGGGCCGGTGCTAGCCGACACCAACCGTTACCCTGCGGCCCCGCCGGACACCACGCCCCGGGACACCATCCTGGTGAAGGCCTCGAAGAAGTTTCCTGCTGTGGATTCGCTTTCCTTGGCCTTTGCAACCAGGACGACTCCGACCGCTCCAGGGGCACTGACCAGGTACCGATCGGGCACGGTCAAGGACACGTTGCTTCGTTGCCCGCTGGACACCGGACGCTTGTGGATGCTGAAGGTGCAGGGCTTCCGGAAGGGACGTCTGTGGTGGAGCCTAGACAGCATCCCAGTTTTTCCGGATTCTGTCAAATTGATCGTGCTGGACTCCTTCGCGCGCCGCTTGAAGGTTGCAGATACCTCGACTCCGGTCGTCGTTCCCCCGACCGACACGAACCTCTACGTCGAGGCGTCGGGATTGGCGGGAGATGCATACCCTTCGGCTGGTCAGGAACGTGGGTTGTTTTTTCGCTACGGGGACGGGCAGTTGAGTCTGAAGCTGGTCTCTGACGGGGACGTGGGAGGAGCGACCCACAACCGGGTGTTCAACGCCAAGGTGAGCTTGCGGCTTTCATCGGGAGGAACGATCGGGACCGTCAGGCTCGACGATCCGGCCTACAACGGGACGGTGGACAACGACTCCATCTCCGCCGTGCGGATCGTGACGCGTCCGGGCAGTGCCATCGATTCCGTCACAGCCAACCTGTTTGCCCGTTCCAAACTGAAGACGCTTTCGCTTCCTGCGGCCAAGTGCACCGTCGATGTGGATATCAAGCTGCGCAGTGGCGTGATTCCCGGGGACAAATTGCCTTGGACCATGCCTTCCATCGCCGCCGACTCGGCCAAGGCTTTCATCTTCCTCGGCCAAGGCCGGACCCATCCAACCAAGACCCATTTCAGGATCGTGATTCCATGAAGACTGCCATTTTGCTGGGGCGCTGCCCCGACGCCAAGGGCATTGTGGCCCGCACCACCGGTTTCGTGCACCAGTACGAAGGCAACCTCCTCCACGCCGACCACCATGCCGATGCGCACTCGAACACGAGCTTCATCCGCCTTGAGTGGGAGTGGGATGGCTTCTTGCTTGACGTATCGTCCTTCCACGCCGCCTTCGCGCCGCTGGCCAGCGGCATGGGCATGGAATGGAGCCTCCATCTGTCGGACGAACGTCCGGCCATCGGCATCTTGGTTTCCAAGCAGGACCACTGCCTGGCCGACCTACTGTACCTGAACCACATCTCGCAGCTTCCGGCCAGGATCGCCTTCGTGGCCGGCAACCACAAGGATGCGGAGGGATTGGCGCGCCACTACGGGGTGGATTTCCATCACTTTCCGGTGCCCGTCGGCGACATCCAGGCTCGTGCGGCGGCCGAGGACGCTATCCTCGCGCTAGCGAAGGAAAATGACATCCGCCTGCTTGTGCTGGCCCGTTGGATGCAGATCCTGACGCCGGAATTCCTGGAGCGTTCTGAGTTCCCGGTGATCAATATTCACCATTCGTTCTTGCCGGCCTTCAAGGGCGGACGTCCCTACCATCAGGCGGCCGAGCGCGGTGTCAAGCTGATCGGTGCCACCAGCCACTACGTGACCGAAGACTTGGACGAAGGGCCGATCATCGAGCAGGACGTGGCTCGCGTCTCTCATCGCGACGATGCGGAAGCCCTGGCCCACAAGGGGCGGAACCTGGAACGCCAAGTTCTGGCCAAGGCCGTGCAGCTGCACCTCCAGCACAGGGTGTTGCGCTACGGCAACCGCACGGTGGTGTTCAACTAGAGGCCGAAGGTCAGTTGATCTTCAACAGGCGTTCCATGTTGACGATCGCAATGAGGTCTTCCTGTACCTTCAGGATGGACTGGAACAGGTGGCCACTGACCCCTGCCACGTTTGAAGGGGGATGTTCCAGCTCCTCCATGGAAGCCGAGACGACATCTTCGACGGCGTCGACCATCAACCCAACGTCCTCGTGGCCGTCGTTGACGACCAGGATGCGTGTCTGGCGGGTCTGGGATGCCTTGCCTCGGCCAAAGCGGACTCCCATGTCGATGACCGTCATGATCTGGCCGCGCAAGTTTACGACGCCGCTCACTTCCGCCGGTGCATGGTGGACAGGAGTGATGGTGCGGATGTTGGAGATCTCCCGGATGCGGGAGTTCTCGATTCCACAAAGCAGATCGCCGACCAGGAACGATGTCAGTTCCAGTTGACTTTCCGAGTATACGGCTTCCATCACGACTCCTTGGCTAGAAAGACTTCTTCGATGGCTTGCACGATCCGTTCCCGGTCCAGCTTGACGATGTAGCGATCCACGCCAGCCTCAAGGCCTTTGCGCACCGCATCTTCCCCAGTGAGGGAGGTGATGGCGATGATGGGCATCTTCGACCAGCGGTCCACGCGACGCACGCGACGAGTCAGTTCGAGGCCGTCCATACGGGGCATCTCGACATCGGTCAGGATCGCGTGGATGGAGTTGCCTTCTCGCTCCATGATCTCGAAGGCTTCTCGGCCATCGTGCGCCTGGATCACCTCAAAGCCCGCATCCGTGGCAAACTGACTGATCTGGCGCAGGTAGAACGGGGAATCGTCCGCGATGAGGACCTTGACCTTGTTGCTGTCCCGCTTCTTGGGGCTTCCCAGCCATTCCGGTGCTGCCACCTTTACGATACCATACAGGTCCACGAGCAGGGTGGTGGAGCCGTTCATGATGGCCGAACCGAGGATGCCCGGCTGGCGGAAGGTGACTTCGTCGAAGTTCGCTCCCGCTTCAAGGACATCAATGATCTGCGACGTCTGCAGAGCGATTTCCTTTCCGTTGACCGCGAAGACGATCAAGAAGTAGGAACTCTGCTCCTGGGTCGCGCCGACCTTGGCTACCTGATCCAGGGTGAGCAGGGGCAGGGAGCCGCCTCGGTACTGTACCGACCGCTTTCCGCCGGTGGACTCGATGTGTGCTGATTCGATGAGCTCGATTCGCGACACGAGCGAAAGTGGAACGGCAAACTGTTCGGCCTCTGCGACCCGGAACAAGAGGAAGGATTGGATATCGGCCTTGGCCAGGTGACTGGCATTGCGTTCGGATTCCAAACGATCGAGGTTGGACTTCGAACTGACTTCGGTGAGCCTCATGGAACGCATCACACCTACTACATCCAAGATCAGGGCGACCTGGCCGTCTCCCAGGATGGTGGCGCCCGCATAGCAGCTGCAGTGGCTGAAATGGCGCCCCAGGGGCTTGACCACGATCTCCTCGGATTCGTGGAGCTTGTCGACGATCAGGCCATATTGGAAGTCGCCGGCGGAAAGGACCGCGATAGACACCGCGCTCTGGCTGTGGAAGCGCCGGTCGGAGTTCACGCGACGCTCGCGTTCCTCTGCACTTTCCTCGTGCAAGGGGCCGCGACGATCCTCGATGCGCTCCCGGCGGTCAGGGAGTCTCTCTCCGGTTTCCGGATGCGTGACGTTGCGCTGCAGGTTCAGAACGTCTGCCAGCCGGACCAGGGGAAGGAGCTTTCCGCGCAGTCGCATCACCAAGGCTTCGCCGATGCGTTCGATGCGGTTGCGCACCTCTGCGGCGGGAACGCGGACCAGTTCGACCAGGTTGGCCTGAGGAATGGCGTAGTTCTCATCGTTGACGGAGACCATCAGGCTAGGGATGATCGCAAGCGTCAAGGGGAGCTTGACGCGGAAGGTGGTTCCCTTGCCTGGGGTGGTGTCGATGTCGATCACTCCACCGAGCTTGGTGAAGTTGGTCCGAACCACATCCATGCCGACGCCGCGACCGGAAATGTCCGTCACCGTGGCCGCCGTGGAGAACCCCGGCAGGAAAATGAGGTTGACGATTTCCGCTTGGCTCATGGCCTCCAGTTGGGCTGCGTCCAGGAGCTTTCGCTCGAGGGCCTTCCGCTTTACCGCTGCGACGTCGATGCCTTTGCCGTCGTCCCGGATCTCGATGACGACCTTGCCCGCCTCGTGGTAGGCATGCAGTCGAATCGATGCGAGGGCGGGCTTGCCAGCAGCCTGTCGGATGGCCGGGAGCTCGATGCCGTGGTCCACGGAATTGCGGACAAGGTGTGTCAGGGGGTCCGAGATGGATTCGATCACGGTCTTGTCGAGTTCGACGTCCTCGCCCTCGATGTCGAGCTGGATGTTCTTGCCGAGATCCTGGGAAAGATCGCGTACGATGCGGTGGAACTTCCCGAACACGTTGGAAAGGGGCTGCATCCTGGTGCTCATCACCGCTTCCTGCAGTTCGGAGATGATCAGGGAGAGCGATTGGCTGGACGACTGGATCTCGGTGATCTCGCGGGAGGCGACCTTCTGCATGAGCTGGTTGCGAGCCAATACGAGTTCGCCCGCCAGCGTCATCAGGGTATCTAGGACCCGCACGTTGACCCGCAAGGAGCTTGATGCTTGCGGGTTGGAGGGCGGATTGGCCGTTCCTTTGGCCACAGTGCCTACAGGGACATCGTGTGCAGCTTCGGTGATTGTATCCATGAATGTCGAGTTTCCGCTGGCTTGCGACGGCTGTTCGACCACATCCGGGACCGGAGGAGTCGGAGGGGGAGGAACAGCGATTGCAGACTGGGCCTTTCCTGCCCTGGGGTTGTGCACGAGATGGATCTGTTCTGCAGGCAAACCTGTGAATTCTTCCATCAGGCTTGCGTCGAGGACCGTGGCGAACAATGCGTAGAACGGGATGCTGTCGACACTTGCCTCGATCTCACCTTCGTTGTCGATGGTCAGGTGGGTCTCAACCAGGAATCCTGTCTTCTCGAGTTCGCTGAAAAGCTGCCATGGGCTGCTGCCCTTGGCGTCGATGTCGCGGACCAGATCGTATTCAAGGATGTAGAGGTACTTTCCGCCCTTCGTATACCTGTCGATGTCCGCGTCGGAAACCTGGAAGATGGCATGTCCATCTTGTACGGAAAGCTCGCGCAGTGGAGCTTGCGAGGAGGGGCTGGCCTCGTCAATGTCCTTCAGGGCCTGAAGCGGCAGGGAAATGTCTACAGTGTTCGAATTGGCTGCGTCTGCCACCATGTTGGTGATCACGTCGGCGGCCTGGAGCATGGCGTTGACGACCGCACGCGTGGGCGACAGCTCTTCGTTGCGGATCTTATTCAACGTGCTCTCAAGGACATGTGCCAGCGACTTCAGCCGTTCAAGCCCAAAGAAGCCGGCCCCGCCCTTGATGGAATGGATCCCACGGAAGACCTTGTTGACGAGCTCCGAATCGATCGGGCCGCCATCGGATTCGATGGCGACAAGATCCGTTTCGATGTCCGCCAGATGATCTCGCGCCTCCTCCAGGAAAATCTGGAGGGTTTCGTCGTCGAGCAGGTCTGCCATATCAGTTGCCTTGGATTTCGAAGTGCTTGTCCAGGCCCATGATCGTGAACAGGCGAGAGACCTCGGCGCCTGCGTTCTTGACCTGGAGCTTGAGGCTGCGCTTGCGGAGCGTGTTGTGGGCGGCGATCATGGCTCCGATCGCGGACGAAGTCAATCCCGGAACCTGTCCGAGGTCCACCTCGATGCCCTTTTGTTTCGTCAGCGCGTCGGCAAGGATGGACTGAAGCTGGCGCACGCCCTCGAAGTCCAGAGCTCCGGCCGGAGTGATGTTGGTCTGCTCGGGATTCTCAACAACGTGGATCATTTCGTGCCTCCGTTCAGATTTCAAGCGCAAGGATGAGAGTGTCGTCCGCTCGGAACCCATTATCCATCTGATCGTGGATCCGCGCAACAAAAGAATCCAGCGGACAGGAACGAAGGTCCTCCACGACCTGGCGGAGCTTTTCGAAGCCTTCTTCCCAGCCGGAGTTGTCCGGCTTTTCCAGCAGGCCGTCGGTGAACATGAGGAGGCGGTCGCCGGGCTTGCAGGACAGCTCCATCACTCCGAAGCGCGGTTCGTCGAAGATGCCCAACAGGTCTCCCTCGACGCGCAGCGGCTGAGCCGACTCCCCGGGACGGATGTAGATGCCGGGCAGATGGCCCGCGTTCACGATCGTGACCTTGTTGCTCTTGCGGTTGGCGACAACCAGCGTGCTGGAAAGGAAGCGTCCGCTCGGTAGCCATCGGACCAGGGCTCCGTTGATCAGCTGCAGGGTCTCGACGGGCGAGTAGAAGGGACTCAGGTTCTGCCGCAGCAGGGCCTGGGCGGCGGATGCGACCAGGCTGGTCCCGACGTCGTGACCGGAGACGTCAGCGATGAAGTAGGCGTGGATGCCGACCGCCGATTCGACCACGTCGTAGAAGTCGCCTCCGGCCTCCTGGGCCGGCTGCCAGAAAACCTCGAACTTCGCCTGCGGAAGGCTCTCTGGATGGATCATGAGACGGCTCTGCGCTTCCTGGAGCGTCTGGAGCTTGCGTGCCTGCTCACCGATCAGCGCATTTGTGGCCAGGGAAAGCTTCAGATGGAGGCGGACCCGCGCCTTGACCTCCTCAGGGTGGAAGGGCTTGACGATGTAATCCACGGCCCCCAGCGAGAAGCCGCGCAGTTTGGCGGCGACGTCCTCCACCCCGGAAAGGAATATGACAGGAATTGTCCGCATTCCGTGAATGTCCTGGAAGGACTGCAGCACCTCGAAGCCGTCCTCCTCCGGCATCTTCACGTCCAGCAGCACCAACTGCGGGATGGACTGGCGGATGAGCTCGCGCGCGCCCGCCCCGGAGGAGGCACAGACGACTTCGTAGCCTTCCTGCTCCAGCGTCCTTGCGAGGATGGCGAGGTTGGTCCGCTCGTCGTCCACGGCCAGGATGCGCACGCGGGTGATGGGGCCGTTGAGGCTCATCCGATGCAGTCCCTCAAAGCGTCCATGCTCGTGTGGAGAGACTCCTCCATGTCCGGGAGGAGAGATTCGAGGCCCATCCAGTCGCCAGTCCGCGCTGCCTCCTCTGCCTTTACGCTGATCGCCTGGAGGTGGATTGCCCCAACGTTGGCGGAAGCTCCCTTGAGCGAGTGCGCTTGGCGTTCGGAGGTCTTCTGGTCGCGGTCTGAGCGTGCCTGCTTCAGGGCGAGGAAGATCCGGGGGGCGTCGTCCAGGAAGATCTCGACGATTTCGCGGAACAGGTCCGCATCGCCGTCCAGGCGTTCCAGGGCACAGGCCTTGTCGATGTACTGGTCGGGGGGGGGCATCGGGCACTCCTTCATGATTGCATGACCAAGAGCGCTTGGGCCTGATCCAGGCTGGCCTGCATCTGCTCAAGCAGCTCGTTCACATCATCCAAGGATATTTCAAGGTGCTCCCATGCAGGAGCAAGAAATGGAAGGCTCTGCCGGGAAGCGCTTTCCCACGAGGCACCAACGCTTGAGCAGACGCCGTCGGCGACGTGGACGATCAGGGACTCGCGCAGGAGCTCCTGCCGGTTCCAATCGGGGGAATGGTGATCCCGAACCAGTTCCACCAGTGCTGGCTCCATCTTCCAACGCTCCTCCAGGAAGGTCGCGCCAAGTTCGCAATGGCTGATCCCGAAGACCTCGGTCTCCTTGATGGCGAGATTGAAATCCTGGGGCTTGAGGACAGACTCCTCGCCTTCCTTCTCGAGGGAGGCCAGGAAGGCATCGTACTTCTCGGGGATCAGGGCCAGGAATAGGAGTGCACCCACGTCGTGCACCAGGCCGGCGAAGTAGACCAGGTCCTGCGACGCTGCCGGGATGCCCAGCTTCCTTCCCAAGGCCTGGGAAAAGGCGCCCACCCCAAGGGAATGCTTCCAGAACATGGAATGGGAAAAGGCCTGCCCTCGGGCAGGGGAGGTGAACATCCGGGGAAGGGAAAGCGCGTAGACCAAGCCGCGGACGGTCCGGATTCCCAGTCGCATGACGGCGGCTCCGCTGTTGGTCAGGGCGGCGCCTCCCCGGGAGTAGTAAGCGCTGTTTGCCATCCGCAGGACCTGTCCGGCCAGGATCGGATCCATTCCGATGATGGAAGAGATGGAGCGCACCTCCACTTCGGGATCGGAGAGTTCCTTGTCCAGGCGGACCAGTACCTCGGGAAGCACGGGGAGGTTCACGTCGGTGCGCAGCTTCTCAAGGAGCATGTCCCTCATGCGTCGCCCCCGTCGAGCTGGAGGGCGTCGACGATCTTGGTCAACAGGTCCTCGCTAGTGAAGGGCTTGAGCAGGTACTGCTTGGCACCTTCCTGGATCGCCCGGATCATGCGCTCCTTCTGGCTGATGGAGGAGACGATGATGACAGGGATCTTGCTGTGCTTGGGATCGGCCTTGATGTGCTCGAGGAATGTCATGCCATCCATGCGGGGCATCTCCATGTCCAGCAGGATCAGGTCGAAGATTTCGCCGGCTTCCAGAAGCTTGAGCGCGGCGATGCCGTCACCGGCTTCGGTGACGTCGGCTCCCACGACCTGGAGCATGGTACGGACCAGGTGGCGGATGGATGCGGAATCGTCTACAGTAAGGATCTTCATGGCCGAACCTCCTCCTTTCGGACGAAGAGGGTGGTGTTCTTGCGCATCTCGATCTCGAAGTCGTCGCACAGTCCGCGCAGGGTCTCCGTGGCCCCCAGCAGCAGCGGCGATCCCGGCTTCAGCGCGACGGCCAGGCGATGGAACAGGCTGCGCTTGAATTCCTCGGCGAAGTAGATTGCCACGTATCTGCACAGCACCAGATCGAAGTTTCCCAGCGAGGCGAAACTGTTCATCAGGTTGAACCTCTGGAAGCGCACCCGCTTGCGCAGCGCTTCGTCGATGATCCAGACGTTGCCGTCCTGCCGGAAGTAGCGGCTTCTCCTGGCATCAGAAAGCCCGCGCTTGATGGCCAGCTGGTCGTAGCGGCCACCGATGGCCAGGAACAGGGCCGCAGACGAGATGTCCGTCCCGACGATCTCGATGCGGTCGGCCAGGGCCGGGTTCCCCTTCTCGCGGGCTAGCTCGTCGATCATCATGGCCAGGGAGTAGCCCTCCTGTCCGGTGGACGCAGCTGCGGACCAGATCCTGACAGGGTTTCCCGTCGCGGCCCGCTTCAGGAGCTCTGGAATGCCCTCTTCCCGCATCCAGTTCCACAGGTTGTCGTCGCGGAAGAAATAGGTCTCGTTGGTGGTCATGGCGTCCACGATGCGGTCGCGCAGCTTGCCCAATGGCTCCGCCTGGGCCTTCTGGTAGAATTCGAAGAAGTTCCGGCATCCCTGCTCGAGGACAAGGTCGGTCAACCGCGTCTCGATCAGGTATTCCTTGCCCGGATCCAGGTGGATTCCGCAGTGCTTCTCGATGAACCCCTTCATCAGGGAAAACTCGTTATCTGTCAGCTTCATGGGCGTGGGCTCCTCTCCATGACGATCTGGGCGATTCTCCCTGCGATGGCGGGAAGAGGAAGGATCTCGTCGGCGTTCCCGGTTGCCGCTACGGCTCCCGGCATGCCCCAGACGACACTGGTGGCTTCGTCCTGTATCAGCGAATAGGCGCCTTTGGAACGCAAGGAGGCGACGGACTGGGCGCCGTCGCTTCCCATGCCGGTGAGGATGACGGAAAGGACCCGGGCGCCGTACACCTCCTCGACCGACTGGAAGAGCACGTCCACCGATGGGCGGCAGGAATTGACCGGTGCCGTCTCGGTCAGATGGGCCTTTACCTTGCCTTCCAGCTTGCGAAGGGTCAGATGGAACCCGCCCGGAGCCAGATACATCGTGCGCGGCTGCAGTTCCATGCCCTCCTGGGCTTCCACGACCTTGATCTTGGAGTCCCGCGCCAGGCGTTCGGCCAGGGAGGCGGTGAAGAGCGGGGGCATGTGCTGTACGGCCACGATGGGCACGGGCAGGTCTGCTGGGAGGTTGGGGATCACGACCTGCAGGGCGTTGGGGCCGCCAGTGGATACGCCCAAGGCGATCACGTCGACGCCTGAAATGCTGCGGGATCGCGGAATCGCGATGGACTTGGGTAAGACCGTCTCGGGTGGATTGGGACGCCGTGGAACCGGAGCAGACGGTGCCGGTCGCAGGAGCGATGGAGTAGGTGCCAGTGCGGTGGTCGGGCGCCGGGGAATGGCCGCTTTCAGGACCTTACGTTCCCGTGTCATGTCGAAGAGCGGATAGAGGGCCTTCTGGAGCTGCTGGAAGCTCTCTGCGGGATTCTCTCCCTGCGGCTTTGGGACGAAGTCCAGTGCACCCAGGGAAAGGGCCTGCATCGTCATGGCGGTCTGGCTCTTGTCCACGCCACTGAGCATCACCGCATCGACGCCGGGGTGTTCCTTGCGCAGTCGGCGCAGGGTCTCCAGTCCATCAAGCACTGGCATGGAGACGTCCAGAAGGATCAGCTTCACTTCGGGATGGCTGCGCAGGAAACTCAGGGCGGCTTCACCGTCGTTTGCGGTACCGGCAAGGTTCGATTGGGCATGGCCCTTCACCGCGCGGGAGAGGATCATGCGGAAGGTGGCGGAGTCGTCTACGGCCAGGATTTCGAGGAGGGGTAAATCGCCCATATGGGGTGATCATACCACACGGGACAGGCCGGATGTCAATTCTTTCTTGTCGCCTTGCGGACTCAGAGCAGGTCCACTGGATCGATGTCCACGTGCGCCCGCAAGGTGGGCGGGCGCGGCTCCGAAAGCCACGTGCGCAGTTGGGCCTTGAGAACGGCGCTGCTGGAAGCGTCGTGTTTGATTAGCAGATGGTAACGGTGGGCATTGCGGACCACGGCGATGGGGGCGGGGATCGGCCCCAGAACCTGGTGGTGACCCGCCTGCTGGAGGCTCCGGGAGAGCTTTTCCAGTGCCCGTTCGGCCTCCACTGCGGCCTTGCCGGCCATCTCCACCAGGATCATGCGTTTCCAGGGAGGCAGGCCCAGCTCCTGTCGCATTCCCAGCTCTTGGCTGGCAAAGCCCAGGAAGTCGTGGGTCTGGACCTGCGCCAAGAGTGGCGAGGATGGATTGCGGGTTTGCAGGAATACCTTGCCGGGCAGGTTGTCGCGCCCGCACCGCCCCGATGTCTGCGAAAGCGTCTGGAAGGTGCGTTCTCCGGCCCGGAAGTCGGCGACACCTGCGCCCACGTCCCCGTCGGCGGCGATCACCAGCGTCACGGCGGGGAAGTCGTGGCCCTTGGAGACCATCTGGGTCCCGATCAGCACGCCGCCCTGGTCGCGGAAGGTATTCAGGCGGGTACGCAGCTCGTCGCGCCGCCCTGCCGTGACGTCCCTGTCCATGCGGGTCACGATGGTGCCGGGAAGGAGCCGTTGGATCTCCTCCTCCAGCCTTTGGATGGCGATGCCGTCGGCATCGAGGCTTTCCGAACCGCACTTGGGGCAGGTCGTCGGGACGATCTCGGTCAGGCCACAATGGTGGCAGATCAGTCGGGCTTCCCGGCGATGCAGGACCATGCGGATCCCCAGGCACTCGGGGCATTCGGGCACGTGGCCGCAGGAGCGGCACTCCATGCTCGGAGCCCAGCCGCGGCGGTTCAGCAGCAGGATGGCTCGTTCCCCCCGGGCGATGGTCTCCTGCAGGGCCTCGCGTGCAGGGATGGTGAGTGATCCCGGGGCAGGATCCTTGGTGCGGTCCACGATGGTGATCTCGGGCAATGGCTGCCCTTGGGCCCGCTCGGGCAGCTCCAACAAGGAGTAACGCCCGTCCTTGGCATTCTTCCAGGATTCTAGGGAAGGCGTTGCGGAGGCCAGTACGACAGTGCAACTGCGGCGGTGGGCCAGCCACACGGCCGCGTCCCGGGCATGGAAGCGGGGGGCCTCGTCTTGCTTGTAGGAGTTGTCGTGCTCCTCGTCTACGATGATCAGGCCGACGTCTTCCAACGGTGCAAACAGGGCCGATCGGGCACCCATGGCGACCCGGCGCTCGCCCTTGCGGACCGACAACCACGCCGAGGCTCGTTCCCCCAGCGAGAGGCCGCTGTGGAACATGGCCGGGTGCTCCCCCAGAATTTGACAGATCCTGTCGCCGGTCTGGGGAGTCAGGCCGATCTCCGGAACCAGGTAGAGGACGCTCTTGCCTGCCGCCAAGGACGTCTTGGCGGCTTCCAGAAAGACCGCCGTCTTGCCGCTTCCCGTCACGCCTCGCAGCAGGAATGGCCGGAAGGAGCCCGTCGAGATACTCGATTGGAGCGCCGCGACACACTCGCGCTGCTGCGGATTTAGCTCAAAGCTGCTGGCCGTCGACGGCGCTGGCTGGATGCGCTTCTTGACCGTCGACTTGCGTCCGATGCCCAGCATGCGCAGGACCGTCCCACCGTCCCCAGGCAGCAGGTGGCGGACGACGGCTCCCGCCTGGCAGACGTAATAGTCGCAGATCCAACGGGCCAGTTCCATCTGGCCGGGTGGGATCAGCTGGAAATCCAAAGGGGCTTCGAGGATCTCCTTGGTGAGGAACTCCGGGGGAGGAACCTCGCCCCAGATCAGGCCCCAGCACTGGCCGTTGCGGAAGGGGACCTTGACAAGGGTCCCTGGGATCAGTCGGGTTTCGGAACGATAGGTGAATGCCGGTGCCTGCCGAGTGAGCAGGCAAACCTCCACGAAATGCGTCAAGATGCCTTGGGCTTGGAGCCGGTTGCCGTTTCCAGGTCTGAGAACTCGTTCAGGCGGACGTCTTCCAGGATGGTGCGGATCTCCAGGCTGGCGCGCTCGGACTCGACGCGGACCATGCCCTGGTTGGTGCGGTCGTCGAAGACCAGGACCATGATGGTGTCCTCGTCCACCAGGCTGATGTGAATGCTGTCGGTCTTGCCCTTGTGGAAGAGCACCGTGAATTCGCTCTCGCCGATCAGTTGCGCAATGGCACGCGTGGCGGCATAGGATCCTGCAGCCAGGGCGGCCAGCGAGGTCGTGTCAAAGGCCCTGGTGAAGCCCTGGTGGCTGAGGAGGTTGCCGTCCTTGTGGACCAGAAGCACGAAGGTTGCGCTTGCCGAAGCCAGGAGCTTTGCCAGCACCTTGTTCAGTCGGTCGATGTCTTCCTTGTAGAGGATGAAATTGCCCATGGGTCTTCAATTCTGTCCGCCACCCGGATTCATGGGCAGGCGCTGGGTGGGGTAGTCCTGGGTGGACTGTTGGAACTGCCGGATCTCGTCAGGGCTCAGGAAAGCGCTGGTGAAAGCCGGATCGGTATCCATGTTGGGATTGACATTGGGATTGGTCTGGATCGGTGCCGCCGCAGAGGGGGGTGACGGGGGCGCGATCGGGGCTTGTTGCTGAAGCTCGCGCTCCATCCGAGCGATTTCCTCGTCCAGGTCCCGGGGGTCCATGGTACCGTCGAGGCGTTCTTTGCGCACCGGACCGGCGCTGCCAACGGGAACCTGAGGAGCGGTTTGCCCTACGGAAGGTGGCTGAGGAATGGCGCTTGGCATTACCTGGGGTGCAGGCGGAGGTGGCTGGAAGAAGCCCGTTTGCAGACCGGCGACGGGAGCGACCGGTGTCGCCGGGGGCGGGGGCGCAAATCCGAACGTCGCGATGGGCGGAGCTGGCGTCGGCGTTGCTGCAGGCATGGGGGATTCCATCCCATAGCCGGTGACCATGGCGCTCTGGACCACCGAGCCGGGAGCTGCAGGTGGAGGAGCGGGTGCCAATGGCGGAGGCGGGGCCATGACGGGAGCCGGAGGAGCTGGCGGCGCAGCCATTCGGATCGGAGGCGGCGGCGGTGGTGGTGCCTGCATCAGTGGCGGCGGCATCCGCATGGCCGTGGGGGCCGGTGGCGGAGGAATGACCGGTGCGACAGATGGGGCCGGTGCGACGGACGGAGGAGTTGCCATCGAGGATGGCGCCGCTTCCGGTCGGCGGGAGGTCTGCCGGGCGGAGTACTTGGCGTTGAAGGTGTCGATGACGACCTTGCCGATGGCCTTGAGTGTCGTGAAGACGCCGACGCCCTGATGGGCCTGGGCCTCGTAGCAGGGCACTCCGTAGGAATTGATCTGGGCGTTCATCTCCTCGACGGTGAAGATGCTGGGCAGGTCGCGCTTGTTGTACTGGAGCACGAACGGGGTCGTCTTCAATTCGATGCCGTATTCCCGTAGGTTCTCCTCGAGGTTGCGCAGGCTTTCGAGGTTCTCGGGCATCTTGTCGCGTTGGGAATCGGCGACGAACACCACGCCGTCCACGCCTCGCAGCACCAGCTTGCGGGTGGCGTTGTAATAGACCTGGCCTGGGACGGTGTAGAGCTGGAACTTGGTGGAAAATCCCTTGATCGACCCGAGGTCCAAGGGAAGGAAATCGAAGAACAGCGTGCGGTCGGTCTCGGTCGCGAGCGAAACCATCTCGCTCTTGCTCTCCTTGGGCACCTTCTTGTGGATGATCTGCAGATTGGTGGTCTTGCCGGAGAGGCCGGGACCGTAATAGACGATCTTGCAGCTGATTTCACGGGTGTGGTAGTTGATGGAAGCCATGATCAGGCAATTCTTTGAGAGGCGTGCTTCATTTCAACGCGGACCAGTCCCACGTTGACCGTTGCGGCGGTGAGTACGACCAGCCAACCCAGATCGGTCTTCTGCAGGAGAACCTTTCCGGTCTCGCCTTCGAGCAGGATCTGCCCGACGGTTCCAGCCGAGCAGGCGGCTGCGAGCTTCAAGCCGGCATCCGCCAGGGATGCCGCCAGGGCGGAGACGAGTTCGGCCTGCGACGGGTCGCTGGCTTCGGCGGCGATCAGAATGCCGTCCTCGCCCACCAAGGCGCTGGCAAGGACACCTTTGGTGCGATTGACTGTTTCGAGCACGTCCTGCATGTTCACTCCGCAAGCCTCCTTTGCCTGAGGGCTTGTAACGCCATCTGGGCACAACGATCGATGCGCCCTTGAAACAGTTCGTAACTGCCCTTGGCACCCTGTACGATAAGATAACTCGAACCGATTTTCCGGCAGAGCCAGAATCTGGTGGACGAGAAGGAAAGCTGCTCCTCCACCGGATCGATGGCGTGGGTGGTGCAGAACTCGATCGCATCCAAGATGCTTTGCAGCATCCAAGGGGCACCGGCATCGAACTCCTCGCCGCTCTCCTCTCCCCAGGCTAGCGGCAGCCCGTCCTGAGCCAGGATCACGGCCCCGTCGATCCCGTCCACCCGCGACAGGTAGCCGCAGATTCGGTCGAGGTCGTCGCTCCAGTCGGTCGGAACCATGGAGGCCGCGCTCATGCCTCGTCCTCGATCAGGTCCTGGAAGGCTCGCCCCAGACGAGCCGCCAGCACGGCCACCTGGTGGCCGACATCCAGCAGTCCTGTCAGCGAATGATCGCCACGGCTCCAGCGGTGGAGTACGCGCTGGTCGCCCTCGAAGACCGCATGTTGGAGACGGCCCATCTTCGCGCGGCTGAAGAGGTCCCGATCCAGCCATTCCAGCAGTGGTTCGAGGCCCTGAAGGTCGGCACCGTGGCTAGACAAATGATGCCCCGAGACCAGGCGCAGTCCGGAGATGCCGCCATCTTCCAGTACCCGGTTCCAGCCTTCGGGAAACGTTTCGCTTGGCTCGCCGGTAGCCGATTCCGGATCTTGGACGGATGCGATGTCCGCGACCTCAAGGAGCGGCTGCGGCGGTTCGATCGTTTGGGAAGGTCTTTCGGGATTCTCGTCGACCGTGCGGCTGACAGGAAAGAGAAAGCGCAGGTAGAGTGCGGCGACTGAATGGAAGCGGAACTCGCGGGCGCATTCCAGTGCCAGGGCCCAGGCTTTCTCGGGATCACCTGAAAGTCGCACCAGCTCGGCTTCGATGCAGCGGCCGATGATGGCGGTGTTCTCGGACGTTTCGCGCAGGCCCATCAGCATCTCTCGGCGGGCCAGATCGATTTCCCCGCGGGCAAGGAGCAGGCAGGCATGCGCAAGGTTGGGCGAGGCGGACAGCATGTCTCGGGTGTCGGCACGGCTGTCGAGCAGCTCCGCGAGTCCTGAAACGAGTGGGACGCTCATCGAGGGGTACTCCTCAGGTCGGTGGCAACGGATACGACTGGACTGCCATTCTCGCGAAACTGGAGCTGATAGTCAATCCCTCGGGCCAGTTCGAGTTCGGAACGCGAAAAGCGCCAGTGCATGGATCCCGGTGATTTTGGCCACTCCCCGAACTGGTTGCGGTGCGCCAAGGCGGCGACATGGAGCTTCTCGCTTTCGAATCGGGCCTTGGCCTGGGCTACGGATCCGGAAGGACCTGCGGAGAGTGCAGCAAAGCTCTGTACGACGATGAAATGAATTCCTAGGGCGAGAAACACCAAGGCCACGGCTAGGGCGGCCATCAGTGCGGAGCTCGATGCCGAGATGGGCTTCTGCGTCACGATGGCGACGGGGATCGCGCTCAGGGCCTGCCCCTCGACATGGAAACGCGCAAATCCCTGGTCGCCGTAGGCGGCAAGGACCTCGTAGATCCGGAACCTGGTGAAGGGGAGTCGCCGTTCGAGTTCCTGAAGCGAGAGCTGGCCCTCGTCCGGCAAGGCTTCCAGGATCATCCGTTCGGGACCCGGTTCGATTTCCTCCAGCGAAACCGTTCCCTTGGAAACGGCCACTTCCGAGGTCGGGAAGCGTTGGAGTAGTCGCGGCCACTCGTCGATCCGCCGCATGCCCTCCATGCTGATCATCTCGGTGGAGAGGTTCAGGGGGATGTTGCGGGGGCCGGTGGCCGGCAGCTCGGTATTGAACTCGTAGGCGCCGTCCTGCCAAGCAAACAGGTCACAGATCAAGTCCTCGGCAGCATAATGGGCCCATTCGGCACGCTCTTCAGAGGTGATGAACCGCTTGGCGACCAACGTCTCCAGCACGCTCCGGTCCATCTGGCGCGAGACGCTTTCCAGGCCCAGGAGCTCTTCCTGGGTGATCCGCCCGCTGCTCTGGAGCCAGTGGGCCAGCTGGATGTCCACGTTCTTCCCGTCCACTTCCACGAAGGAGATGTTGCCGCGCTGGATCCCGATCTCCGCGCGCTGGTTGCGGGCGGAAAGGATGATGCGTCCGCTCTTGCGCTGCTGCTGGATGAACTGGAGCACGTCCGCGAGCGGGAAGTCCTTGAGCTGTCCATTGAGTGCCTGTGCCATCTGTCAGCCTTTCAGGAACGTGCGCTTGTTCTTGCGCAGGAAGAGGGCGATGTTGGTCCCGTACAGCACGGCAAGCAGCGCGATGAACGGCATCTGACCGACCGATGCCTGGGAGAACGGATAACGCGTGAGGAACCCGGCCAGGTTCAGCAGCATGCTGATGCTGGCGGCAAGCAAGAGAATCATCAGGGCAGCGATCAGGGAGGGCTTTCGGGAGAAGCTTCCGGTGCCGGGGAGGACGATGTCCAGGAGGTTCAGCAGGAACTGCTCGCGTTGCTGTCCTTCCTTCTCCAACCGTAGCAGCAGCTCGTTGCGCAGCTCCAGCTCGCTGACGTTGGAGAGCCTGCGGAAGCAGGATATGCAGTGCAGGCCGCGGCGGCAGTGTTTGCACATCACCCGGCCGCAGGTCTTGCAGCGGAAGAGTTTGCGGGCCAGGTTGCGGGGCTTGCTGGTGGCGATAAGGTAGCCCAGCAGCGCCAAGGCAGCCCATGGCAGGAGCAAAAACGGGATGTCGATGCCTCCAACCGGGGCATTTCCTGTAAACCACACCGCAGGATCTGAGAGCTCGGCAAGGATCCCGTTCCAGATCTGCGCGGCGGACTGCTCCGGCGGGAGCACCTGGCGGCTGGGGGGCAGATCGGGGAACAAACGGCTATTCTGGGAGACGGTCTGCTCGAACCGGAACGATCCGGCCAAGGACGCGCGCTTGAGGATGGGATTCAAAGAATCCGTGTGTCCCATCCACGAGGCCGCTTGGCCGCGGTTGAAGGGCAGGACAGGGTTTTGAGGGTCTTGTGCAAAGGCTTTGGCATAGAACCGGCTGGCCGAGTCATACATGCCGCGGACGAAGCACAGGTCGCCCGAAAGGATCGTTCCGGTGGGATCGTTGCCCAGCTGCTTCTGGAAAGATGCGGCCTGGAGCAGATCGCCGCCCTTCATGTAGGCAGTCGCCAGGGCCTGCGGGTCGTTGCGTTCCTTGAGCAGTTGCAGCAGCTGCGGGGATGGGGACTCTTCCGCGATGCGCAAGCGGAGAGATTCCTTGGACTGGATGTCGAAGCGCTTGGCCAGCACTTCCTCTACCGTGGTCAGGACGCCTTGGGATCCGATGAACAGGATCAGGGCGCCCATCAGGACCCGCTCGATTCGCGTCAGGTGCTTCCACAGCAGGAACGCGCCCAGGAAGAAGAACGCGTAGGCGCCTACGCCTGCCAGGAGGATGCACAGGAAGCCCACTGCCAGCACGCCGTAGCGCAGGTAGATGGAACTGTCCTGCGGCAGGCGCTCAGCCAGCTGGTGCGAGACCCAAGGCCAGTTCCTAGTCATCCAGCCGATGAACAGTAGGAACGAAAACAGGAGTCCGACGGAGCGCAGCAGGCGCAGGGAATTCAGGCTCAGCAGCAGTTGGTTCTGGGGATACGACCACAGCCGCAATCCGGTGATCCGTACCGCTTCGTACAGGCCGTCGATGTCCCAACGCGCGAGACAGCGACGTGCGATGGCAAACGGAGGGACAGGAGATACAGGATCGATCCGTGCCGCGGCAGTGCGGAGGGTATCGGCCATCTCGCGAGACGGGGACTCGTCGGCCAGGGAGATCAACCACGCCGAGGCCTGGGGCAGCCGCTGCCAACCTTGGCCTAGCATGGAGGCCTCGAGGCCCTGTACGGCTCGAGATGCCGCTAGCGGCGAACCGGTGCGGATCATCGAAAGACAGATCATCCAATGGGCGCCCAGATCGTTTCCAGCCATCCGGGAGGCCAGATCAAGTTGCGCAAGTCCCTGTCCCGGAGCCTTACTTTCCAGGATCGCGGCCTGTCCTGCCTGTCCCAAGGACACGATTCCCGACTGACCGACCTGCAGGTGCGAAAGCGCGTCCTGACCTTCGCTGGGCGAGGACTTGGCGTTGCCGTCGAGGGCGCTGGCCAGGACCGGAGCAACGGTGCGGAGCGAATCGACGCGGCGCATGGCCTGGAGCACCTGCTCCTCGAAGGGCGATGCCTCGAAGCTTGATGCAGCCATGCTGGTGCCTGCGAGCAGGAGCGTGGTCAGGATGCTCTGCACGATCCGGACTTTTGACATTAGCTTCCCTCGAATTCCGGTTGATTCATTTTTGCGTCCAGCAACGACGGACTGATCCCCAAGCGCTGTGCTGCCACGTTCCGATCCCCGTCGGACTGCTGTACCACCCAGGAAATATAGGCCCTTTCGATAGTCGCAAGCGAATCGGGAAGGTGGGGCCGGTCCAGTTCAGGAGTCGAGGAATCGATCAGGATGTCCTCGGCCTTGAGGAGTCCTTCGCCAGAGCCCAGCACCAGCGCTCGTTCGAGCACGTTTTCCAGTTCGCGGATATTGCCTGGCCACCGGTGTTGGCGCAGGCGGGCAAGGGCTGATGGGTCCAGCACCGGGGTCGGACGGGTCAGGCGCTGCGCAATGCGTGCAAGCAAGGATCGCGACAGGTCGGGGAGATCCTCCAGGCGCTCCCGCAGGGGCGGGGTCTGGAGACGAATCACGTTCAAGCGGTAGTACAGGTCCTCGCGGAAGCGGCCTTTCTGGATCAGCGACTCAAGCTTGGCGTTGGTGGCCGCCACGATCCGTACGTTCACCGGAGTGGAATGGATGCCTCCGACCGGGGTGACGTTGCGGTCCTGCAGGATGCGAAGCAACTTAACCTGGGTGGATAGCGGAATCTCGCCGATCTCGTCCAGGAACAGCGTCCCACCCGTGGCTGCCAGCAAAAGACCGGTCTTGTCGGTGGCTGCACCGGTGAAGGCGCCCTTGACGTGTCCGAACAGCTCGCTTTCCAGCAAGCCCTCGCTCAAGGCGGCGCAGTGGACGGGCAGGAACGGGCCGGCGGCCCGAGGTGAGAGCATGTGGATGGCGCGGGCGGCGACTTCCTTGCCGGTTCCCGACTCGCCCGTGATGAGCACGGTGCTCTCGGTCCAGGCGATCCGTTCGATCATGTGGCGCAGTGTGGCCGCGCGGGGTGAGCTTCCGACTAGCCGCGTCTCCAGGCGGTTGCCGGAATCCGGCTTGGGTTCCTGACCCCGCTCCCGCTTGTCTGGGGCTGGCGATGGCGCCTCCAGTGCCCGGCGCAGCGATTGTGCTAGGACATCGTTGGCAAAGGGCTTGAGGATGAAGTCGGAGGCCCCGTTGCGGATGGCGCCCACGGCAGTCTCGATCGTCCCGTAGGCCGTCATGAAGATGATCTTGGGGCGTTTGGGACGCACCTGCAGTGCAGTCAAGATTTCCAGCCCCGATCGGCTCCCGATCATCAGATCGGATAGGATCAGATCGAAGTCGTTGCGGGAAAGTGCGTCAAGGGCATCTTCCACGGACATCGCAGTGGTCGGCTGAAAGCCTTCCCGACGCAGGAGGATGGCGAGATATTCGCACAGGCTGCGTTCGTCGTCGACCACGAGGATGCGGATGTTGGGCTGGGAAGGCATCGAGCAGTGAAGCTAGAAAGGCATCTGCGGCGGAGCGGGAAAAACAAAAAAGGCCAGGCGGTGAGCCATGGCCTTTTGAAGCTCGAGAACGGAATTACGCAGGCAACTTGGCGATGTGCAAGTGAGCCTTGCTCTTCACGTTGGAAGCCGTATTCTTCTTGATGTTGCCCTGGGACTTGCGGGCGGCCTTGTCCACGAGGGAGAACAGGTTGGGCAGTTCGCCGAGGGCCTGGGCTTGGGTGGACGCGGTGCGGATCTTGCGAACGCTGGTGCGGATGGCCGAACGGACGGACTTGTTGACGACCCGAGCCTTCTCGGACTGGCGCAACCGCTTCTCGGCAGACTTGATGTTGGGCATGGATGTTTTCCTTCGTTGCGGAATATCCGAAATCTCGGATCGTGACTAGCCGGGGAAATTTACAACACTTCATGCTCTTTCGCTAGAGTGCTCTTCACAAAAGATGAAGACTTCCGTTGAATTGCCAGGATTTGGCAAAAGGGGGGAGGTGATGGTGCTGGGCAAAACGAATCGGCTCGGAATTTTACCCTTGACGCCTTTTGGATTTCGCTGTAGATTGGCTCTCTCCTTTGGGAGACGTGCCAGCGTAGCTCAGTTGGTAGAGCAACTGATTTGTAATCAGTCGGTCGTAGGTTCGACTCCTATCGCTGGCTTCGTTGGAGTGTTCAGGACGGGTCGGTGCCCGAGTGGTTAATGGGGGAGGACTGTAAATCCTCTGGCTTACGCCTACGGTGGTTCGAAACCACCCCGGCCCATCCTGAATGCTTCTACTGAAGGCGGGCGTAACTCAATTGGTAGAGTTCCACCCTTCCAAGGTGGCTGTTGTGAGTTCGAGTCTCATCGCCCGCTCTTTGAATTAGATTTGCCCAGATAGCTCAGTGGTAGAGCACTTCCTTGGTAAGGAAGAGGTCCCGGGTTCGAGTCCCGGTCTGGGCTTAAAGTTCTACCAACCACCAAACACCCATTCCTAGGAACGATCATGGCCAAGGAAAAGTTCAATCGCAGCAAGCCGCACATGAATATCGGCACGATCGGACACGTGGATCATGGAAAGACCACGCTGACCGCTGCCATTACCACCTCCATGGCCAAGAAGTTCGGTGGCGTGGCCAAGGGCTACGACCAGATCGACAACGCGCCTGAAGAGAAGGCTCGTGGAATCACGATCAACACCTCGCACGTCGAGTACGAGTCCGTTGCCCGTCACTACGCCCACGTGGACTGCCCGGGACACGCTGACTACGTCAAGAACATGATCACCGGCGCTGCCCAGATGGACGGCGCGATCCTGGTAGTCGCCGCCACCGACGGCCCGATGCCCCAGACTCGTGAGCACATCCTGCTTGCCCGTCAGGTCGGCGTTCCCGGCATCGTCGTGTACATGAACAAGTGCGACATGGTCGACGACGCCGAGCTCCTGGACTTGGTCGAGATGGAAGTTCGCGAACTGCTCTCGAAGTACAACTTCCCCGGCGACGACACCCCGATCATCCGCGGTTCGGCCCTCAAGTCCCTCGAAGGCGACGCTGGCGAGTACGGCGTGCCCTCCATTGAGGCTCTGATGGAAGCCGTCGACAGCTTCATCGCTCTGCCCGAGCGCGCTGTGGACAAGCCCTTCCTGATGCCCGTCGAAGACGTCTTCTCGATCACCGGTCGCGGCACCGTGGCTACTGGCCGCGTGGAGTCGGGCATCGTGAAGGTTCAGGAAGAAGTCGAGCGCGTCGGCTTCACCGAAGAGACCAAGAAGTTCGTGGTCACCGGCGTGGAAATGTTCCGCAAGCTGCTCGATCAGGGCCAGGCTGGCGACAATGTCGGTCTCCTGCTGCGCGGTTGCGACAAGTCCGACATCGAGCGCGGTCAGGTTCTGGCCAAGCCCGGTTCGATCAAGCCGCACGTCGGCTTCAAGGCTGAGATCTACGTCCTTTCGAAGGAAGAGGGTGGTCGCCACACTCCGTTCTTCAAGGGCTACCGTCCCCAGTTCTACTTCCGCACCACCGACGTGACCGGCTCGATCGAGCTCCCCGAAGGTGTTGAGATGGTGATGCCCGGCGATACGATTTCGATCTCCGCTGAGCTCATCACTCCGGTCGCCATGGACAAGGGTTTGAAGTTTGCCATCCGTGAAGGTGGCCGCACCGTCGGTGCTGGCACTGTCACGGAGATCGTGAAGTAAATTGGATTCTGTCCGGGCAACCGGACAGTTTCATTAGGGGAATAGCTCAATTGGTAGAGTAGCGGTCTCCAAAACCGTTGGTTGCGGGTTCGAGTCCCTCTTCCCCTGTTCTGCGAAAGGCTGTGGCGTGAACAAGATCAAGGCATATTTCAGCGAAGTTTTGATGGAAGTCAAGAAAGTTACTTGGCCTGCACAAAATGAGCTCGTCGAAAGTACCTGGGTCGTCATGGGCTTTAGTCTTCTCTGCGGCGTATTCATCTACGGTGTGGATCTTGGCATGGGCTTGTTGGTCGATCTCCTCATGGGAGGAAGTATCTGATGAGTGCAATGCTTTGGTACGCTTTGCACACATATTCTGGTCAGGAAGCAAAGGTTAAGGCCTACATCGAAGATTTGATCGAGCGCCAAGGCCTCGGCCATTCGATCGGTCAGGTTCTGGTCCCTTCCCAGGAAATCGTCCAGGTCCGTGGCGGTCGCAAGATCCGTCAGGTCCGCCGCGATTTTCCCAGCTATGTCATCGTCGAGATGCACGACACCAAGGAAGTCCAGCACTCGATCCTGGGGATCCCCGGTGTCACTGGCTTCGTGGGCGTCAATGGCAAGGCATCTCCGCTGCGCAAGGCGGAAGTGGACCGCATCCTGGGACGCCTCGGGCATGATCGCACCGATGCTCCGGCTCCGGGCGCCATCATCCAGATCCCGTGGAAGCGTGGAGATTCCGTCCGCATCAACGAAGGCCCGTTCAAGGACTTCGATGGTGTGATCGAGGAGATCCACCCGGACAAGGGCAAGCTGCGCGTCATGGTCTCGGTCTTCGGGCGTTCCACTCCGGTCGAGCTCGATTTCCGTCAGGTCGGCGACGTCTGATTTAAGTTTGACAGCTTCTGTCACGAAGCGTCTTTCCCAAGCCTGGGGGAGACGTTTTTTGCTTTGCCTGCCGCTCCTGATGGGCTGTCAGCGCGATCCTGCCGATGTCTTCGAGAAGGTTTCTCCGTCTGTTGTGGTGATCTGGGCTTCCGATACCGTGGGCGATGCCTTGGGGCAAGGCAGCGGCGTGGTGCTGCGGGACTCGACCGTCGTCACTAACTGCCATGTGGTCGACGATGCCTCGCGCGTGCGGGTGTCGCAAGGCAAGGATACGGTGGATGCGGTGCTGGCCTATCGGGATCGCGAACGGGACCTTTGCCTGCTCCAACTGCGCCGCAGCTTGGGAAAACCGGCCAAGATCGGCAAGTCCCTAGATCTGCGGATCGGTCAGCGCGTCTTCACCGTAGGGGCTCCGGTAGGCATGGAACTCACGATTGGAGAAGGCGTCTTGTCGGGGTATCGCGAGTTCGATTCCTCCCGCTACCTGCAGACCAGCGCTCCCATCTCCCCGGGATCATCAGGGGGCGGATTGTGGGATGGCGATGGGCGCTTGCTGGGGATCACCTCCTTCTACGAGGAGTATGCGCAGAACATCAATTTTGCCGCACCGGTGGAGTGGATCGCCCAGATCGCTTCCCGGTCGCGTCAGCGCCAATCGGATGTGCAGGCTTCCCGCTGGTTCTTGCTGGGACCTCAATTGATCGAGAAACGCGATTGGGGGGGCTTGCGCGACCTGGCTAGGCGCTGGGTCCGCCAGGAGCCGCAAAGCGTGTGGGCCTGGTACTGCCGAGGCTTGGCAGCGCGAAATCTGGGCGAGCCTTCCGATACGGCGCTTTCAGCTTTGCGCAAAGCTCTCCAGTTGAACGAGACCTTCGGGGAAGCCTGGGAAGAACTGGCCTTGTTCTGGCACGATCGCGACAGTTTGGAACTTGAATACCAGCACCACTTGCGAGCTAGCGAATGCCTGGGAGATAATTTTTCCGTGTGGTTCAATCTGGGCACGGCCGCGATGCAGTTGGGGCATCCTCGCGAGGCCCTGAACGCCTACCGGAAGGCTGTGCATCTGGACGAGACGCATGTGCATGCCTGGGTCCGCTTGGGCATGGCCCAGCTCGAGCTGGGGCGAAGCGAAGACGCGATGCAGGCGTGGGCACACGCCAGTGTCTTGGATTCGAACGATGCGGAATTGCACCAAGCAAGGGCCTTGCGGTGGCAGCGTCTGCACCAGTCCGACAGTTCCATGTCTGCATGGAAGAAAATGCTGGATCGGGCGCCGGAGGAATGGGTGGCTTGGCACAATCTGGGCATGGAACAGCTGAAACAGGGCAAATGGCAGCAATCGATCGCCTCGTTGCAGGAGGCCGTGCGATTGGATCCCGAAGACGAACAGGGGTGGATCGCTCTGGCGCATGCCCAGACGGAGCGGGGGGCGCTGGAAAATGCCTTGGAATCGCTGCGGACTTCGTTGCGTTCGAATGATTCCTCGCCTCGGCTCTGGACGGCTTACGGAATGGCTGCGTTGCGTGCTGGCAATGGGCAGTTGGCGTGGAATGCTTTGGGCACGGCGGTGAACTTGGATCCACGCAGCTCCGAGGCCTGGGGAGGGCGTTCCTTGGCAGCCTTGAGCCTAGGGCGCACGCCTCAGGCTCGTGCGGATGCCTTGCGAGCCGTGCGGCTGGACAGGAACAATGCCGCTGCCCACTTGGCTCTTGAACTGAGTTCTGGTCAGAGTGGGAATGCCCGGTGAGGGGATGCTAGGATTTTGTTGTGTGAGGAGATCGGGACGTTCTCTGCTGGAGTAACCGATGTGAGTATGTGATGCAGAAAAAAGTGAACCTAAATGTCTCTTGATCCTACATTAGAGGAGTTCGCTTTGGGTCAGGTGGTCACCAGGGGAAGACGCTGGGGACTGTGATCTGGAGCACACTTGTATTTCTTGGGGCAAAAACTGTCTGCGAAGAGCAGTTGTTGCCGTTAGTTTGAGGCCATCGTATCCCGGAATCCATCCGTGGGAGATCTTGAGGAGTCAGATATGCGGACCGTTAACCAAGCTCCATGCGCGGCAGACCTGTTGAGAAGGGCCAAGAGTGCTTTCTCAAGAGGTTTGACGGGCGTTCGTGCGTCTGTCCTGATGGGCGCCATGCTGGGCTTGATGTCTACTGCGCACGCTGTGGACATCAAAGTGGCGTTTTCTGCGGCGGCTCCTGACGGGTTGCAGAAGGCTATCGATCAGTGCCCCGACAACGATCCCTCGGGCTGTCGCGTGATCCTGACTAGCAAAATGTATCCATTACTCAATAGTCTATTCCTGCGCAACAAGAGCAACATCACGATCATGTCGTCCTCGACGGCCTTCCGTCCAGAGATTGTCTTCAACGACAATGGTTCTGTGGCAGGTCCAGACAACATGGCCGACAGCTTGGCGCTGAAGCCTGCCGGATGGAAACGTTGGCCCATGGATGGGGCGGCTACTGTAGGTGGAGCCACAAATACCTCGAATCCGTTCTCTACCAGCGGCATCCAGCGCAATGGCACCATCCTGATCCAAGGGTGTCACAACATCACCATCGATGGCATCAAGATCAATGGCAAGACGGCGATTGGATGGGGAAGCACTGGCGTGTGGGAAAGCCGGTATCCGACCTTTTACGGCAACTTTGGTATCAATCTGTACTTGTCAGGAAAAGTGACGGTTCGTAATTGCGAAATCGTCAATTGCTTCTCCGGCTTCTACATCATGAACCGTAACTTGGGCGGAGCATTGGCTCACAAGAATGCTGGCGACTTGGATGCGGCCAAGCTGGCTCCGGGATCGCGCTACGGTGAAATGGGTGGGCACATCGTCGAGCAGTGCTTGATCCACAACAATACCTGGGGCGTTTTTGAAGAAAGTAACTACGACTTGGGCACCACTTGGCGCTTCAATCGCATGTGGGATTTGCACAACAACTCCGACACGCTGAACAATTGGGTGGTCAAGAAAGTGTCTCCGTGCTTTGATCGCAGCAACTGGAATAAGGCTTGGGCCGATGCCAAGTCCTGCGACAATAGCGAGTCTGTGAACCATGCTGGTGGCTTCATGTTTATGAAGGACGTGATGGCGGTTCCGGACAAGGTCTACCACAACACCTTTTGGAAGGTTACGGAACTGTTCGGCGCTAGCGGCTGGCGCGGCGGTACCCAACATTACTTCTACAACAACTTGGTGCTGGAGCCGTGGCTTGACTACAACGCGGACACCACGAATTACCGATCAGGGACGTTTACAAAAATCATCACGGCCGACAATTTGAACATCACGGCCAAAATGGGTCAGTTCATGTACGACAACACGTTTGCGTACTTCCCAAAAATCCCCATCACGGATAAGCCCAGTGTCACCGGTTGCACAGGTCAAAAAGATTCTTGTTTAGCCGTTGCCGCCGCTCTGCGCGAGCAGGTGTGGCCCAAGAACCGCATCACCATCCAAGCGCAGGATGTCCAGGGGATGTCGTTCCCGGTCGCTGGTCAGAATACGTACCTGCAGCCGCTGAAGAAGCTTCAGTACATCGATGCGGTTCAGTATCAAGGGCAAGGACGTAAGTTCCTTCTCCAGAACAATTGGAAGCTGGAAGAGCTGACAACGGTAGGTATTCCCAAGACCAACTACATCTCTACGGTCGAAGCGGGCAACAATGGCAAAGCGTACACGCCAGCCTTGCTGGAGCCGTTTGCATATACGGGCATGGATTCCAATGCCATTGCTGCACGCTTCGGGCGCTTGCGCGGTCTTCCCGACGCCGACACCATCGGTCTCATGGTGTCGATGGGGGACATCACGGATTCTCGTTCGCATCAGAACCATTACATTAAATCGGTTCCAATGAATTTCACGGCCACATCTGCCGCTTTCCTGACTCCGGTCTGGACCGATCGCGGGGTAGATAGTTCTGTGCTCAATCGCTTGTGGAGCCCGGATGGAGCCGTCACTCCGGCTGGAGTCAAGGCTTTGGCTCGTGGCGCCATGCAGCCGGACGGCAGCAATTCCGTTCCCATGATGACCATCGTGGACGACCAACCGGCATCGATCGTCGGCAAGGTGGCCACGGTGTCGTTTGATCTGAACACCAACACCTCGGGGCTGACGAATATCAAGTGGGTCAAGGCATCCTTCATTCCAGAAGTGAAGGATGATGACCAGGCCAGCTACAAGACGGCACCTTTGCAGATCGATATCGCCTCGCTCAGCGCAAAGCCAGTCATTGGTGGCAATACGGTCCTGATGACTCTTCCCGATGATGCCGGAGCATACAGTCGCATTGAGTTGATGGTGTCTGCTGTCACACCGGATGGCCGTACGATCTATTCGAATGTTGGCCTGTGGCTGATCCGCAAGTCGAACTACAGCTTCAACGTGAAGTTCTTCACCGAGAAGTTCGGCAAGATCAAGCAAGACACTGTGATCGCCGGCAAGCCGGTGTGGATGCGGGTCGAGCCCAGCATCATGACCGCTTTGACTTCGGCCACGAAGTGCGGTCCCAAGCTGGACTCCAACTGCTATGTGACGACGGTGACAACCACCCGCTACACCTTGCCGATCAATCAGTTCAGCATCAAGGCTAGCAGCATGTGGGACGCTAGCCCGGATCTGGTGACAAGCAAGCCGATTCCGGCTTCCGGCGTGTACGGTGGTGATGGCAAGTTTGTGCCAGTGACAGGTGTTCAGGATTCTGCCGCCCAGAATGTCTGGTGGATCCCGGTTTACTTCACGAAGTCCGGGCTCGCGGCTCCCGTCATGACGGGCTTGGCCAATGGCGACACTGGCAAGGTCTTCCAAGGTGGGCAGTCCATCTTTGTTCGCCCCGGAGCACCGTACCGCGCCGAACTTCGTGATCCATCGTCTTACCGCCTCTCGGAAGATGTAGGAACGACAGTTCCTTACAATACTCCGTACAAAGCATGGGTGGATGTCAAGGACAAGTACGGCAACATGGTGGATGTGACCTCCAAGGTGACGCTTTCAATCACCCCGGTTGGCGTGTTTGGTCTCCAGGCCAAGGTGGGCGACGATTTGTCTACGGCTACCATGAGCGCTACCATCACCGTTCCCGATTCCGGTTCGATTTATACTCGACTGCTGACCCGCGACACTCCCGCAGGAGATGACACCAAGCACTTCGTGCTGAATTCCTACATCGGCACGACGGCTCCGGGAGATCCGGAAACTGTTCCCGACTCTGCGTATGTCAAGGTGGGTAAGGTCCAGTTGCAGTTGAGCTGGGTCAAGCCGGGCACGACGCTCGCAGTAGATTCGGTTTCCGGCTTCATCAAGGACACGGTTCGCGTGACCTTGCAAGTGACTGATGGCGATGGCAAGCTCTTGACGGGTGATCAGCTGATCACGCTTTCGAGCAACAACAAGAAGCTGCGCTTTGCGCTTCCCACCAAGCTCGATTCCGCCTTGAGCGAAGTGACCATCTCGACGGGATCTATTGATCTGATTGTGACTTCGGACTACGAAGATCTGAGCGATGTGATCTTGGCTCGTCCATCCAACGGCGATGAAGCCGAAGCTTCAATCACCCCGGTGAATTTCCGCCTACCCCCAGTGCCTCCGTATCCTGCCCTGGATACGGCACGCTTCGTGGATACGGATTGCGACGCCAAGGCTGATGTCATGAAGGTCTGGTTGCGCGCCGCAGGTGCTGGTGGTTCCGCAGATTTGGACACAACGAAGACTCGCATCCATGCGATTCGCTTGGTCACCTCTGGCGACACCGTCGTGCTGGATTCAACCAAGTGGTCTTTCGCTGCTGGATCTACCAGCATCCTTCAGATCCCGGTCGGAAGTTCCGTATTGAAGGATCTGTACTCTCCCTCGGGCAAGGTGGCGATTCAGTACACCATGCTGCGCATGCCCAAGCAGCCGGACACGTTGGTTTGGGCCGGTGACGATGAGAAGGGCGTGAGTGTCCTGGATCGCGTCGCTCCCCGGTTGGATGGTGCCGCGTTCCTGGAGAATTACACCAGTGCCAACGACACTTTCTACGTGCACTTCACGGAGCCGGTGGTGTCTGCAAGCACCGGAGCTTGGCCTTTCACGACCATCGGTGTCGATGGCACGAACCACACGACCAGCGACATCATCGTGAAGTCGTTCGAGATATCGGAAAAGCCGATCTTGGGAACCAACACCTACCGCGTGGTGGTGGAAGGCAACCGGGATGCGACCAAGGCCATCAAGTACATCCAGTACACCGACTCGCTCTCGATCGATGCCCTCAAGGGTTTGACGGACGCTTCCGGCAATGCCGGCGTGGAATGCGCTCAGAAAGTCGGAATCCAGAAGCTGATCGTCCTGCCTGCCTTTGGCGGCAAGATCTTCTCGAGCAACGACAGCTTGGGACGAGCCAACGCCCTGCGACTGACCTTCGTGCGCAAGCTGAAGGCTGAAGAGGACCTGGACTCCGTGGCTGTGGACTTCGGCTACTCCAGCACTGGCAACAAGCTGGCAGGAACCTTTGCAGCCACCAAGGGAAGTGACGATTCCAGCTACATCGTGACATTGAGCGCTCCCTTTGCCGAAGGGCTCACTCGCGGCAAGTCGGAGCTGAACTATGGTGCACAGGTCACTGTGTGGTCTTCCAAGAAGGCCGTTTCCTCGGGCATCGTTGGCGACAGCGTCCCGGCCGTGCTGGTCAACATCAGTGGCAACGGAAGAGCCAATGCCCAGCTGACCTTCGGGGATGTCAACGACACCCTCCTGATCAAGACCTCCGAGCCGATGACGCTTGGTGGACTCACCGACGGATTGGTCAACATTGGAAAGGGCAACGTTTCGACGATCAAGCTCTTCACCGATCCGACCGGAGACAGCACCGTGTGGAATGTGGTCCAAAGCAATGCGACGCCCAATGTCGTCATGGCTGGAGACATCATCAGCATGGGCGCCAGCTTCGTTGGCAAGGACGGGGTGCTCCTGACGACGGGTAATTTCGCCTCCAAAGCCGTGGTCATCGGTGGCGATCGCGGTCCGATCGCGGCCTACTACACCGACACCAATGGCGTCGGGACCGCGTCCGAAATCACGATCGTCTTCGGTCGCAAATTGACCCACGAGGCCAAGTTCCGCCTGAACTGGATCAGCAAGGACGGCACACCGGTCTCTACCGAGGTTGCCTCCAAGGGAGCGATCGGCGAGACGGTTCTTCACTTTGACTTGAAGGGACTGTTCCCGGTCGGAGCCACAGGCAACAGCATCGCAGACGGTACCTTGAGCGCTGGTGTGATGACCAGTATCCTCAGTGGCCCGGACTCGGTGTTCGCCACGGATGCCTTCCCGCCGAAGCAGCGCTTCAGCATCCAGGACTCGGTGCAGCCCTACATCGTCGCCGCCAACGTGACGCATGGGACCTACACCTCCCAGGAAACAGCATTCGACACCTTGTGGCTGAAGTTCTCTGAGCCAGTGAATCTGTCGGCCGGTGAAGGATTTGCCAAGTCCATTGCCAAGCAGGTCTACGGTGCCGCTGACGTGGCCCTGGATCCCTTCACTTTGGTCATCTTCGGAACCAACCGTGATTCGGGCTATGCGGTCTTCGATACCTCGGCGACTCATGGTGCACCGGGTGCGGGTGATTCGATCCGGGTGACGTCCAACGGCTCCCTCTGGGACAACACCTCGACACATGCCAACAGCAAAGGCAAGTACGTCGCCGTCGACGCCGGGGCTCGTCCTCCGATCGCACCGAAGGTGGACATTGTCTTGCCCAATCCGACGGGTGCCGCTCCCACCAAGCCGCAGTACACCTACACCTTGAATCCGAAGGATGCCTCGCCTTTGGTCAAGACTGGCAACTCCATGGTGATTGTGCAGTCTGCTCCCAATGGAGTGAAGGCCATCTCCACTGGATCCGTGCCTGGAGTCATCAATACGATGGGCGATTTGGATGGAACGATCGGAATCAAGATCGCAAGCAGCATCTCTTCGATCGGAAAGCACTCGGTCCTCTCCGTCCTGCTCTACGACAGCTACGGCACCTTCGTTGGCAAGACCACGGCGGATCTGGACTCGGCAACCCTTTCCAATGGACCCAAGGATGGAACCGGCGGCTTCACACTGATGGCTCTGTGGGACGGCCGTGCCGCCAACGGGCAGTTGGTCAACAGCGGTGTCTACACCATGCGTGTGCTTCTGTTCAAGGACGTTACCTTGCCGGACGGTAGCGCCCAGAGCAAGCTGACCTTCAACCTGTTGCGCAAGATCGGCATCTCCCGCTGATCGGTTCCGAGTGATCCCAAGGCATCCATCTCCAAGGCGAGGTGGATGCCTTTTTGTTTTGCGGCTGCTCAGGAGGAATGATGATCGTGGAAGGCGTGGGGATGCACTCGGCAAGCACGTGTCGCATCGAGATCAGGGCTTTGCCGCGAGGGGATGGACGGCATTTGGTGATCGATGGCCAGCGGATGGCGCTGGATCCTCGGGGCCTGCAATCTCACCGCCGCTGCAGTGAATTCCAAGGCATTGGTCCGCTGGAGCACCTGGCGGCAGCGCTGTTGCTCTCGGGGTGGTCCGATTGGGACGTTTCGATTCAGGGGAACGGGATTCCCTTGCGGGAAGGTTCTGCCAAGGACTTTTGCGTGGAACGCTCGGAACATGGCATACCTCGTCTCGATGTGCCTGGCTTTGAATTCCATGTCACCACGAGATGGGGCGGGCATCTCTCTGCCAAATCCAGCGGCCGTGCTAGGATTCTATGTCGTCACGGAGACGAACTCTGGTCTGGTGAGGAGTATGACCTGCAAGAATGCTTGACGGCACGAACGTTCATCGGCATCGATGCCTTAGCCGAAGCCTTGGAGGGGGGCTTGCTTCTCGGGTGTACTCTGGAGCAAGGGCGTATCCTGGGGCCCGCAGTGACCGCAGCTGGCAGGGCCTTGGCTAGTCGGTTGGGATTGGACCCGAACTTGCAAGTGCTTTGGGGAAAAGCTCGAATGGCTGCCGAGACTGCGGCTCATAAGGTGCTTGATCTGGTCGGCGATCTTTCGCTTTGGATCGGGGCCTTGCCGGTCTTGGACATTGAGATGGAACACGTGGGGCACGAGCAGTTCCATGCATTGGGGGCAGCTCTGCTCCCATTTGTGGAGACCCGCTCGATGAGTTAGATTTGGGACATGTCAGAACTCCTCTCTCTTGATTACAAAGACATTTTGGAGATCCTTCCGCACCGCTACCCTTTCCTGCTGGTGGACAAGATCCTGT
>Ga0302273_1000149_pt1 | contig 36603 bp, 40 predicted proteins | sample III_Bog_N1_3_FD_198774 | JGI IMG/M metagenome (GOLD analysis project Ga0302273, IMG submission 198774) | Peat permafrost microbial communities from Stordalen Mire near Abisko, Sweden - III_Bog_N1_3 | ecosystem: Environmental > Terrestrial > Soil > Wetlands > Peat | place: Sweden: Abisko... | reverse complement strand
AGTGCCCAAGGAGCGCAAGTAGGGGGAGTTGCTCGCGCCAGCCATGCGCAGGGCCGCGCAGCGGGCCATGCCGAGCCGATAGGCGAGCCCGCAGCTCGGCGGCCCCGGCCGTAAGGCCGGGGAGGCGCCCCGAATCAGGGAAGCACGATGCTTCGAGCTTCCAAGGTGTGCGCACCGTTGACCAGACGGGCCACCACCAGGCCGTGGGTGCGGCCGAGGTTGATGCTTGCCGAACCGGAGACGGGCCAGGAGGCGATCATTTGGCCCTGCAGGTTTCGCAGTTCAAGCACGGCATTGGTGCCTGCGGCTTGGACTTGCAAGGTGCGGCCTTGCAGGGCTAGGTGGCGAATGGATGCGACTGTTTTTCCGGAGACGCCGGTGGTGGGAATCGGGCCGATGTTGCCGACCACGATGCCGCGCCCGGCGGTGCTCATGTAGACGCGTCCGTAGGTGTTGAAGTCGCCCACCACAAAGCCCCCGTTGGCCGGGCCGCCGTACTGGTGCTTGCCGTCGTTGATGCGGGTCCAGGTGGCGCCCTTGTCGATGGAGCGGTAGATGCCCAGCGCATCGCCGTTGGCCTTGCCCCACATGTAGAGCGCGTAGTAGTCGGTGCCGGGGGCTGCCTTGCCCAGTCCGACGGACAGGCACGCCGTCATGGTCTTGATGCGGGTCCAGGTCTTGCCGCCGTCGGTGGAGTGCGCCAAACCGTTGTCGCTGTAGCCGGTGGAGGTCCAGATCTGTTCGGCGTCCAAGGCTACCCAGAGATCACCTGCAGCGCCGGGGGCGGCACGCAGGAGGCCAGAGCTTGCGGAGTTCTCGCCGTTTCCGGTGTTGCTGAGGTTGCTGACCTTGGCGAAGGTTGCCCCGGTGTCGGTGCTGGCCAGCATGTCGCCTTGGTAGCCGTCGATGATGATGTAGAAGTTGGCCGGGTTCACCGGATCGGCCACGAGCTTGCCGTTCTGGCTGTTGATGCCTTTCACGGCCGTCCAACTCTTGCCCGCATCGATGGAGCGGTAGAAGGTGGAGGTACTGGCGTTCATGCCGTTGTGGGTGTAGGAAGGGCGAAGCAGGAAGACGCGGCCGTCGGCCGACATGGCCAAGGATCCGGCGGAGCCCGGCAAGGAGGCGGTGTCGGTGGCTTTCCAAGTGCGGCCGCTGTCGGCCGAGTGGTACAGCACATCGTAGGTTACGGAAGGACTGGCATTGTAATCGGTGACGCGGCCAGAGCGCAGGAAGCCTCCCACCAAGGCGGCGTAGCCCAGCGAGTTGCTGCCGCCGATCGGGTGGTCGTGCACCGGCTGGGTCACGGTGATGTCGTCGTAGGTGGCGCCGTCGTAGTCCATGATGGCGGTGACCAAAGGGCCGCCGGGTACGCTCACGACTTCCATCGGGACGGTCTCCTCGATGCCGCGCGACTGGAACTTCCAGACCGGAACCGAAGCGGAGACGTCGTCGGTGCGGAAGATGCCGTTGCCCGAGCCCACCCAGACCTTCTTGTTGTCGAAGGGATCGAACTCGAGGGTTCCGGCCCAATGGATGGAGCTGCCCGAGATCCAGTTGTTGCCGTTGGGATCGAGGGTCTGCTTGGCGCTCCAGGGATTGAGAACCTTCCAAGTCGCACCGGCGTCTTCCGAGAGGAAGAGCACATCGCCCGCGTTCCCCTTGCCGTCGGGCCAGGCGGCGTTGCCACCGTAGCAGCTTTCTGTGGAAAGCACAAAGCGCTTGGGATTCTTCGGGTCCACCGAGATGCCGCCGAAGGCGTACCCGTAGCTGGCGTGGCTGCCGGCGTAGGCGTAGCCGCTGTCGTCCTTGGGTGTGATGTTGGTCCAGGCGCCGCTGGTGGTGGCGTATTTCCAGACGCTGCCGCCGTGCTCGCTGTGGGGGCCGGGGCCGTCCGAGTAGGTACCGTAGATCTCGCTGCCCACCAGCACGGCACGCATGGCCATGTGCGAAGGGCTGCCGACGACGGCCTTGAACGAGACACCGCCGTCGTTGCTCACCCACAGGCTTGCGACGCTTGAGGTGGCCACGCCCAGGTAGATGGTCTTGGTGCCACCGTTGGCGGCCTTGCCGCTCTTGGGATCGAAGAGCACGAAGCTGATGCCGTTGTGGTTGACGATGTCGGTGCCGGAAAGGGGCTTGGTATCTGCGACCAGATTCCAGGTGCGGCCGGTGTCGGCGCTGCGGAACAGGCCGCTGGTGCGGGTGCCGCAGAAAAGGATGCCGCTGTTCTGGGGGTCCACGGCCAGCTTCTCACCGGCTTGGCGTCCCATGCCGTTGCCGTGGGCCTGGAACTTGGAGGTCACATCGAAGGTGTCGAAGGTGGCTCCGTAGTCGGAGGAGCGCAGGAAGAGCGTCTTGCCCTTGTTGAAGTACGAGATGCCGCAGGTGATGTAGAGCTTCTTGGAATCCTGCGGATCCAGGGCCAGGGCCTCGGTCCCGAAGATGCCGCCGTCGTTCTGGGCCGCCCAGTCCAGGAGCGGGATCCACTTGCCGCCGGTGGAATCCCAGCGGTAGGCGCCACCCACGTCGGTGCGGGCATACACCAAGCCGGCTTGGGTGTGGCTGGGAATGATGCCGTCCACGAAGCCGCCGCCTTCGAAGGCGACGTTGCCCCAGGTGTAGGTGTCGGCAGCTTGGGCAAGACCTGCGGCCAGAAGGATTCCGAGAGTCGTGACGATGCGCTTCATGCTCTGAAGATATGGGGAGGACAGCAGCTCCGAAGGCCGTTGCCGTCTGCTCGGGAAAACTTTTGCCGCATCGGCTACGCTTCCAGGGGGGGGCTCTGTGGGGTGGCATTGTGCCAGTGTTGGTGGTATCATGGGGATCGTCATGTCCAAGCGCGTACTCATCATCGACGACGACGATGTCGTCCGCACCCTGCTGGGGCACCTGCTGGTGCGCGAGGGGTGCGAGGTGGAGATGGCTGCCTCGGGTCAGGAAGCTCTGGAAATGGCCAAGGCCATGGGACTGCCACCCCGATTGGTGCTGACGGATTTCGTGATGCCCTCCCTCGACGGAAGCCAGACGATGGCGGCATTGCGGGCCTTGGAGGGTTGGGAGCATGTGCCGGTGGTGATGCTCACCTCCAAGGGACAGGAGCATGACCTCATCCTGGCCTTGGACAACGGGGCCGACGACTATGTCGTGAAGCCGTTCCATCCCGGAGAACTTTTGGCGCGCCTGCGCCGGTTCCTGCGATGAGGCTGGCGATGTGCGGAACGGGTGATTTTCGGCCATGACCATCGGGAGCCTGGACAGCGCCTCGGCGATCGGGCAGGATTGGGTCGGGGCACCGCGCCCGAGGCCTGTGGATGCTGCCCAAGGACTGTTGGAACGGCAGGCGTCGCAGGTGCGCGATACGGTGGAGATCAGCTCCCGGGCGCGCGCCGCCGGGCAGCCGGCAGTGGTCGAGGAACCGCAGGCCCGCAAGCCTGCCGTGGTCCGTCCGGGAAAGGAGTCGCAACCGGTTGCACGGACGGTTGCGCCGGTGCCGCAAGAGGTGCTGCCGCCGACCGATCCGCTGCCGCAGGAGCAGATGTTTGCTGCCGGGACGCTTCCGACCGAAGAATCTGCGCCGCAGGAATCGGTGACTTGGGATGGTGCGGATTCGTCGGGAGGTCGGGAAATGCCGTCGTCACCGCCAGTAGATGCGCTTCGTGGGCCGATTTACGCCTACGCGCGTCCGGTTCAGGTGTCCACGCGATCGTGGGTGGCTTGAGCCGACCCGAAACTCGATCTCCCCATTTGGGCAAAGAATTGTTATATTACGCCACTCTCATAATTTCAGTGGAGTGATCTAATGGCCAGCAACAAGAAGAAGTCGGGTAAGGAGATCTATTTCCTCGTTTGCAAGGAAACGAAGGAACAGAACTACACCGTCGTCCTCAACAAGACCCACAAGGGTCTGACCTTCAAGAAGTACTGCCCGCGTCTGCGTCGCCACACCGAGCACACTGCCAAGAAGGTCTGATATCGCGTCCGCGGGCTTGCGCCTGGGGTTTGTCGCCCCTCCGTGGGATCCTGCGGCCGGAACGGTCTTTCGCCATCTGGGTGCGACCGGTTGGTCGCCTCTGTGGCTTTCCAGCAACGGGTTCGGTTTGGGTCCCAGCGGGGAGATCGTCCACGAAGATTTCGCGACGCCGTTCGAGTCCCTCGACGGCGTTTTTGTGTTGGCTCTCTGCGATGATCGCGAGCCGGAGATGTTCCATTGGCGCTTGGCCGTGCTCCAGGAGCTCTCCCGCAAGGGCTTGAGGGTCGAGCCGGATCCGTTCCGCCTGGAAACGGTGTGGGATCCGGTGCGCATGATGCTGCGCTTGGCCACCAGCGGTGTGGCGCGGTTGCCTCTGTTCATCGGGGAGAGCTTGGAGGAAGCTGTCGAGTTCGCAGCCTCGGAAGGGTGTGTCCATCGCTCGCCGGCGATGGAGTCGCAAGCGCTCTTGACCTGGATCGATCCGTCCGAGGACGTGCGTGCCCGTCTGGTGGAGCTTTGGGAAAAGTACCCGGAAGGGCCGTTTCTCCTGATGCGCCGCCCGGAAGGCATCTTCCTGACCATCCTGTGCGTGCAGGGGGAGGCCTTGGGGGCCATTTCCTGGAACCTGGAGCGCACCGAGGCCACGGCGCCCCGGAAAGCCCGCGAGCAGCTCACCGACGACGAGTTCGCCTTGGCCGCGAAGGCGGCGGAAGCCTTCGGGCTTTCGATCTGCGGCGTGGATATCGTGCGCACTCCGGATGGACCGAAGGTCCTTGGGGTGCGTCTGCAGGGCGTGCTGGAGGCGTTCGGAGCGGGTCATCCTCGCTTTGAAGAGTGGCTGCCCAACGCCTTGGGGCAGATCTTTCCGGAACCGACGGCAGCAACCCACAAGGGGCTCGATTGAAGGGCTGTGGATTGCTAAACTCCAGGGCATGCTGAAGATGTCCAAGTGGGTTGCCCTCGTGTTGTTGGGGTGCATCGGAGCCAAGGCCGATGTCCATTGGCTCTTCATTCCCTTTGCCATGACCTCGCCCGAATACGGGGTGGCCTTCGGGGCCAAGGCGCGCGGCCGCAATCTGCTGGGTGGCTCCGGCTACGGAGACATGACGGCCCTCTACACCACCAAAGGCCAGTGGAAGGCCACGGCCACGGGCCTGCGCGATTCCATCGACGGGGCCTGGCGCCTGGGTGGTCGGTTGGAAGGCGGCGTCTTCCCGGAGATGTACGGCGGCATCGGCAGTCCCAGCTCCAAGGAGGCCTTGGCGCTCTATTCTCCCACTTACGGCACGGTTTCGGCGTATGCCGGCCGTTGGTTGCCGGGTGGCGTGCGCATCGACGTAGGCTTGATGTTCGATCGGCGCAGCATCGCCTACGACGACACCGTGGGGGCCTTTGCCGGGTGGAACCACCGGAACCCCGGTCCGGTGACCGCAAGCAGCGATCTCCATCCGACCTTCGAGTTGGAATGGAACCACCTGGACCATCCCGAAGATCCGCACGAAGGCATGACCGTCACGGCGCATGTGGAGCCGGGGGTGGTCTCGGATTGGAGCTTGATGCGCTTTCAGAGCACCTTCGTCCGGACGCCGCTGAGCTGGGGCCCGATCGTGGCGCTGCGCTTGTGGCACGAGCAGGTCTTCGGGGAGGTCCCGTTCTGGGAAGTTCCCGAAGCCGGCAACAGCGACGTGCTGCGCGGCGTGGACAACCACCGCGTGCGCGACCGGGCTGTCCAAGTGGCGGGGCTGGAGCTGCGCCATCCGCTGGAGCTCCTGGGGTACGACCTCGAACTGACCACCTTCTGCGAGGCGGCCCATGCGGGCAAAGCCGACGAGGTCTGGGGCACGGTTCCGGTCTACGGCTTCGGCGGGGGGATGCGCCTGCTTCTGGACGAGCGCCACGCCGTCCTGCGCGGCGACCTGGGTTGGAACACCGCCTCCGACGCCTCGTTCTTCCCATCCATCTACATCGACTTCGGGCAAGCCTTTTGAAACCAACCAAGACCTTCCGCTACCGCCTCCATGGACTCGAACTCGAGCCGGGGGACAAGCGCGACCCCATCACCAAGGCGCTGCACGACTGGCGCATCGAACCCTCCGATCTGGTGTCGGCCGAGATCCTGCGCGAAAGCCTGGACGCCCGCAAGGCCAGCCGTCCCGTCTACCGCTACACGCTGGAACTGACCACCAGCCGCCCCTACCGTCGACATCTGTTGGAGCCCCTGGTGAACCAGAAGCCCGACGCCGACGCCGACTTTACCGATACGGTCCCGATGCCCCGGCGGGTGCACGTGGTGGGATCCGGGCCCTGCGGCATCGCCAACGCCATCGCCTTGGCCGAAAAGGGCTTTTCGGTGGTGTTGCACGAGCGCGGCGAAGATCTGGTGGAACGCTCCCGCAAGGCTCGTCACCTGGTGAAGGAGGGTGTCCTCGATCCCGAGACGAACTTCCTGTACGGCGAAGGCGGAGCCGGAACCTTCACCGACGGCAAGCTCACCACCCGCACCCGCGGCATGCACATCCGGGCGGCCCTGAAGATGTGGGTGGATTGCGGCGAGGAGCCGCGCATCCAGTGGCAGGCCAAGCCCCATTTGGGCACCGACCGCATGCGCGTGCTGGTGGCGGCCATGCGCAAGCGCTTCTTGGACGCCGGTGGCGAAGTGTGCTTTTCCAGCCGCCTGGAAGACATCGAGGTCCGTGGCGGCCATCTGGTGCGCGCCCGGTTCTCGGGCGTGTGGCAGGACTGCGAGGCCCTGGTGGTGGCCATCGGTCACTCGGCCCGCGACACCTTGACGATGCTGATCGAGCGGGGCTTGGCGGCCGAGCGCAAGGAGTTCGCGGTGGGTGCCCGCATCGAACATCCCCAGGAGCTCATCAACGCGCGTCAGTACGGACGGGGCGGCGACCCGAAGGTGTTGGGGGCGGCGGAGTACTTCCTGTCCTGCTCGCAACTGCCCGAAGGCGATCCGGGAGCCTACTCCTTCTGCATGTGCCCCGGCGGCGAGATCCTTCCCACTTCCACTTCGGTCGATGAACTGGCCACCAACGGCATGAGCTTCCGGGCCCGCGCCGGCCGTTTTGCCAATTCCGGTTTGGTCGTTCCGGTCCGCAACGAGGACCTCCGCGCCTGGTGTGCCCAGACCGGCACGCCCGACGACGTCTTTGCCGGCATGGCCTTTCAGCGCGACTTGGAGCGTCGGGCCGCCCTCATCGGCGGTGCCGGGCTCAAGGCCCCGGCCCAGCGCACCGAGGACTTCCTGGCCTCGCACCAAAGCCGCACCCTTCCCGACACGAGCTACGCCCGCGGCCTGGTCAGCACCAACCTGCAGGAACTGTTCCCGGGCTTCGTGACCCAGCGCCTGGTCGGGTCGCTGCGGGAGTTCGACCGCAAGATCCCGGGCTTCGTGCGCGAAGGGCTTTTCATCGCTCCCGAGACCCGCACCTCCTGTCCGTTGCGCTTCCTGCGCGACGGCACCACGCTTTCCTCCACCACCGTCCAAGGCGTCTACATGCTGGGCGAAGGTGCCGGCTGGTCGGGCGGCATCGTCACCTCGGCCGCCGACGGCATCCGCCTGGCCGACCGCGCCAAGCTGTCGAAGTGACCCTATGCCTCTGAACCCACACACGCAGGACCCGCTGGACGAGGAGACGGACTACGCCATTCCGCTCTTCGATCCGAGCCTGGTGAAGGCATCCGAGGAGATCCGCTTCCAGATCGTGGTGTTCGCGGTGGTCACGGTGATCTCGATGATCTTCCTGGCCTTTCCGCTGCGCTGGATCTGGAACCACATGCTTCCGGCGGTGCTGGACGTGTCGGAGATCTCCTACTGGGAAGCCATGGGCCTGGTGGGCATGTCGCGCATGCTCCAAGCCTGGAAGTACGTCGAGTTCTTCCTGGAGGCCATGGTGAGCGCGATCCCGGCGGCCTGGATGCCCGAGCGCGGCTGGAACCGCTTCCTGCTGCCAGGTCTGCTCACGGCCCTGGACTCGGTGGGGCTCCTGCAGTTCCTGCGGCTGTTCCATGAATCGGCCCGCAAGCGTCTGCTCAAGTACCTCAAGGCAGGTGAGAAGCGGCAGCGTCGCGAGGACGAATGGGCCGACTTCTACGAGGAACTCAGTCTCTGGGCCAAGGGCGGAAAGTTGGCCCAGAAGCACTGAGTCAGGCTCGATTCAAAGATCCGGCCAGCGCTCCTTGCGGACTTTGGTGAACTCCCACCACGGACGCGTCGGTCCACCGTTCATGAATTCGCACACGGCCAGATAGGTATCCAGCACGCACGGATCCTGGCGTGTTCCCGAATGCTTACACATGTCCAGGTAGAGTTGGTACGGATCGAGCCCGATCAGCTCTTGGGGTGTCCGCAGTCCCAAGGCGAGGAAGTCGCGCTCCATGGCGGGCCCGACGTTGGGGATGTCGGTGAAGCGGCGGACGAATGTGGCATGGGTGGCTTTGGGCATAGGTACGTCCAAGATCGAAATCACAGGCTCCTGCGCGGAGAGTGAAAGACCACTCTGGTGAATCGGTAGTCTAATAAACATACTTGCCATGTATGAATAATCGGAATATATTGTTCTGCATGAGCCAAGACACTCTCACTCAGCCAAAACTCCCGGTCGAATTGGAATCCGCTCATCCCCGGGAAATCCTGGCCTGGGTGCGCGACCATGTCCCTGGCACCATCGTCTCCACCTCCTTCCAGCCCTCGGGCCTGGTGATCCTGGATCTCCTCAAGGAGCTCGGTTGGAACCCCCCCGTGGTGTTCCTGGACACCCTGCACCACTTCCCCGAGACGCTGGCCTTGGCCGAGACGGCCCGCGAGTTCTTCGGGATCGACCTGCGGATCTTCAAGCCGCAGGGCTTCGAGACGGCTGCGGCGCTTGCCGCCGTCCATGGAGAGAAACTGTGGGATCGCGATGTGGATCTCTATCAGACGATCACCAAGGTCGAGCCGATGAAGCGCGCCCTGGAGAGCTTGGGCGCACGCGCCTGGATCTCTGGCCGCCGCCGCGACCAGTCCGAAGGACGCGCGATCCTGCCGGTGCTGGAGCCCAAGGGCGAGCGCCTGAAGGTGAACCCTTTGGCCAACTGGGGAAAGTCGGAGACTTGGGCCTACATCCTGCAGAAGGGGCTGCCCTACAATCCCCTGCACGACCAAGGATACCCGAGCATCGGTGACGCACCGCTCACCGCACCGGTGGGGATCGGGGAGGACGAACGTTCGGGCCGCTGGAAGGGCAAAGGGAAGAGCGAGTGCGGGATCCACACGCAGATCTGAGTATTTGACGGAATTTGTCTGAGACAGGAATTGTCATTTGTACGGCTTGGGCGCGGACCCGGGCCGGAATCCAACCCACAAAGGGAGACCATGGGAAAGCTCACACACCTTCAGATGCTGGAAAGCGAGAGCATCCACGTGATGCGCGAGGTGGCCGGCCAGTTCGAACGGCCCGCCATCCTGTTCTCGGGCGGCAAGGACTCGATCGTCATGCTCCGGCTGGCCGAGAAGGCCTTCCGTCCCGGGCGCTTCCCGATGCCGCTGGTGCACGTGGACACGGGGCACAACTACCCCGAGGTCATCGACTTCCGCGACCGCCGCGCCGCAGAGCTTGCCGAGAAGCTCATCGTGCGCTCGGTCGAGGACTCGATCGCCCGTGGTCGGATCGTGGAGAAGGCCGGTGCCGACAACTCCCGCAACCGCATGCAGATCACCACGCTGCTGGATACCGTTGCCGAGTTCCGCTTCGACGCGCTGCTGGGCGGAGCCCGCCGCGACGAGGAGAAGGCCCGCGCCAAGGAGCGCTTCTTCTCCTACCGCGACGAGAACGGCCAGTGGGACCCGAAGAACCAGCGCCCCGAGCTCTGGAACCTCTACAACGGGCGCCACAACGCCGGCGAGCACTTCAGGGTGTTCCCGATCTCGAACTGGACCGAGATGGACGTGTGGCAGTACATCGAAAAGGAGCGCCTCGAGATCCCCAGCATCTACTACGCGCACCGCCGCCGCGTGGCCGAGCGCCAGGGCGTGCTGATGCCGATCTCCGACCTCGTGCCTGCTAAAGATGGGGAGGTCGTGACCGAGCGCACGATCCGCTTCCGCACCGTGGGCGACATCACCTGCACGGCCTGCGTCGAGTCCGACGCCTCCACTGCCGCCGACATCATCGCCGAGACCGCCGCCGCCCGCGTCACCGAACGCGGCAGCCGCGTGGACGACAAGGCTTCCGAGGCCGCCATGGAAGACCGCAAGAAGGAAGGGTATTTCTAATGGACCTGCTGCGCTTCTCCACCGCCGGATCCGTCGACGACGGAAAATCCACCCTCATCGGGCGCCTCCTGTTCGATTCCAAGAGCATCTTCGAGGACCAGCTCGAGGCCGTCAAAGGCGCCAGCCGCAACCGCACCGCAGGCGTCATCGATCTGTCGCTTTTGACCGACGGCCTGCGCGCCGAACGCGAGCAGGGCATCACGATCGACGTGGCCTACCGCTACTTCGCGACCCCGGTGCGCAAGTTCATCATCGCCGACACCCCGGGGCACGAGCAGTACACCCGCAACATGGCCACGGGTGCATCGACCGCGGACCTTGCCATCATCCTGATCGACGCCCGCAAGGGCGTGCTGCCGCAGAGCCGCCGGCACACGGCCATCTCGGCGATGCTCGGCATTCCGCACCTGGTCGTGGCCGTCAACAAGATGGACCTCGTCGGCTGGTCGCAGGACGTGTTTGAGAAGATCCGTCAGGACTACCTGGAGTTCGCCAAGTCGGTGGGCGCCAAGGAGCCCGTGTTCATCCCGCTGTCGGCTCTCGAGGGCGGCAACGTGGTGGACCGCGCCGCTGAGACCCCCTGGTACGAAGGCCCGACGCTGCTCCAGCACCTGGAGACCGTCGAGGTGGGCGAGACCGAGGTCGCAGCCCCCTTCCGCTTCCCCGTGCAGCTGGTGATCCGCCCGGACCTCGATTTCCGCGGCTTCGCGGGCCGCATCGCGACAGGATCTGTCAAAGTGGGCGATCAGCTAGAGGTGCTTGCCTCGGGCCGCACCTCCCGCGTCAAGCGCATCCACACCCTGGACGGCGACCTTCAGGAAGCCCACTTCCCGCAGTCGGTCACGATCCTTTTGGAAGACGAGATCGACATCTCGCGCGGCGACCTGCTCGTGAAGCACGGCGAGGCCCCGAACCAGGTGCGCGAGTTCGAGGCGGACATCGTCTGGATGGATCACCAGCCGCTGCGGACCAATCGCCCGTACTTCCTGCAGATCGGATCGCGCCTGGTGCGCGCCCAGGTCTCGAAGATCGTGTACCGCCGCGACATCGTCTCCTTGGAGAAGATGGACGCCGAGGAACTGAACCTCAACGACATCGCCCGCATCCGCATCCGTGCCGCACAGCCCGTCGCACTCGATGCCTATGACACGTTCCGTCAGACTGGTGCGTTCCTCCTGATCGATCCGGAGACCAACCAGTCCTCGGGTTCGGGCATGATCGCCGCCGACCAGCCGCTGGAGCTGCGCAACGTGGTCTGGAGCGCCTCGCAGGTGGATCGCACCGCCCGCGAGATCCGCAACGGCCACAAGGGCGGCGTACTGTGGTTCACCGGTCTTTCCGGATCGGGCAAGTCCGCCGTGGCGCGCGCCGTGGAGGCCAAGCTCTTCGGACGCGGGGCCCAGACCTACCTACTCGACGGAGACAACCTGCGCCACGGACTGAATCAGGACCTGGGGTTTGCCCCCGGCGACCGCACCGAGAACCTGCGCCGTGCCGCCGAGCTTGCCAAGATCCTGGCCGATGCCGGTTTCGTGGTGCTGGCCTCCTTCATCTCGCCGCTGGAAAGCGACCGTGCCCAGATCCGCCGCATCGTGGGCGACGCCGACTACAAGGAGATCTTCGTCTCCACGCCGGTCGAGGAGTGCGAGAAGCGCGACCCCAAGGGCCTCTACGCCCGGGCACGCGCAGGCGAGATCCCCCAGTTCACCGGCATCTCGGCGCCTTACGAGACCCCCAAGGCCGCCGACCTCGTGCTTCCGACCCACCAGTGGACAATCGAGAAGAGCGTCGCCGCGGTGCTGGAGCTGCTGGACAAGAAGTCCGTCCATCCGGGCGGAGAGGTGGACGGGGCGGGCGAGGGGATTTGATCCAGTCCGTCCGATCGTGAGGAACACGGCCCCGTTGACAGAATCTGTCAGCGGGGATTTTCCATGGGCGCTTGCGGTGAAGCACAGTGTCTGGATGCCTTGCTGCCCGTTGTGGTAGCGAATGGGAAGTCAGACAGGCTCGCGACTACTTAAATAGCTTGATCGCTTATGTTTCGCACAGAGGAGCTCCCATGAAGCCGTCTCGACCCCGCAACACCGTATTGTGTGGCGCTGCGTTTTTCCTTTCATCGCAGGTCTTGGCCTCGGACATCACGCTTTCGGGCACGGTTCTCGGAGTGGATGGAAAGCCGTATTCCGGTGTTTCCGTCTCCTTGGCGCAGGCGGGTCTGAGTACGACCACGGATGCCGCCGGAAACTGGACTTTGGCATCCGCTCCTGTTGGGATCCAGGCGGGGCAGGTGCTCCCGTCTGGATCGGGTCATCTGCTTCTGGACAACGGCCGTCTTTCCGTGCGTTTTTCGGGGTGTGATCTTTTGGGGAGGGGCGGACGACGCATTCATGCCGCTTCGAAGGGATCTTCTTTCGCTCTGCGAGCCTTGGGAAGCCAGGACACGCTCCTGTATTCCTTGGACGGCATGGTCCGCCTCCGGGATACGGTGACGGGCTCCCGGACAGGGGTCGTCCGCACTCTGGATCTGACGCTCAATCCTGCGATTGTGTACGGCTATTTGACGGATGAACGGGATGAGCAGACCTACCGCACCGTGAAGATCGGGACACAGGTGTGGATGGCGCAGAATCTGAACTATGCGGTGGACAGCTCCTGGTGCCCTGCTGGTGTCGCAAGAACCTGTACCACCTATGGCCGCCTGTACCAGTGGTCGGCGATGATGGGTGTTGTGCCCAAGCATGACTCGACGTTGCTGAATGCTGTGTTGCCGCATCAAGGGATCTGCCCAAGTGGTTGGCATGTCCCCAGTGACACGGAATGGGGCACGTTGGTTCGGTACGTGGATCAAGCCACTGGGGGAACGAAGCTGAAGGCCAACAGCAGCCTTTGGAATAGGAACCCCGGAACGGATACGTATGGTTTTTCGGCTCTGCCTCCGGGTTTCCGTGACCCCGACGGAGTGTTCTTCGACATCGGCTTGGCTACTGCAATGACCAGTTCAGGTAGCACCAGGTTTTGGACGTCCACCGAAAGCGATTCCTCCCGCGCTTGGTTCGGGTACATTTACTGCAGCTTCGCCAATGCGTTCCGCGGAAACTATGACAAGAGAAGCGGCTACTCCTTGCGCTGTCTCCAGGGCAATTAGCACATGCTGATATTGGGCATTGACAGATCCTGTCAGCGGGGCCTTTTGCTGCGCCAGGGATGCCGGCTTTGCCCAAGACCCGGCCTTGCCGCGGCTTGGCAGGCAGCCCGGACCGCGAAGCGGGGGCGCCCCAGTAGTGGTTCCGATTAGGTAGATTGAGGCCATGCCCGAACCCTTCAGCCTTTCCTTCCAGGTGCGCGACTACGAGTGCGACCTCCAGGGTGTGGTCAACAATGCCGTCTACCAGAACTACTTAGAGCACGCACGCCATACCTTCCTGAAGTCGCGTGGCGTCGATTTTGCAGCGCTTTCGGCGCAAGGCGTGAACCTGGTTTTGGTGCGGGCTGAGCTCGACTACAAGCGCTCGCTCCGGTCGGGCGACAGCTTCGAGATCCGGGTGCATGTGGAGCCCGAAGGCCGGGTGCGGATGGTCTTCGTGCAGGAGATCTTGAAGGACGACGGCACGCTTGTGCTTTCGGCCCGCATGACCGGAACGGCCTTGGACGCGCGCGGACGTCCCCGCATCCCCGAAGGCCTTTGGGAGAATGTCCTGACGTGATGCGTTCCTGAGCCTAGATGCCCCGACGCAATCCCGCGTGGCTCTTGGGTAATTAGTTTCGAGGTATGGCTTCTCCGATTCCCTGTCGACCAATCCTCCGATGACGTTCCTTCCGCTTGCCTTGACGATTTCTGTCAAACTCTTCGGGGCGCCGCTGCCCGAGGACTTCCGAGGGGTTCCGCGCGCGGCGGCGCTCGACACGGTGGTCCCGAAGGACCTGCGGGAGCGCTGGGCCGACGAATGGGACTTCCGCCTGGAGCGTCGGCGCGACATGGCCTGGCGGGGCGAGGTGCTGCTTTCCCCGGAGGCCGACGCCTACTTCGCCTCGGTGCTGGACTCGGTGCTGGCGGGGCAGCCCGCCCTGCGCTCCCGGCTGCGGGTGCACCTCTCGCCGTCGCCCTTCGTGAACGCCTACGTCCTGACCGACGGCACCATCATGGTGAACCAGGGCATGATGGCCCGGCTCGGGACCGAGGCGCAGCTGGCCATGGTGCTGGCCCACGAGGCTTCGCACTACTGGTTCCATCACCTGCCCGACGAATGGACCGAGGAACAGCGCAACAAGTCGACCTGGAGCTGGGGCGGCTTCGCGGAGCGGTGGGAGCGGACGCGGCTGCAGCATTCGCGCAACCGCGAGATGATGGCCGACAGTCTGGGGCTCTGCCATTTCCTGCGCTCCCGCTACTCCACGGCCAGGATCGACAGCCTCTACGGCATGCTGGGCGCCAGCGACAACCCGCTGGGCACGCGGGCCTGGGATCGCAGCGCCCTGGCCGGACTGAAGGCGGGCTGGGACGATTCCTCCTGGATGGATCCTGCCCGTGCCCGTCCGGCACCCAAGGACGACGAGGACTCGCTCGAGACCCACCCGGCCATTCCCAAGCGCCGCGAGGCCTTTGCGCGGCAGCTCAAGCAGAACAAGGGCGGCAGCGCCGAGTTCCTGGTCTCGGCTGCGGTGTTCGCGCGGCTCAAGGAACGGGCGCGCGAGGATCTCCCGGCGCGTTTCCTGGAGACCAACCAGCCGGCCGTGGCGGCCTTCGAGGCCTGGTCCCAGCTGGAGACGGATCCCATGCGCAGGAGCCAGCGGCAGGTGCTGGCGCGGGCATTGGTGGAGCTGTCGTTGGAGAAGGCGGCCATCCGCAACGCCTCGCCGCGTGCGCGCCGCGTGCATTCCTTCGGTGCCTACCAGACCTTTGAGTATTTCCTGGAGCACTCTCCTGGGCTGCTGCTCCCGACCTTGGCCATGGACCAGATGCGTCGGCTCGAGAAGGACGGCCTCGCCGATACGCTGGATGCAGCCCTGGTGCGTGAGCTGTGGGCGGTCTTCCCCAAGGCCTGGCCACGCCAGACGCAGGTGCTGCGCGATAGCTCGGGCGCCGTGCCGCGCTCGATGCGTTCCCAGAAGGCTGTTCTGGATCTTCAGCGCCGGGCGTTGGCCCCGTTTCCCGATGGGGACTGGACTCTACCCGACACGGTGGGGGCGGCACGCCTTGCCAAGGAGACAAAGGTCCTTCTGATGCCGGTGCAGTGGGGAAGCTCGCCGTCGGTCGCGAAGCTGGGAGGACGGGCGACGGCCGAGGCCATGTTGGGACGGAATCTGTCCAAGTCGTTGGAAGCGGAGGGCGTGGTGGTCGAGCGCATCGACCCATCCGCATGGACCGCCTCCGACGCCGCCACGGTGGCCGAGATGGCCCAGGCCGTGGGCTGGATCCGCGAGCGGATGGATTCGCGGGGCGCATCGCGCTTCCGTCCGCGCCTGCAGGCCCTGGGACAGATTCTGTCCCGTCATCGGGCCCAGGGGATCCTCGTGGTCTGCGCCAGCCGGGCGCCGACAGGCAAGGTGGAGAATCCCATGTGGCCCCTGGGCGTGAGCCTGTGGGGGGACCCCGCCAAGGTGTGGGAAGAGACGCAGCCTGCGCTGATGGCCGGCTACTTCGACGGCAGGGAGGGCGCGGAGCGCTTTGCCACGGTGGAGACCTCGGAAAAGCCCGCTCCAGACCGGCTGCGCGAGGACGGGCAGGCTCTGGTCAAGGGCTTGACGAGTCCGGAGTCCTCGAAGAGGGCTGCTCCGAGGATGGAGTTCGGCGATCCGTGAAGAGGGACGGCGCCTTGCGCCAGCCGCGCCATTCGGTGCGGATGCCCAGGCGGATGTTCCAGTTGGCCTTGTCCGGCCGATCCGACGAATTCACGGAGTGGCCGACGGTGAATTCGTCGCCCAACGGGAGCTGCCACCCGACTCCGAGTTCGAAAATGGAGGCGTTGGTGGTGAACTGGAGTCCGAGGGTGGTGGGAGCGTTCCAGGTGCTGTAGTCCCCGTAGTCCGTGAGGGCTTTCGAGGGCGTTCCCAGCGGCTGCAGCAGGGTCAGATCCATCACGACGCGGCTTGCCAGCGCGCGGGCCTCGTATCCCAGCAACGGATACCAGCGCACGCCCACCAGCAGCTGGTCGATGCTCTCGTCGGCGGACGTATTCAGGAGCGACCTGCCGCTCCCGTATCCCAGCAGGCCGTGCCATCCGCGTGCGAACTCGATTCCCACCAGGCCCATCGACACCAGCGTGTTCTCCGACATCTGCACGAACCAGGACACGCTCACCACGACGCGCTTCTCCTCTCCCTTCAGGCGATGCGCCAGCGGAGCGAGGTCGTCGGCATCCAGCCCTTTGGTCCGGTCGTTGCCTTGGTTGTCGAACTCCGTGTGGGTTGCCACTAGCACACCGCTGTCCAGGGTGCGCAGGTGCAGGTTCTGGGCAAAGTTGGAGCGCGACCCGGCGTCCAGGTAGATGCCTTTTCGCCCGGTTCCCAGCATCCCGTCCAGGCTGTCCATCCCGATGGTGCGTACGGGAAGTTCCAGGAGTTTGGAGGCCTGGGCCACATTGAAGCTCCTGTCGTACTCGCGGGCCACCCAGACGGTGCACGACGGACAGGCCTCACGTCGTGGAAAGCTTGCGATCAGGCCGGGCCAGATGACGTTGTTCGAGAACAGATTGTCGTCCGCGAGCGAGTCGGCCTCGAGCCGCGCCAGCACGGTGTGGAAATCCCGCACCACGTCCACGGCCATGGCGTCTCCTCGGGGCCAGCTGCGCAGTTCTGAGATCTCGCTGAAGAGCTCCTCCTGCCGGGTTCCCGTGAGCTTGTAGAGCGAGAAGCTGCTGGCGGAGTCGTTCTGGTAGCACAGCCCCTTGCGCTCCTGCCATCCGTCGAAGCATCCGAACAGTCCCCGCACGCGCCAGCGGTAGAGCGGGAAGTTCCCGAACACCAGGATGCTCGAGTCCGAGGCGATCTTGGGAAAGCCCGTGTCGGCGGCCCAGCTCCAGCGGGTGAGCTTCCAGTGTTGCCGAAAGCCGTCCTCCAGGGCGTCGTCCAGGGCGGCGTTGCCGGTGTGCAGGAGCACGGTCCGCAGCCCCGACAGGTTCTTCAGGTCGTGCGAATAGATGGAAACATGGGCTTCGAGAGCGGACGCCACCGAGGCTGCAAGGAACAGCCCAAGGGCGGCGCGTGCGAGGAAATTCATGGGCCAAAGGTAGAATTCGGCGTCGTGGATCTATCTTTGGGAAATCTTCGGGTCTGCCCAACGAGGCAGCCAAGGAGCGGAGTCCTTTTGAGGATCTGATGCCTTGGCGGGAATGTCGTGCGAATCGACAACGGACCAGCCACTGTGAGGGATGCGCGGCCGTCAGGCCGCAAGAGCTGTCCAAACGCCACTGGGAGAGATCCTGGGAAGGCGGACAGATTCTGTCCCGAGTCAGGAGACCTGCCCCAAGATGCCTGCGGCAAGAGCTGCGGGCGGACGGCAACCGCACCTCTGGAAACGGGTGTAGGAAGGAGCAGGACGATGGCGACATCGGGTCCTTCGGACGGACATGCGAAACCACTTCTGATCTCCGCCGCCGGTTCGGGCGGCGGCAAGACCACCTTGTGCGTGGGACTGGTGCGCGCCCTGGTGCGGCGTGGACATTCCGTGCGCGTGGCCAAGTGCGGACCGGATTTTCTGGACCCAGCTTGGCTTGCGGCGGCGGCGGGGCGCCCTTGCCTCAACCTCGATCCGTGGATGATGGGGGAGGAACACGTCCGTCGCCTGGCCGGTGCGGCGCGGGACGAGGGACTGCTGCTGGTGGAAGGCGTGATGGGGCTCTACGACGGGGCGGAGCCCGAGAGCGACGAGGGATCCAGCGCCCACGTGGCGCGGCTCTTGGGTGCCGACGTGCTCCTGGTGCTGGACGCCTCGGGCTGCGCCCGCACCTTCGCGGCCATCGTGCACGGATTGACGGATTTCGGCAAATTGCCGGTGCGGGGCGTGGTGGCCAACCGCACGGGATCGGACCGGCACGCCGAGCTGCTGGCGCGCGCCCTGGAGTCCAGCGGCCTGCCGCCCCTGATTGGCCACATTCCCAAGGGAGCCGTGCCGGAGCTGTCCTCGCGCCACCTGGGGCTGGTGGCTCCGGGCGACGATGCCGTCCTCGAGCAGTTAGCTGACGCAGTCGAGACGCATGTGGACCTGTCCCGCCTGGGACTGGGCGGCATGGGCACGGAACGCCCGGAGGATCCGGAAGGCTCGGGGCCCGTGCTTGCCGTGGCATCCGACGAGGCCTTCGGGTTCCTCTATCAGGACACGCTGGATGCGCTGCGGCAGGGTGGTGTCCGCATCGCCTGGACCTCGCCGCTGCACGACGATTCCCTGCCCGCTGGGGCCCAGGGGCTCTGGATCCCCGGAGGCTATCCCGAGGAACATGCTGCGGAGCTGGCGCGCAACCGGGGATGGCTCGAGGCGCTGCGAGACTTCTGCGGTTCGGGCCGCCCGGTGCTGGCCGAGTGCGGCGGCATGATGCTGCTTTCGCTGTCGGTGACCGACCGCAACGGGGCCACCCACGCGCTGGGCAAGGTGCTTCCGGCGCGGGCCAAGATGGGGCGCAAGCTCGCGGCCTTGGGTTACGTGGAAGTGGAACTCTCCCGGGACTCCTTCCTGGGAGAGGCCGGGGACCGCCTGCGCGGCCACGAGTTCCACTACGGGAGCCTGTGCGAGGAACCCGGCTGGGAGACGGCCTTCTCCCCGTCGCTGCGGCGTGGGCGCTCGGAGGGGATGGGCTGGATGGATGGAGGCACGGTCGCCTCCTGGACCCACCTGCACCTGGGCTCGCGCCCCAAGGCCATCCGAAGCTGGATCGCAAACCTGGAAGGAGCCGCCCCATGGCAGCCGTGATGAGACAATTCCTGTCAAACCCGATGACCGGCGAGGAGGTCGAGCGCGCCAGCTTCGAGCGGATCGACCGCTACGACGTCCGGGGGGGGCTGGACGACGACCAGTGGGCCGTGGCCCGCCGCATGGTGCACACCTGCGCCGATCCCTCGATCCTGCGCCCGCTGCGCTTCCGGGGCGACTGGAAGGAACGCGGCCTGGAGGCGCTGGCCGGGGGGTGTACCGTATACTGCGACTCCAACATGATCCGCTCGGGGCTCTCGCGCCCGCGCCTGGAGCGCACCGGCTGGAATGGCGAGATCCTCTGCCACGTGGCCGATCCCGACGTGGCGGCGGCCTCGCGTGAGACCGGCCTGCCGCGTTCCATCCACGCGGTGCGCAAGGCGGGACGACGCTTGGACGGCGGGATCGCGCTCTTCGGAAACGCCCCGCTGGGACTGGCCGAGCTGTGCCGCCTGGTGGTGGAGGAAGGCATCCGTCCGGCCCTGGTGGTGGCGTTCCCGGTCGGGTTCGTGCACGTGCGGGAGAGCAAGGCGGAGTTCCTGGGAATGGACCTGCCCGGCATTGCGCTGCAGGGGCTCCGTGGCGGGAGCCCGCTGGCGGTGGCGGCCTTGCATGCCCTGTGCGGGCTGAAGAAAGGGAGCGACTGATGGAAGCGATCCTGCTCCTGGGACACGGCAGCCGGGCCGTCGGGGCCTCGGAACCGATGGAGAGGCTGGGGGAGATGCTGCAGCGTCGGCATCCCGACCGGGCTGTGCGCGTGTGCCACATGGAACTGGCCGAGCCCACGCTGGAGGAGACCTTGGAACGGTGCGCCCTGGACGGCATCCGCAACGTGTCGGTGCTGCCGTACTTCCTGCACCTGGGCATGCATCTGCGCGAGGACATCCCGACGATCCTGGAAACGGTTCGGCGGCGGCATCCGTCGCTGCGCGTCCGGCTCTGCCCTCCGCTGGGATTCCACGAGGCGCTGCTGGACATCCTGGAACAACGGCTGCCGGAGACCCTGTGGCAGACGCCCTGAGGGACGGCCGGACCACCGGCAGCTGCATGGCGGCGGCGGCCAAGGCGGCCGCCCTGGCGCTGTGCGGCGAGATGCCGGATTCGGTGGAGATCCCGCTTCCCGGCGGGACCCGCATGCACGTGCCGTGCCGGGTCGTGGAGATCGGGCCGGGCTTTGCCGTGGCTGTGGTGCGCAAGGATGCGGGTGACGACCCGGACGCGACCCACGGGCTTGAGGTCTTCGTGCGGCTGGAGCCCGACGACGGGTCGGGGATCCGCTTCGCGGCCGGTGCCGGTGTGGGCACGGTCACCAAGCCGGGACTCCAGGTCGCGGTGGGGGAGCCGGCCATCAACCCGGCCCCGCGTCGGCAGGCGGCCCAGGCCTTGGCGGAGGTCGGCGTGGAAAGCGCCCTGGTCACGGTGTCGGTGCCGGGCGGCGAGGAGGTGGCGTCCCGGACCTTCAATCCCCGCCTGGGGGTGGTCGGAGGGATCTCGATCCTGGGCACATCAGGGCGGGTGCGTCCCTTTAGTCACGAGGCGGTGGAGGCCACCGTGAGGTCGCTGGTCTCGGTGGGCCTGGCAGCGGGTCGGACAGAATTTGTCCTGACGCCCGGCCATGTGGGCGCCAACGGGGCGCGGATGCTGTGGCCGGGCCTGGCGGCGGAATCGCTTCTGGAGGTCTCCAACGCCTGGGGTGCGGCCGTGGATGCGCTGCGGGCCGGAGGCGCACGGCGCCTTGTGGCGGTGGGGCATCCGGGCAAGCTGGCCAAGCTCGCGGCCGGCGACTGGGACACCCATTCGGGCAAGTCCCCGCCCGTGGTGGACTGGGTTTACCAGCAGGGCGTTGCCGCAGGGTTTTCTGTCCTGCCTTCGGGAACCGTGGAAGGCCTGTTCGCCGCCTTGCCGGAATCGGAAAAGCCGCTTCTTGGACAATTCCTGTCAAAATTGATCGTATCTGCGCTCGCGTCGCGCGCGGGATGCCCGTGCGCCGTGGTGCTCGTGGACATGCGAGGCGAGGCGATCGGGCAATGGGGGGAACTCTCGTGGGTGTGATCGACATCGTGGGCTGCGGCCCCGGGGGGCGCGAGTTCCTCACCTTCGGGGCCTGGAGGGCCATCCGCGCGGCGCAGGTGCGCATCGGTTCGCGGCGCTTGCTCTCGCAGTTCCGCCAAGGGGAACATATTCATCTTGAGACGGTCCGGGTGGGCGAGGTGCTGGAGCTGCTGGCACGGCACGCGCACCTGCGCTGCGCGGTGCTGGTCTCGGGAGATCCCGGGGTGTGTAGCCTGGCGGCGCCCCTGGTGAAGGCGCTGGGGATCGATGCCGTCCGGATCCATCCGGGCATCTCCAGCCTCCAGCTGGCCTCGGCCCGCACCGGTGCGGATTGGGGCGGTGCGCGGCTGGTGAGCCACCACGTGCTGGAGGGACGTCCGGACTGCGCGAACGTGTTCGTGATCGGCGGCAGCCGCGACGCCACGGAAAGGACGCGGCAGCTGCGCGCCGACCTGGGCGGGACGGAGGCGATCATTTGCCGGAATCTGTCATTAGATGACGAGGAGGTCCGCACGGCGACTTCCGAGGAGGTGGTGGACATGGGTGGATTGAGCGTACTGGTGCTGCGCCCGGGCAACGGCCCGGCAGCGGTGGACAAGGGAGGAAAGGCATGAAGGGGACGCTGTGGGGAATCGGGATTGGACCCGGGGATCCCGAGCTGGTGACAGTGAAGGCGGCACGGATCCTGGGGGCGTGTCGGCACGTGGTGGCTCCCAGCGCCAGGACCGGGGAAGGGAGTCTGGCGCTTTTGATCGCATCGCCCCACCTGGGACCCCAGGCCAAGGTGCACGAGGTGGAGTTCCCCATGACCTCCGACCGGGCCCTGAGGGAGGCCCGCTGGCAGGAGGCGGCGCGACTGTGTCTGGAGCTGCTGGAGGAGGGCGACGTGGCCTTTCCCACTCTGGGGGACGCCTCGCTCTACTCCACTTGGATCTACCTGGCCCGGGCCGTCCGGAGCTTGGATGCCCAGGTGCGGCTGGAATGCGTGCCGGGTGTGACGAGCTTCTGCGCGGCGGCGGCCCGGACGGGGCATGTGCTGGCCGAGGAAGGACAGATCCTGACCATCGTGCCGGCGGCCGGCGACGAGCCGCTGGCCATCGCTGAGGCGGTCGGACGGGGCAGCGCTGTGCTCATGAAGGTGGGGCGCCGCATCGCCACGGTGGTGCAGGCGCTGGACGAGGCTGGAGCGCTGGAGCGCTCGGTGCTGGTCTCGCGGGCCTCGCTTCCCGAGGAACGGGTGGTGGGCGACCTTTCCCTGCTGCGCGATGCGCAGGCGGAGTACTTGTCGGTGGTGCTGGTGGAAGGAGTCCGGCCATGATCCACTTCGTCGGTGCGGGGCCGGGCGATCCGGAACTCCTGACCCGCCGGGCCGAACGGCTCCTGCGCGGCTGCGGCGTGTGCGTGTGGGCCGGGTCGCTGGTGAATCCGGCCCTCTTGGACTTCCTGCCGGCCGGCTGCGAGGTCCACGACTCGGCGCGTCTGGACCTGGAGCAGACCACCCAGCTGCTGCGGGACGGGCATGTCCGGGGCCTTGATGTGGTGCGGCTGCACACTGGGGAGCCGTCCCTCTTCGGCGCCATCGCCGAGCAGATGCGGGTCCTGAAGGAACTGGGGATCCCGTATCAGGTCACTCCCGGGGTGAGCAGCTTCCAGGCGGCGGCAGCGTCTCTGGGAGCTGAACTCACGGCCCCGGAGGAGGCTCAGGCGGTGGTGCTGTGCCGCACCTCCGGAAGGACGCCGGTGCCCGCCGGACAGAATCCGTCAGATTTCGCGGCTTCCAACGCCACGCTGTGCATCTTCCTGTCGGCGCTGGTGCTGGACGAGGAACTGGCCCGCATCGCCGCAGTGCGCGGGGAGAATTGCCCGGCGGCAGCCGTCTGGAGGGCCTCCTGGCCCGAGGAACGGCACGTGACGGGAACGCTGGGGACACTTGCCGCCCAGGTGCGGGAGGCGGGATTCGATCGCCAGGTGATGGTGCTGGTGGGATGGGCCTTGGCGGGTGCATCGGCCCCGTCCCGGCTCTATGCCAGCGACTTCTCCCACGGCTGGCGCTGATCGGAGGCACTCAATGAAATGTCCGGTGCAGTGCTCAAAGTTGAGGCATTCCGCATCGGATCATGCTAAAGTGGTGGGCAATGCTGCCGGTCTTTCCACTCTACGTCGTGCCCTTTCCGTACCACACGGTGACGGTGCGGATCTTCGAAGCCCACTACAAGGACATGCTCGTCGCGTTGCGGGAAGGCGACGGTGAGCTCGTGATGGGCCGGATCTGGCGGGGCCACGAGGTGGGCGGTTCGGCCGTCCCTTACCGGGTGGGGACGCTCATGAAGCTGCAGGGCGTGGTTCCCGAAGGCGACAGCTTCCAGGCCGAGGTGCTGGGATTGCGGCGCGTCTACATGCGCAGCTTCGATCACGGAGCGGCATCGTACCTGCAGGCCCAATGCGAGGAGTATCCCGACCTGGTGCCGGGAGACGGCCGCAGGGAGGAACTGCTGTCGATCTGGAAGCGCTACCTGCAGGACGTGCTGGGGATCCCGAAAGAGACCATGTCGGCCTGGGTAGAATCCCCCCTGTTCCAGCTGCCGCTGCCGGAGCTGACGCTGGCGCTTTCGCCGTTTCTGCGCCTACCGTACTCCAACTTGCAGTTTCTGCTTGAGTCGCGCGACCCCAACCAGCGTCGCGACAGCCTGATCAAGGCCATGATTCGCAGCATCGCTGGCGAGAAGGACGAGATCTCCAACTTCCCCGAGGAGAGGCTCTGATCGCGTAGGTACCTTTGCGTGCCTATGTCCATCACGCTCAAATTGCCTCGCCCCTCCGAGCGTCGCCATGCCTTGCGCATCACTCCGGCTGGCGAACGCGCCCTCCGCCACGGCTCACCTTGGCTCTACGACACTTGGCTGGAAGAGGACTGTGCCGGGGCTCCTGGGGATCTTGCCGTGGCGTTTGATCATCGCAGGAAGTTCCTGGCCATCGGGCTGTGGGACCCGACCTCGGTGATCCGCCTGCGCGTCCTGCACCAGGGCAGCCCGGCTCTCATCGATGAGGAATGGTTCCGGCAGAGGATCCTCGCGGCGCAGGAACTTAGGCGGCCGGTCCAGGATTCGGACGCCGGGACCACCGACGGTTTTCGCATGCTCAACGGCGAGAACGACGGCCTGCCGGGATTGGTGGTGGACCGCTTCGATCGCACCTGCGTGGTCAAGATCTACACGCTGGCCTGGATCCCGCACCTGGACACGATCCTGGGGATCCTGCAGGAGATGCACGACTGGGAGCGGACGGTGCTGCGTCTGAACCGCGCCATGCAGGCGCGTCCGGAGCTCCTGCACGGGCTGCGGGACGGACAGATTCTGTCCGGGGCCCCGCTCTCGGGGCCGGTGCTCTTTCGCGAGAACGGCGTGGTCTTCGAGGCCGAGCCGGTCATCGGGCAGAAGACGGGCTTCTTCCTGGACCAGCGCGACAACCGCGCCCGGGTGGAGCGGCTGTCGCGCGGGCTTCCGGTCCTGAATGTCTTCTCCTACACCGGCGGATTTTCGGTCTATGCGGCCCGTGGCGGTGCGACCCAGGTCACGAGCCTGGACATCAGTGCTCCTGCGATGCAGGCGGCCGAGCGCAACTTCGCACACAACGCCTCCCATCCGGCGGTGGCGCACTGCCGTCACGAGCCCTTGGCCGAGGATGCCTTCGCGGCGCTGGAGCACATGCGCAAGCAGGGGCGCAGGTTCGGGTTGGTGATCCTGGACCCTCCCATGTTCGCGCAGTCCAAGGCGCAGGTGGAGTCGGCCTTGGCGGCCTACGCCCGCCTCACCCAGCTGGGCCTTGCGGTGCTGGAGCCGGGGGGCATCCTGGTGCAGGCCTCGTGCTCCAACCGCGTGACCTCGGAACAGTTCTTCGACACGGTCCTTGCCGCTGCGCAGGCGGTCGGACGCCCGCTGCGCGAGATCGAACGCACGGGCCACGCCCCCGACCACCCGTGCACCTTCGAGGGCGGCGCCTACCTCAAGTGCCTGTTCGCGCGGGGTTGACTCAAGGCTGCAGGTAGCGCACCTCCAGCACACCCAGGTGGTGCCGGAGGTGGCTGGCGGCGAACCAGGCCACGGCCCGCAGCGAGACGTTCCTGCCGTTGACCTCCGCCCGACGCTCCCAGGCGGCATCGGGAACGGTGCGCAGCAGGCGCAGGTTGGCCTCGCGAAGCAGGGAAAATTCCGAGACCAGCGACGGCAGCTCCTGCCGGTCCGATTCCGCGGCCGCGACGTAGGCGTCCTCGTCGAAGCCAGGCAACGCCAGGGACGAACCTCGGGCGATGGAGACCATCCGGTAGCCGAAGACGCGCTCGGCATCGGCCAGGTGGCCCACGAGTTCCCGCACGCTCCACTTGCCGGGGGCGTAGCGGTGCAGGGAGGCATCTCCCGGGAACCGCGAGCAGAGCTCCCCCAGGGCCCTGGAGGTCGAGGTCAAGGCGCTGATCACGTCGACTTCGGAGAGTTCCTCCAGGTACTTGAGGTGATGCGGGGCGCATTCGTCTGCCGCCGGGCGGTGATGGGGTTGGTCGGACACGGGCGTTCTCCAGGAAAGAGGTGAAGTCAGAAAATGACAAATGCAGCGCGATGCGCCCACTTCCCGTGCCGAGGGATGCGGGAATGTATTTTTGCGCCACCGATGCCTGAGACCCCACGCCAACACTACCGTTGCGAGCCTGTGCTATTCGAGCGCCCTTGGGGCGGGAATGCCCTGCGCCGTTGGGGCAAACGACTAGCTTCGGACAACGTGGGGGAGTCCTGGGAACTGGGTGACTTGTTGGACTTTTCCACTGATCTGGGAGACGGATTCACGCTAGGAAGCCTCGTCGCCGATCCTGCCGACCCGCTGGGGTTGTGCGGCAAGCCGTTTCCGCTGCTGGTGAAGTTCCTCGATGCGCGCACCAACCTTTCGGTGCAGCTGCATCCCTTCCGAGAGACACACGACGGATTGCCCAAGACCGAAGCGTGGCTGGTGCTGGAAGCACCTGCCGGTGCGGCCGTGCTTTTGGGCGTGGCCAGGGAGCTTTCAGCGCGCGAGCTGATCGAAGGTGTTGCGAAGGGCGACATGGAGCTGTTGTGTCGCATTCCGGTGCAGCCGGGCGACGTGGTTTTCGTGCCAGGCGGCACGCTGCATGCCCTCACCGAAGGGCTGGTGGTGGCCGAGGTGCAACAGTCCAGCGACACCACTTGGCGGGTGTGGGACTGGGATCGCAGGGATGCGGCCGGGAACGGACGGGCCCTCCACATCGAACAGGCCATCCGCGACGTGAACTCAGCCATTCGGGACGGACTCAAGATTGCTCCTCTTTCGGTCGGGGAAGGGCGCGAACTGCTGTGCGCCTGCCAGAGCTTTGCCTTCGCGCGCAACTGGGGAGCTTCCCGCACGGTGCGTGGCGATTCGGGCTTCCGGATCCTGGTGCAGCTCGAGGATGGCGGGACGCTGGTCGGTGCCTGCGGCGAAGAGAAATTCTCCAAGGGGCAGACTGTGCTGCTGCCGGTGGGCGGCGAGGTGGAGCTGCGCGGCGGCCTGGTGATGGAAGCCTGGGTGCCGGACTTGGAGAAGGACATCGTTTCCCTGGCCTTGGCCCACGGGCATTCCCGCGAGGATGCCAGGGCCTTGGGGGCCGGCACCTGGTGAACGATCCGTCGTCCACGCCAGGGGATTTGCTCCAGCTGGTGGACGAGGAGGATCGCGATGCCGGTTTGGCGGCGCGTTCGCAGGTGCACGGTCTGGGACTGCTGCACCGCTCCGTCCACGTGGCGGTGTGCGACAATGCGGGACACCTCCTGCTGCAGAAGCGTTCGAGCCGCAAGGACACCTCGCCGGGACTCTGGGACATCTCGGTGGGCGGTCATCTCGATGCCGGCGAAAGCTACCTGGCTGCCGCCCTGCGCGAATGCGGCGAGGAGATCGGCGTGACGGTCCGACCCGAGGACTTGACCTCCCTGGGGCGGCACTGGTTCCTGGAGAGCCCCCTGGATCGGGAACGGGTGGAGACCTTCGCGCTGCTCCATCGCGGTCCCTTCGTCCCCAATCCAGGCGAGGTGGACGAGGTGCGCTTCCTCGATGCCGACGGGATCGAGGCTTGGATCGCGCAGGGCCAGACCACCCGCAGCTTCTGTCTGCAGTGGGATGCGATGCTGCGCGACTGGTTGGCCGGCCGGTAGGCTAAGGCCGCATCGCTTTTTGGGAACGAGAAAGCCCCCGTCCTTGCGGACAGGGGCTTAAGTGACAGATCTTGTCAAAACCTCCCGAAGGAGGTCTCGGATCAGGCCTTGGGAGCTTCGCCCAAGGTGGCCTTGCGGGACAGGCGGACCTTGCCCTGGCCGTCGATGCCGATGCACTTGACGGTGAGGGTGTCACCGAGAGCCACGACGTCCTCGACCTTCTCGACGCGCTTGAAGTCCAGCTCGGACACGTGGACGAGGCCGTCCTTGCCCGGGAGGAACTCGACGAAGGCGCCGAAGGACGTGATGGACTTCACCTTGCCGGTGTAGGTCTTGCCCACTTCGGCTTCCATCATCATCTCCTCGATCATGCGACGGGCCTTGACGCCCGAGCGACGGTCGATAGCCGAGACGGTGACGTTGCCCTGGTCATCCACGTTCACCGTGGCGCCGGACTCGTCCTGGATGCCGCGGATGACCTTGCCTCCGGGGCCGATCAGTTCGCGGATCTTGTCTTCGGGGATCTTGAGGGAGATGATGGTCGGTGCGTACTCGCTGCGCTGTTCGCGCGGCTTGTCCAGCACGGCGTTCATCGAGGCCAGGAAGTTGGCGCGACCCTGACGGGCCTGGTCCAGTGCCTTGCGCATGACGTCGGCGGGCAGGCCGTCGTCGAGCTTGATGTCCATCTGGAAACCGGTGATGCCGACCGAGGTGCCACAGATCTTGAAGTCCATGTCGCCCAGGTGGTCCTCGGTGCCGGTGATGTCCGACAGGATGGCGTACTTGTCGCCTTCCATGATCAGGCCCATCGCGATGCCGGCGACCGGCTCCTTGATGGGGACACCGGCGTCCATGAGGGCCAGCGACCCGCCGCAGACCGAAGCCATGCTGGAGGAACCGTTGGACTCCATGATCTCGGAAACCACACGCAGCGTGTACGGGAAGCTCTCGGGAACCGGCAGCACCGGGGAGAGGGAACGCTCGGCCAGGTGGCCGTGTCCGATCTCGCGGCGTCCGGGCGATCCGAAGCGCTTGGTCTCACCCACCGAGTAGGGGGGGAAGTTGTAGTGCAGCATGTAGTTCTTGAACGTGTCGCCACGCAGACCGTCGATGCGCTGCTCGTCGGACTTGGTGCCGAGAGTGACGTTCACCAGGGCCTGGGTCTCGCCGCGCTGGAAGATGGCCGAACCGTGGGTGCGGGGCAGGGCGCCGACTTCGCATTCCACCGCGCGCGTGTCGCTGGTGGCGCGGCCGTCGGGGCGCAGGCCCTTCTCCAGGATCACCGAACGCATGGCCGAGCGCTTGATGTCGTCCTGGTAGCGGACGGCAAGCTTCACGGTGTCGGCGTCGAGATCCGCAAGGCTCTCCACGAAGGTCTTCTTGATCACGTCCAAGGCCGGGTAGAGCTGGCTCTTGGGCAGGTTGGACGCGAAGGTTTCGAGGTACTGCGCCTTGACGGCGGTCTCGGCACGGGCCCAGAGCTCCTCGTTGCGGACCGGAGCCACGTACTCGGGCTTCTCGGCGCCGATGGCGATGGCCAGCTCGCGGATGCCCGCGATGATCTTGCGGATGGCCGCGTGACCGACTTCGAGGGCCTCAAGGAGCTTGTCCTCGGAGACTTCGAAGGCGCCGCCTTCGACCATGGTGATGGAACGCTCGGTGGCGGCCATGACCAGTTCCATGTCGGAACACTCGGTCTGCTCGTAGGTGGGATTGACGATGTACTCGCCATCCACCAGGGCCACGCGCACGCCGGCGGCGGGCTCGGAGACCGGGAAGCGGCTGGAAGCCCAGATGGCGGTGCAGCCGCCGACCAGACCCAGCACGTCGGTGTCGTGCTCGCCGTCGGAGGACAGCACGGTGCCGATGACCTGGACTTCGCGCTTGTAGCCGTCAGGGAACATCGGGCGCAGCGGGCGGTCGATGATGCGGCAGGTCAGCACTTCCTTCTCGGTCGGCTTGCCTTCGCGCTTGAAGAAGCCGCCCGGGATTTTGCCGGCGGCGTAGGCGGGTTCACGGTATTCGACCGTGAGGGGGAAGAAGTCGAACGCAGCGGGGTTGCCTTCGCAGGCAGTCACGAGCACGACCGAATCGCCCAGGGTCACGACCGCAGAACCATGGGCTTGCTTGGCAAGCTTCTGGGTCTGGATGGTCATGATGCGTCCAGGAGCGAACTCGATCGAGACTTCCTTCTTGGTGTCGTTGAGGAGTCCCATTATGTCTTGATCCTTTACCGGCGAATTTCGAGCTTGGCGATCAGTTCGCGGTAGCCCAGGATGTCGCGCTTCATGAAGTAGTTGAGGAGGCGGCGGCGCTGCGAGACGAGGTTCAGCAGGCCGCGACGGGTGTGCACGTCCTTCTTGTGGACCTTGAGGTGCTCGGTCAGAGCCTTGATGCGGTCGGTCAGGATGGCGATCTGGACCTTGACGTCGCCGGTGTCCTTCTCGTTGGCGCCGAACTTGGCGACGATCGCGTTCACTTTTTCCGTGGTCATGGTGGCCATAAAGTTGGTCCCTTAATTTTCTTTTATGTGTTGGTTGGATCGCCAAGCCTTGACGCCGGCGCAGTTAAGCTCAAGACAGTTCTCAAGCGAGGCGGGAAAGATAGATAATTCTGCGCGCTTTGTTCGGATCCGGGATGTCGGATTCCTTCAGGCCGCGATGTCCAAGGCGGTCCCGGCGATCTGGTTCGGGTCGCGCGCCGCCGGTGTCGAGGCGGCGGTCGCGGGAGCGGCGGGTTCGGGGGCGGTTCCGGCTTTGCCGGAGCGGTACTTGCCGTCCAGGGGGGGCAAGGTCGGTTGGGCGGCGGCAGGGGTGGCGGCGACGTTCATGATGGTTCCTTTCTGGTGGCAGGCATGGTGCGGATCACGCCTTGATGTCCAGGCTGCCGCCAGTGGCGGCGCCGGGGGTGGGGGCGTTGACGGCGGTTGTCGGTGCGGGGGCAGATGCCGCTGCGGCCGGGGCGGGTGCGGTGGTCGCGGGGTGCTTGGGGAGGGTGCCCACGCCGTTCTTGGGCTTGGACGCATCTGCGGCGGCCGGGGCGCTGGATGGCTTGGACGATGCGGCGGGCTTGGATGCCGCCGGGGCGCTGTGGGACGGGGGAGTGGAAGGTGCGGCGGTTGCCGATCCGATCGCCATGGAAGGCCTCCTGGAAGATTGTGCGTGCGACGATGCCTGAGAAGAATCAAATTCAGGGCCAAAGTCGTTTGGGAGCCGATTCGCTGACCGGAAGGTCTGCGAGGGGAAGAATTTGCCGCATCCCCCCGACCGTTACCCGGTAGGGACAAGACCCCGCAGGCCCCCTTCCGACCGGCGGCGCAGCCGCCGACGCGGGGAACGGCCGAGGAGGCTTGGTGCCGCCCGCCGGGCGGCATAGGGCGGGAAGCGGGGCCAGCGCCCAAATCCTGTGTCGGAGACGGTGCAACGTTGGTACCTTTCCCTTACTATGGCCTTCTGCGCGTGGCAACCCAGGAATGCATCCAGTAGCCGTGACCACGAGCTGGTGGACCTGCATTGCCACAGCACCCTCTCGGACGGGACGCTCTCGGTGCGGGAGATGATCGAGACGGCCTCGCGGCGCAAGCTTTCGGCCCTGGCCATCACCGACCACGACAACATCGACGCCTACGACGTGGGGAGCAAGTACGCCCGCGAGCTGGGCCTGGACCTGGTGCCCGGGGTGGAGATCTCCAGCTACGAGGACTCCTCGGACGTGCACATCCTGGGATACTTCTTCGATCCCACCAACCTGGTGCTGAACCAGACGCTGGACCGGATCAAGCGCCGCCGCGTGCTGCGGGCCAAGGCCATGGTGCGCAAGCTCAACAAGCTGGGAATGGAGATCCGCCTGGAGCGGGTGCTTTCCTACGTGCAGGGCGGGACGGTGGGACGTCCTCACATCGCCCGGGCGCTCCTGGAGGAGGAGTTCGTGAGCTCCTTCCAGGAGGCCTTCGAGAAGTGGCTCTCGCCGGGAAAGCCGGCCTACGTGGACTCGGAAGGCCTGACCCCCACCCAGGCGGTGGCGCTGATCCGCAACGCCGGCGGCGTGGCGGTGATGGCGCACCCCCACCACACCAACCGCGACGACCTGATCCCCAAGCTGGTGGAGGCGGGGCTGGCGGGCATCGAGCTGCACTGCTGGAAGATGACCCAGTCGGCCTCGCGCCGCTACCAGGACATCGCCCGCAAGCACGGCCTGGTGTGTACCGGAGGCAGCGACAGCCACGGTGAGAAGCCCGGCATTCCCGGCATCGGATCGGTGCGGGTGAGCCGGGCCGTTCTGGACAAACTCCTAGAAGCGCGAGACCGACACTTTGCAGAATTCTGAACTCCCCGCCGCCGCCCTCGGACCCTACCGCGTGCTCGAACCCATCGGCCAAGGCCTCGGAGGCATGGGCGAGCTGTTCCTGTGCTACGACCCGTCGCTGGACCGCAAGGTGGTGGTCAAGCGGGTGCCACAGGGAGCTAACGAGGAGATCGTCCAGCGATTCCATCGCGAGGCGGCGCTGCTTTCCGGAGTGGCCCACCCCGGCTATCCCCACGTGTACCGCTTCTGGATGCTGGACGGGCGCCCCGCCATGGCCATGCAGTTCATCGACGGCGTCACGCTGCGCGAGCTGATGGACCTGCGCCGGAACATCCCCGTGGACGTGATGCTCCTGGTGGCGCAGACGGTGGCCGAGGCGCTGCGGCACGCCCACCTGCACGAGATCATCCACCGCGACGTGAAGCCGGCCAACATCATGATCACCCACTCCGGCCAGGTGTTCCTGCTGGACTTCGGGGTGGCGCGCCTGGAAGTCAACTCGGAGCTGACCATCCCCGGCAGCGTGGTGGGCACCACGGCCTACATGGCCCCCGAGCAGGCGCGCGGCGAGACGGTGGGCCCTCCCGCCGACCTTTTCTCGCTGGGGCTATTGACCTATGAGGCCATCTCGGGCCATCATCCGTTCCGCAAGGACGGGCCCGAGGCCACGCTCTCGGCCATCTTGACGGATCCTGTCAAACCCCTGTGGATGCTGGCCCCGCGCTCGGGACGCAGGCTCTCCCGGCTGTTGGCGGATTGCCTGCAGAAGAAGGCCGCCAAGCGCCCCCAGGACGGCACCGAGTTCCTGCAGCGCCTGGACGGATTGCTTGCCGGCAAGTCCAGCGACCGCGAGGCCTACCTGGCCTCGTACATGGCCACGGTGCGTCAGGGCAAGCCCTTCGTGTCGGAATTGCCGCGCCGGGCGGTGTCGGGCTGGACCTGGTTCTTGGGCGGACTGGGGACCGGGCTGGTGCTCCTCCTTGCGCTGTTCCTGCTTCTGCGGGGAGGCGCTCTCTGATGTGGAACTGGGTGGACACGCTGCTGGTGGCCTGCTTCTGCTGGCCCCTGATCTCCGGACTGCGCGACGGATTGGTCGCAGGTCTTCTCAAGACGGGATTCCTGTCGGCAGGCCTACTGGCTGGCGTGCCGCTGGCATCCAACGTGGCCGGGCACCTGGGCACTTTCTTGCCGCTGAACCTGCGCGTGGTCGCCGGGTTCCTCCTGATCGTGGTGGCCAGCTGGATCCTGGGGCGGGTGACGGTGTGGATCTGGAAGACGGCCTTGGGCTTCACGCCGCTGGGCTGGATCGATCGCGCCTTGGGCCTGGGGCTGGGAATGGTCAAGGGGCTGGTCTTCGCTTCGGCCATGACCATCCTTCTGGTGCTGGCGTTTCCGGTGGCCTCGATCCAGACCTCGATCCGCTCCAGTTGGATCGGCAACCATCTGGTGCAAGGGCAATGGCCCAAGCTGGTGCAATGGGTAAGCGTCCGACTGCCTCAGTGACCTCCGGGGACTCTCGGGAGCGGTATCTGGTGCGGTGGGGCGGCACGGGCCGCTCTTACGAGCTGCGCCTGCGGGCCTCGTGGCGACGCTGGATCGCGCTTTTGGTGCTGGTGTTCTTGGGCCTGTTCGGGGGATTGGTGTGGGTGACCTGGACACTGGCCCACGGCTATCCGCTGGCCTGGTACGAGGATCGTCGGAAGGTCCGTCTGGAAGAACAATTGCGGGAGCAGGAGGAAAACGCCCAAGCACTGCGCCCGAAGGTAGAGCTGTTGGACTCCATGTCGGTGCGCGAGGCGGCCCGCTTTGGGTTGGCCTGGAACACGGGAGGGGCGGCGGGAGAGGTCGCCCAGCGCTCGCTCCTGGAGCGGCTGTTCCCGGAACAGACCGTCTCGCGCGAGCTGGCCCAGGAGATGCAGGGGCTGGCCGGTCGTCTCGAGTCCCGCTCGGGTCTTGTCCTGCAGGCACGGGAGGCCGAGCAGAAGTTCGTCAGCAACTGGGAGAGGATTCCCAGCATCTACCCCATGCAGGGGCACTTCTCGTCGCCCTTCGGCTACCGGGTGAACCCGGTGACCGGCGTGTACCAGCTGCACGCGGGCATGGACTTCGACAACCACGTTGGCACGCCCATCCACGCCACCGGCGGCGGCACCGTGATCGAGCAGGAGTTCAGTCCGACCTACGGCAACTACGTGCTGCTGCGGCACGCCGGTGGCATGGCCACGCGCTACGCCCACATGTCGGCGGTCAAGGTGAAGCAAGGGCAGGTGCTCAAGCGGGGCGACCTGATCGGCCTGATGGGCAGCACCGGGCGCTCCACCGGACCGCACCTGCACTACGAGGTGCTGGACCACGGCACGCCGGTCAATCCGATGGGATGGATCTTGCCGATGCGGATCGACCCGTGATCCGGTCCCGGACAATATGACGGATTCCGTCACATTGAGCTTCGGGCGGGGAAGCGCTCGCATCGAGCTTTTGGGCGCGCAGCTGCGCAGCTTCCGCCTGGACGGGCGCGAAACGCTCTGGCCAGGGAGTCCGGATATCTGGCCTTCCTCGGCGCCGCTGCTCTTTCCGGTGGTCGGGAAGCTGCAGAACGACCGACTGTTGGCCGACGGGCGCGCATGCCCCCATCCCATGCACGGCCTGGCCAGGCACCGCACCTTCGTCGTGGAATCCCAGACGGCCGATCGCGTGCGGCTGGCCTGCGAACACGCGGCCGACTACCGCTTCCCATGGGATTGGCGTCTGGAAGTTGAATACGCCTTGGACGAGGCGAGCTTGGTGTGGTCGGTGCGGGTGGCCAACCCTTCGAGCGCGCCGCTGCCCTTCCAGTTGGGCTTTCATCCGGGATTTGCCACCGGGGCTGTGCCGGTGGAACTCTCGTGGGAGACGCCTTGCGAGCCCGTGGCCCTGGGCGTGGTGCCGGGTTTGGGACTGCTGGACGGCTCGGAGCAGCCGCTGGGAAATCGCACCCGGCTTGCGTGGCAGGATCGTCCGACGGCCCTGGTGTGCGCCGGATTGGCTACGGCCTCGGTGCGCGTGGCTTCGGGCACCGCGACGGTGCGGGTGGAGTACGACCCGATGCCGGAGCTGTGGGTGTTCTGGGCGCCGCCCGGTGCTCCCTTCCTGTGCCCGGAAGGTTGGTACGGGCGACCCGACCGGGTTGGCGGCCCGGTCGAGTGCGTCGACCGCCCCGGCACCCGTATCCTTGGCGGTGGGGAGTCGTTCACGGCGACCTGCCGGATCACGCTGGAGTAGCTGCGCATGGATTGGACAGAATCTGACAAATTGACCTGGGTGCCGCGCTTCGAGGCCTTCCTGGCCGGGAGCCAGACGGACGGGGCCCACGACCTGGGGCATGTGCGGCGGGTGGCGCTGGCGGCCGAGCGCTTCGCGCGCGCGGACGGCGCGGAGCTTTCCGTGGTGATGCCGGCGGCCTGGCTGCACGACTGCGTGGCCGTGCCCAAGGATTCCCCGCTGCGTTCGCAGGCCTCGCGCCTGGCGGCCCGGGCGGCTTGCGACTTCCTGAGACAGTGTGGGTGGGACGAGAGCCTGCTCGATGCGATCGCCCACGCCATCGAGGCGCACAGCTTCTCGGCGGGGCTGGAACCCACCACTCTGGAAGCTTCCATCGTGCAGGATGCCGACCGCCTGGAAGCGCTGGGCGCCATCGGGCTTTGCCGCTGCATTGCCACCGGCGAGCGCATGAACCGCCCCCTCTTCCATCCCGACGACCCGTTCTGGCAGGCGCGCGAACCCGACGACGGGCGCTGGAGCTTGGACCACCTGCCGGTGAAGCTGCTGCGCCTGGAAGCGACCATGCGCACCCCGGCCGGCCGTGCTGAGGCCCGCCGCCGCACCGCGTTCCTGGAAGCTTTCTTGGAAGAGTTGCGGCGGGAGCTGCCCTAGGAGTCTGCGCATTAGGTCAGCGTCATCAGATTTACCCTGGGTTCAGTTTGGAGGTATGAGCGGATTTCCAGTCAGCCTCGAGTGTCCCTGTAGTTGGCGGATGTTCATTCTCTCAGGCATGTGCGCCTGATCCGGTCCTTCAGGCGGTTTTCAGGGTGTGCATGCGCTTGAGGTTCATGGCTGTGCACAGGATCGACCACTCGGCCCGAGCCTTTGTCATTCCTCGCATGCTCATCTGTCGGAATCCCAGTACGTTCTTGATCCATCCGAAGACCGGCTCCACGATCCATTTCCTTTGTCGGTAGGTCTCCCTTCCCGCCTGAGAGGCCATCCTCTCCTGCATTCTTCTGGTGCAGGGAAGCTTGTCCTGATCGACAGATTCTGTCTCCATGGATTCCCTTCCTAGGGCCACGACGGCCGAGAACCCCTTGTCTTCCAACTCCTGAAAGCCCTGCTCGCTGCGGTATCCGGCATCGGCCAGGATCACCTCGGGGCGCTGTCCGCACCGGATGCTGACGGCGTATCCCGGTTGTGCGGCGACCTCGTCGGGCACGAAGGATCGGCGATGGGCCGTGGCATTGCGAGCCACATGGGGCGTGGTCGCCAGATGCTCGATCTCCTTGATGAAGTCCTGGCTGTCGTATCCCTTGTCGGCGCCGAGGGGCACTTGATGGTTCCCTTCGATCCGCTCCAGCATAGCCACAGCTGACCTGTTTCTCCGCCATCACCGGCCGCCCGACGCCGAGGCACGGCCCTGCGGGCTGTAGATCGCCGTCAGATAGACATCCATCTCCTTCAACGTCGCGTTGGCAAGCACCTTGATCCGGCGAAGAGGATGATCGGCTCGAATCTTCGACTCAAGGTTCATGAATGCGATGAAGTTGGCACTTCCGTGAAGTTTGTGGGTAGTGCTCATGCGGCCATCGTTTGTGGGTAGAGCTTGAGGCCGGCGAGGTGGAAGAGGACGTCGTTCTTGAAGGCCTTGAAGTTGGCGTGTCCTCGAGCC
>Ga0302273_1000143_pt1 | contig 37125 bp, 31 predicted proteins | sample III_Bog_N1_3_FD_198774 | JGI IMG/M metagenome (GOLD analysis project Ga0302273, IMG submission 198774) | Peat permafrost microbial communities from Stordalen Mire near Abisko, Sweden - III_Bog_N1_3 | ecosystem: Environmental > Terrestrial > Soil > Wetlands > Peat | place: Sweden: Abisko... | reverse complement strand
TCCAGCCCTTCTCCCAGCAGCAAACCAATCTTTGGTCGGTGGAATGTAACCGTCACATCCGCGCGTACTGCCAGCGCGCCTTTTTCATCCGCAACAGGATAGCCCGTAGCGCCACTCAACCCACTGGGAATATCTACTGCCACGACCGACACGCCGGAGGCATTGAGCTTTTCCACGCAAAGCTTTGCCGCGCCTTCTAAGGGGCGGTTAAGGCCTGTACCAAACAATGCGTCGATGGCACAGGTTACATCGGCTGGCATATCCGGCACAACGCTTTCCAGTGACAGCACGGTAAGCCTCCCCTTGAACGGTGCCAACCGCTCCCATTGCGACACCGTTTCGCGTGTTGGTACCCCCGACAGCTTCCAAATCACGGTTTTCAGCGCGGGCATACGCGCCATCAGCAGGCGTGCTGCTGCAAGGCCATCTGCTCCATTGTTACCGGCACCACAGGCCACCAGCAGCTTACCGCCGCCACGCAGATAGGGTGCGGCAGCCTCCGCTACATGCGTGGCGGCATGCTCCATTAAAGTCAGGCTTGGTGTTCCCGTCGCATCCATCATGCGGCTTTCGACGCGCTTCATCTCCTCGGGAAGGATGGTGTAAAGCATAGACGCGCCTCCTCAGGTATGGATTTGTTCTCTTTGGCGGATAGGCCACGGGGAGAAATGAAAACAGCAGTTGCCTTTGAAACCATCCTACCGGAACGAATCAACCGATACATTCCAACCTATCAAACTTGCCATTCAGGAGGTTTTCAATTGCTGTACCTTCAAGGATGTTGACAGCATCCTCTTGAAAGTACGCTGAAACAAATTCGTCTTCATGATTTCGTCAGAATCCGGTGCCGCAATCACATGGCCAATTGATGTGATCAACGAAATAAAACCAATAGTCATATGATTTTAAAATATTCAATTCCAAATCATTCCAGGATGCACACAGCCGCCGCGACCCCTGCATCATGCGTCAGGCTCAGGTGAGCCATGCTGCCACCCTTCTCGGCGAGTTTGCTACACGCTTTATGCCCCAGCGCAAAGCTCGGGCATCCCAGCTCATCGTGCACAACCCCAATTTCCGCCATGCCAATGCCACCGGAAAGCCCTGTTCCCAACGCTTTTAAGAACGCTTCCTTCGCAGCGAACATCGCTGCCGCACTCTGTGCTACCATCTGGCCACGACCTTCCAGATAGGAACGTTCCTCTGCGGTAAAGTATCGCTGCAGAAAACCGTCGCTTTTTTGGATTGCATTGTCAATGCGAGCAATCTCACACAGATCGATGCCCAGCCCGATCATCGAGAACCTCCGCAAAGCACGGCGTTAGCGATGGCACGCCCCATCACCTCGGCAGCAGCAGCGCAAAGCTGTACCATATTCACATCCGCATCCACACGACCGGTTGCCAGCGCGAAGGCGGTGTCTCCGTCCATCTGTGTATGCACAGGGCGAATGGTGCGGGCAAATCCGTCATGCGCACAGGTTGCCAGCCGGTTCGTCTGCGGTTTGGTGAGCACCGCATCGGTTGCGACCACAGCGATGGTTGTGTTGGTGGGTTTAGGAAACCGTAAAAGTTCCGCTACTGGCTGCGATCCGTAGAGCAAGCTCTCTGCCAGTACAGGTTTGCCATCGGCCATATGCCCACAGGCAAGCATTTTCCCCGTATGCGGATCGAACACATCACCCACCGCATTCACACAGGCTATCGCACCTACAGTAACACCGCATGCAAGCGTGATACTCGCCGTGCCCGTACCACTGGGCATAGGCAGGGTACCCGGCACCAATTTGCCCACTGTCGCGCCTGTGCCTGCGCCATAGGCGCCCTGATCCACGCTCTTGGAAGCATTCCGGCAGGCTTCATAACCCATGGTTGCATCGGGGCGCACCTTCGCATCGCCCACTGCAAGGTCAAAAAGAACCGCAGCTGGCACAATCGGCACCTTGCACACGCCCGCATCGACACCCACATCTGCTTCTTCCAAAAAACGCATCACTCCGCCTGCCGCATCCAGCCCATAAGCACTGCCACCTGCGAGCATCACGGCATTGGCGCGTTCCACGGTATTTTCGCTCCATGTGAGCGCAATCTCCCGCGTACCGGGCGCTGCGCCACGCACATCTGCACCGATCACAGCGCCTGCTCTGCCACACAACACCACAGTAACGCCAGTCATCGCAACGCGGTTTTCAGCCTGTCCTACACGAATCCCATGCACATCGGTAATGGAACCTTCATACAATGGTTTAGACATAGCCCATCACTCCCCTCACAGAAACATCCGCGCTCAGCACCCTCCGGAGCACACCCTGATCGTCCCTCACAAACAAAGCCCCCACATTATCCATGCTTTCGCCCACGCCTTCAAACGTCTCCGTCGCGTTAATCACCTGCACACGATGGCCGAGCGTAACCGAACGCGCCGAATATTCCGGCAGCAAACCCGCAAGCCCGGTGGATTCCAATCGATCCATTGCACGTTCCATATGCCAAAGATAACGGCACAGCAGTGTGCGGCGGTCTATCTCATGCCCGCACTCCATCTTCAGCGAAGTCGCCTTGTGTGATAACGCATCAGGAAAAGCACACTGGTTCACGTTAAAACCTGCTCCTGCAATCACAAACCGCACGCCGTTTCGATCCGTCACCATCTCGCAAAGGATACCCACGCATTTTCGGCCGCCGATCACCACATCGTTCGGCCATTTGATACCGGGTGTCAACCCAAAATCCGCAATCGCGGCGGCGGCGGCAACAGCTGCGGCGAGTGTAACCAGCTGAATCTGTTCCGGCGGTAATTTGGGGGCTAACAGCAGTGAACTTGGCAAGGCAGTGCCTGCCTCCGGAGTTTCCCATACGCGTTGTAAACGACCCTTGCCGGCAGTTTGGCGGTCACAGAGGGCGAGGCTGCCTTCGGGCATGTCCTGCATGACAACAGCCTGTTTGAGCTCCGTATTTGTGGAGCCCATCTCCGACGCGTAAAGGATTTTACCCCGTCCAAAGCAACGGGTCTGCAATTCTATGCGGATATATCCCGGCAAAAGGCTATTTTCAACCGGAACAAGGCGAAGTCCGGCAATGCCTTCACAGTGGATTCGATACCCTGCCTTACGCAAGGAAGAAAACTGAACCTGTAGCTGCGCCAGCGTCAGATTCAAACGTTCGCAAAGCTTGTCTTCCCGATAGGGTTCGCCACTGGCGAGAAGGTTGAGTAAGTCATCCATATCGATACGCTTTCTTTTGGGGTAGACGGTGCTCTACCAGAAGATTGCATCTTTTTGTCTCATCCCCACAGGCAATTGTTTTTACCCTGATCCATAACCTATTCGATCATCATAGCGCCATAGGCACGTCACGTTGCAAATAGTTTGCATTTACACTCCATTTGAAGAAAATAATCGCCAAGATTCTACAAAATCGGAATCAGATATGCACATTTGGGAAATCAGTGCCCGGCGAAATTCTTCGCAAAAGTTGGTTTAGCCATCTTATCCCAACCCATCTTTTTTCCGCTATATCCTACTATCAATTTTCTTCAAACCTCATCATTTCTCCTGCCCAGCACGACCTCCACGGCTGCTAAAAGCGTATCGCATACCGGCACCCCTGCCGTCTGCAATGTTTCCCGACTCTGGTGCCCGCGCGCAATCAGCACACAGCGGCAGCCCAGCGCCTGAGCCACTTCCGCATCATGTAGCGTATCGCCCAGCATGACGCACTCATCCGGATGGATCGCCTGTTGCGCAAGGTATTCCTTGCCGATATCCTCCTTGCTGGTGGCATAGATGTGCGAAAGCCCCAACACAGCATCGAACCTGTTCGGAATGCCCGCGACATCCAGCTGCATGCGCAGGGTATCCGACTTGCTGGCGGAGAGTATCGCCTGAACACAACCAGCCTCTGCAAACGCATCCAGTGCAGCCACCGCATCGGGAAACAGCGGAACCGTTTCGCAACCGTTCACATATTCATCCATCCATGCATGGGCGACAGCGACAAAGTTTTCTTCCGTAACGCCCGCGCGGGTATAGTACAACTTCACAGGAAAGGTGAACTGCGCATAGTACTCCTCGATGCTTTCAACGGCGGGTAGTTCAAACTTGGGAAACACACGGTTGCGCACACCGATGGCGTACTGTACATCGTCCAGCAGCGTACCGTTCCAATCCCAGAGGATCAGCCTGGTCGCTTTCCTGCCTTCCTCTATTTGCAGCGCATTGGTTTCCGCCATTATACCGCCTCCCTATCAAAATCGGGAACGCGCGGCGGCCCGCGCGTTCCCCCTATATGCTTTTCTCAGTATGCCTTAGCAAAGTAAATCAGTTTTTCGGCATGCTTGCCACAGCACACGCAATGGTCATCCATCGGGGTTTGGTCAAAGGGCATGTTGCGGCTGGAGGCATTGGTCTGTTCCTTAATCGCTTCCTCACAGGCGCGCTCACCGCACCACATTGCCTTAGCAAAACCCGTTTCCACCGCTTTGGAAAGTTCATCCATGCTATGAACCTCGGTGATGTGCGTATCGCGGAACTGCTTCGCCTGCTCGTACAAGCCCTGCTGGATGCTTTCCAGCAACCCGTTCAGTTCAGTCGCCAGCGCGTCCAGCGCCATAGGCGCCTTTTCGCATGTATCGCGGCGGAACACCATCGCCTGTCCGTTTTCGATATCACGGGGCCCAATCTCCAAGCGAACAGGTACTCCCTTAAGTTCCCAGTCATTGAACTTATAGCCGGGGCTCAACGTATCGCGGTCATCCAGTTTCACGCGGAAGCCAGCATTTTTCAGTTGCTTGCAGACTTCATCACACTTTTCTATAACGCCGCCCTTATGCGCTGCCACAGGCACAATCACAATCTGGATTGGTGCAATGTGCGGAGGCAACCTCAATCCACGCTCGTCGCCATGGGTCATAATGATAGCGCCGATCAGGCGGGTACTCACACCCCAACTGGTTTCATAGACATATTCCAGCTTGCCATCGCGGCTTAAAAACTGGATGTTGAACGCTTTGGCAAAGTTGGTGCCGAAGTTGTGACTGGTGCCTGCCTGCAAGGCTTTACCGTCCTGCATCATGGCCTCCATGCTGTAGGTCGCCTGTGCACCGGCAAACTTTTCCTTTTCACTCTTGCGACCACAAAGCACTGGCAGCGCCATTTCCGTTTCAGCCACTTCGCGGTAAACTTCTAGCATCTGCATCGTTTCCTGCTGGGCCTCATCCGCCGTTTCGTGGATGGTGTGGCCTTCCTGCCAGAGGAATTCACTTGTGCGCAGGAAGGGGCGGGTGCTCTTTTCCCAGCGCACGACAGAGCACCACTGATTGTATTTCATGGGCAGATCACGCCAACTGCTGACCCATTTGCTGTACATGGAGCAAAAGATAGTCTCGCTCGTCGGGCGGATGGCCAGGCGCTCCTGCAACTTCTCATTGCCGCCCTGCGTAACCCACGCTACCTCCGGCGCAAAGCCTTCCACATGTTCGGCCTCTTTGAGCAGCAGGCTTTCGGGGATGAGCATGGGCATGTACACATTCTGGTGGCCGGTCGCCTTAAAACGGCTGTCCATCTCCTGCTGGATGCGCTCCCAGATAGCGTAGCCATAGGGGCGAATCACCATACAACCGCGCACGGGGGCGTAATCCACCAGCTCGCTTTGGAGGATCACATCCGTGTACCATTGCGAGAAATCCTCGTTGCGGGGCGTAATGTGCTCCACAAACTTTTTTTCTTCCTGTTTGGCCATTTTGGGGTACTCCTTCCGCAATTAAAATAAGCTTCCGTCGCTCCCACGCACGGCAAACTGCCGCCGTTGGGACGAAGGGAGCCTTCGCGGTACCACCCGACTTAAAGCGCCAAAGCGCTTTCACTTTCACTGCCTGATAACGGCGGCAAACCGTCGGGGATTAGCCGATCGGGTGGATGCGGGGAACCGCTTCAAACGCATGACCGTTCTTTCAGCCGGTGGGACGGCTCTCTTTTCAGCGCTTTTCAGGGGTGTTCATCCATCGACCCTGCATGAGGGGTTGATGTATATTACCATAGGTAGTCGCACTTGTCAAAGGGTAATGGGCAGGGCTGGCATGTATACAATCCAGTCCTGCCCAACAATCCATCTTTCCGCGCGTAAGCCAACCAGAGAGGTAGACCGTTCTGTTGCAAGCTTACATCGATGATCTTTGGTTCACATCGATCTGTCCTGCTTTGTAATGAGTTCAGGCGGTCAGGTTTACAATACAACAAATCGCGAAAGCTACCTGCGCCGTGTAATAACAGCCAAGGCTCAAGTATTCTTCGATGATCCTCTGCCGTTCTGTCTCCGGTTGTAGGCCGCCCTGTGCCATTTCACAGTCGCGTGCGATTCGGTGCTCAACGCTGTTGCGGCAAAGCGTCGCATCCGAAAGTGCAAACAACCCCGCGCCAATCGCACCGATAAGTACCCGAATACCACCCACCAGAAACGGTGCCGGCAATGCGGAACCCAGCAACGCACTCAGTGCCACAGCATAGAGTGTGACGCCAATGCGCAATTTCCGGTCGGGAAAGCGTGCCTGATAATGCCCGAGAAACCATACCGCAAACAGCAATGCCACCGCAAGTACCAACGCAAACCAGCCGTTTGGTGGGCACAGCAGCATCAGCGCCACAATAAACAGGCAATGCGCCACAATAAACAGCAACCCGCCCAGTTGCATCCAATATTCCAATGCTGCATCCGCACAAACACCGATCAGTATTCCAACCAAAAGTAGCCAACTCGTCGTATCTGTATTTGCATATGTCAGGCAAGCCCAACCCGCAACGCTCGCAACCAGTAAAGTCGGGATGATCTTGAATACAGTAGAAAGATTCTTATTTCCTTTTCTTCTGGTAGTAAAGCGCAGAGGCATCCAAAGCAACCAAATAGAAACATAGCCTACGATAAGGTATGGCATGATGGCCTCCTGCAGGAAAATATCCATTGTAAATTGATGGTAATCTGATTATACGCCCTCCAAGCAAGGCTGTCAAACAAATATAAAATATACAGAAATATAGGCTATATTTCTCATACCCTCAGCATGCCGTGAACATCAAGGCAAATGAAATGAGAAGTATTCAGTGCTGTTGTCAATTCATCCACATTGTCTTTGTATCTTCCTGTGATCGCATAAATAGTGCAATGAATACTGCAAGACCTGCAAAAATTAATCTTCTTGACGTTTCTTTGATCCAAGTCGTATAGTGTGCATATAAACCATACGATATCATCAAATGCTGGTTTTCTGGCTATCCGGACAATTTAAAAAACCTGATGATTCAAGGAGGAATCGCTTGTGAAAGCATACTGGCCAAAACTTCTGGAGAACGGCCTCATCTTGGCGTTTCTCACGGGCATAGCGTACTATCTCACTTATTTGCGTCTGGATGGATCGCTTACCGCCTATGCCTTACCGGACGAACTCATTGAAATCGATGCGCCTGATATCATCGCAACGTTGATCGATCTGGTCTACAAATTCTGGCGGGTCCTTACCATCCCTGTTTTTGGGCTGATGATCGGTAAACTTTTCAAGGATGCTGAGATCATACGACTTTGGCGCTTTTCCATTGTGCTGGTTTCATCGGTTGTGTTTTCTGTGTCGCTGCTCAACCGTTTTGAGGCAAAAAACTGGATTCTGTTGGGTATCATGGCGTTTGCGTGGGTTGAGGCATTGGTCAAAACATTAATTTATGGCAAGAGTCATCAGGGATTACGGTCAAAGTGGGCAAGCTATCGACAAAAGAGCGACGCCTCCCGTGAGATAAACACGCGTATGGCTTCGGGGATTGGCTATCTCGCCGTAACCATTGCCATCATGTATGTGCTGTCGGGTGCGGTGATGGAACATGCCGCTACGTCACAGCTGAATCGGGAGAATTTCTTTGTTGCCAAGGATTACAACGAGCAGGTCGTCGTATATGAAAACGGAACATGCTACGTATTGATGTCGAGGAACGCCAACATACTGCTGCCCATTTATGAGATCGTACGCTATGATCATATTGGTGAGCTTGATTATGTTCATACCGGAGTTTTAAATCTGCCCGTCAACTATCCAACGCAAAGCTAGCATTCATAGGAGAATCCCGCTCAACGCATCATACCAAATGAACAGATTAATAAACTTTGATTGTTTGGGGCAGGGAGCTACGATGACCTCTGCGCCTTTTCCGATCTCTTTTTTGTCGGAAGCAGACGGCGGCTGCCAATCCGTCAAGTACAAACGTGCTCGACACGCATGAGGGGATCGATAGACGCCTACCTTGATCAGTAATTGTCTTTCAAGTATTTGAAAATACTGGCGGCAATTGGCGCAGCCACGCTTCCGCCGCTTCCGCCGCTTTCCACAAGCACACAACAGGCATACGGCAGCGAATCATCGGCGATGTAGCCCACAAACCACGCGTGGGTTACCGCTATGTTATCCACGGAAGCCTCTGCACTTCCGGTTTTTCCGGCAATGGTCAGCCCTGTAACGCGCGCGGCGGAACCAGTGCCGGATGCAACCACGTTTTGCATATAACTTTGGATAATGGTTGCAATATTCTCTGGCACGGCACGGCGGTAAACCTTTTGCGAATAGCGCAGGCGCACCACCCCAGCAGGGCTCTGTACCTTGCTTAACAGGCGGGGTTCCATCATCACGCCATCATTGGCAATGGCGGCGGCTACCATGCACATGTGCAGAGGCGTGGCGCCGATCTGGCTTTGCCCTGCCCCGCTCCAGGCCACTTCAACCGCATTGCGGTTTGTGGTGGGATAAACGCTGTTTTCCACCACCAGATCGCGAAACAGGAAATTGTCGTTAAAGCCAAAATCCTCGGCCGTTTTGCGAAGGGCGGTGTCACCCAATAAAAGCGCACACTGCGCGAATGCATTGTTGCAGCTTACGGTAAAGGCTCTTTCCAGCGTGAGGCTACCGTGCTGCGCCATATTGTAATCGTGGATGGTCTGGTCCAGTACCTTGGTAGCGCCAGTACATTCAAACTTATGTGATGTAATGTTTTGCAAGTTTTCCAATGCGCTGGAAGCCGTAATGATTTTAAATGTCGAACCTGGTGCAAGCGTACTTTGCAAGGCACGATTCCAGAACGGGTGCAGTGGGTTTTCTTTGTCCTTGTCAGTTATATTCTGGGGGTCAAACACCGGCAGGCTTACGATAGCCAGCACTTCGCCGGTTTTATAGTTCATCACCACAACCGCGCCACTCTTGTCTTTGGTTTGCGCGTCGGATTCAAACACACTCACGATTTTTGTGCTCAATTTGCTATCCACCGTCAGGGTCAGGTCATCGCCTTTGCGGGTTTCCCCTTTGAGCAGTGCAGCCACGCGCTCGCTTAACGAGGTCTCAAAGCCCAGCAAATAGTTGGCTTCAAAGGAGTCCACGCCGTTAGCAACGTTGCCGTCCCGGTCGCCGATCAAATGTACAATCGCTTCGCGTGCCTTGATGCTGGACTGGTATACACGTTCTCCGTCTGCGTTGGTGGTGGCGAGCACCACCCCGTTTCGGTCGATGATATCTCCGGCGATCACGGCACTCTTGGCCGTCTGGTAGCGTGTGTTTTTCGTGTTGCTGAACCACCGGCTGCCGTAGAGTGTCACACTGTAGAACCCATACAGCCCCGCAACGAAAAGCAGCCCGATCACGATCAATGTGAGCAGGCGAAATCGGGTGCGAAGCTGTTTCATGGTGTTGCCTCCTTTGGCGGTTTTGGATGGCAAAGCATAATGAGTATGATGTGAACCCTTCGCTTGGATTCATCACGGAGGTATCTCGGCAATGGATTCATCCAACGCAAGCAGACAGAGGGTTAAGCAGAAATCATCACCGGTGTTCTCTCTTCTGTCGGGCGATCCTGTATAGGCGTGTCATGTCACGATCAGTCGATATCCGCACGTGGCAGTCGCGTTTCTTCGCTCAAGCTATGGCTGATTTCGTAATCGTACTCCAGATCATCCTGGTTGATGCTCGCCACGCCCTGCAACAGTCCAATCAGCCCCATGCAACTCACCAGTGATGTGCCACCGTAACTCACAAAGGGCATTGTAACGCCTGTAAGCGGAATGAGCTTGAGCACACCGCCAATGATCACGAATGTCTGCACCCCCAACATGACGGTCGCGCCCATGGCAAGCAAACCGTGAAAGCTGTGCCGCGCACTGGTGGCGATCGAAGTGCCGCGCATGATCAAGATTACGTACATCACCAGCACCAGAATACCGAAGATGATGCCGAACTGTTCGCAGATTACGGCAAAAATGCAGTCCGTAAAATAAACCGGAATCACACGCGGAGACCCAAGACCCAACCCCACGCCGAACAATCCACCCGTAGCGATTGCCATCAAGATCTGCACGATCTGGTAACCGGTAGTGTCGGCAGTCAACCACGGGTTTTGCCAGATGGCTACGCGTACTTTCACATGTTTAAACATTTTGTAACCCAGCACCGCCGCGCCCCCCGCGCCGATAATGCCGATACCGGTGAGTGGCAAATTACCGGTGGAGGCATAAAACAGGAACAGCGTAGTGACATAGTAGATCAGTGCTGTGCCAAGATCCTTTTGCAGCATCAGCACGCCAAGACAGAATAGCGCAAACAACAGCCATGCCCAAAATTGACGTCGGCTCATGTAGTAACTCAAAATCAACAACAGTGCAATTTTCACCAGTTCGCTGGGTTGCAAGCTCATGCCCGCCAGGCGAATCCAGTTTGTAGCGCCGTTTTGCTCGGTGCCGATCGCCAGGGGCAGCGCAATCAATCCCGCTGCGGCCAGCATTACAATTTTAATGAAGAATTTCCAATGGCGAATGTATCGCACCAAAAGGATGCAAAACAGCATCACCACAATCCCGAAGGAATAGTAGATCGCCTGTTGCAACCCGCGCGATGTGCCCGCATCCAAATCGGTGGTATAGAGGATCAGTACTCCTAGCGCGCACAGGAAGTTCGCGATGGCCAGCAACAGTTTATCCGCCGGAAAAAACCTCGGTAGCCACATGGTTGCTATGTATATGAGTGCAGGTACAGCCACAGCCAGGGCAAAGCCCTGCCAGCGAAGCTCCCCTTTCAAAGCAATCAGCAAAAACGCACTGAAAAAAAACAGCATCATCGCCGATACCAGTCGGCGGTCGGGGTGGCGGCGTGAAGGCGGCCTGCGTTTATCGCGGGCGTCTCTCATGGGCGTCGACCCCCCTTCAGGTACTTGTCCCACAGTACACGCTTGGCCTGTGCAGCTTCATCCGGCTCTACATACAGGCTCCGGGGAGCTTCATCTTCATCGGCGTATTCGTAGGGTTCATCCGCCGCAACCGGCTCCACATACTCGGGATAGGTATAACCGCTTTCCGCAAAGCGTACATCGCGCTGCGGATAGGCCGCATAAGGCCATGTTTCCTCTGTCATGCCTGTTTCCGACACATCGTGCGTTTCAGGCGAATCGACTGGGAAGGTCTCTTCCTCCAGCACTGGCGGGTAGAAGGTCACACGCGGGGCGAAGGTTGTATGATCCGCTACATCATCACTATCATACGTAAAATCCATGCCGTCATCCGGTAATCGGCGAAGCGATGCGTCGCGGTCACCCGCACGGGTACTCGCCCACAGTTCATCAGCCGTAGGGCCATCCTCAGCAGAGGTTTCCGGTGGATAGTCCGGCATATCCATCCATTCAGAGCCATCGGATGCAGTTTCTGCAATCGAGGGCAGCGGGTTGTGGCGCGGATGCCGTTGCGCATGAAAAGCAACAGGTGCGGCATTGGCTGCACGGATGGTGCTCCCAGTATTTTCGGGCACATCCTCCGGCAACGCCACATCCACATTGGGCAGTATGGCTCCACCGACTGCTGTTTTCGGGGGTGCAAGAAATTGACCCTTCTCAGTTGCAAGCACTGCAGGCACAACAGAGGTTTGGGTTCCAGCAGGCATTCCAACCTGTGTAGGTTGGTTCCCTAACGCGCCGGGTATGGTATTCCCCTCCATGTTTTGCCCGACGGGCACTCCGGTTTGCGGCATGCCCTGCGCAGCCTGCATGGTTTGCCACGCGGCCATCCACTGCATCTGTTGGAACGCCGCAAGTTGCTCCTGCGTAAAGGTAACATTTCCTGTAGGCATCTGGACAGTCATCGGTTGAACTGCAGAGGTTTCCACGATATCCGGCTCATGCTCCTCGTCCAGCGCGATAGCATGTTTGATACCCGCGTATTCAAAACCCGCAAACATGCGCAGCCGAAGCACAGCGTCGCCCAAAACCAGGCGCGCGCCATGCGTGAGGTACGTATGCGCGTGTCTGCCGGTAAAGCTTTTTCCGTCCACTTCTATTCTGCGTCGGCCATAAGCCTCCACACGCAGCCCCTGCTCATCGTCAAATTCATACCAGAGGTGCTTTTTAGAAACGCCCTTCACCGGCACATACACATCATTGCCGCGCAGGCAGCCAAGCGTACCTTCACCGGATACGGGAAGCGCCAAGCCTTCGGGCAATTCCGCATTTCCCTGTACCACCACCAGTTCGCCCACATAGCCTGCGTCCGGCAACAGTTTCAGGCGCTTCTTGCGTTGCTTGCGGTCACGCGCCAGCCAGCGATAGCTGCGCCAAGCGATAAGCACCATTAAAAACAAAAACCAGTAGCGTGCGCCCTGCGAGACCACCTCGTAAATCTGATTCGGCAAACCGCACACCTCCCATTACTGATACCGTGTCCACTTTGCAACAAAGCGCCTGAATGACGGAAGCCCGCGATCAATCGTCGTCGTGGGCTTTGGATTCCTCCATGAACTTTTCGAGTTTGCGCTTCACACGCTGCAACGCGTTATCAATGGACTTGACATGACGACCCAGTTTATCGGCAATTTCCTGATAGCTTTTGCCATCCAGGTAAGCGGTAAGCACTTCCTGTTCCAAGGAGCTGAGCACCTCATCCACCCTGTCGCGGATGCTCACGATATCCTCCCGACCAATGATAAGCTCTTCGGGATTTTGCGCATGTCCTTCCACGATCACGTCCATTAAGGTACGGTCGCTTTCCTCATCATAAATCGGTTTATTGAGACTCACATAGCTGTTGAGCGGCACATGCTTTTGCCGTGTCGCGGTTTTGATCGCGGTGATGATCTGCCTTGTGATGCACAGTTCCGCAAATGCCCGGAAACTGGACAGCCGTTCCGCCTGATAATCGCGGATGGCTTTAAACAGACCGATCATTCCTTCCTGCACGATATCCTCATGATCCGCGCCGATCAGAAAGTAACTGCGTGCCTTGGATCGCACGAAGTTCTTATACTTGCTCAGCAGGTATTCCAGCGCTATGCTGTCACCGCCTTGCGCCATGGCAACAATCTCCTCGTCCGTCTTGTCGCCATAGCGGGAGCGAAGCGACGCCTCCCAGGAGGGATCGTCCACCGGCTGCACATCTTCCTCTTCGGCTTCAGGGGGTTGCTCATCAAGCCCTTCTTCTTCCTGTGCACGGAAAAATTGTGCCATGTCCTCGGCCGCATTCAGGATCGGGTCGTGGCCATTGTCGGTGTAATCATCCTCTGGCTTGTTCTCTCGGTCGGGTTGGGTCGTCATGGGTTTACTCCTGCCTTGTGTTTGTTTAGAAAAAGGGTTCATTTCTGGCGACGGATTTCTTCCAGCCTCTCCCGCTGCTCAATGCTTAACGTACTGAACAATGGGGTTCGACCTGCATCCGTCGAGCCCGCATGGCTGGCATGCCCGCGGCTTCGGGTTTGAGAAAGCTCTCGCAGCAGTTCACGGGAAGAGAGGCGCGTAGCCCCGCGACCAAGGATCATGGTCTGCTCCAGATGGTCGCTGGTGGCAACGCGCGCCTCGCGGTATACAGGCAGTTTGCCGCACGCGCGCTCAATATATTGGTCGGCTGTCTGCCCGTGTTTGGTGTACACAACGCTTAGGGTCGCCCTTGTTTCAATCGTAGCGAGAGGGCGCTCGCTGTGGTGCCCGTCGAACACGAGCACCACCTCCTGACCGGAATAACCCGCGTAGTCCTCCAACAGATAGGTAAGCCTGTCGCGGGATTCGTCCAAAGGCCAGTTTTCGCGTTCCGCCTCTGGCCATGCGCCGATGACGTTATAACCGTCCACATAAAGGATGGGTTTCATGGTATCAGCGGCTGCGCAATACAGCGTACAGAAGGATGCCCGCTGCTACGGAGGCATTGAGGCTGTCCAGCTTGCCCTTGATCGGCAGCGATACACGTTTGTCGGCTTTTTCTAACACCAGTCGGCTCACGCCCTCGCCCTCCGCGCCAATCACGATGGCTGCGCCACCCTTGAAATCAACGGTTGCGTAATCCTCGCCTGCCATATCGGCGGCGTAGATCCAGATGTTTTTGGCCTTGAGCATTTCCAATGTGGATACGATGTTGATGACGCGTGCGACCATGATATGCTCAATCGCGCCCGCGCTCGCTTTCACGGCAGCGGGGGTAAGCCCTACGGCGCGGCGTTCCTGCACGATCACACCATGTGCTCCGGCGCATTCTGCCGTACGGATAATGGCGCCCAGGTTATGCGGATCCGTGATCCCGTCTAAAATCACGAGGAACGGAACTTGACCGCGTTCTTCGGCCAGAGCCAACATTTCCTCCACCGTATGGTACTGGTATGCCGACGCAAACGCCAGCATGCCTTGGTGGTTCTGAGTAATTGCATCCAGTCGGGCACGATCCACTTCCTGCACAGGTACGCGCTGTTCCTTCGCCATCGCGATGATTTCACGGGCAGAACCGCTCAGATCACCGCGTGCCACGAGCAGTTTCTCAATATCGCGGCCGGCCTTCAGCGCTTCGCGAATGGGGTTTCTGCCACTTAAGAGGTTTTCGTTGGGTACGATCTCCTCTTCATCGATTTCCGGCGCGTCATACGTGGGGCGCGGCGGACGCTCAGGCGTCTCGTAGCGGAAAGAGTTATAATCGCGCGGAGCGGGGCCATCACGGCGCTCGCGGCGCTGTTCATCATAGGAGCGGGGAGCTACATCGGAGCCACGGCCACGGTAAGGTTGCTGACCGCCGGCAGAGAACCGGAAATCCGCATCGTTGCGCGGTGCGCGGTTGTCCGGCCTGTGGTCGTCACGGGGGGGACGGCTTTCAAAGTGGTCTTCACGGGGAGGACGGGGGCTAAAGTTGCCACCTTCACGGGGAGGGCGGGGGCTAAAGTTGCCGCCTTCACGGGGAGGACGGGCACCGAAGTTGCCGCCTTCACGGGGAGGACGGGGACTAAAGTTGCCGCCTTCACGGGGAGGACGGGCACCGAAGCTGCCGCCTTCACGGGGAGGACGGTTAGCATCGAACCCTCCTTCACGCGGGGGACGGTTGCCACCAAAGTTGCCGCCTTCACGGGGAGGACGATTTCCACTGAAACCGCCGGGACGAGCCGGGCGCGCACCATAACCGCCCTGTGGACGGCCTGCTGCGGGGCGGGCGCCGCCTTGCGGACGGTTGCCGGCGTATTGTGTCCCTTCATCGGCGAAGCCGCCACGCTTTTCTGCATCCTGACGCTTATCGCCGCTGGATCTCTTGTCTGAAATATCCTTGTAATATGCCATATGGGTTTCCTTTCATTCTTCAAGGCGTGTCGCGGGCGGACAGTATCCCCCGCGCGCCATGGCTGGTATTTTGTTTCCTTTGGTTTGTCTGTGTATATCGGGCGGATGCTATCGTGCTTCCACACTTACACTTCGGTTTCTGTCAACTGATTTCGTACTGCATGTGCCGCGAGATACATTTTTCGTTCTGCGCGGATTTCACTTGCTTTGCCACATGATTTATCTCCTTCGGGACATGCGCCGCGAAGACAACCCGCGCCCGCGTCTTCAAACAATTCCGGTGTTTCGGCGTAGCACAGCTCGAACATCTTTCTGGCTAACGCCCGAATTTCCCATTGCGCGCGTTCGCACATACGCAAGGCAAAGAAGTGTCTCAGTTCCCGCGCGTTCATAGTCATCAGCAGACGGGTTTCGCACGCATTGGGCAACACAAAGCGGGCATCCTCATTCGCGCCAAGCTTTTCCTGCCATCCTTCATACCAGGTTTGCATCTGCGCCATCTGGGAAGCATACTCAGCTTCGGCTTCCGGCCCCAGTGCGCTCACAGAGGGCGGAACTACATAGCCAAAGCCCTTTTTGTAGCTCACATAGCGCTGACTTTGTACGCTGAAACTGGCGATACGGTGACGTGTAAGCTGCGCCAGCAACGCACGGCTGACCCCTTCCACCAGAAAAGTGAAAGAAGCGTGCTCCAGTACACTTTCATGACCCATTTCGCGCACCTTGCGCAGAAAATCGCGTTGATCGTTCGCGGCGATTTTTTCAAGCAGCGAGTCCAGATCCCCGCCTGCATAGCATAGCTTTGCAGCAAGGGCAATCACGGCTTCTCCGTCCAACGTATGGCGCACGAGTTCTACGCGCTGGTGTGCTTCCGGCATGGGCAACCTCCTCGGATATCGGGTTAGTGTCACATTTTGATATGGCGTAAACGGTTTGCATGGCGATCCGTACCATAGCTCCGTTCCGGCGGGGCGATCAGCCTTGCGCCGCTTCACCCGGGGCCGCTGAGTGGGCGGCTGGCGCGAGTGGGTGCGCCGTTTCAAACAGCTCGCGCACGCGCATCTGCTGGCCTGTGAGGTACAGCCATCCGATGAGCGATTCCAAACCGGTTGCGCGGCGATAATCGACAGGGTCCTGATTTTTCGGGACGACGTGCTTACAATGTGCGTTCGTACCTCGACGGACGATGTCGCGTTCGACTTCGGAAAGCAGCGGTTCCACTCGGGTAAGGGCTTCGGCTTGCGCTCCGGCATTGACCATGGTGGTCGCTTGCCGATGTAATGCGTTGACGCGGGCGGCTGTGGTCAATAGCCGTTGGCGCACGAGCAAATCCCAAACTGTGTCGCCGATAAACGCAAGTGCCAGCGGATTTTTCAGTTCTGCTTCCTTATGGCTCATCGGCACGTTGGGTATGCCCAACCCTTCCATACATCGACCGCCTTTCGCTGTTTATCCACTCTTCATAATAGCATGAACCGCGTCTTGATTCAAGCAAAGGGCGTCATTTTTGCAAAGTTGTACCCAAATAGCCGAACGAGGTTCGCCACCCCCTGCTGATGCGACACTGCAACATTCGCTCCGCGCTGTTGTTTCAATTTGCATTACCCTTTTGAATACCCAATATTGTATGGCACTAAACAGGTTGAGATGCGCGGATGATCACAGGTATTGTACTACTGTTGCCGGGGTTCGCTTCCTGGTTTTATGAGAACTCTCTATTACCGGAACAATGATGATAACCTTATAACCTTTCGCTGCCTGTCAAAGCTTACCACATAAGCTTTCCACAGTTTCCACATGGTTTTCCTCGCAAAATTGCTTATGTAGGCTCGATTGAAACTGTTTCTGTGGGAAATCTGTTGTGGACAGCGTATATGGAAAGATTGTTTCCACATTTATCCCTCATTTTCTCCATACAGATAAACCGTTTCCATAAGACGATCCCTTCCTGCTGATTGTCAGGTCTCATCCAATCCGCATTTCAATGCTATTTTGCCTGTTAAATCCAGTTAAAATCAAAGTAGCCAAGGCTTGCCAATTCTATCCCAAAAATGTATACTGTCACCAGTATTCTTGAGCGTTTCTTTTCTGATTTTGTCAATCAGGAGGTTCATCTATGAAAAGGTTTCTGAGTTGGATTTTGGTGCTTGGCCTATTCTCCCTTCCCTGCGCTTCCCTTGCGGAAACAGCTACGTTTTCTGTCACCACTGATACCACCCCTTCCAGCGTTCTTTTAATGGATGACAGCGGCAATTCTCTCAGCACTGTGCTTGGCAACCAAAGCGTCAATGGACAAACCGTGTGGACGCTAAAGGTAACCAATAATGGCGCAAGCGTGGCACTGCTTTACACCAAGGATACCAGCGGCAACTGGGTCAACACCGGCATCAGTTACCCCATGAACTGGATTTTTACAGAGTCCACACCCAGCGTTGGGAGCACACCCACCCCGACTGTCAATCCTCCCCCCACAGGATGGCTTTCAACAACCTACCAACAATGGTCTGTTTCTGCCTATCCCCTGGCCGAGGATCAACGTGTTCAATCACGCTGTGGCCCCGCGAAAACCTATCACGGTGCAGGTGGTTATAAAACGTATAAAATGACCAGCACAAATGCGCTTTTTATCGAGGGCAGCTATATGCTGGTCGATCTCGATTACACAACGGTGGGTCGCCGTCGGGTCTATTTCCCCATCAGCGCTTTCAGCGGCACTCAGAACGTGCCGGAAGTAACACTGAGCGCCACGCCCGCCCACACGACCGTCGATCTGATTCCCACCTTCGGGCCAGGTATGGAGTATGACACATTTGATGAAGCCGCCATCTCATCCGGTACAGCATTAAGTGTCTATTTTGAAGAAAACGGCTGGGTATTTGCGGAATTTGCCAGTGCGCTGGGAACCGTGCGCGCATGGATTCCCGTAGATCAGGTTTCTGCCAATTAAAACGAATTCATACCGTACCTGCATGAGTCTTGCCTTGTTGGCCGCGTCGCTATACGCCGCTTCTACGGCATTCAATTCCCACAGAATCTCAGTGCCTAGTCAGCCTTGCGGCCTCTCTGCATACGTATTCTGAACACAGGCTTTGTCACGAAATCTCGACTTGGCTTAGCTATACCTTCGTTTCCGTTTCGCCCTTAACAGAAAATCCCTCGCAAACCCTTCAACACTCATATTTTGAATGAACGTTAGCATTCGGTTGTCCTTTATGCTTTCATGCCCAATAAACCTTCTTACCAAACCTGATTATCTTTTAGCTCAAACCAGAACACCAGACTTTATCATCTTTTCAAACAATGCATTTGTTGCATGAATAGCTTATAAGGTCTGGTTTTCTGTTCCTCGATATCATGCGTTTGGGTTGTCCTGAACATAAAAAACTTTTCATCATGTAGGTTTGTCAAACATGTTGGACAGAGTAGATGCGAAGGAACTCTCGGGGCGAAAGCCAATGAAGGGGTCGCATGGGGAGATTGTTGCTGCGATTTTGGTGGACAGCGAGCAGCCCACCAAAATCGGCGAGCGAGTAGAAGGAATGGGTGTCATAGAAACGCTTCTGGTCTTCGCGGTGGCTGCGTTCCACCTTGCCGTTGTGCCGCGGGGTATAAGGCCGGATAAGCTTGTGACGAATGCTTTGGTTTGCAAGTGTCGCTTCAAACAGCGTCGGGATATCGCGTTTGCTGTTGGAGAAGCGGTTGGTAAACTCAAAGCCATTATCAGTCTGCACACATTCAACCTTGATTCCGCGGTGAGTGAACCAAGCGATGGCTTTCAGGATGAAGTCCGCAGAGGAGTAGGTACTCTGCTCAGGGTAAGCCCCAAGAAAACGAAGCCTTGAATACTCATCAATCGCGGTGTACTGATACAGCTTGAGCGTGGGATCGGCCATGCACCTTCGTGGTACGACCTTTACATCGACCTGGATTCGCTCACCGGCATGCGCCATGGGTTCATATGGCTTGGCCTTATACTTCTTTTTAGGCTTAGCCTTGGGGAATAGCCCTAGTTTACGCATTGTTCGGTACAAGCTTTCAGGGCAGCGGGTATACCCCCGCAACCGCATCCGGTGCCACAACTCGATCATCCCCAGCGTTGGGTTTCTGCGCCGCATGTCTTGGATGAGCTTGATTTCTACTTGGGTATGCTGATTCGGATGGCTGTGTGGGCGTTTGGAGTATGGTTGAAGTGATTCGATGCTACCATCATACCTCGCCCGCCAGAAGTAAATGTAGGAGCGGCTCTTGTTATACTTGCGACTTGCTCGTGCAACACCATACTTGCGGGCGTACTCCATTAGTGATTGCCGATACCTCATGTCCTGTGTTATGCTATTCATGAAGGGTAAGGCTCCTTTCGGTAGTGTTGTTTCTTGCAACTCAACTATACCGGTTTTCGCCTTATCCTTCATCCTTTTTCTTTGGTGTCCAACATGTATTGTAGTCCTACAGAAGGCAGATATGTTTGAAGCAGAAAGAGCGTTTTGATTCCTTTGCCAGTGCCAGAAACAGGAATGTTGGGTAACAAAAAACGGGAAACGCTATTGAGAGTACGAGGGTGTATTCGACGCAGAAAATGGTTGACAAGCTGCCCCACACTGTGGTATATTCACAAAGTAAGCAGAAGCTACCCGCTTCTCACCGCGCGAACCACGTTTGCGCAGGTCGCGGCACGCAAGTCCGCGTCGGTGTGTGAATGCGGCGGGTAGTATGCCCGGCGTTTTTTTATTTGCTTCCGCAGGGGCGAGCCGCGCCACCGGCGCAGCAAACAGAAAACGTGTGCCCACAAATTATGGAGGTGTATGGATATCAACAACGAGCCGATGATTAACGAGGAAATTAACGATCGCGAAGTGCGCCTGATTGGAGCCGAAGGGGAACAGCTTGGCGTAATGAGCACCCACTTGGCCATGCAAAAGGCTGAAGAAGCGGGACTCGATCTGGTAAAGATTGTGGTCAACGCCCAGCCGCCCGTTTGCAAGCTCATGGACTATGACAAGCATCGCTTCGAACAGTCCAAACGTGAGCGCGAGCTGCGCAAAAATCAGCGCATTGTGGAGCTCAAGGAGGTACAGCTTTCCGCCACCATTGAGGAAAACGACCTTCAGACCAAACTGAAGAACGCCATCAAGTTCCTTGAGGATGGCGACAAGGTGAAGGTGACCATCCGCTTCCGCGGCCGCCAAATCGCGCACACCAACATCGGCATGCAGATCATGATGGACTTTGCCAAACGCATTGAGGAACTCGGCAATGTCGAGCGCCGCCCCTTGCTGGAAGGCCGCCACATGATTATGATACTGGCCCCGAAAGCGGAAAAGAAGAGCTTCGCCGAGCGTTCGCAGGAACGTAAAGCACAAACGGAAAACTCCGTTGATGCTGCCGACGAGAAGACCACCCCGCAGGAGCCGCCCAAGAAAAAGGTCAAGCGCGAAAGCGAAAATATGATCTGACCTAAGGAACCGAGAGCGCCTCAATTTGCGGCGCACACGCCCGGCTCCTTCTGTGCCCGGGCTGATGTGCCATGGGTACGGAACCCATACGGAGAGGAGGACAACCCCCATGCCTAAGCAAAAGAGCCACCGCGGTGCTGCCAAGCGTTTCTCCTTCACGAAAAATGGTAAGGTGAAGCATAAGCAGATGAACGCAAACCATCAGGTGCATCTGAAGTCCACCAAACGCACCCGTCATCTGCGTGCGGACGGTATTGTCGATAACAACGCCGAAGCCCGCACCATTCACAAACTGTTGCCTTACAAATAAAGCTGTTTCGCTGATTTTTCAAGGAGGATAAAAACATGGCACGCATTAAAGGAGCCGTGAACGCCCACAAGCATCGCCGTAAAGTGCTAAAGCTTGCCAAGGGTTACTTCGGCGCAAAATCCCGTCAATACCGCGCCGCTAGCGAGCAGGTTGCCCGCAGCCTGCGCTATGCCTATGAAGGCCGCAAAATGCGCAAGCGCGATTTCCGCCGCCTGTGGATTACCCGTATCAACGCTGCCGCCAGGCTCAACGATATGAGCTACTCGGTGCTGATGAGCGGGCTGAAAAAGCACAACATTATCATCAATCGCAAGATGCTTGCTGATATCGCCGTGAACGACCCCGAGGCTTTTGCCCGGATTGTCGAGAGCGCGAAGTAATGCCGATGCTTACAAAATGAAGCCGGGGGCAAACAAGGCCCCGGCTTTATTTTGTGCCACCAAACAGAAGATGCAAGGGCATTTCGTTGCCCCTGCACCCCTTCGAGCACTGCGGTGCTTTTTTGGGCGTTGCTGCCATTTGGCCTCTTCTCTTTTGGGAAGGGGTCTTTTTTGGTTGGCAGGGGGGATGCACCTGAGGGTGCACCAAAGGGCTTTCCGCTCGCCCTTTGGAAACCTTCGGGTGTCGCCATCTTACACGGCAGGGCTGAGAGGGTCGCTCTTGAAGTACAGGATAGTCGTCCAGCGCCACCACGCGATACAAACATGTTTTCATGCCTTTGAGGCTATGCGCGTGGTAGCGCTGACCGACAAGCCTGTCCTCCTTCGAGCGACCCTCACAGCCCTGCCTGCCGGTTTTCTGGCGACACAAAGAAATTCGCTATCCTGCTTGAGTAGAAATAAGGAAGTACTGCTTTTTGATAGATAGGAAGGTGGAACAAGTAAAAACAGCAACAAGGGATAAATTGCGGTGCGAGAATATTTCGCCTTAAACGCCGTATATATGCAATGTGTTTATGACAGTCTACAATACAATCGTCTGCTACTATTACATTCATCTGCTACTACCATCATTTACTACTATAATAGTCTACAAATAAAATGTCCTGCTGCTACATTCATACCCTATATTCCTACATTACTTGCGTACATTAGTTGCGTACATTTTAAGTTTTTAAGCCACCACGGGTAGCGAATTTTCCCTGTCGCCATGAAACCAAGCAGGAGGGAGCGCGCGAGGGGTCGCCCGCAGGTGGACAGGATTGTGGGCCGATGTTGCCGCGCGCGGAGCCATCGAACACAAGTCCAACGTCTTCCGCGCGGCTACGAGGACTACTTTCCTGTACCCAAGGGCAACCCCTCGCGCGCTCCCGCCGTCGTAGACAGGCGACCCCGAAGGCACCGGAGAGAAGCGCGTACCCTGTGGGCACTTCGCCGAAGGCGAAAGCGACTCGCAGGTGGGAGGTTTCGCTAGCGCAGGGCACGGCAGTGCCTTGCGCGACGACGAAACCGATCGGAAAAGGGCGAGCGGAAAGCCCTTTGGTGCACCCGCAGGTGCATCCCCTGCCAATCAAAGAAATCCAAAAGAAAAAAAGAACCCCCGAAGGATGCAGGGGCGAGCGGAAAGCCCCTGTAAGTTTACAACCCGCTGGGGTTGTGATAAACTACCTTTGCTTGCCGCCGCAGGTGCGGCCTGAACACTTGAGTACGGAGGCCAAACCATGCGATATGATGTTTTGCTGGCGGATGCGGATGGCACCCTGTTTGATTTTCACGCAGGGGAAAGAAAAGCGCTGGAGGAAACGCTGACCGCTTTTGGGATGGCGGTAACCGATGAGCTGGCGGCGCTGTACAGCCGCGTAAACCAAAGCCACTGGAAAAAGCTTGAGCGCGGCGAAACCACACAGGCAAGGCTTCGGGTTGAAAGGTTTGCCGATTACCTTGCGGAGCTGGACGCGCTGGCTGTGCCGCATGAGGCCGCCACGCCGGAAGTCATGAGCGAGCGCTTTGTGGAGAGGTTGAGCATGCAGCGCGTGCCCATGCGGGGCGCGGAGGCTTTTTTGCGCAAAGTACACGCGCGTATGCCGGTTTATCTTGTCACCAACGGCATTGCGAGGGTGCAGCGCGGCCGGTTCGAGGCCAGCGAACTGCGGGTGTATTTTACGGATATTTTAATCAGCGAAGAAATCGGGCATTTCAAGCCCGACCCCTATATGCTGGAGGAAGCCATGCGCCGTGCGGGCGTAACGGATAAAAGCCGCGCGGTGCTGCTGGGTGATAGCGTCACGGCGGATATCGGCGCGGCTATCAACGCCGGAGTGGACAGCGTTCTGTTTACGGATGGCAAGCCCGCGCCGGAGGACTGCGGCGCAACCTGCACGGTTTATACACTGGAAGAAGCGGCGGCGTACATCCTCGGGGAATAGGCGCAAACCCCGCCAGTTTTGTAAACAACTGGGGTTGATGGACGGCTCCATTCGACGGGCTGTTGGGCGCCAAAACAGGCTCCACGCAGGAAATAGGCGGCTTAGGGGCTTCTGGCGCTTGCGTTTTGTGTAAAAATTCGGTACAATATTCGTAAGCTGATTGGGTGATAAAATCAGAAAGGTGGTATACCGATGTATCAGGAAGTTATTACGGCTGCGAAGGAAAAAATGCAAAAGACAAATAGCGTTTTTCAGTCGGAGCTGCGCTCTATCCGCGCCGGTCGCGCCAACCCGCAATTATTGGATCGCGTGGTGGTTGATTATTACGGCACGCCGACCCCGCTGACCCAGATGGGCAACATCACCTCGCCGGAACCCCGGATGCTGGTGATTAACATGTGGGATCAGAAATCCCTGCCGCTTGTGGAAAAAGCCATCCTGAAAAGTGATCTGGGGCTGAATCCCAGCAACGATGGCAAGGTGATCCGCCTGCTGATTCCGGAATTGACCGAGGAGCGCCGCAAGGATTTGACCAAGGTGGTGCATAAAGCCTCTGAAGATGCGAAGGTCGCCATCCGCGCCATCCGCCGCGATGCCATGGAGCAGCTCAAGAAGCTCCAAAAGGACAGCAAAATCACGGAAGATGAGCAGTCCAAGGCTGAAAAGAAGATGCAGGAAGCCACCGACGACGCCATCAAGGGCGTGGATGATCTCGCGGCCAAGAAGGAAAAGGAGATCATGGAGGTATAAAAAACCGGCGAGGGACAGCACGGTCTCACAGCCGATTTTATGGCGCCGGAAGGGCGTAAATCTCCGCCCGCGCGGGGGTAGCCCGCGAAGTTCCGGCACCCCCCGAAAGCCAGATCAGTGACTGGCACACAGGCTCGCCCGGCTGATCGCCGCATTGCAGGAGCGTGAACTTGCGTTCACCGCTTCGAGGTTCGGCGGCGTCTCCATGTTGGGAGGCATAGCCGAGCGAGCTTTTAACGCTGTTTGCGCCTTGGTGAAGGGGGACGGCGGTTTGCCACCCGATCGGGTTTATCATGATGCGGTGCGCATGCGTGCTGCACACGCGTTAACCCGTTCTTCTGTGGCAGATGCTTGCAGGGCAACGGCTTCCCTCCCTTGTCAACCTTCCCTTTGGAGCGGGTACGGCGGCTGAGGGCCTCCTCATGCGTTGCGGCTTAGGTTGCCATACTTGCGCACGGTGGCTGTGCACATTGGTTTGCAGAGTGGACAGGCCGTTTTGCGCATCGGTGTTGATGCGGCGCACAGGGATCATCGGCTCCTCATGCGTTGCGGCTTAGGCTGCCAAACTTGCGCACACAGTGGCTGTGCACATTGGTTGCAAGGTGGACAGGCCGTTTTGCGCATCGGCGTTGGCGTGGCGCACTGGGATCATCGGTTATTCATGCGTTGCGGCTTAGGTTGCCAAACTTGCGCACACAGTGGCTGTGCACATTGGTTGCAAGGTGGACAGGCCGTTTTGCGCATCGGCGTTGGCGTGGCGCACTGGGATCATCGGCTCCTCATGCGTTGCGGCTTATGGTTGCCAAAGTTGCGCGCACAGTGGCTGTGTACATTGTTTGCAGGGTGGACAGGCTGTTTTGCGCATCGGCGTTGGCGCGGCGCACAGGGATCATCGTCTCCTCATGCGTTGCGGCTTATAGTTGCCAAAGTTGCGCGCACAGTGGCTGTGTACATTGGTTGCAGGGTGGACAGGCCGTTTTGCGCATCGGTGTTGATGCGGCGCACAGGGATCTTCGGCACCTCTACGACGGTGAAGGTTTGATTCCCACCTTGCGCGCTTCTTCAGTGAATTTTTTCCCGCCGGAGTGGTTTCACCGGCGCGGAATTGCCGTATATGGGTTGGGAAAAGAGATACTGCAAATGCGGTATTTTCACACAGCGTGTGCTCTATTCTACGGGCATCCGTCTATAGAACAGAGCGCGGAAGGCCGATGATTTTCTTCGGTCGGAGGGTAACATGGAAAAAACCTTTGATCATTTGCTGGGACTAAACGCCCGCAATGCGCTGGCGGTGTTGGCCAGCTACGGCATCACCGATGTGCGCATTACGCTCACAGGCGCGCCGCTGATGAACGCTCACCCTGTGCCGCCCTGCCCGGGGCAGCAACCGGAACGCATCAGCGCGATGAAAAGCATCAGCGAGCAGTTCTCCGCCGGTGATGATGATGACGATGACGACGCGGGCAGCGGCTTTGACCCGCTGGTAGACCCTTCGCTGGACGATGGGATGCTGGTGGAGGCGCGTGTAGTGGCCGTGCGCGATGATGGGAAGCAACTGATTGTCGCGCGTTTTCATGTGGGCGACCCCAAACCATGCCCCATCGAAAAGCCGGAGTAAGCCAGGGGGACGTTCAGGCGATTGTGTCGCTTGGCAGGCTGGTTTTGCACAAAAAGCACACTCGCCCAAGCGCTATATTTTGAGGTTGGCTCAAGCGAACTACGCCTATCTGGCGCAAACGAACCGGCTATCCCGATTATGCCTTGAGGGATATAGCGGGGCGGTCATCTGATAGGCTACATTTGCGGGATAAGGTTAATTTTTAGGTGATGAGCCGCAAAATAGTGCTTTGGCGATGGATGCAAGTGTAAGCAGGTTCCCCGCTTAGGAAGCACAATGGCTTGTCAGGCTGGATTTACTTGAGTAATGTCGATTGCCGCAAACCATGACATCGTGGTGATGAGCCACAAACTCGGGTTCTGAAAATAGATGCCAAGCGCAAGCAGATTCCACACTTAGGAAGCACAATGGCTTGTCAGGCTGGATTTACTTGGGTAATGTCGATTACCGCAAAACCAAGACATCACGTTGATAAGCCGCAAACTCGGGGTTCTGGCGATGGATACCAAGGTGTAAGCAGGTTCCCCGTTGTGGAAACTCATGGCCTGTCAGGCTGGATTCACTTGGGTAGCATCGCTTGCCGCAAAACCAAGACATCGCGGTGATGAGCCGCAAACTCGGGGTTCTGGCGATGGATGCCAAGCGCAAGCAGGTTCCCCGCTTGGGGAGCGTAATGGCCTGTCAGGCTGGATTTACTTGAGTAATGTCGATTGCCGCAAAACCAAGACATCGCGTTGATAAGCCGCAAACTCGGGTTCTGGCGATGGATACCAAGCGCAAGCAGGTTGCCTGCTGTAGAAAACTGTGAATGCCGGTTTTGCGTTCCAGTTGCATCCGCAAGGCGGCTCCGCTGTTTTACAGATCAAGTCCTTTCAATTTCTGAATGTGCCTTTGTTCGGTTGGTTTACCCATGACATAGCCATGGGCTGCACCGGAGGCGGGTGTGCATCCATGGGGCACCCCTACATAGCCCAAAGCCACTGCGGGTGCTTTGCCTGCAAACACTCCGCCCCATGCGCCGAGGGCAGTGCCGGAAACTTCAGGGAGGTTATGCCAAATGAACGAAATATCCTTTGACCCTCACAAATTGCCCCGTCATGTTGCTATTATCATGGATGGCAATGGTCGCTGGGCGAAAAAGAACAAGATCAAAATCGCGCTGGGGCATCGCGCGGGTACCGAGGCATTGCGCGAGATCATCCGCAATTCCAGCGACATCGGCATTGAAGCGCTGTCGCTGTACGCGTTTTCCACAGAAAACTGGTCGCGCTCCAAAGCCGAGGTAGACGCGCTGATGGGCTTGCTGCTCGAATTTTTTACCAGCGAGATTGACGAGCTTCACGAGAAGAATGTGCGCATCCTGATCCTCGGCGAAAAAGAGGCGCTGCCCCCCGACCAGCAGCAGGCGCTGATGGCCGCTGAAACCAGAACCTATGGCAACACGGGGCTAAAGCTCAACATCGCCATCAACTACGGTTCGCGTGCCGAGCTGGCGCGCGCGGCGCGAATGCTGGCCCGCGAGGTGGCCGAAGGCCTGCGCCTGCCGGAATCAATAGACGAAAAAGCGCTGGCGGATCGCCTGTACACCTCGGGTGTGCCGGATGTGGATTTGCTCATCCGCACCAGCGGCGAAATGCGGCTTTCCAATTTTCTGCTGTGGCAATGCGCCTATGCGGAGTTTGTGTTTCCCAAAACCCTGTGGCCGGATTTTTCACTGGCGGATTATCACGCCTGCATTGCCGAGTATCAAACCCGTTCGCGCCGCTACGGCGGGCGTAGCGAGGAATAACCGCGACCCTTCAAGGCAGGATTTCCCGCTTCCATGGCGAACGTGAGACAAATCACTTCCCATTGCAGGCTCAACGGGAGGCAACACCGCGCCGACCGCTATGCACCCCAAAGCAGGTTTATAAAAACAGTTGCGCAGCGGTGAGCGTTCTTTCCTCATACGCTTAAGCAGTGGACAAACGCACGCGGCATCCATCACGGACGCAAACCCGCGGCAAGCGTTACCCTGCCGGTGAAATGGGGGACTCCGTGGACTCCCCGTCGGCTATGCAGGGAAACCACCATATCCGCCATCAGGAAGCAAAGCGCTTCTGAACCGCGTTCGCAGGGTCTGCATTCAGTCAGGCCGAAAGCAACCCCACCCATCCCGACAGCGTTTACCGGCATCGGCACGGGAAGTCAGCCTCCGTCGCGCCGACCTGAGGATAGACAGAATCCGTTATTCCTGCAAAAACCGCCGCCGCACCGCTCGAAAGGGCGTCGGGCAAACGGGCGATTCCACGATAGACCAAGCGCAAAGGAAGGTTCAAACATGACGCAGAGAATCGTCACCGGTACGATCTTGTTTATCATGATGGTGTTGGTGCTGTTTTTGGGCGGTTGGTATTTTGCCGCCGCGGCTTTCGTCGCCATCACCCTGTGCATCCACGAAGAGCTTCGCGCGCTCACTCAGTTTGGGCACCATCCGGTGCGCTGGACGAGCTATGCGGCGCTGGCTGTAAGCGTGCCGATGATGATGTACTTCAGCACCGTCGTGATGATTCCCACGCTCACGATCATGAGCTTTTGCGTGCTTTTGCAGATTATGCGGCGCGATGTGCCCACGCTGACCGATGTTATGGTGAGCGTGCTGCCCATCCTCACGCTGGTGCTGCCGGGCATGTGTCTGTTTGGCATTCTGGATACGCCGCTCAGGCGGATGCAGGCCATGCTCCTGACCATGGTGTTTGCCATCGCCGTGGGTGGCGATACGTTTGCCCTGTTTGTGGGCACGTGGATCGGCGGCAAAAAGCTATGCCCGAAGGTCAGCCCTCATAAGACGGTCGCGGGTGCGATCGGCGGGCTGTTCGGCAGTGTGCTGATGTGCTGGCTGGTGGGACTCATCTTTGCCAAGGTGCTGCCGACGCAGGCATTCCCGCCGATGTGGGCCAACATTGTGGTCGGCCTGATAGGCGGTCTGGCGGCGCAGATGGGCGATCTGTTTGCCAGTATGGTCAAGCGCCATTGCGGCATCAAGGATTTTGGCAACCTGTTTCCCGGTCATGGCGGAATGCTGGATCGGATGGACAGTATCCTGTTTACAGCAATCATTGTGTACAGCTACCGCGTGGTCGTGATGATGTATATACCGGCGTAGGGGGACGCGTCGGCTCTGCCTCCTTTGGGAGGGGGACTGAGGTCCCCCTCCCAACCGCCCCCTTTGGATTGGGACGGACGGGGTGGAGGAACGAGTTGGCGGGTGTGCTTCGTAACGGTTTGTCTGTCGGATATGGTTAGTGTAAAGCAGTGCGGCGGGCAACGATTATTTTATGGGGCAAACGACGGTGGTGTTCTTTCCAGCCGCCCTTTTGTGTGATACGGACGGGGTGGAGGGACGAGTTGGCGGGTGTGCTTCGTAATGGTTTGTCTGTCGGATAGGGTTAGCGTAAAGCAATGCGGTGGACAGTGTTTTTTTTGGGCAAGCTATGGTAGTGTTCTTTCCAACCGCCCTTTTGTGTGATACGGACGGGGTGAAGGGACGAGTTGGCGGGTGTGCTTCGTAATGGTTTGTCTGTCGGATAGGGTTAGTGAAAAGCAATGCGGCGGGCAACGATTATTTTATGGGGCAAGCGACGGTAGTATTCTTTCCAGCCGCCCTTTTGTGTGATACGGACGGGGTGGGAGGAGTTTGACTTCGACTGTGGAATGGCTTGCTTGACTAAAAAGGCTGTAGCTTGGCAAGTGCGGCAGACAACGATTATTGGGTTTGGTAAGCAATTAGGGGTTTCCCCAAACGCTCATTGGATGTGTATGGGAAAATGAATCATTTTGCTAAGGGCAGAGGTACAACGCAGGGTTGTATCCCTGTTTTTTTGTTTTGGAAGGTCAGGCTACCCATCGATGATTGCAGGGAAACATGGATGCAGGTGGAATCCATAGGGGGATGGTTGCCTGCTTGCTGAGTGTCAGGATAGGCGTGACTGAGTGGGAAGGTATCTTTCCCCCGTTTCTACAACTGCGATGATCCTGTCTCGCGGTCTGGTTGGAAAGGAGATTTTCCCGATGTCAACAAACCATTTGAACAAGCCGGATGGTTAAGAGGGTAAGGAGATTTTCCCCATGTCTACAAACCGTTTGAACAAGCTGGATGGTCAAGAGGATAAGGAGTTTTCCCCGATGTCTACAAACAGTTTAAACAAACCGGACGGTCACGAGGATAAGGAGTTTTTCCCCATGCCTGCATCTAAGCCGAAAAAGCCTCGCGGCCAGATGAGCGACGCGTTTGTGACGATGATCTTTTTGACGCTCTCGGGCGGGTTTCAGGATGCGTATACGTTTTTCACACGCGGGCGCGTGTTTGCCAATGCCCAAACCGGCAACGTGGTGCTGATGAGCGAGCGGTTGTTTCATGCGGATTGGGCAGGCGGTATGCGTTACCTGATGCCGCTGCTGTCGTTCGCGCTGGGTGTTTTGGTGGCCGAGAGGGTGCGCCACCGTATCCGCGATCGGCGGGGCATGCACTGGCGGCAGTTGGTGCTGTTGCTGGAAATTGTGATTCTGGGCGTGGTTGGGTTTTTGCCCGACGCGATGAACGCGTTGGCAAACGCGCTGGTGTCCTTCGCGTGCGCTTTGCAGGTGCAGGCTTTCCGCAAGGTAAACGGCAACGCCTATGCCAGCACCATGTGCATCGGCAACCTGCGCAGTGGCATGGAGGCGTTGGAGGCGTACCTGCGCACCCGCGAAAAGCCGATTCTCAAAACCGCGATGCAATATTTTGGTGTGGTACTGCTGTTCGCGCTAGGCGCGGGGTTGGGCAGTATTATGAGCCCCTGGCTGGGGATTCGCGCCATCTGGGTATGCTGCGCGTGGTTGCTGGTGAGCTTTGGGCTGATGTTTATCCGCGAAGAGAGGGAAGAGGGAAAGCAATAGGGTAGGGGTATTTCGGTGCCCCTGTGCCTCGGTCGAGCGCTGCGGCGCTTGTCGGGCTTGCCGCCCGTTGGCCTTCTCCTTGTTGGAAGGGATCTTCTATGTTTGGTAGGGGGCATGACTGCGGGCACGGCAGGGGCTTTCCGCTCGCCCCTGCATCCTTCGGGTGTACTTTTTTTCTTTTGGCTTTCTTTGCTTAGCAAAGGGATGCACCAGCGGGTGCACCAAAGGGCTTTCCGCTCGCCCTTTGGAAACCTTCGGAGTCGTCTTTCTACACGGCGGGGGCGCGCGAGGGGTTGCCCTTGGGTACAGGAAAGTAGTCCTCGTAGCCGCGCGGAAAACGTTGGACTTGTGTTCGATGGCTCCGCGCGCGGCAACATCGGCCCACAATCCTGTCCACCTGCGGGCGACCCCTCGCGCGTTCCCGCCTGCTTGGTTTCATGGCGACAGGGGAAATTCGCTACCCATCGTGGTTTCATTTTTTGACTCACATCTATCGGTATTTCGATACCAACCGAAAGTATGCTATCCGTGTAAAACCTTTGCTGCAAGTGTGAAACTATTTTTGTCCTCTAAATTTATACAGCCATAGTAAAACCTATGCGGCCAGAGAACAATTTGTGCAGCTAGAGCAAAACCTATAGTACTTGAGTAAAACGAATTCTGTTGTGTAAAACCTATGCAACCGCTGAGTGTAGGTTTCTGATTCAAACAGGTTAGCGAATTTCTTTGTGTCGCCAGAAAACCGACAGGCAGGGCTGAGAGGGTCGCTCGAAGGAGGACAGGCTTGTCGGTCAGCGCTACCACGCGCAAATCCTAAAAGGTATGCAGCCTGGCCTGATTCGCGTGGTGGCGCTGGACGACTATCCTGTACTTCAAGAGCGACCCTCTCAGCCCTGCCGTGTAAGATGGCGACACCCGAAGGTTTCCAAAGGGCGAGCGGAAAGCCCTTTGGTGCACCCGCTGGTGCATCCCCTTGCCAAGCAATGAAGGATAAAAAGGAAAAAGAACACCCGAAGGATGCAGGGGCGAGCGGAAAGCCCCTGCCATGCCCGCAGGCATGCCCCCTGCCAAACAAAAAGACCCCTTCCCAAAAGGGAAGAAGCCCAAAAAGGTGCAGGGGCAACCAAATGCCCCTGCCCGCGATTCCAATCGCGGAACCTTACAGCCTGTTGATGAGGTGATACAGTTCTTCGTCGAAGAACTTGTGACGGCTTTCGTCCAGCGCATCGGCAAACGGCGTGCTGTAAACGCGCCCGTCGCGCACACCGATGGCGAAACCATCCTTGAAATCGATGGACTGGGTGGTGAGCAGATCCACCGCCAGTCGACCCGCGTCAAAGGCATAAGCGCTGTCGTAGGCCGTGGGGATCGCACCGCGCTGCGTGTAGCCGATCACGGTCGCGCGCGCCTCGGTGTTGCTTAGGAGCTTAAGCACCAGCGCCAGCCGCTCGGAGTTGAGCGGATCATCCGCATGAATCACGCGGCCGCTGTCGGCGATGACCTTGCGCCAGTCAAAGGGATTCATCTTGTGCCAGCAATGCTCGCTGATGATGAGGGTCGCGCGCGTGTTTCCTTTTTTAATCAGGAATTTCAGGCGGTCGGCCAGCTCGAGCATGTCCCATTCCATTTCAGGCACAATCACCATTTCCGCGCCGGTGGCAATGGCGGTGCGCATGGCGATGTCGCCACAGTTGCGGCCCATCACCTCGACCACCGCGGGGCGGTCGTGGCTGCGGCTGGTTGCACGGATGGAACGCACCGCTTCCACACATACGTTCACAGCGGTATCGTAACCCAGTGTCGCCTCCGTGTAGCTCAAATCGTTGTCAATGGTGCCGGGGATGCCGATGCACGGGATGCCCAATTTGCAAAGCTCCAACGCGCCGTGATAGCTGCCGTCGCCGCCGATCACCACCAGCGCCTGAATGCCCTGCTTTTTAAGCTCTTCCGCCGCGCGCGCCCGCACTTCGGGCTTCAAAAACGGCAGGCAGCGTGCGGTGCGCAGGTACGTGCCGCGCATATCCATGATATCCAGTACCGTTTCCATGTCCATGTACTCAATATCATCCTCGGGTTTATCGCTCAGGCCCAGCAGGCCGTTATAGCCGCGCTTGATGCCCATCAGCTGCAAGCCCTTTTCGTTGGCGCAGCGGGCTACGCTCACCACCGCGGCATTCATGCCGGGGCTGTCGCCGCCGCTGGTTAAAATACCGATTTTCTTGGTCTTTTCCATAAAAGCTAAACCTCTCCCCATTTTGCGCAAGGCGCAAGTCAACCGCCCCGGCCCCTATTCCGTGGCAGCCTCCCCCATTTTTTGGAGCTTAAGCTCCAGCGTCCAGTATATCATAGGAAAATTGCAATGGCAAGTTCGAAAACAGTTTCGCAGCCCTCCCTTCCTTGCGATACAACCCTTTCGCGTGCACGGTTTGACAACGCCGCCCCTGAAGTGTTACCCTAAACCTGACGCTGCGCCTGCCGGTCAAAAAACGGATGAAAGCTGTCTTTCTTCTCTGGTTATTATCGCGGCATCTCCCGCACTGACTGACCGTATTGCGATCGGTCATTTGGATATCAGGAAACGAAGCGCAAGCCTTAAGTCGAATGCCCGACGCAATGCGGGTTTTCCTGTTTCCTGTGTTACACTCGCCTTGTTTTATCGCGGCATCGGTCGTGGCATCTCTCGCGCTGACTGACCGTGTTGCGATCGGTCTTTCGGACATCGGGAAACGGAGCGCAAACCTTAAGCCGAATTCCTGCCGCAATGCGGGTTTCCCTGCTTCCTGTGTAACAAACAACTGGCTTTGGCAGGGTTTTAACAGCTGTCTGTGTAATACTCTTTTGCAGATATACCGCATCAGCGGCTCTACGCCCGTTGTATGCAAAGCGGGCGCACCCGTGCGCGGCGCAATGCCGCCTGCGTCGGTCACCCTCTTCCCATCGGCGGGGCGCATCCCCCAAGCCCGCCAAAACCATACGCGCCGCCTTTGCCGCAGGTGGCTGAGGCTTCCCCTGTAACCTTTTTGGAGGTGGAACCTTGAAACGAATGTACCGTATGCTCCTCGCGCTCTGTCTGGCACTTGCCATCGCCTCGCCCGCCCTGGCGGAAATCCCCCGCGAAATCCATCCGCTGGATTATGACTCGCTGCCTGCCGCGCTGGAGGGACAGCACCATTACCTGCTGGCCTGCGTGGACACTTGGGAAACGAAGCCCACCAACCTTGGCAACACCGACGGGGTTATGCTGGTCACCTTTGATACCCGCGCCAAGCGCCTGCTGTTTACCACGTTCATGCGCGAAATGCTCGTGCAGCGTCCCGACGGTCAAATCGGCCGCATCACCTACATCGCCAAAAACGATGGCCCCGAGGCGCTGTGCAAAACCATCAGCACGCATTTTGGCGTGAAGGTGGATAAGTACATCCTTTTCAGCATGGATAACGTTCAGTCCATCATTGATGCGATGGGCGGCGTAAAAATTACCGTGACCGACGCCGAGGCGGATTACCTCAACCGCTACCGCATCGCGCGCGACGCCACCACCCCGAGCATGGACAGCGCCGGCACCTACCTGTTCAGCGGGCACGCGGCCGTCATCTACATGCGCATCCGCAAGGTGGGCAGCGATGGCGACGCGGGTCGCACACGCCGTATGCGCACGGTGCTTACCACGCTTGCCAAAGGCTACTCCTCCATCACGCTGGATCAGGCAGTCAAGATTTTGGGCAGCGTAACCGATAACCTGTGCCGCACGAACCTCACCCTTAACGATATGATGGAGGCGCTCGGCTACGCCATGCAGGTTGCGGGCGTGGAGCCGGAAGGGCTGCAAATGCCCAGCAACGATGCCATGGAGCCCATCACCTACGCGGGCATGAGCACCCGTCAGGTGGATTTTGAAAAGTGCCGCACCATTTTGAAGAATTTTCTGGATAGCAGCTTCGTCGTAGTCGATAACTAGAAAATTTCAATAAGAAAATCCCAGATGGCATCCGCGACGCTTTCTGGGATTCTTTCTTATTGTGCAAAACCGGATAGGCCAAGGGTTGCCACCTAAGGCTGTCAGGGTAAAATCAGCGTGATCCGCCATCGTATGGTGCACACCTGAAGGCGCGGCTATGGCAGTGTCGAAAATCGCATTGGGGGAGGAATCATGATGGAACTGTACGGACTGTGTATTGATACCGACAACGCGCCCCGGTTGGCGGCTTTCTATGAAGCCGTGTTTCAGGAAAAGCCGGTACAGGAAGGGCAGCATTACCGCTTTGAGAAAGCCCAGCTGGCGGTATATGATCCGGGGCAGGTGCATTTGTCAAAGGATAAAAACGTTTCGGTAATGTATACCGTGCCAGACCTGCTGTTTGAATGTGCGCGCCTCAGAAGGGAGCTCTCTGATCTGGCGATCGACTCCCCGCCTAAGCGTCGGCCATGGGGTGCGTTCTCGTTCTGGTTTCTGGACCCCGATGGCAACCGGATCAGCCTGATGGAACAGAAAGCCGACGCGCCGTCCTAATCAGCACAGGACAAAGCGACTGCCCTTTCTGTTGATTTCTCCAAGGAAAAAACATGGATGGATTTCGCAAACCGTTTTCCTGCCTTTGCAGAGTTACGCACATCGCTTTTTTCCACACCTGTGGATTGTGAGGAAAACCGGAAATTCCGCGTTACCCAAATGCCGTATCTTCCCAAAAATGTACGCTCCGCATGCCTCCCGTGAGCAGGACTTCCCCATTTTCACATCGAAAACATCTTGGAATGGCTCTGTGCATCGCCGTCTGTGGCGTACCCTGTGGAAATCTCCCAAAATCACGGATATCCGTCCACAGGCTTTCCATGGGGGTTTTTGAGGTCTATACTGGCCGCAAGTGGGTTTTCCATGGTTTCCACAGCCCCTACTACTACTACGATAACTATCGTATAATACACTACTACTACCATCCGGTAGACGGAGGCGAACAGTTTGAAACTACAATGTTCCGCGCAGGAGCTGATTACGGGTCTGGTGAACGCGACGAGGGCGCTGGCTGCGCGGCCGGCGACGCAGGTTTTGGAGTGCGTCAAGCTTGCCACGGGCGAAGACGAAATTTTTTTGACGAGCACAGACGGTTCTTTGACGATTTGTGCGCGTGTGAAAGCGCAGATTGACGAACCCGGCGAGGTGCTGCTGCCCGGCAAACTGTTTGCGGAAATTGCCCGCAAGTTGCCGGAAGGCACCGTATCCATCAACATGAACGAAAAGCTGGTTACCACCATCAAATGCGCATCCAGCCGTTCTACGCTTACCGGCATGCCTGTGGTGGATTTTCCCAAAACGCTGGATCTCATCAACACGCACGCGCTGCATGTGCCGCAAAAACGACTGCGGGATATGATCAACCGCGTAATCTTCGCCATTGCCGTGCAGGAAAGCCGTCAGACGCTGACCGGCTGCCTGATGGAGATCACCCGCACCGAGCTGCGCCTGATCGGGCTGGACGGTTTCCGGCTGGCTTTGCAGCGCATGCACGGGGATTTTATCCTGCCGGATGGGCAAACGACGGTAAAAGCGATCATCCCCGGGCACGTGATGGGTGAAATGAGCCGCATCATGGATGATGCCGCCGACGCGATGATCACGTTCCACATGGATGGCGCGCACCTGATGGCGGTGATCGGCGACACTACGCTGATTACGAGCCTGTTGGCGGGCGAATACATCAACTATCGGCAGATTTTGCCGGATAAATGGCTCACGCGGGTCACGGTGAAGCGCGCGGAGCTGTCCGATGCAATTGAGCGCGCAAGCCTGATGGCGCGGGAAGGCAAGAACAATCTTGTGCGCATGACGGCCAGCAACGATGTGATGCGGATTACATCGATGAGCGAGATGGGCGATGTGCTGGAGGAGTTAAGCGTTCATCTGGAAGGCGAAGAGATCGAAATCGCCTTCAACGCGCGTTACATCAGCGATGTGGTGAAGAACATTGACGATGAGTGCTGCATGTTATCGATGAACACGAATGTCAGTCCCTGTGTGGTGTGTCCGGTAGACGGGGATGATTATTTATATCTGGTGTTGCCAGTGCGCGTAGCCAACTAGTATAAAGAAAAAAAGGACGGGTCAGGGGCAAAAGCCCTTGCGGTGCCCTCCGCCCCGCA